>Ga0299906_10005434_pt1 | contig 10377 bp, 7 predicted proteins | sample RVTome_14_FD_200259 | JGI IMG/M metagenome (GOLD analysis project Ga0299906, IMG submission 200259) | Soil microbial communities from uranium-contaminated site in the Upper Colorado River Basin, Wyoming, United States - RVT145D125 (version 2) ...
TGGCGTGGAACGCCGACTTTGGGATGTGGGAGGCGTGCGCCGAATCGGCGTGGGCCGCGATATCGCCTTCATCGGATTCCTGCTGACCCAGGAGGCCGTGACTCCGGCGAGCCGGTTCGTGGTCGTGTCCGACTCGGGCCTCGTCGCGGATACGAGCGGTGCGCTTGGGGGTCCGATACCGGCCTACCGGAATCGCCGCCTGAACGCCGTCGTCGGCCTGCGGGCGCTTTCCTTCCTGTCGGTAAGGGGCTTCGACGCACTGACCGCTGTCCAGGACGTGGCGATCGGGGTGCAGGTCGGCACGTTGATGGGGCTCGGACTCCCTCGAGGGGGAACCCACGACGATGATCGCGTCGTGGTTGCCGACCTGTACGCGGGCTTCGGGTCGCCGACGTCCTTCGCTGGACTACGGGTCGCAGGAGAAGCACGCGTGGACTCACGCACCCATCGCTGGGATTCCATGGTGGCAGGCGGGAGGCTGGCTTGGTACACCAGGCCGCGCGACGGGCATGTGCTGATCGGGAGCGTGGAGTTCGGCGGTGGACGGCGCCTGCGAATTCCGTTCCAACTCAGGCTCGGTGATCTCCAAGGCGGCGTGCGCGGATACGCTGCCTCGCGCCGCGCGGGCGCCGCCCGGACTGTCCTCCGCCTCGAGGAGCGGTGGTTCCTGGGCGGTCCGACCCGGCACGGGTCGTTCGGGCTCGCGAGCTTTGTCGATGCGGGATGGGTCTGGGCCGGGGACGCACCCTTCGGAACCAACAGCGGAATGAAGGCCGGCGTCGGGCTCGGGCTATTGGCGGCGTTCCCATCCCAGTCGCCGCGGCTCTGGCGGCTCGATATCGCCGTCCCGGTGAGCGGGGACCCTCACGCGCATTGGGAGGTGCGGCTGAGCAGCAGTCGGGGCCGCTCCTTCTGGCGGGAGCCCGACGACGTGTCGCGCGGGCGGGCGGGCGCCGCCCCATCGACGATCTTCGGATGGCCGTGATCGCCACAGCGGCGGGGGCCGCACTTCTCAGCCGACCTTGCCTTCGCAGCAGTTCGGCTCATTGTCCTCGTTCGAGCTCCGCGAGGTCGGCGATGTCGCGCTCCCGCCCGGCCGCACGCTTGCTGCGAATGAGATCCTCGCGGCCGATCACGGGCACCGTGAGACCCCACAACTCGACCTTGTTGCGTCGGTCCCATGCCTCGTCGAACTCGACGCCACCGATCGTCGTGAGGAGGTCGATGCGATTGGGTGCGATACCGATCTGGAAGACGACATCGTCTGCTGCCAGGTCCTGCGGGGTCAGCTGATCGAGTGGCGCTCCGAATGCCACGAGGGCCTTCCAGACCCGCTCGGCGTTCGATGCCGTGGGCCGGACCCAGATGTCCAGGTCACCCGTCGCCCGGGGCCTCGCGTACACCGCCACCGCGTGCGCTCCGATCACCATGAAGTCCGCGCCTGCGTCGAATAACACGCGCAACATCTCTTCGAAGTCTCGGTTCATGATCGAGGCCCTTGAACGCCCACGCGCCCAGAGTGAGCTCCCACACCATTTCGAAGCGGCGCGCCGCACCGAGGTGAGCCGTATCGTCCGTCTCCAAATCACCGAGACGGAGCTTCCGAGTAGGATATGCCGAGCGGTCGGTCATGAGAGTGACTCGGAGGGGCAGGATGTCGTGAGCCTGAAAGATAACGTACTTCGCCCATGCATGGTCAGTGCGTCTAAGCCATCGATTGAGACGACGGCTAACCTCCACCATCCCCACGCTTCCTCATAGAGCCACGCGGTGTCTTCCGCTGTGCAGGTAGTTCATGGTCTGCACCGTGAGGAGCACGGTGAACTCGTGGCGAGCCTTCTCCTCCGGCACGGCCAGTCGCAGCTTCAGGGCCCGGCAGCGCTCGATCATCTCCTCGAGCACGCGGTCCACTGTGTACTGGTAGATCCCGGTCCAGCTCGCGACCAGACGCCGGACCGGCTTCCTGATCCGACCGATGAACTGTGCCGCCGTGATGTTACCGGCGAACTCGGGCGCGTCGGAGAAGAGGCGGCGGAGGTCACCGTCGTAGAACGCAGGATGGTCGACGCCGTAGCGACGCCGTTTGAGGCGATAGTGGTACCTCAGCGTGCGGCGAACACGGCGTAGCGGGGCGACCTCCCAGTTGTCCACGACGCGCGGAGGCTTGCCCCTCAGCTGGCTCATGAGCTCGTCGAGGTACTCGAGCTTGGCGAGCGCCTGCCACCCCGCGTAGCGCATCCGCCAATCGGAGTCGGGCGCGAGCCAGACGGCGAACGTCTCGGCGAAGTCCTCGTCCGGGTGGGCCTGGGAGTACCATGGGTGGAGGTGCAGCACGAAGCTCTTGCTGTACGGCCGGGGATCGTAGAAGTCGGGGTACGGCAGCGACGAGGAGCCGAAGAGCTCACGGCGCCGGCGCCTGAGGCGGAGCTTGAAGGCGTTGTCGATCACGTGCCCGGCCTCGTGTCGCAGGATGCGCATGCACCAGTCGAACTCGTCCCCCTCGACGTCGAGCATCTGGGCTTTCTCGAGCCGCTCGAGGCGCGGATGCGTGAGATAGAAGGGTACGGCCATGGAGGCCGTGTCGTCGGGCGTGAACCACTCGGTGGAGATGTAGAAGTGGATCGGGACGCGTAGCTCGCGCGCCTCGAGCTCGGCCCTCAAGCGTCGGAGCCTGCCTTCCAGTACCGTTCCCTCTATCTGTAGGGGGAGGTCCGCGAAGCGCAGGTCGAGCAGCTCCTCGTCGGTGAGGTCGGGCCAGTTCGCGGGGATCTTCGACGCGGACAAACGGAGGTCGGCTCTCGAGGGTGGGGGGCTGCGGATGCCCGTGTTGGCGCCTGTGGCGCTTCGGCGGCGCAAGGTCGCCAGCCACGGGGGCGGTTCGCAACTGTGGATTCGCGAGCGATGGCGGGCGGGCGCCGCGGGCTGCGCGTCGCCTGCTGACTCGACGGGAACGAGGGGTCGTGGCGAACGCCGGACCTCCCTGGGCGGTAAGAAGAACGCTTACCCCAGGTCGACGTCATCCCTCGAGCGTCGTCCCACAGAAACGCCTGCGACTCCGACCGCGACTACTGTGCGAGCGGCAGCCCTGCCTCGACCCAAGCCGTGAAGCCGCCGACCAGATTGTAGACGTCCGTATAGCCGAGGCTCACGAGATCCCGGGCGGCACGCGTACTCATGGGGCCCGTCCTGCAATACAGCACGATCCTCGCGCTCCTGTCGGCCGGCAGCTGGTCGAGGTGGCTCGCGATCTCGTCGTAACGGATGGACGCGTCCGTGTTGGGAAGATCACCCGCGAAGGGGACGTGCACGTTGATCAGCGAGAAGTCCTTGTTCGCGAGCATGGCCTGGAGCTCGGGGACGATGATGTCGCGGTACTCGCCCCCTTCCGCGGGCACCGCTCGCCCGGGAGCCGGCACCTGAACTGCGGCCGCTGTGGCAGTGGCCGCCGGAGCATCGGCCTCGGAAATGTCGGCCTGCGGAGGCTCACCCCCGCAGCTGCCAGCGACGAGCCATGTCAGCATGGATGCAGCGATTGTCGCGAGCCTCACGATGCCTCCCTTTTGCGTGTCAGCACCAGGCGCCACTCGGAGCCGCCCACTTCCTCGACCGCCGTCTCGAAGCCGAGCCTCGAGGCCTGCGTGGGAATCGTATCGAGCGCGGGCGGGTGATCGGTCACCACCTCCAGCGTGTGCTCGCCCGCCGAAAGCTGCTTGAGGGCGCTCACGGTGCGCATCATCGGGTAGGGGCAGATCTCGCCCCTCACGTCGAGTGTCTTCGCCATCTTCGAACCTACCCTGTTGAATCGCCTCCGTCACGCGATCCTACGAATGATCAGCGTGCCGATCCAGGCTCCCACCGCCAGGAACACCGCGAACAGCCAGCCGTTGATCGCCAGGGACGGAACCGAAGAGAAGAACGCCCCGATCGTGCACCCCATGGCGATGCCGGCGCCGTAGCCCATCAATACACCGCCGCTGAGCGACTGGGCATATCGGACTGGCTGGGCCGGAAGCCGCAGCTTGAATTCACCCGCGCCGAGCGCTCCGGCGAAGGAGCCGACCCACATTCCCACGACCAGGAAGGTCATGTGGTTCACGATGCCATCGGATACCACGATGACGCACCCGGGCAGATCGCTCGCCCCCAAGAGTGGCGGCGGCGCGGCGCCGACGAGCCCGGCCAGCTCGGCAGACCAGCGAGCGACCTCGCCGGTGAAGCCCCATGGCTCCTGCGCCGTGAACAGAAGGACGTTCAGCCCACCCAGCACGGCCCCCGCGATGACGATCGGCCAACCACGGACGAACACCCCGCGCCCCAGCGCACGCAAGTCGGCTGCCACGCTATCCGACACCTCGTCGGCCGTGCGAGGAGCAGGCACGACGCCGCCGGCGCGATGCTCGATCCAGAGCACCCCGATGAAGACGGCTCCCAGTGCGAGCAGCGTCACGATGAGCGCCCCGGAGTGTCCGAGCGAGCGCGGCAGCCAGACTTGCGGGGCGGTCGACATCGAAGCTTCCCACCACCAGTTCCACGTGTAGCTGGACACCAGGAGTCCGCCCATCAGGCCCGCGAACGCGACCCACGATGCGACATAGCCTTCGCCCATACGGTACAGGCTCCCGGAGACGCATCCGCCCGCGAGCACCATCCCGACGCCGAAGAGGGCGCCGCCGAGGGCGGTGTGCACACCGGCGGGCAGCACGTTCGCGGTGGGAGGAAGAAATCCCAGGTCGGCGATCGGGACCTGGCGGGCCATGACGATCGCGAAGCCGATCGACGCGATCACGAGGCCGACCAGCACGCCCTTCATGTTGCGGCCCTGCCCGAGCAGGAACAGATCGCGGAAGGCCGACGCGAAGCAGAAGCGCCCGCGCTGCAACACGAACCCGAACGCGAGGCCGAACGCCCAGAACCGCGCGAACTGCGTGTCGACCCTGTAGGCCATCAGGAGGACGAGCGCGGCGACAGTCCAAGCCGCGAGCGCACGCAGCACGTCGCGGGACGGCGCGCCCGTACCAAGTGCATCCGCGTGGACGCGGGCCGCTCTAGTCGTCACCTGCGTGCCCCATCTTCATCGACCACTCCTGCCAGGATCCGTCGTAGAGGCGTACCCGTGAAAACCCCGCGTTCCGCAGCACGAGGTAGGTGTGCGCCGCCCGCATCCCGGATCTACAGTAGACGATCACCTCGTCGGATGCGTTGAACCCGAGCCGCTGCCACTCGGCCCGCAGCTCCCCGGGGTCCCGCGAGACATCCCAAGAGTCGGCTGGGACGGCGTTGAACCAGTCCCAGCACACGGCTCCTGGCAGGTGCCCGTTGTCGAACTCCGTCTGCGTTCGAGTGTCGAGCAGCACGGCGTCGCCCGAGCCTATGCGCCGGGCGATCGAGTCGCGATCGGCGTACACGTCGGCTCTCGGGGCGGCCTCGAAGCGTCCGGGAGTGATGCGCTCAGCGCCTTCGGAGGAGGGTCCACCCTCGGCCTGCCAGCCGTCCCAACCTCCGTCGAGTACCGCGACCCCGTCGTGGCCGTAGTAGTGGAGCGCCCACACGAGTCGGGCCGCCGCGAGCCCCCACTGGTCGTCGTAGGCTATGACAGCGTCTCCCTTCGAGATGCCGCATGTGGCCATGAGGTCGCCGAATTCAACGGGGGGAAGAAGGACGTTCTCCAAGCCGGCGACGCTCGACCCGAGGTCGGCGAGCTCCAAGTGCGCCGCCCCGGGGATGTGCCCGTTGGCGTAGGCGTCCGAGTCGCGCAGGTCCACCACGCGCAGGCCCGGACTCCCGAGCCACCTCTTCAGCCACGACGGGTCGACGAGGAGGCCCGGCAGATCGGTGAGCGCGGCGCGTGCCAGATGCGGCTCGGGCTCGGGGTTCAGGGCGTGGGCTCCTATCGCTCGGTTTCGTAACGGCTCAATCTGGCAGCGGGGCCGCCCGGTGCCCAGCGGCTCGCGCGTCGGCCGCGAGGCGCGGCCGGCGACTACGCAGAACAGCTCGCGCCCGTTGCGGGACCAGGCAATGCCCGCCGCGGCGCTTGCCGGCGCGCGTCGCCGAGCGGAACTTCCGAGCCTCCGACCTCCGCCCGAGTAGCGTCCATGCCGGATCCGGTCTCTCGCTTGAGCGCGGCCCTTTCAGGCCGTTACCGGATCGAGCGCGAGCTCGGCAGAGGCGGGATGGCGACGGTCTATCTGGCGGATGACCTGCGCCACGGACGCAAGGTCGCGCTCAAGGTGCTCCAGCCCGAGTTGGCCGCGGTGGTGGGGGCCGAGCGCTTCCTCGCCGAGATCCGCATCACGGCCAAGCTGCAGCATCCGCACATCCTCCCGCTGCACGACTCGGGGGAGGCCGACGGGCTGCTCTTCTACGTGATGCCGCTCGTGGAGGGGGAGAGCTTGCGCGAGCGGTTGGACCGCGAGCGCCAGCTTCCCGTCGATGAGGCGGTGCGGATCGCAACGGCGGTCGCGCAGGCCTTGGACTATGCGCACCGCCGCGGGGTCATACACAGGGACATAAAGCCGGCGAACATCCTCATCCACGACGGTGAGCCCGTGGTCTCGGACTTCGGGATCGCGATCGCGCTGAGCGCCGGAGGGGCGGGGCGGCTGACGGAGACCGGCCTCAGCCTCGGCACCCCGCATTACATGAGCCCCGAACAGGCGACCGGCGACACGAGCGTCGGTCCGGCGACGGACGTCTGGGCCCTCGGCTGCGTACTCTACGAGCTGCTCGTGGGCGAGCCGCCCTACACGGGGAGCACACCGCAGGCGGTTCTCGGCAGGATCCTAACGTCGGAGCCCGAGTCGGTGACGGCAATGCGGCGATCGGTCCCTTCCCACGTGGAGGCGGTCATCCGCAGGGCGCTCGAGAAGGTGCCCGCGGACCGGTTCGCGAGCGCGGGCGAGATGGTGAGGGCACTCGGTGATCCGGGCTTCAGACACGCGGTGCCGGTGGTCGCCCCCGCGGTCGGCGACTCGGGCGCTCGGCGCTGGAAGGCGCTCGCGCTAGGGCTCGGGGCGACCGCGCTGTTGCTGGCTGTCGGGCTCGCGCTCGCGCTGACGACGCTCTCCCGGCCGGAGCCGCGCGCCGTGGCGCGCTTCGACGTCACGCCCCGCATCGACCAGCCGATCGCCCCCGGAGAGACCGACGTCGACTTCGCGCTCTCCCCGGACGGCACGCGCATCGTGTACCGGGGCCTACGCCCCGACGGAGGCACTCAGCTATGGATCCGCGCGCTGGACCAGCTCGATGCGGTGCCGCTCGCCGGCACGGAGGATGCCGAGTCGGCGGTGTTCTCGCCAGACGGGCGCTCGCTGGCGTTCGAGGTAGGCGGCGCCATCCGCACCCTGCCCGTGACGGGAGGGCCGCCCGTCACGGTTCTCGCGGCCACCGGCGGACCGAGGCACACGCTCGCGTGGGGCGACGACGGAATGCTCTACCTCGGCCTCGACGCGCGCCTTTTCCGAGTCAGCTCCTCGGGCGGGGAGCCCGAGGCCCTGACGGACGAGCCCGGCCTGCAGAGGTTCCCCGACGCTCTCCCCGAGGGACGTGGCGTGTTGCTGACTCTGTTGGGCGCGTATCCTGCGCTCAACCGCATCGGGGTCGCTGACGCCCGCAGCGGTGAGGTGCGCGAGCTCCTCACCGCCACCATGGCGCGGTACGCCGCGCCCGGCCACGTGGTCTATGCAACCGCGGACGGGACGCTGCTCGCTGCGCCTTTCGAACTGAGTAGTCTCGAGATCACTGGTCCGCCCGTCGCCCTGGCTCGCGGCGTTCCCGTGAAGCCAAGTGGCGCCGCGCAGTTCGCGCTCTCGAAGTCGGGAACGCTGCTCTACGCGACCGGGGGCTCGAGCTCCGAGCTCGTGTGGGTGAGCCGCACGGGGGTGGTCGAGCCGATCGACCCGTCATGGGCGCATGTCTTCAGCCATCCTGCGCTTTCGGCGGACGGGCGGCGGCTCGCCGTGACGATCCGCAGCGAGACGTCGATGCACGTCTGGGTGAAGCAACTCGACCGTGGTCCGAGCTTGCAGCTCAGCGTCGACGGCGACCTGAACGGATATCCCTCTTGGACGCCCGATGGGACGTCGGTGACCTTCTTCTCCAACCGCGCGGGGCCTTCGTTCGACCTCTACACCAAGCGCGCGGACGGGAGCACCCAGGCCGCGCTGGAGCTGGACGGGGAGCGCGCGTTGGCGGAGTCGGCTTGGGCACCCGACGGTTCGTGGTTCGTCTTCCGGACGGACCGCGGCGAAGCCGGCCAGGGGAACGTCTTCGCGCTCCGTCGCGGCGGGTCGGACGAGCCGATTCCGCTCCTCGAGTCGGCCTTCGCGGAGCTGTCGCCGACGCCCTCGCCCGACGGGCGGTGGCTCGCGTACACGTCGAACGAGACCGGGCGGGAGGAGGTTTACGTCGTCCCATTCCCGGATGCGGGCGCGGCCAAGTGGGTGATCTCGATCGGCGGCGGAAGTGAGCCCATCTGGGCGCGGGGCGGCGGGGAGCTCTTCTACCGAAACGGGCGCGGGGAGATGGTCTCGGTACAGGTCGAGACCTCGCCCACGTTCGTCGCTGGCGAGCGGAGTGTCCTCTTCTCGGCATCGCGCTTTCGAAGCGACTTGAACCATCCCCAGTACGACGCATCCCCGGACGCCGAGCGCTTCCTCATGATTCAGCCTGCGGCCGGAGACGCCTCGCTCGTCCTCGTCGTGAACTTCCTCGCGGAGCTGCGGGAGCGAAGCTGATCGCGGGTGCGCCGGCCGGCCGGCCGGCTTGGCATGCTCATTCAGCAGGCTCGCATGGACCCGGATGTGCGCGAGGGGCGGCAGGGCGAATCCGGCGGCGCCCATATGCTCCTCGAGACTCTGGCCGACGAGCCCCTCGCTGTGAGCGTCCACGTGGCGTGCGAGCTCTACGTCGGCGCCGAGCTTGCCGATCCGCCAAGCCGGACACGGAGGGTCGTTGCGAGCTCGTGCTCACGCCCCTCGAGCTCCTCGAGCGTCTCTTCAGGTTCGTTCCGCCCCCGCGCGTGCACCGCCACCGCTATCACGTGGTCCTCTTCGTTTCGGCGCGACGGAAGGCCCTCACTGGAGCGTGTGGCGGCCGCGCTGGACGTCTCACCGCGAACCATCGAGGATGTAGCGTTCCTCCTCGGGTACGCGGAGCCGAACGGCACGTCGCCCTACCCGCCTACCGCGACAGGTCCAAACCCTTGTCACAAGGGTCACCTGAATGCCCGCAGTGGTAACTGCTCTACGGGGCCGACAGCTCGAAGGGGACGCCCTCATCCAGTTGGATCCACGGGAGGCCGCGGCCCGTGTCTGAGATTGCGGCGCTCATCCTTCCATTGCGATTCAGCGCGGTGTCCGAGCGCCTGACTAGGGTCTCATTGGGTCTGGCCAACGGCGCCGCCTCTCGAAGAAGCTCAGCGATTCGCCGCTCACTGACTCCCGGATAGCGCCAGCAATTGGCGATGTAGGCGGCCGCCGTGGAGCGGCCGATGCCGGCCCAGGAGGCTGACAACGCGACTTGGACGGCGCAATCGCACCAGCTCTGCGACGCGCGACAGCGCGCACACCAGAACGGTCACTTCGGCCCCTCCGTGCTCACCCCCGGGGTTGCGCTACCCCGAGGTCGAAAAGTTCTTCCGACGACGCCCGCGGCGAATAAGAACGAAGGCGCCCGCAGCGGCGAACAGGACCGCAGCGATCCCCGGCAACACCGGGACCAGCTCCTGCAGCCAACAGTCGGAGTTGACCGGAACGCCCTTCGCCTGCAAAGCTGCGACGTCGTTGCAGCTTGCGCCGGAGTTGTAGACGATGATGTGGTCCCCTGGCCCGAGCCCCGGGTTATCCAGCAGCGGTCGGATGTCGGTGAGGTTGGGCAAGTCGTGGACATGGAGCTCGTGCAGCTCGGGGAGCTCGCGCATCGGCGTGATGTCCGTGAGTGGGTTGTTGTACACCCTCAGCGTTTCCAACTCGCGCATGTTGGTGAGTACGCTGATGTCACTGATAGAATTGTGGGTGATGTTCAGGTTTGTGAGTTGCGTCAGCCCAGCCAACGACGTGATGTCGCGGATCGCGTTGCCTTGGATGAAGAGAAACCTCAGACCGGTCAGGCCGGCCAGCGGAGCGACGTCCTCGATCCCGTTGCCGTTTACGTAGAGTGTGTCGAGGGCTTCGAGTCCACTCAGTGGCGTCAGGTCGCGAATCTCGTTCGTTCCGAGATCCAAGTAAGTCAGCGCAGTGAGGCCGCGAAGAGGACCGACGTCGGCGATCGAGTTCTCCCAAACGTTCAGTCGTCGAAGTGCCTCGAGATTCTGGATGCCAGCGAGGCTCTGAATCCCGAGGCCACGCGCCTCGACCGACGTGACCGTGGAGAGTCGCGCGA
>Ga0299906_10005435_pt1 | contig 10375 bp, 10 predicted proteins | sample RVTome_14_FD_200259 | JGI IMG/M metagenome (GOLD analysis project Ga0299906, IMG submission 200259) | Soil microbial communities from uranium-contaminated site in the Upper Colorado River Basin, Wyoming, United States - RVT145D125 (version 2) ...
GCGCCCCGCCGAGGACGAGAATGTGCTTGTGCTTCTCGAGGTACGCGAAATGGGCCTCCCGGTTCGCCGCCCTCATCGCGGCGCCGTCGGGACGGTCTTCCTGGTAGATGATGTAGAGCATTTCTGCCTTCTGTCCTCGGCTCCCTACCTTAGATCTTCCACCCCAGCCACTCGCAGACCCCGCGACCCATCACCCACTCGAGGTCCTGGCCCTTCAACCACGGCAGCTCCTCGGTGAAGAGCGTGACGCCCTGCTTGTAGGTGCACGGCAGGCGCGAGAGATCGGTGCCCCAGAACGTGCGCTTCGGGCCGAAAGCGTCGCAAGCCTTGCGGATGTACTGATGAAGGTTGCGGAAGGGATACTTCTGGGTCGAAAAGAAAGGGAAGCAGCTCACCTTGGTCGCGACGTTGGAGTGTTTCGCCAGCGCGAGCAGCTTGTCGAAATCCGTAAACGCTTCGTCGTCCTTGCCATCCACCAGGCCCGAGTGATCCATCACGAGCTTGAGACCGGGATGACGCGCTGCAATTCTCTCGACGAGATGCAGGTGCCGGTGGGGAACCAGCATGTACACCGGAACGCCGTGCTTCTCCGCCTCGGTCCACAGCCAGTCCGCCTTGCCCCCGGTCAGAAGCTCCAGCAGCGGCGAGCGGTGAAAGACGAAGCGCAGACCGAGCATGCCGCGCTGCTTCCGCCATCCGGCAATTTTTCCACGCGATTCCGGCGCTTCCGGATCGATGCGTCCCATCACCGCGAAGCGCTCCGGGTGGGCCTGCGCGGCGGCGAGCGCGAGATCGTTGCGATCCCCCTCCCACGACGGTGGCACGATCACGACGCGCGAGACGCCCGCGGCGCTCATCTCGCGCAGCAGCTCGTCGCTTCCGAGCGGCACGTCGCGCTGGGCCTTGCCTGTGCGGTTCTTCGGCCACGGCCGCTCCGGGGTGTCGGCGCCCCAGATGTGCACCTGCGAGTCGACAACCATCATCTTGGCAAGGGCATGGGCTTCGCTTCTGCGAGCGCAATCCAGCCCCGGATGATGCGGTAGAGCACCCAGAAGCCGACGACAAGGAGTAGCAGAAATGCAAACGGGATGCCGATGACGGTCAGGATCAGCGCGCCGGCCAGGATGACCCACAGGAGCGCGTACCAGAAGGTGCGGATCTGCCAGCCGAAGTGCGAATCGAGCCAGGTGCCGCGCGCGTCGCCGCGCTTCACGTAGTTGATGATCACGGCGATGATGGACGGCCAGCCGGTCAGGAACGCGGTGACGATGAACGCCGCGCTCAGCACGCCCATGAGCGCGCTAAAACCATGCAGGGCGTAGAGCACGTGCGCCAGCGTCACCATCCCTTCCGAAGGCGGACTTGCCGGAGCCTGAGGCAATTGGGCTTCCATCGCGGTATTCTTGGCTTCTGTGGCGATCATATCAATTTGGTTACCCGGTGACGAGGCGGGGACCGGCATCAGCCGTCACGATTCAACGTGAAGACTCGCCCCCGTGCTCTCGTCATCGGCGGCTCGATCGGCGGGCTGTTCGCGGCCCATTGGCTGCGCGCCGTCGGCTGGGACGTCACCGTCTTCGAGCGCGTCGGCGACGACCTTGCCAGCCGCGGCGCCGGCATCGGTACCCACGAAGAGCTGCGCGCGGTGATGCGGCGCCTCGGGCTGACGGTGGACGAGACCATCGGCGTCTGGGTGCACACGCGCATCTGTCTCGATCGCGGGGGCCGCGTTACCCATCAACTCGCCACCTCGCAGCTCCAGAGCTCCTGGGCGCGGGTATACCGCCTGCTCAAGGACGCGTTCCCGGCGGCGGACTACCGCTTCGGGATGGCGCTCGAGCAAATCGAGCAGGACGCCGGCGGGGTGACCGCGATCTTCGCCGATGGCTCGCGCGCGCGCGGCGACCTGCTCGTCGGGGCCGACGGCGTGCGCTCGACAGTGCGCGAGCGGATCCTGCCCGCAGCGCAGCCCCGCTACGCCGGCTACGTCGCCTGGCGCGGACTGGTCGACGAGGCGTCGTTCTCGCCGGTTGCTCACGAAGAGCTGTTCGAGCGCTACACGATGTGCCTTCCGGAGGGGGAGATGATGCTGTGCTACCCCGTCCCGGGACGGGACAACGACACCCGCCCGGGACGCCGTTGCTACAACCATATCTGGTACCGCCCGACCGACGGCCGCGAGACGCTGCCGCGGCTGTGCACCGACGCGAGCGGGCATTGCCACGGCACCTCCATCCCCCCGCCGCTGATCCGCCCCGAAGTCACGGCGCGAATCAAGGCCGACGCGCGGGAGCTGCTCGCGCCCCAGATCGCCGCGGTCGTGGAGCGGACCGACGCGCTCTTTTTCCAGACGGTCTTCGACCTCGAGTCGCCGCGGATGGCGCTGGGGCGGGTGGCGCTGCTCGGGGACGCCGCGTTCGTCGCCCGGCCGCATGTGGGCGCCGGGGTGACGAAGGCCGCGCTCGACGCCGAATGCCTCGCACGCGCGATCCAGGAGGCCGATGGCAACCTCGACACCGCGCTATCCCGTTACGACCGCGAGCGGACGCTGTTCGGTTCCCGCATCGTGGCCCGCGCCCGGAGGCTGGGCGCTTATATCGAGGCGCAGCTGAAACCGCCTTCCGAGCGCACCGAGGCCGAACGCCAGCCGCCGCCGGAATTCCTGATGCGCGAGATCGGCACCATCAACCTCGACCTCAAGGCGCTCACGGCGTGAGCGCCCCGACGACCGGTGGCCGCGCTCACACCGTCGCCACCGGCGTCACGGGCGAGCCGGCGGCGCCGGGCAGCCGCAGCGGCGGCGCGGTCAGCAGGAAACTGCTGCGGCGGTTCTGCCGCAGCCACGCGGCGAGCTCCGTCAAGTACCACAGCTCGCCGAGATGTATCCCCAGCTTGAACAGGCAGTGCTCGTGCAGCGGCAGGGCCGGCCCGTGGTGGGGCAGCCGCGGGTCCGCGCCGAGCGTGGAAGAGCGCTCCACGGCCAGATTGTCGCTGGCGATCGCCGCGAGCCCGCTGTCGGCGACCCATTCGAGCAGCCGCTTGTCGTAGCCGTCCAGCACCGCGCATGCGCGCCGGATCGAGGGATCGAGCCTGCCGTCGGCGTCGCGGATCAGCTGGCCGAGGCCGGTGTGTACGCAGACGATGTCGCCCTTCTGCACCCGCACGCCGTCCACTTTCATGATCATCTCCAGGCGGTCGTAGCCGACCTCGACGCGCTCATCGCCCAGGTGGTGGCGCAGGTCGATCATCACCCCGCGCCCCTGCACGCCGGTCTCCGCCATGCCCTGGATGCCGAGCGCGACCGCGCCGAGCTCGCCCTGCGTCCCGCGGCCGGCGGCGTCGACGATCCGGTAGCCGTTGTAGAAGACCTTTTCGGGGACGTTGTCGCCGTCGGCGTCGAACAGCGATCCCTTGTGGGGAAAACCGTCCCAGTGCGTCGAGTACTGGGTGTAGAGCATGACCGCCTCGTCGGAGCCGACGTCGGTGAAGCGCGGGTCGAACCTGTCGAAGCCGAGATTGAAATAGACCAGGCCGTCGCGCATGACCGGGTGGAACACCGGCGCGTAGCGGTTCGGATTGAGCACGTTGCCGCCCGGGCGGTCGAGGGGATGGCTCAGGCAGAAGGCGCGCCCGGTCTTCACCTCCTTCAGGGCGCGCAGCCGGCGCTCCTCGTTGAGGAGATTCATGCGGCCGAGCGCGTCGTCATCCCCGAACTCGCCCCAGTTCGATCCTTGCGGGCGGTTCTTCCACCGCTTCGCCATGATCAGCGCCCCCGGAACACCGGCTTGCGCTTCTCCATGAACGCCTTCTGCCCCTCCTTGTAATCCTCGCTCGCGAAGCAGTCGTCCACCATCTTCTGGCAGGCCGCGAGGTCGCGCTCAGCGGGATCCTTGTGAAGCTCGATGAGCGAGCGCTTCACGGCGGCGATGGTGAGCGGCGCGTTGCCGGTGAGCGTGGCGGCGTAGTCCATGACGTTTTTTTCCAGCTCCGCAACCGGCAGCACGCGGTTCACCAGCCCCATCTGCAGCGCTTCCTGCGAGTTGAACTGGCGTCCGGTATAGAAAATTTCCGCGGTGAACGACGGCCCGACCAGCTCCGCCAGCCGCCTGATCCCGGAGAAGCGGTAGCCCACGCCGAGCTTGGCCGCCGGAATGCCGAAGCGCGAATCGTCCGCGGCGATACGCAAATCGCAGCCGACCGCGATGCCGAGGCCTCCCCCCATGCAGTAGCCGCGGATCATCGCGATGACGGGCTTGGGGCATTCGCGGATCGCCCGGTTGCAGCGCTCGGAGATCGCCTCGGCCGCCCGCACCTGCTCCGGATTCGAGCGCCGGTCCTTGAACTGCGAGATGTCCGCGCCGGAGATGAACGCCTTGTCGCCCGCGCCTTTCAGGATCACGACGCGCACGTCGGGATCCTTCGCGTAGCCCTCCATCGCCACGGCCGTCGCTTCGTACATCTCGAGCGACATCGCGTTGCGCTTTTCCGGGTTGTTGAAAATGACCCAGCCAATTGCGCCGTCCTTGCGCGCGACCAGCTTCTCGGTGCTCATCGGAGTATCCATGCGATTTCTCTTCAGAAGTAAGCCTGGCCAGGCTTGACGGGTGGAACCCACTCGCACCTGCCCCACGGCCCGTCGCTCCGTAGGCAGCCTAGCCGCCGCGCGTGGCGCGCCACTCGCCCGTCCTGTTGCGCGCCTTTACGGTGCCCATGATGCCGTCGGCGCCGACGCGTCCCTGGTATTCGGCGTCGCCGGCCTTGAAGCTGACCTGGTCTCCGGTCACGCGCCCCTTGACCGGGGTCGCCTTCCCGTTCGCTGTGAGCGTCCCGGTGATCATCTGGAAGCGCTGCTCGATCGTGAGCTCGCCCGTCCCGAGCCGCCAGGTGCCGCCGACCTTCACGGGCACGATCCAGAGGTAGACATCACAGTACGACGTGCACCCCTCCCCCACGCTCACCGTCGCCATGCCGTCGGCCACCCATTCCGACATGTCGAAGGAATTGGACACGATGCGGGTCCCGGGCCTGAGGCCGAGCAGCTTCGGGCGCAGCTTGAGATTGATCTCCTCGAGCAGGAACAGCGTGATCACGGTCGCTTGCGAGAGATCGGCTTCGAAGAGGTCGCCCTGGACGAACTGGGCGCGCGCGCCGACGCGCGCTTTCTGCGCCATGCGCTGGGAGTACTCGACGAGCTGCGGGTTGTGCTCCACGCCGAGCGCCTGCGCGCCGCGCCGGGCGGCGGCGATGACGGTCCGGCCGTCCCCCGAGCCGAGGTCCACCAGGAAATCCTTCACGGTGAGCTGCGCGACGTCGAGCATGCGCCGGACCACCACGTCCTCGCTCGGCAGCCATATCACGTCCTTGCCGATCTCCCCCGGCAGCGGCACATACGGCGGTTCCCCTGACCGTGCCGGGCCGCCAGCGACCAGTGCGGCGACGAACAGCGCGGCGAACAACGCATGCAGCCGGGATTGGCGGGTCATGGCCGCCCTCTTGCCTGATTCTTCATACTTCCGCCTTCAGCCTTCAGGACGCGGTCTAGCCGCCGCGCGTGGCGCTCCAATCGCCGGTGCCGCCGACGGACTTGACGGTGCCCTTGATGCCGTCGGCGGAAACGCGCCCCCGGTACTCGGCGTCGCCGGCCTTGAACCTGATCTGGTTGCCGCTCAGGCGCCCCTTGATGGGGGTCGATTTGCCGGCCGCCTTGAGCGTGCCCGTGATCATCTGGAAGCTCTGCTTGATCGTGAGCTCGCCTTCCGGCAGCTTCCACGCGCCTCCCACTTTCGCCGGTACGATCCAGAGGAAGGCCGTGCAATAGGACTGGCAGCCTTCCGCCTCGGTCGCCTGCACGCTGCGGTCGTGCTGCCACTCCCCCATGGTGAAGGAATTGGACACGATGCGGGTGCCCGGCTTCAGGTTGAGGATCTTCGGGCGGAGCTTCAGGTTGATGTCGGGGAGCAGGAACATCGTGATCACGGTCGCCTGTGAAAAATCGGTCGCGAAGAGATCGGCCTTCCTGAACATCGCCCTCTCCGTGACGCCCTCGTTCGCCGCGTTGCGCTGCGACAGCGCGACCATGTCCGGGTTGTACTCGATGCCGAGGGCGCGGGCGCCGCGCTTGGCGGCGGTGATGACGGTGCGCCCGTCGCCGGAGCCGAGGTCGATCACGTAGTCCGCCGGCGTGACCTTGGCGATGTCGAGCATCTTGTCCACCAGCGACTGGGGAGTGGGCACCCAGACCACGTCCTTGCCGGACTGGCCGACCTCCGGCTGGTAGTCCTGGCTCGCCGGCTTGTCCTGGGCGAGAACGGCGGTGGCTGCAAGAGACAGAAACAGCGTCAAAAAAGTACGACGCAAAAAGCGCGAAGCGATCATGCTTGTTCTCCGAGGTGGGGATGGACCGAAACGGTATCAGGGAATCGGCTGCCGGGGCGCCATGATACCAAACGGTAAGGATGTCAGGCGGCTTCGCCCTCGGCGATGAACTGCAGCCGGGCGAGGTGCGCGTAGAGGCCGTCGGCGCGCAGGAGATCCTCGTGGGTGCCGGCCGCGTGGATGCGCCCGCGGTCGAGCACGATGATACGATCGGCGTGGCGCACGGTCGCCAGGCGGTGCGCGATGACGAGCGTCGTGCGCCCGCGCGCCAGGCGCTCGAGCGCCTGCGCCACCTGCCGCTCGCTCTCGGCGTCGAGGGAGCTCGTCGCCTCGTCGAGCAGCAGCACCGGCCGGTCGGCGAGGATGGCGCGCGCGATCGAGATGCGCTGGCGCTGGCCGCCCGAGAGCTTCACGCCGCGCTCGCCGAGGTCGGTGTCGAAGCCCTGCGGCATGCGCTCGATGAATTCCAGCGCCTGCGCCGCGGCGCAGGCCTCCTGCACCGCCTCGAACGAGGCGTCCGGCCGCCCGAAGCGCACGTTTTCGGTCACGCTCGCGGCGAAGATCACCGGGTCCTGCGGCACCAGCGCCACCATGCGGCGCAGGTCCTCCGGCTCGCAGTGGCGGATGTCGGCGCCGTCCACGAGCACACGCCCGGAGTCCGGGTCGTAGAAGCGCAGCAGCAGCGCGAAGACGGTGGACTTGCCCGCGCCGGACGGGCCGACCAGCGCCACGCGCTCGCCGGGGCCGATCGCGAATGACACCGGCCCGAGCGCGGTGACCTCCGGACGGCCGGGATAGGCGAACACGACCTCGTCGAAGCGGATCGCGCCGGCCACGCGGGGCGGCAGCTTGATGACGGGCGCGGCGGTGACGAGTGCGGGCCGGGTATCGATCAGCTCCATCAGCCGCTCGGTCGCGCCCGCTCCGCGCTGGATCTCGCCCCACACTTCCGACACCGTGCCCGCGCCGGTAGCGACGATCGCGGCGTAGAACACGAATGCCGAAAGCTCCCCCGCAGTCATCCGCCCGGCGAACACGTCGTGGCCGCCGATCCACAGGATCACGCCCACGGCGCAGAAGCCGATCAGCATCACGAGCGAGATCAGCCAGGCCTTGATCCGCACGCGATGCAGTCCCGCTCCGAGGGCGGCCGCCGTCGCCTGGTTGAACTGCCCGCGCGTGCGGTCCTCGTGGCGGTAGGCCTGCACCGTGCGGATCTCGTGCAGCGACTCGTCGACGTGGGCGGACACGTCCGCCACCCGGTCCTGGTTGACGCGCGACAGCCGCCGCACGCGCCGGCCCATCAGCAGGATCGGCACCAGCGTCGCCGGGACGCCCAGCACGATCAGCGCGGCGAGCTTCCAGCTGGTGGCGAACAGTAGCACCAGCGCGCCCACCATCATCAGTCCGTTCCTGAGCAGCATCGAGAAGCCGAAGCCGATCACCTGCCGCAGCTGCTCGGAGTCGTTGGTGAGGCGCGAGGCGATCTCCCCGGTTCGGGCCGAATCGAAAAACGCGGGCGAGAGCGTCAGGACATGCGCGAACACCATGGTCCTCAGATCGGCGATGATGCGCTCGCCGACGCTCATCATCAGGTAGAAGCGCGTCCACGTCGCGCACGCCAGCACGACGGCGACGCCCACGATGGCGGCGAGCGCCGCGTTGAGCAGCCGCGGGTCGCCGCTGCCGAAGCCCGCGTCCACCACGTGGCGCAGCCCCTGCCCCAGCAGCAGCACGCTGCTCGCGGCGATCACCAGCGCGAGCATCGCGCCCGCGATGCGGCCCCGGTACGGCAGGAGAAAGCGGCCGAGGCGCGCCAGGTGGACGAGATCGCCCTTGGGAGGGGTAACGAAACCGGGGGTCATTGCCACGCCGCTATCCTACCAGTGATGGGCGTTGACAAGCGGGCGCCGGTCCGTCGAAACTCGCGCGGCGGAAAGAGAGGCGGCTGATGACGCGCAATCGGATTTTGACCACGCACGCGGGATCCCTGCCGCGTTCCGAGGAGCTCCGCGAGCTGGTCTTCGCTCGGGCCGAGGGCCGGCCCTTCGACAAGGAGGCGCTCGCGGTCCGGCTGAAAGAGGAAGTCGCCGAGATCGTGCGCACGCAGGCGGCCTGCGGCGTGGACAGCGTCAACGACGGCGAGCTCGGCAAGACCAACTTCAACAATTACGTGCGCGAGCGCCTGGCCGGGTTCGAAGCGCGCCCCTACGTCCCGGGCAAGAGCCCGAAGCCGCTCTCCATCGCCGGGCGCGAGCTGACGAAGTTCCCCGAGTATTTCGCGGCGGGCGGCCGCGGCTTCGGCGCCTTCGCCGGGGCGGGACCGAGCCGGCCGCAGGTATTCTGCGTCGCGCCGTTGAAGTATGTCGGTCACGCCGCGTTGAACGACGACTTCGAGAATTTCCGGGCGGCGCTTCGCGGCGCGAAGGCGCGGGAGGCGTTCATGTCCGCGAACACGCCGGGCACGATCGAGCACTGGCTACGCAACGAGCACTACGCCGACGAGGAGGCCTTCGTCTACGCGATTGCCGAGGCGATGCGCGAGGAATACAAGGCGATCGTGGATGCGGGCTTTCTCCTGCAGATCGACGATCCCGACCTTCCCGACGGCTGGCAGATGTACCCGGAGATGAGCATCGCCGATTACCGCAAGTACGCGGCGATGCGGGTCGATGCGCTCAACCACGCGCTGCGCGGCATTCCGCGGGAGAGAATCCGCCTCCACGTCTGCTGGGGCAGCTTTCATGGTCCCCACCAGCACGACATCCCGCTCGAGCGCATCATCGACATCGTGTTCCGGGTGCGAGCGTCGCAGTATTCGATCGAGGCCTCCAATCCCTGCCACCAGCACGAATGGCGCGTGTTCGAGGATCACGAGCTGCCCGAGGGCGCCGTGCTCATCCCCGGCGTCGTCGGACACTACTCGGACTTCATCGAGCACCCCGAACTGGTGGCCGAGCGCCTCGTGCGCTACGCGAATCTCGTCGGGCGCGAGAACGTGATGGGCGGCACCGATTGCGGGCTCGGGCCCCGCGTCGGTCACGCGACGATCGCGTGGGCGAAGCTGGAAGCACTTGCCGAGGGCGCGCGTCTCGCGACGAAGCAGCTCTGGCCCCGCGGCTTGCGCAGGCGGAAGGCTATTCTTCGGCGCGCTTCTTCCAGAGCCCCCACGGCCGGTCGATGACGCCATCGTTGGCGCGGGCGGCGTTGGCCGCCTCGGCGTCGTTGAGATACGTGATCGTGCCGAGCCGCAAAGCCTCGGATTGCAGGCGCGCATTCACCTCCGCGTAGATCGCGCGATAGACCACCTGCTTCAGCGTCGCTCCGACCGCCACCGACCCGTGGCCGCGCATCAACGCGAACGGCGCCGCGCCCAGCGTGCGCGCGAGCGCCGCGCCGAGCTTGCGGTCCCGGATCAGCATGTCCGTCGCGGGGCCGCCCGTTTCGCGGATCTCGAAAATCGGCGTCGCTAGACCGAGGAAGCCGCTCATGTGGAACACCGGCCGCAACGACGTCCCGGTGATGCCGAACGGAATCAGCGCCGGCGAATGGCTGTGCACCACCGCCACGACGTCCGGGCGCGCGCGATAGATCTCGCTGTGGATAGTGCGCTCCAGATAAGGTTTTCGGCCGCGTGCATTCAGCGGCTCGCCGTCCATCCCGAACTCCATCACGTCGCGGGCGGTCACCGTTGCGGGAGCAATGCTCCTCGACAGCAGGAACCGCTCCGGGTCCCTTTCGTCGCGCACGCTGACGTGGCCGAACCCGTCCACCACGCCTTCCTTGAACAGGATATGGTTCGCGCTGACCAGGTCGTCGATCAATCCCTTGCGGCTCATTGAAGCTCCCTCTCTGTGATGTCCTGACGGTAGTCGTGCGGAACGGTGCCCGCTTGTATTAAACTCGCAGTCTAAACCTCAAAGCTGCCGCCAGCGGCGAGACCAATACGGAGGAGGACCCCCCCATGAAGCGTAAATGGCTGCTGATTGTGCTCGCGGGT
>Ga0299906_10005436_pt1 | contig 10375 bp, 7 predicted proteins | sample RVTome_14_FD_200259 | JGI IMG/M metagenome (GOLD analysis project Ga0299906, IMG submission 200259) | Soil microbial communities from uranium-contaminated site in the Upper Colorado River Basin, Wyoming, United States - RVT145D125 (version 2) ...
CTCGGAACCGGTACCGGACACCCCGAAACCCCCCTTTTTTCGATCGCCAGGGCCGACTCTACCCCGTGAACGGTTACCAGTTTTCTTGGCTTTTTGCTTGACATGTTGGGGGGGGGGGTAATCTTTGTCCTCGATGTAAAAATCAAAGCGGCCGGTCTGGGGCCGCGTCCGGGGAACGGAGGGTTGTCGCGCGACCTGTCTGACCCTCTCATCCCCACGTTTTGCGACGACATTTCTTTAGAACCAGGAGGTGCGCGATGGCTTCACAGGGCTTACGCCGTCAGGTCACGCCGATCATTGCGATTGTGTGTGTGCAAGCGACAGCCTTCTCCGTGATAGCACATGGGCAGGCTACTTGGTTCGTCGACGATGATAACTGTCCCGGGCCGGGAACGGGCACTCAAATCGACCCCTTCTGTAGCATTCAAGACGGTATCGACGCGGCAGCGGGTGGCGATGAAGTCCTCGTCGCGCCGGGTACATATACCGAGACGATCGACTTCCACGGTAAGGGGGTCACGGTGTGCAGCTCTGGCGGCCCCAGCGTAACGACCATCGACGGGAGCGGTCTGAACGATAGCGTCGTCAAGTGCGTTACGGGTGAGGGCACCGACACCGTTCTTCACGGGTTTACCATTACGGGGGGTAGTGCCGCCGACGGCGGGGGCATGCGCAACATCAACAGCAGTCCGAAGGTTGTCAACTGTGTTTTCATCGGCAACTCGGCGACCGGGCGCGGCGGCGGCATGTACAACGAGGGAGGGAATCCGGACCCCACGACGCCCATGGTAGTGAACTGTGCGTTTCTCGGAAACACGGCGGGCAGCCGCGGAGGGGGAATGGCCAATCGGGGTAGCCACCCCGTCGTGACGAACTGCGTCTTTTCGGGGAATACCGCGGACGAGGGCGGGGCGATGCGCAACAACAACGGCGACCCGACGGTGGTGAACTGCACCTTCAGCATGAACAGCGCGAACGCCGGCGGCGCGCTGTACGACGGGAGCAGCTTTCCCACGGTAACGAACAGCGTTTTTTGGGAGAATAGCGACAGTGGCGGTACGGACGAATCGGCCCAGATCAACGATGCCGGTGGAGGCGCGACGGACGTGATGAACAGTTGCATCCAGGGATTGGTTCCAGCAGGGATGTTCGACAACGGCACCAACATCGGCGATGATCCGATGTTCGTTGATCCTGATGGCGGTGATAACGTTGTCGGGACGGACGATGATAACCTGCGCCTGCAACAGGGCTCCCCGTGCATCAATGCCGGTGACGACGCGGCCGTTCCTCCGGACACGTGCGATCTTGATGGGGACTTCGACACGACCGAAAAGATCCCGATCGACCTCGACGGGAATGCTCGGTTCGCCGGCGTTGTCGACATGGGCGCGTACGAATTCCCAGGCGTTTGTGGAAATGGCACGGTGGAACCCGGCGAGGCATGTGACGACGGGAATTCCACGCCCTGCGACGGTTGTGACACGAACTGCCAGACCGAGGTAGCCGCGGTCATCTATGTGGACGCCGATGCGGCGGGCAACAACGACGGCACAAGCTGGTGCGACGCCTTTCGGAACCTGCAAGACGCTCTGGGGGTGGCGAGCGCGTGTGCCACGATCAAGGTCGCCCAGGGCACGTACATGCCTGATGGAGGCAGAACGCCCGATGGCGGTGCGCACGTTCCGGGGAGCGGGGACCGCACGGCCACGTTCCAGCTCAAGGATGGTGTAACGATTGAGGGAGGCTACGCCGGTTGCGGCGAGCCGGACCCGGATGCGCGAGATATCGCCGCACACGAAACGATAGTCGGTGGTGACCTCTCGGGCGACGACGGTCCGAACTTCGCGAATAACGGCGAGAACAGCTACCACGTCGTGACCGGAAGTGGAACCGACGGCACGGCGGTGCTCGATGGATTCACCATTGGCGGCGGCAACGCCGACGGCGGCGGCGCGCACAACAACGGCGGAGGGATGAGAAACGAAAGCGGCAGTCCGTCCGTGCTCAACTGCACGTTTACGGCCAACTGGGCCGAAGACGATGGGGCCGGGATGCACAACACGGAAAGCAGCCCGACCGTCACCGATTGTATGTTCACTTACAACCGTTGTAATACGAACGCGACGGGTGCCAAAGGGGCGGCGATGGCCAACATATCCAACAGCAACTCCAAGATCGTCGGGTGCACGTTCTTCGCGAACGTCGCGCGTGACGGCGCGGCGATGTACAACATCAACAGCAGCAGCCCGAACCTGACCAACTGCCTCTTCAAATTGAACGTCGCGCAAGGCGGTGTTTCCAATGGCGGAGGCGCGATCCGAAATGAAGCGACCAGCAATCCCACGATCGTCAACTGTATGTTTTGGCTGAACAGCGTCACCGGGACTTTCGCGGTTGGTGGCGCGATCGCCAACTTCGGGGCCAGCCCCGACATCCGCGATTCGACCTTCAGCATGAATGCGGCCAAGGACGGCGGCGGGATCCGAAACGAAGGGGCGAGCAATCCCAGCGTGACCAACTGCATTCTGTGGGACAACTCCGATGACGGTGGTATGGACCAATCCGCCCAGATCAGCGACGACGCGACGAGTGCGACGACCGTGAACTACAGTTGCATCCAAGGCGGCTGGAGTGGCGCCGGTGGCGTGGGCAATATTGCGTCCGATCCGATGTTCGTGAATGTCTTTACGGGTGATCTGCGTTTGTTCGAGTGTTCCCCCTGCATCGACCGGGGAAACAATCTCGAGGTCCCATCCGACACATGCGATTTGGACGGAGACGGGGACACGACCGAGCCGATCCCGCTGGATCTGGCGGGAAACCTCCGTTTTCAGGACGACCTACACACGCCTGATCGTGGGAACGGCACGCCGCCGATCATCGACATGGGCGCGTACGAAGGCGCTGTGCCGACCAATGCCGTGCCCAGCGTATCCGCGTGGGCGCTCGGGGCGGGGAGTCTGTTATTCCTGACGTTCGGGTCGCTATGGCTCCGGCGTCGGGCGATGATTGGATGACCGGACGTGCCGTTCGGGTGAACTTGCGTTCATTCGCGGTTCAAACGGCCGCCGCCGGCCCCGGCGATGCGCGCATAGAGATTCGGCCGGCTCGGCGTGACCTCGCGCGCGTCGACATCGAGCCCAAGCTCGCGCAACTGTCGTGCATAGCAGTCGCATGCTTGCTGCTCGGCGCCGGTCGGACTGGGAATCTCGACGAGCGTCCGCGCCTGATCGGCGATCCAGGCCTCGTCGACCGCTCGCGATATCGAGTCCCACGCCTTCATGCCGGGCTTGCTCGTATGGTCAAGGCTGTGGGTTGTCGAACCGACCGCTGAGTTGGTGCAGGTCGATCAACGCTTGCAGCACCATGCGTTCACCGGCTCCGATCTCGACGAAGCTGTTGGTCGTCGCCCCGTACCCGCCTTCGCTCGCCGCTTGGACGGTGGGAAAGTAGCCGTAGCTGGCGTTGCAATAGCCGAGGAAGAACGTGTCGGCGACGGGTGACCGGCTTTTGAGCTGCTGCTGAAACTCGACAAAAAACTCGCCGGGAAAGGTCGCGAAGGCGAGGTCTCCGTTCAGAATGACGGCCGACATCGGTGCAAGGAAACCGTCCGCGTAGCGCTTGAAGATCGTTTGGTAGCGCTTCAGCCCTCCGGGCGAGAGTATCTTTCCGAGTCGGCGGACCGTCTCGGGATCTTCAAAGTCGTACCGCGGCTTGATCATCATCGTCCGGGTATGGATCTTCAGCGACGTCTCTTTGGGCACAGCGGGTTGCAGCGTTCTCGAAACGCGATTCACCTCGTCGGCGAGCTCGATCCCGGCAGCGCGCACCCAGTGCTCGGCCCGTTGCTCTTGGAGGCGTTTGTCGGCATAGGGGTTCAAGTCGCCGGCCGCACCCTGTAGGTAGATGCACATGCCGCCCTGCTCGCCCTCGACGGCTTGCGTCGCCTCGCCGACAAAGTCGGCCGAGTAGTTCATGTGGTCCGGCCCGAATACGACGGGATGACACGCGAAGCACACCAGCGTCGCGATCACGGCATCGTCGCTCGCGGCGGCGAGACGAATCACGCCGACTTCGGGATCGACCGGCGTGGTCGGCACACGATCCATGTTGGCCCACAGCATGTGCACGCTGCCGTCCGGCCGAATCGCGCGACGATTGTGCGCGATGTGGCACGCACCCCGCCCAATCGCGATCTTCGCCGGCACCGCGTTGTTGGACGCCTCGACGATCGCTTCGATCAAGCCGGTCATCATGCGTTGCACGTGCGGGAGCGAACGAAGCACGTCGTCCGTGGCCGCTCGGGGCGTGGACGGTCCCGAATGGGAATGCGTCGCGATGATGAGCACGGAATCGACCTGGCTGCGCGCCTTGACCGCTTGCTTGATTTCCTCGACCAACTCGAGCCCCGGCGGACCGATCCAATCGAGCTGCACCAACGCCACCCGCTTCGACCCGTCGCCCAGAACGACGGCTTTGGCGCGCAACGGATCTCGCACACCGGCCGACACCCCTTCGCGCGCGCTGTAGCCGGCCATCTCCAGCCCCGGCTCGGGTGTGACCTCGCGCGCGGCGACACCGGCGACGAATGGGCCGGCGGCTTCCATGATCGGTGTCGAAGATAGACTCATGAGTACGCAGGCCGTGAACAAAAGTCGACGCGTCGGCATCTTGTGGGTCTCCTCATGTCGATAGTGTGGCCGACATCGTACCCGCAACCCCCAGCGTTGAGCAATCCGCAGCGCCGTGTTGCACAGGGGCTCAGGAGCACAGGGGCTCGGCTCATGCCGTGGCATTGACCGCATGCACCAACCCCCGCATGTAGCCGTGGGAAAACGTCCGGCCAATGTGCCCCCACGGTGTATCACCCTCGACCCCCGGCGTATGGTCGGAGACGAACGGGCCGGTGTAGCCGACCTCACGATACGTCTTCATCGCTTCGAGCATGTCGATGTCGCCCTCGTCGATGAAGACCTCGGTGTACCGGGGTACGGTGCCGCGAACCGCGCGGAAGTGAACGAGGTGGATGCGACCCTGCCCGCCGAAGTGGCGAATCTCCTTCAACACGTCGACGCCCATTTCGGTAATCGTGCCCTGGCAGAAGGTGATCCCGTTCACTCGGCTCGGCAATTCCTTCAGGAATCGTCGCAGGCCGTCGGTGTGGTGAAAGATCCGAGCCACGCCGCGCATGTTCGCGACCGGCGGATCGTTGGGGTGCATCGACAGGCGAATGTCGGCCTTTTCCGCCGCCTCGACGATGGGCTTGGCGAAGTAGAGGAACCGGGCCCACATCGCCTGCTCGTCCACCACGCCGATCTCGTCGAACGGCTCGGCGTCGCGCACGCGCTCGTAGTCGAAGGCGCGGAAGCGCGCATCGCCGCGGCCGGGAACTTCGTAATAGCCCACGCGATCGTCCCAGTAAAAATCCGGCCAGAAGCGCCATTCCATCATGGGCACCCCCGCCTCTGCGACGGCGCGGATCGTCCGGCACACCTTCTCGATTTCTTCATCCCGGCCCGGCTGACCGAAGCAGGCTGCCCGATAGAAGCCGATGGGGATCATCATCGATTCCAGCACGAGCCCGGCCTGATCGCAATTCCGCTTCGCCCGCTGGACGTCGGCCAACGTCCAGAAGCCCTTACCGTCCGGGTCCACACGGTCGGTGCCCTGAAAGATGACATGCTTGCCGCCGAGCTGCTTGAGCCAGCGCAAGGTCGACGGTTTCACGTCCGGCAGGTTCTCCGAGATCATCGGCTCCCACGCCGGCCGCTGTCGCGCACGGCCGACCTCGGGCCGATCCGCCGCCCGCGTCGCGTCGAGGTTGGCCGCCACCGCGGCCATCGAGGAAAGCATCAACGTACGTCGTGTGGTTTCCATGCTCGATCTCCTACCCGCCCATGCCGTCGTAACCTTGTGTTCCGCACCGCGAATGTAAACCCTACGACAAAGCCGAGACCCTGTCATCGATCCCCGTCGGATCGTGTATGTGTGTAGCGGTGACTCGAAGGCAGCGCATTCTTTTGCATCGGGACGGAAACGCTCCCCTGCGGGTCGCCGCTAAACAAATCCAATAAGATGGACACGACCAACTCGGTGTCACGTTACACTATCGTCCGGCGTGATGGAAAACGGAGGCCGGCGAATGGCAAACCTATGGCACACGCAGGTTGTTGCGGTGGTTCTCGGGATCGTGCTACCGGCCGCCGACGCAGTGAGCCAGACGCGCTACGATGTGCCCATGCGCGACGGAGTGAAGCTGGCCACCGACGTCCATTTGCCGGTCGGCGCGGGGCCTTGGCCGGCGGTCGTGGGGAGGACACCCTACGGACGCGCCGGCGGCAAGGCGCTGTTCGAGCGGGGTACGCAGCTCGGCTACGCCGTGGTGATGCAGGACGTGCGCGGCCGGGGCGAGAGCGAGGGCAGCCACAACATCGTGCTCACCAACGGCGGGCTGCACAAACATCAGGACGGCTACGACACGATCGAATGGGTGGCCGCCCAGCCCTGGTGCAACGGCGACGTCGTGACCTGGGGCGGGTCGGCGTTGGGCGTCGATCAGCTTCGCACCGCCCCGACGCGCCCGCCGCACCTCCGCGCCCAGCACATCTTCCTCGCCTATTACGACATGTACCACGACGCGGCCTATCAGGGCGGGGTGTGGCGTAAGGCGCTGCTCGAGACGTGGCTCGAAGCGACGAAAAGCGATCCGATCAATCTCGAGACGTTTCTCGCCCACCCCAACTACGACGCGTTCTGGGACGCGCTGAACCTCGAGCAACACGTCGCCAAGGTCAACGTGCCGGCGGTCTTTCAGGGCGGCTGGTATGACATGTTCGGCCAGGGGACGATCGACGCCTTCGTCGCGATCAACACGCGCGGCGACGTCGGTGCCCGCGGCAAATGCCGACTGGTCATGGGTCCGTGGGCCCACGGGGTGAGCTACGATTTCACCGGGTATCCGAACGCCGACCCGCCGCCGGCGGCCGATGCGTTCCGCTGGTACGACCACTGGGTCAAGGGCGCCGACAACGGCGTGGCCGACGATTCGCCGGTGACCTACTACGTGATGGGGGCTCGCGACGAACCCGATACCCCCGGCAACGTCTGGCGTACGGCGAGTCAGTGGCCGCCGCCGACAACCGCCACGCCGTTCTACATGCACGCCGACGGCGGGCTTTCGCGTGCCAGGCCGTCGATCGACGACGCGTCGCGGACGTACGACTATGACCCTCACAATCCCGTGCCGACGATCGGCGGCGCGAACCGTCGCGGGGACAACGGGACCAAGGACCAGCGGCCGGTCGAAGGTCGGCCCGATGTGCTGTTGTTCACGACCGACCGGCTTGCCGCACCGATCGAAGTGACCGGCCGAGTGCGCGCACGACTCTGGGTGTCGTCGTCGGCCCGCGACACCGACTTCACCGTCAAAATGACCGACGTCTATCCCGACGGCCGATCGATGCTCGTGCTCGACGGCATCCTGCGGGCACGACACCACCGGTCGCTGCGCCGCGAGGATTTCCTCGAACCCGGGAGCACCTATCCGATCGACGTGGATCTCTGGTCCACGAGCCTGATCCTCAACCGTGGGCATCGCATCCGCATTGCCGTCTCGTCCAGCAACGCCCCACGCTTCGACCCCAACCCCAATACCGGCGACGCGTTTCGTGCCAACGACCGAACCGTAATCGCCATGAACACGCTGCACCTGAACGCAGAGCACCCATCGCACGTCGTGCTGCCCATCGCCAAGCCGTAGCGCTCGACGCTGGTAGGGAAGTGGTCATCAAGCTATGCTTGCCTGCCACAGCCACGATCCCAGGGAGGAAATTACGATGGGCAATCCCAAGATTCGCATCCTTACCGTCAGCGGCAGCGCACGACCCGGTAATTTCACCGCCAAGGCGCTCGAGCTGGTTAACGACGAACTCGGCAAGGACCCGGCGGTCGGATTGGACGTGATCGATCTGACCCAAATCGCACTGTCGCTTCCCGGCCAAGAACCTACCCAAGACGCCGAGCGAGCGGCGAAGCTCGTGACCGACGCGACGGGCGTGGTTCTCGCCACCCCGGAATATCACGGCAGCTTCAGCAGCGGCATGAAGCTGATGATCGACAACCTGGGCTTTCCCTCGGCGTTGTCCGGCAAGCCGGTCGCGTTGTTGGGCGTGGCGGCGGGACAGATCGGCGCGATCAAGGCGCTCGAACATCTGCGCAGCGTCTGCTCGCACGTTGGCGCCATCGTCCTGCCCGGCCCGGTATCCGTAGCCGGGGTGAACCGGGTGTTTGACGAAACGGGCAAGTGCCTGGACGAGACGATCGAGAAACGCATCCGCGGCGTCGCAACGAACCTGCTGGACTACATTCGCGGCCACATTTGCCCACGCATCGCCCTGGAAGAGATCGTCCGGAAAAGCGAGTCGAACGGCGTCGTGGGCAACTGAACCGCCGGCAAGGTCACCGACGTACCCACCGGCGGCGGACGATACGGTTCGTAATCCCCGTCCTTCCACCGAATCCAGAGCAGGGATGCGTCTTCGAGCGGCCGGTCGAACCGAAAGCGTGCCGCGGCGGGTCGCTCGTCGGGCGTGAGCGAGATGACCTCCACCTCCATCCCGGACAGTGTGATCTTCTCCCCCATCCGCATCGGCGTCGTCGAGGATCGGAACAATCGATCCATGATCTGCATCGTGTAGCCGAGGTACATCGGGCCGTGGTCGACGGTATCCCCTTCGAGTCGTTCACCCGGAGGACGAAGGAATCCACCCTCGGGCTGCACGACCAGCGTATGCGCGTCCGGGCGACGGATGTGGATCGGATATAGCCCGTTGGCCAATGCGCGTACGCGCTTGGGAACCGACAAACCCATGGCCGCGCGCATGCAGGGAAGATACAGACTCGCTCCCGCTACCGAGGGGGCATTGAGGACCACCACCGTCTGATCCTCGACGCTGGGGTCATTCGGCACCGCGGCGGTCGCCGGTTGGAGCCACGATCCCAGCATCGACAGACTCCACGCACGAAAGGGCAACGCCAACGGAGCGATCAAGCCGTGAACAACCAACAGCAAAACCACCGCGCTCGAGGTGATCCGGCGCGTCCCTGTCGTCGCATCTTGATTCACGTAACACTGCACGAACCGCGCCACAAGACCCATCGCGCCGATCCCGACGACGAACAACAATCGATCCATGGGCAACGTCGCGCACACCGGCACCACGGCAATCACCATCCCCGTCGCCCAGAATCGAGCCGTCGCATCACGACGAAGCAAGCGTGCGAACATCCATGCCGGCAAGACCAGCAACACACATCCGGCAACCCACACGACGCGCCAAACACCCGTCGAAAGCAGCACCGTCATGTCCGCGGGCGGACCGAGCCACTGCGCCGTCAAGAGAATGGGCGCGTGCGACAGTACCGCGCGAACGAACCGCACCGGTTCGCCGACCGGATCGATGTAGAATTCCGATCCGCTCGTACCGAACCCGAAAGCGATGTAGGTGACCATCCACCCGACCACGACGAGCGCGAACCCAAGCAGCGAGCCGAGACGTCGCTTCGGCGGAACCGTGTCGACGAACAACGCATACGCGAACACATACCCCACCCCGCCGACGGCGATTTCCCCCGCCAATAAGCCGAGCAACAGGGCGATCGGCCCCAGCACCAATCCTGGCCGCCAGCCGTCTCGACACCAGCGATCCTGCGCGATCAGAGCCAGCAAACAAAAACAAGTGGCAACCAGTGCATTGCGGTTGGCGATCCATGCGGCGGGCATGCCGTGGGCGTCATCGACAGCGAACAGTGCGGCGGCAAACCCGGCCACCCAGATCGGCGCCATCAACCGGCGATACAGCACGGCCGCCGCCGCGACCATCGCGCCGAGCCACACCAGACTGTGAACGTGCATCATGAAGGGCGAATCGGGCCAGAGCCGGTAATCCAACCGGTGCGTCAGCACGGTCACCGGTCGCATGAAGCACAAGCGAAGATCCGGCTGCGTCCACCAGGGAAAAAGTCCGAAATCCATCACCGCGGCGGTGCGCTCGGGGTTACCGTCGACGAACGAAAACATCTCCTCCTGTCGCGTGTCGAGCAAATCGCTCCCCAGCAGGGTCAAACGATGCCCGTAATCGTCGCTCTGCAAACCCGTCCACAATGCGGGCAGCGTTAAAACCATCGCCAGCACCGCGGGAACGAACGGACGCACGCACGCTGCGCCCAAGGCTCGAGCCAACCGGATGAGACGAAACACCTTCATGAGGTTCTCTATCGGATCTTGCCCCGAGCATCGGCGAGGCCCTCTGGAATCGAACGTATAAACTTCCTTCCGAAACGGTTATCGTTTCACCCTCGATCGTCAACCCGT
>Ga0299906_10005437_pt1 | contig 10375 bp, 9 predicted proteins | sample RVTome_14_FD_200259 | JGI IMG/M metagenome (GOLD analysis project Ga0299906, IMG submission 200259) | Soil microbial communities from uranium-contaminated site in the Upper Colorado River Basin, Wyoming, United States - RVT145D125 (version 2) ...
CGATCAAAACCTTGACTCGACCAAACCTGCCGACTCGATGTCTGATTTCATCTACACGGTCGGTATCATTTTGGGGTTGTCTTACCCGGTGCTGGCCCTGTCGACCAGCGGACGAGCGATCTATCAACTCATTTTCAAGCCCGGCGTGACCGACTTCCTGCCCCCGGCTCTGAGTGCCGTCGCCGCCGGCTGCTACCTGGGCGCGACCTTTGGTTTTACCGTGCGCCGCAAATGGGCCTGGTGGCTGTCGGTGGGGCTGCTGGGTTTCGAGACCTGCATGACGTTCGTTGTCGGCACTCTCAGCTTCATCATCCCCGAAGTCATCGGCCGCACCGTCTGGCGTCACTTCGGCGTCGACTACGGCTTCTTCCCCCTCTTCCAGCCGCTCCTCGGCCTGATCTGGCTGTTCAGCCCTCCCATTTTACGTGCCTATGGCATCTCGCTGGGGCGGTCGGAAAAAGGGGCTGGGGTGAATGAATCTACAGATTGACGTGACCGCCGATTTACAGTAAGATGATGATAGTCTGTAGCGTTGGAGGCGAATGATGACCATCCAGATCCCCAAAGTCAATAATGGCGAGCAGGCCGGTCTTAGTTTTCTGGACCCTTTAGCCAGTTTCTACCAACGTCTGTTGCCTTTAGACACGGTCGAGGCTATTTACGCGGATTGGCATGTCGATGGTCTTGAGATATGGTTAATTGTCAACCGCGCTACCGAGGCTGAGCGCGAGCAAATCTACGAACACGAACTGGCCCTGATGCAGGCTTTTCCAGAATTGGGGTTGGATACTCACCTGATTGATCGCTCAGACGGTGATCCACTTGAAGCCGTTGATCTGACGGCAGTTGATGCTTTTCTGCGTTTCCCCCGCTCGACCCATGCCTGATTTCGACGCCCATCAAACGCAAGTTGAACACAATCGCCAGGCGGCGATGGCCCTACAACAAGCACCCCATCCTTACCTTCTGAAGCTTTGATTCTCGAAAGGCTGGGTCTCCGTGCCGAATTGACGTGGCTGCTGAATTCCAGTAAGATGACCTTGATGTGGTATTGGCCTTAGCTGCGAGGTGACATATGCTCCGAACATTTAGCCGGGTAGAAGTGACGGAAAGAATGACCTCAGAGGAGTTTTTCTGTTACGCGCCCGACGATAAGAAAGCTGAATTAGTAGATGGGGTGATGATCGTGTCTCCACCACCGTTGGATGTTCATGAAAAATTACAGATCTTTCTGCTGCGGCTGCTGGGCGATTTTATAGAACAGTTCGATTTAGGTGAACTGCGAGGCTCACGTACTGCCGTTGTGCTGGCGGACGATCAGACCTACGAGCCGGATATTCTGTTCATTGCTAAAGATCGAGTGGATATTATCGAAGAACGTGGCGTTGTGGGCGCACCTGATCTGGTCATCGAGATTCTGTCGGCGTCTACGGCGGCGCATGATCGAGGAGCTAAGTTTCGTGCCTACGAGCGGTCGGGCGTGCGCGAGTTGTGGTTGATCGATCCCTACGGCCCGGCCGGTACCGAGTTCTACCGTCGTGAGGGTGATCGCTTCGAACCCATCATGCCCGACGAAAACGATCTAATTCAACCCATCACTCTACCCGGCTTCAAACTAAACACCGCCTGGCTCTGGCCGGCCGAGAAATTCATCTCCGTCCGCGCGGCCTTGAATGCGATGTAGCAGGAGATATCAATTAACAATTATCAATTAACAATTATCAAACCCCACATCCCATATCCCATATCTCACATCCCATCCCATCCCATCCCACCTCAGCGTGTCCGCCGGCGCCACTCTTCCTTGAGTTCTAGCGCGGCCAGATCTTGGTCCAGATCCAGAAAATCCTTGAGCAGCCGGTGAAAGCGGCTGGCTTCGTCGAGCATGGGGAAATGTTTGGACTGGGCCAGTCCCATCGGGCGGATATGAGGCCAGTGGCCGTTCATCTGGCGCATGGGGCCGGGGTCGATCACGTCATCTTTTTCGCCGTACACGGCCAACATCAATGGCCCGGCCAGCCGGTCGATCCGTTTCAGATGATTGTTGATATTCATCTGACCCATTGACTGGAGGCTGGCTGTGATCGCCCGCTGATCGGTTTTTTGGGTTTCGGCCATGACCTCTTCATGGATCGCTTGCTGTCGCCACCACAGCAGTTTGGCCATCATCGAGTTATCAGAGAAGTTGAGTAGTTTCCGGTTGACGCAGGCCATGCTCATGGGCAGGCTGATAGCCATCAGCTTATCGATCCGCTCGGGGCGGTGCAGGGCGTATTCGAGCATCACCGTTGCCCCCAGCGAGTGACCCACCAGGGATAACCGCTCGATGCCCAGCGCGCTGACAAAGTTATCGATCAGGTCGACGTAGTCCGGCACACCGTAGCGCACCTTCGTTTTATCCGAATCGCCAAAACCCCAAAAATCCAGGGCATACGTGCGATACTGATCCGCCATGACCTGCATCGTGGACATCCAATAACGCCAGGAGCCCAGCCAGCCATGCAAGAATAGGAGCGGCTTACCCCGCCCCATCGATTCGTAATGAACAAGACCACCGTCAATGACAATTGCGCTCATCGACTATTTACCTGTATTTACAGGTGACCGGTATTTTGTTGATTTCTAAAGACTGTCCGCAGGCTTGGGAGGCAAGGTTTGGGTCAAACCCTTACCTCGCTATACAAGCGCTTGGCATGGATAATAGTCCTGGTAAGCTAGATTGACAATCGACCATAGGGTCCAAGATTTTTAACCACGGATTTCACAGATCTTAACTACTTATATCCATGAAATCCGTGCCATTGGTGGTTAAATTGCCACTCAAGATGTCTTTCCAATTCTTACCTTGCCAAATGGCTTCACTCCTGGTTGATCGCTTAGACAGTTTGTTGGGCCAAATTTTGATCAAGTGCAGGTCGAATTTCGACGTTTTCAGGACCGGCCACCTGTTTCTGAATTGAGGTCCTTAGCGAATTTGGCCAAAACTTTTTTGATACGCCAGGGTAGCTCCTCGGGAACGAAAGGTTTTACAATATACTCTACCGCGCCCACGTCGAGCCCGACCTTGATCTCATCTGCCTGACCTTTCGCCGACAGAAAGACAATGGGAATATCCGCCGTGCTTTCGTGCTCCTTGAGGATACGGCACGTGTCATACCCGGTCAGCCGCGGCATGCGAATATCCAGCAGAATCAAATCGGGTTTGAGTTTGGGGGCCAGCTCAATGGCCTCTTCACCATTGTTCACCCCAACGGCCTGCAAGCCGCCGATTTGTAGACTGAACACGATCAAGTCACGAATATCCTTTTCATCTTCGGCCACCAAAATCACGGGTTCGCTCATGGCCAGGGTTCCCTCCAGGCAATTAGGCGCTGCATTCATCATTGTTAAAACCAGGGTGCAAGGTAGCGCGGAGCAGGATACAATTCTGCATCCGATTACCTGCTACAGATAAGGTTGGCTTCAAAGATTGACAAAACGTGATTAAAGCTGGTTTCTCGCTTACCGTCAAGAATGAAGGCGGTTGTTTAGAAAAAGGTTCGACTATCGACATAGAACCCAAATGAAATACCCCCTAAATTGTTAATAACGATTTGTAACCATAGTAACTGAAACTTATCAATAAATTCTCAATTATCTATTCCCGATTCACGCGTTTGATGCGGTCACAGCGCCGGCGGTTTCCTCTTGCCAGATCGAGGCCAGGGTGGTGACGATCTGGCGATTGGTTGCGTTGTCTTTCACGGCAATCCGCACCGTGTGCTGCCCCAACTGAGACCCCATGCTGGTGACATCACGCAGAAATAGACCCGAGGCGCGGCAGTTTTGGACGATGGTCGCCGCATCCGGTCCCTCTGAGGGCAGATGACATAGTAGAAAATTGGCGACACCGGGTACAACCTCCAAGGGTGTCATCGCTTGCAAGGCTTCGGCCAACTGCACTCGCAGCACATGCGTTTCTTCATACCGAGCGGCATAATAGTCCGGGTCTTGCAGGGCCTTAACGGCCGCGATCTGAGCCGGCAGGCTGACAGCCCACGGCGGCGTCAAGGCCGTTAGCTCGGCGATGAGCGCCGGCGGGCCACATAGATAGGCCGCCCGTACCCCGCTCAGGGCATAAACCTTTGACATCGACTTGCACACGATGACATTCCGGCTGCGCGCCGCAAAGGTTTCCAGGGATTGATCCGGCCCGGCATACTCGACGTAGGTTTCGTCGAGCCAGATCAGGGTACTGGCCGGCGCTCGTCGCAGAACCAGTTCGAGTTGACGGCGCGGCACGTGGCAGCCGGTTGGGCTGTTGGGATTGATCAGAACAATCAGGTCATAAGCCGCTTCAAAATGGGCCTCCAACTGGGCCAGGTCGAGCCGGTAGCCATCGTCGCGGGCCAGCAGCAGCCGGTCGACCCGGCCGCCGATAACGTTCTCCAACACGTGGGCGTACTCGCCGTAAGTCGGATCGAGAATGAGAACGCGCGAGCCGGGCTTGAACCACTGCCGCAGTGCCAGGTAGATCAGGTCGGATGAGCCCGCCCCCGGCAGGATACAGTCGGGCGGGACGCCGCGTAGTCGAGCGACAGTTTTGACCATGCCCCGGCAGTCATCCGGGGGTGAAGTGCGCAAGAGCCAGGGCAGATACTCGCGCAGGGTGGCCAGCACTTTGGGCGAAGGCGGATACCAGGCGTCCAGGACGTCGGCGTTGATGATGTCGCGGCTGCGCTCGAGCCGGTCGAACTCAGGGCCGATGGCCTCGAAAAATGCGCCGCCATGAAAACAGGCCACCGGCTGATCGAACGGAATATCGAGCTGCCAGTCGATTTGATGTTTCAGTCGGTGTAATATCGTAGTGTAACGGGTCAGGTGCTCGCGAATCTCGGCCGTGGTGGCACTCAACACCTCGAAGGTGACCGCGCCGGCCTGAACCAAAAACCCCAGAGGCCGCAGCCCGACCTTGCGATAAATGTCCAAAACCTCGCGCCGGCCCAGGGCCACGATAGTACGTCCACCCTGAGCCTCGACCCAGCGCAGTGCGGCATACATCAACAAGCCGGCCACAGTGCGCCCGCGATAGGCTTTGAGCACCGTTAGAATCCGGATCTCGTAAAGCTGCTCGTCAAAGGCCAGGGGCAGCTCGGCCCGCGCAAAATATTTGTCGATGGAATAGCTGCGCTGATTGGGCGGCGTAATGCTAATAAAGCCGGCGATGGTATCGCCAAACGAGGCCGTGATATAAATGTTGAAATCATCGAGCGAGTCGCTCAACATCTCGGCGGGGTTTTCAGCATGCTGGGCCAATTCGCTGGCATAGACCTCGTGCCGCAGCCGGTAAATGGTTTGGCGATCCTGCTCCGTGGCCAGGCTGATTTTGAGTCGATCAGAACCGGGTGAGGATTTGGGCATGGTTGTCCTCCAGAGCCTAAGCTCCAACCTCCAATCTCTCCAATTCATACCGCATCGGCCTGGCCGGACGCGACTCGCTGCGCGCGAGACAGACATGGTCGATTCCATCCGGGCCGGTTTCCCAGCTGATGCCGCTGAGATCGAACCCACTGTAAGTCAGCAGGTTGTTGAACTCAGCGGGGCGATAATAATTGGCCTTATATCCCAGATATTTACCCGATAACGAGGAAACTTGCGGTGTAAAGCAGTCGGTCAACAGGACGCCGCCGGGGGCCAGCAGGTGGGTCCGAACCAGCTTTAGGTGCTCGAGCAAGTCCGTTTTTGATATCCAGTTTGATAGCCCAATGAATAGGATGAGGTCATACGGTCCGGCCAGTTTGAAGCGTTCCCGGAGCCGGTTCGAGGTTAGATCCCCCGGCATGAACTCGAAGCTGAGGCCCATCTGACGTGCAGTTCCGTGGAGATCGCTTTGGAGGCGGCCGTCCGGGTCAAGATCCGAGGCCAGCAGGTGGATGCGGCTGAGGTTAGCCTGGTCAGTACACGCGACCTGGCGCAGCGGCAACAACACATCGAAGGCGTAGCCGCTGGGCGCAGTCAGAATTTTGATGCGTTCGTGTCCGTTGAGACCGGTCAGACGACGCCGGCATTCCTTTTCTACGATCCGTTTGAGCACCTGCAGGCGATGGTAGACGGCTCGATGCAGAGGGTGGTTCAGGAAGATGCGGTCGAGCTGTCCGTAATGGTGGCTATCTTGCCGATAAATAGCCTTCATCAACCCGGCCGAATAGCCTTCTTGGAGCGAGAGCCGGCCCAGGCTTGACAAGGGGAAAGCCAGTTCGCGGGCGCTGCCGCGAGGCAGATGGCGCAGCAGGTGCCGGATCAAATATTGAACGGTGAGAGCTTTTTTGAATACAGCCCCGGGGGTCGTCAGGTTGGTGGGAACGGCTCCCAGGCGGTCGGGCCGTAGCCCTCTCGGGTCGGGGTGGTGGCTCCCGTCAATTCGGGCAGCGCTTAGCTTACGCACAAAGGCCAGGGTCTGTTCCAAAATTTGGCCCGGCGATAGGGTCGTCACGTCAATCACGGCGATGTTGGACTCTCCCCGCCGGAGTTGGAAGAACTCGACCACGCCCCGGAGCATGGTCTGGGCCTGGGTCATATCGGTGATGTTTTCATGGCCGTCCGGCTTCCGGTCACGGGCCATAACGCGGGCCAGCGCGGTTTCAGGCTCGATGGCCAAAAACATCAGGGCATCAGGCAGTTCGGTCAGGCCCAGCTTGAGCCGTCGATCCAGACGGCGCAGATGCCGCATCAACTTCAAGCCGGGAATAGGACGGCCTAGTTGGTCCGGTAAGGACTCGCCGGTTTCGGTGTAATCATAAAGGGCTTTGATGTGCGTGATGGGGATAGATGTGGTTGTATCGCCGGGTACTGGCCTGGGTGGTGACATATAGGTGCTGACCCAGCCACCGGAGGTCAGCAGCAAATGACCATCGCCGAAAATCAGCTCAGGCCGATAGCGAGTCTTGATCTGGCGAGCTGCCCCCTCGTGTGCGAGGAGTTGGATGACCTTCAAAGTGGGGTAGAGCCAGCGGATGTGGGTAGCGGCTTTAGCAATGCGCCGAAACAGCCGGTTGAGCCGGGCGGCCAGCGGCAGGCCAACGGGCGCAAAGTCCGGGCGCAAGAGATCTTCGTCAGATGTCTTGACCCACACCTCGTCGCTAATCGCGGCGGTGGTCAGCCCAAGTTCAGCCGCAGCCAGGTCGGCCAGGGCCAGGGTGACCAGGCTCTTACCACTGCCATCTATGCCGATTATGCTGATGTAAAGACTCATCGCCTGGCTCCGTCAAAAGCCCTTGCCCGGTTTTATCTAACTAACTATGCCAGATCGAGCTTATCAACTATAGGGTTTGTTAATTTCAATGTGTATTAGCACATTACTATGATTATAGGTATGATAAGCTACTTTAAGCGTAAAGTCAACCCATAAAGGGTTAAAAGTTTAAATTTTAATGTAAATTAAGATTTGTATTTGTTTACCGTGATGTGTACGCTGTGGTGCTAATGATAACTGCCCGGCCACCGGCGATAAACAACCCGGGGCCGAAGACGAGGGTGATCGGCGACCGGGGCGCGACCTTTATTTTTGCCCGTCTTCAGTCAGACCATTGTATTTCACAATCTCCGACCTTGTAAATTATCATTGATACTTGTATACTAAGATATGTAATCAACTCTTGGGGAGATTCAGGGAGATTCAATGTCTAAGTTCATCGAATGGCTTAAAGTTGAATGGGAAGCTCTGGAACGCCGGCAGGGGAGGAAGTACAGCGCCCGGCAGCTTTCCATTGAATCGGGCTTAAGCGCGAACACGCTCTACCAGTTGTTGAACCATCCCGAGGTCACGCCCAGCACTGAGACCTGTCATAAGCTGGCCAATTTCTTCGGACTGGACCCGCTACTGGTGTTGGAGGTTGCCGGACACGTCTCGGCCAAAGAAATGCCGGCGGCAGGGTCAGAACTCGAGATCGCCCTCCAGCGAACTGATCTGCAAAAACTCTTGCTCAGTGCCCGGGAATTGTTGCCGACCGAGGTCCAACTGGTCCAGCAGATGGTCGATCAGTTGAGGATCAAGCGCCATAATGAGGAACGCCAACAGGTCGCCAGGGGTGCTGCCGTCGCCCTGGTCGTGGAGGATACGCCCGATGCTCGCGCGCTTTTCGTCGAGATGCTGCGAGCCGCCGGGCTGAAAGTATTGGAAGCGCCCGATGGTCAAAGCGCGGTGGAACTCATGCAAACCAGCGGCGCCATCGTCGATGTCGTGCTGATGGACTATCGCATGCCGCGCATGGATGGCGTCGAAGCCACCAAGCAGATCCGCGAGCATTTTCCCAATCTGCCCATTCTCTTTGTCTCGGCCTGGGATGAGCCGGAAATGAAAGACGCCGCCTTCGCTGCCGGCGCCGGCGAGTACCTGGTCGCGCCGGTGGAGTATGAGCAGTTGCTCGAAGCATTGTCACGCGTGCGTCAGGGGATCGAGACGGCGGAATAAAAGTGTGAATTGTTATTTCTCACGCACAATCCACCATCCACAATTTATCGTTCACCCTTAATCAGTTTTTTACGTACTCCGGCAATGTATCCGGATCGAGCTGAAGAATCGTCTTGAGCGCGGCGATCAGTTGATCGATGTCAGCCTCGGTGTTGTAGACGCCGGTAGAGATGCGCAGGCAGTAGGGCTGGTCGATGTAACGCAGAATGATGTTGTCCTGGGCCAGTTTGGTCATGACCCGGGCCGGGTCATAGCCATCCAGGGCGAAGCTGACCAGGCCGGCCTGCGGGCCGGGCGGCGTAATCATGCTGATCCCCTTGACCTCACTCAAACCTCGCCGGGCATAATCGGCCAAATGCGCGATGCGGCCATAGACCCACTCCCACCCAAGCGTTTCCTCAAACCAGGCCAGATTGGCCACCATAGCCTGCATGGCCGGGGTGTAAACCGTGCCGACTTCGAAGCGGCTGGCATCATTGGTCGGCATGTAATAGCCGGCATAATCATACACACCCGTCGCGGCGATGGTGCCGTAGCCGACAAAGGTCGGTGACAGGATGCTCATGCGGTCTGGCCGCACATACAGCGCCCCAATGCCTGCCGGTCCGCACAGCCACTTCTGGCCAGGCAGCGCATAAAAATCAACCCCACTGGCCGGCAAATCCAGCGGAATCGATCCCGCCGATTGGGCCCCATCTACCAGGCTCAACACGGAATGACGATGCCCCATGGCCACGATGTCGGCCAGGGGGAGCCGGGAACCCAGGTTCCAGGCCACATGAGAATAGGCCAGCAGCCGGGTGCGCGGACTGATCGCCGCCTCGAAGCGGGCCACAATCGCTTCCGGCGTATCGGCGGGCGTAATCTCGACGATTTTGACGACCACGCCAAAACGCTGGCGTAAGACGTAGGGCGGCAGCAGCCCGCCGGGGTGCTCCAGGTTGGTGGTGATGATTTCATCGCCGGGCTGCCAGGTCAGGCCATGGGTGACGATGTTCATGCCATCGGTAGTGTGATGAGTCAAGGCGATGGTCGCCCGGTCGGCCCTGACCAGTTTGGCCAGCGCCAGACGAAGGTCCGCTTTGGTTTGCTTACCGAGCTTATGGATCTCTTGGGTAGCGCGCCCCTCCATCAAATCGAGATGATTGCTCTGTTTCAATAGCTCTATCGTGATGGTCGATATTGGCCCAACCGCGCCGGTATTGAAATAGACTTTATTGGTCGTCACCGGCATCACAGCCCGGACGGCCTTAATTTTGTCGGTATCGCTCATGGTGAGAACTCCTTGTGGGATCAAGATGGTTGATATGTGTTTGCGACAGGCCACCTGCACCTGTTATGACATCCTCGGTACACGCGCCAGCAGTTCGCTGACCACTTCGTAGTTGACCGTGCCCAGGTGGCCGGCTACTTCCTCAACTGTGATCGTTTCACTCCCCTGCTGGCCGATGAGCACGACTTCGTCACCCTGGCGAACATTAGGGATATGGCTAACGTTGATGGCGCACTGATCCATACTGACGCGGCCCACCAACGGCGCTCGCTGCCCTTTGACCAGGACCTCGCCCCAGGTGCGCGGCGCCCGCCGAAACCCATCGGCATAACCGACAGGAATGATGGCGATGGTTTCCTCACCCTGGGTATGATAAGTAGCACCGTAACCGACCGGGCTGTTCGGGGGCAGAGTCTTGACCTGGCCAACGGTGCTCTTGAAGGTCAGGGCCGGACGAAAGCCGGGCGGCAATGGCGTTGCCGGCGAAGGCGGCAACCCGTACAAGCCGATACCGGGCCGGACCATATCGTAATGGCTTTCGGGTAGATTGATCAGGGCCGCCGTGTTGGCCGCATGGATCAGTGGAGGGCGTAGACCGGCTTCAGCCAATTGAGCCAGCAGCGCATCATGGCGGCCTAATTGTTCCCGAGCGT
>Ga0299906_10005438_pt1 | contig 10374 bp, 7 predicted proteins | sample RVTome_14_FD_200259 | JGI IMG/M metagenome (GOLD analysis project Ga0299906, IMG submission 200259) | Soil microbial communities from uranium-contaminated site in the Upper Colorado River Basin, Wyoming, United States - RVT145D125 (version 2) ...
TCATGGAGTTTGTCACTACAAGGGGCGCGATCTCCCAAGAATCCCCAGCGGGAATCTGGCGTAAGTCCTCGATTCTCCGGGGTTTTGCCGGTCTCAGGCCCTGAGAACCATGTCAAACATGGGCTAGGACGTCGCGGGGCGGAAGGAAAGCTCCAGAGCCGCAGCGTCCTTGTGCTCTCGCCAATCGGCGTTACCGTGGCGGTCCTCCGAGTAAAGGAGGTCGAAAATAGGGTCCGTCGTCAGCTCAAGCTGCAGGTCATGTTCGGAGCCCGAACTTGGCTGCCCACTTCTCCGATGGGCGACCGTAATAGTCGTCGTCGGAGCGCCGTCGCAGCCACTCCACGAGACGCTCCTCGACCTCCGCCTCGTTCAGCCCAGGGTTGCGGCGGCGGATGTTCTGGCGCATGATCTGCTCGGCGGTCTCGCAGAGGTCGAAGAAGATCTCCGCGCGAGCGAGGACCTCGGGGTCCCGGATCGGCTGGTCGAACGGATCCATACCTCAACTCTATCGCGGTCCGGCCGGATTCGACGACGAGACCGCCCTGTCCTATGGGAGGACGCGCAGCCTCCCGTCAGACACAGCCGTGTCCAACGGACCGCCGTCGGCGACGACCTGGTGAGCGGGCAAGGCGCCGGCCAGCGCGCGGTTGAGGACGCGCTGTAGCGCTCGTCGGGACGGCGGGCCGCCGTGTTCACGAACGCCAGGCACAGCTCGCCGCTGAGCTCGAGCTCGCGGGGGACGTCGGCCGCCTTCCGCTTCGCCATGGCGTCCTATCCTACCGAGGAGATAGAGGAAAACGACGATTCAGTACGTCTCATCTATGAGGACCCTTCCGTTTCGGAATCCGTCGACCCTTTGGGAGCCGTCGGATCGCCGACGCGATGCGATAGCATCCCAAGTACCCACGGAGGAGTTGGCGATGGGCGCTGAGATGGCCATCCGGGAACTGACTCAGACACTGGACGGCGACTCGACCGACGCGAAGGTCGTCGCCGTCCTCGCGCTGCCCGACGACGCGACAGCCGCCACGGCGGCCTTGAAAGCCGCCCTCGAGGGCGCCGATCCCATGCTCGAGGTCGTACTGCTCGACGCGCTCTACCGCCTGAACCGGGATCCGCACGTCGAGGAGCGGCTGATCGCCATTCTCGACTCTCCCGCGGCCCAGGGTGACGGGGGCGAAGAGCTGTACATGATGGCGCGCATCGCGCTCAATCGCGTCCTGGCCGACGACGGCGACGCCGTCAGCGGCGAATCGAGCGCGGTGGTGGCTGAGGCCGTGCTGGGCGTCGAGCCCGGCGGTCTCGTCAAGCTGGCGGTGATCGTCCACGGCACCTGGGCTCGGGACGGTGCGTGGTGGCGCTCGCAAGGCGACTTCCATACCTATCTGAAGGCGAAGTGCGGCGTCGACCACCTCTATGACGGCGACGAGCCCTTCATATGGTCGGGCCGCAACCGCGATCAGGCGCGCAGCGACGCCGCCGACGCCTTCGGCCGGTGGGTGATCCGGCACGACCCCGAGGAGCTCGAGGTCTATGCCCACAGCCACGGCGCCAACGTGGCGATGCTGTCGACCCACCTGGGGCTCGAGATCGACAAGCTGGTCATGATGAGCCCGCCGGTGCGCAAGGACTACTTCGCGCAGTGGGACCGGGTCGGCGAGGCGTTCAATATCCAGTCCAAGTTCGATCCCGTCGTCGGCATCGCGCGCGGCGGACGCTGGTTCGAGCTCGGCGGTCGGGTCCGTGAGCTGGAGCTCGACGTCCGCGGCCATTCGGTGTCGCACGATCCGGACGTGTGGGAGCAATTCAAGGTTCCGGAATTCGTGGGTCTGCGCTGAGGAGACGCGGTGGACGGTTCCGACGAGGAGGCCATCGAACGAGAGCTGGCGCAGCTCGCTTCGCGGCCGGCGCCGGAACGGGCGGAGTTTCTCGCCGCGCTCGGATGGTCGCGGCTCGGCCGTCCGACGCCCGGTCTCGAGCCCTTCCTCGACGATTCGGATCCCCAGGTGCGGATCGCCGCAGCCCAGGCCGTGCGGCAGACCGGGCAGGACGACAAGGTGCTCGACCGGCTGGTCGGAGTCCTCGTCGAAGAGCTGTGCGGCGGCGACGAGGACACGGCGCTGATGGCCGGCACCGCTCTGGTAAACATGGAGGACGCCGCCGTCGCGCCGCTGATCCGCCAATTCGTGGATCGCGGCGAGAAGGACCCTCTCATCGTGCGGGTGCTCGGCGAGATCGCCGGCGAGGAGGCGATGAGCTTCCTGCGTGATGCGTCGCGGTCCACCAATGCGGACGTGGTTCGCGAAGCGAGTGCGGCGCTGGAGGCGATCGAAAAGGAGGGACTCTAGCGTTGCCGGATGAAGAAAGGTCGTTTCACGACTGTCTGAGCTTCGATCTGCGGATCGAACCGCTGGGCAACTCTGAGCGCGGCCCAGCCTACCAGGCGCGGGTGAATCTCGGGGACGGGAAGGGAGTGAACGAGCCCGTTCACCGCTTCGAGTTGGGTTCCATCGAGCGGCGGGTGGCCGATATGCGGCGCCTGCGGTTGTTTTCGGCAAATCGCAGGGAGGTGGAAGAAAATCGCAGGGAGGTGGAAGAGCTGGGATCTCTCCTCTTCGGGTGTGTTTTCGCGGGTGAGGTCTTGGAGCTGTACCGGCGGTTCCGCGACGCCGCCGACGAGCACGACGCCCTTCTGCGTATCCGGCTGAACCTGGGGACCACTCCCGAGCTGGCCGGCATTCCCTGGGAGTACCTTTTCGATTCGGACCAGGGCGACTTCCTGTTCACGTCGCGATTGAAGTCGCTGATGCGGAGTCCGCTCTTGGACGCGAGCCGCCGCCGGCCGGTGGAGCTTCCCCTGCGTATCCTGATCATGGCGTATAGCCCGCCGGGCTTGCCGGCTATCGATGCCGAGTCTGAGGTCAGTAAGATCTACGAGGCCCTCGCCGGTCTCACGGAACGACAGGTCGTGGAAGTGGAACGTCTTGATCCGCCGACTCTGACCGAGCTCCAGCAACGGTTGCGAAAGGCCGACTATCACGTGTTCCACTACGTCGGCCACGGTTATCTCGACCGTGACAGCGGCGATGGTTTCGTCTTCTTCGAGCCCGAGGAATCAGGAGGGGGTGTTGCTGCGGCCGAGTCGCGTCTGCCGGAAGGCACCACCGGCCGAGTCCTGGGAACGCTGCTCAAAGACGAAAGGCCCCTCCGCCTGGTCGTGCTCAACGCTTGCGAAGGCGCGGAGCCCGGCAAGGACCAGTATTCCGGCACCGCTCAGAGCATGGTCCGCGTCGGAGTGCCGGCCGTCATCGGGATGCAGTCGGCGATCTCGGACAAGGCGGCGATAACCTTCGCGCAGGAATTCTACGGCTCGCTCGCCGACGGTCTCCCGGTCGACGCCGCGGTGGGTGAAGCCCGCAAGGCGATCTACTCCCGAGTGAGCCAAGTCGAGTGGGGGATCCCGGCGCTCTTCGGCCGGGTCGGCGACGGCAGCATCCTGGGGCTTCTTCGTCTCGGGCCTGAGGGCCGCTCGAGTCAGGATCTGGACGAGCTCCGGCATCGGATCGTCGGGAGCTGGATCCGCGAGCGCGGCCCCGAACCGGAGGAGAACGGCGAGTTCCTGCGTCGGGCTCCCAAGGGCGGGACGGTCGAGCTTGCCACAGACGGCGATTCCGTGACCATCGGCGGCGTGAGGCTGACGACACGAAAGCCGTTGCCCTCCCGCTTCGACTTCTACATCTCTTATCCCTCTCCCCACCAGGAGACCGCCCGCGAGCTGTACCGGCGGCTCGCGGAGAGCTACGAGGTCTTCCTCGACGTGGTGTTTCTCGAGCCGGGCGTGAAATGGACCGATGTCCTCAACGAGGCCTTGCGGCGGTCACGGATCATCGTCGTCCTCCTGTCTTCTCACACGCGTGGCGCCAGGCACCAACCCGACGAGATCGATACCGCCCTCAGCCTGGAGAAACGAGACGCCCGAGAGCGCCGAGTCGTCCCGGTCTTCCTGGACGCCGGCGGATGGGAGTACGCCGACTCCACGATCGGCCTGGCGGGCAAGCAAGGCTACGACCTGGAGAGAGCGGACGGCCTGGACGGTCTCGTCGAGAAGCTCCGGCAGACGATCGCCGACGACTGGGCGACGGTCGAACCGGCCGAGCCTCCCGAGGTTTCGGGGCCCGCGCGGGAGCCCGAGGCGACCATCTCGCGGGAGGTCCCCGAGCTCCCGGAGCCGGCGCCGACGGCGACCGCGGCCGCGGCCGAGGAGGAGACGGCCGCTCCGGAACCCGTCCCGAGTGGGCCCCGGCGCGAAGCGGCAGCCCCGATCCTCGAGTCTGGCGCCGGTCCCGAGGTCTCGGAAGGCCCGAGCGTCCCGACCGCGGCAGCCCCCGTCCTCCGCGCCTCGGCGCCGGACCTGACCGCTCGAGCCGACCTGGACGAGGCCGCGCGCCAGCGGGTGGTCCACGTCCAGCACAACGTCTTCCAGACCGTGCTCCAGGCCTCCCGGCGCCCTACGGAAGACGTCGAGACCACGACCCTCGACGTCCACGTCTTTCCGAGCCTGCTCAAGCAGACTGCGGAGGCCCTGAAGGCCGTAGACGACAAGGCCGCGAAGGCCTCGCAAACCGAGTACCCGTGCTCCGTGCTCCTGAGCCTCCACCGCTACGAGAACGGCCAGCCGCACGCGGTACGTTACTTCGACGGCCCTCTCCGGCTCGACGAGGACGCGCTGGTGCGGCGTGGAGGACGCGGAGGTTCCGGGTACGGCCGTGCCTTGTTCGGGGCGCTCTTCCACGACGAAGTGCCCGTCGACTACGCCCGGCTCGTGGACGCCGACGCCGGCCAGGCGACCCTGGCCGCGGGCTATCAGCAGGCCCGCGGCCTGGCGGCCGCCGGCGACCTACGGGTGCAACTGCGCATCGACTCGAGCCTCGAAGAGCTCCACCAGCACGCCTGGGAGTACCTGCTCGAGGATGGCGGGCTGCCGGAGCCGATCAGTTGCAGCGGCAGGACTCCGTTCGCCCGTTTTCTCCACGTCAGCGGCGGCGGCGCGCTGGCGGTGCCGCGCGTCAGCCTCGCGGATCGGCTGCGCATGCTGGCGGTACGGGCCAGCCCGGCGCGCCTGGCCGATCGTTCCCGGCGCTTCGAACGGGGCCCGTTGCGCGGGCTCGACCCGATCGAGCCCGCAGAGCTCGACGCCCTGCTCGACGGCGTGCGCGATCTCGAGCTCCTGGAACCTCTCGGAGAGGAGCACGTCCTGGCCGGAGGTGCCGCGGCCGGCTTCGAGGCGCTCGACCGCCGGCTGAAGGAAGCGGCGAACGAGGGCCGCCCGTACCAGGTGCTCCACCTCCTGTGCCACGGCGTCGGCGGCGACGACGGGCGTGGCTACCTGGTCATGGAGCGCGCCGGCGACGAGGAGCCGCTGGTCGACGAGAAGACCTTCGCCCGCCGGATCGGGTCCCACGTCGACCGCGGGCTGCGGCTGGTCGTCCTGGCTTCGTGCTTCACGGCCCGGACGTCGCAGGGACGGGCCTTGAGCGGCGTTGCGCGGCGGTTGGTCCTGTCCGGCGTCCCGGCGGTGGTGGCGATGCAGGACACGCTGCAGTACGAGTCGGCGCAGCACTTCACGCAGCGGCTCTACCGCCGTCTCCTGCACTCGGGCGAGATCGACAAGGCGGTCAACGCGGCGCGTCTGGAGCTCTATCACCGGGCGGGGACGGCGGAGAATCCCGGGACCGTTCGCGCCGACGAGTGGGGGATTCCCGTGCTCTTCACGCGACTGCCCGCCGGCCGTCTCTTCGAGGTCGACGACGCTGCGAGCGCCGCCGTCGACCCCGGGGCCAAGACCCGCGCTGCCGCCTACCGCGACATGCCCGGGGCCGACCCGGAGAGCTTGGTTCGGCGGATGGTGGAGACGGCGGGCGAATCCCTCGGCGTCAACCTCGTTCTGGATCCGGGACGGCTGGCCGTGAGCGACGCCGAGCTGCCTCGTCCGCATTCCCGTGAACGCCTCAAGCACGTGGACCTCGCCGCGCTCCGCGTCGCGACCGACCTGGCCCTGCGGCCACGAGCGCTCCAGCAGGCGCTCGCTGCCTTGAACGCCGGCAAGCACGTGATCCTCACCGGTCCTCCCGGCACCGGCAAGACGACCCTGGCCGAGGACCTCTGCAAGGCCGCGAAAAGCCAGGGCTGCTGCCGCGGTCATCTGCTGACGACGGCCACCAGCGACTGGACCACGTTCGAGACCGTGGGCGGCTACATGCCCGGGGCCGACCAGCGCCTCAGCTTCCGGCCCGGGGTATTCCTCGACGCCATCGCGTCGCAGCGCTGGTTGGTCATCGACGAGATCAACCGCGCCGATGTCGACAAGGCCTTCGGCGAGCTCTTCACGGTGCTCTCGGGCCAGGCGGTGACCTTGCCTTTCCAGGTCGCGGGCCGGGCGGTCCGCATCCTGCCTCCTGGGGGCCCGGCGGCGGGCGATCACGGCGAGTATCTCGTCGACGCGAGCTGGCGCATCGTCGCCACCATGAACGTCTACGACCGGGCTTCGCTCTTCGCCATGTCCAAGGCCTTCATGCGCCGCTTCGCGTTCGTGGAAGTCGAGATTCCGGATACAGACGATTACGCGACGCTGATCGATAGATTCCTGAAAGAGGCCGGGCTCGACTTCGAGAAGGGCTCCGCGATCCGGACGACGTTGGGAAGCCTGTTCCAGGCCGGCACCGCCGAGACGAATCCGCTCATGTACTGGCGCTCTCTGGGTCCGGCGATCGCGAAAGACGTCGTGAATTACCTGGGGCAGAGGAAGCGCGGCGGCGACGTCGACCGCGGCGACCTCGCCGACGCTCTCACCCTCTACGTCGTGCCGCAGCTCGACGATCTGGAACAGGGACAGGTCGTGGACGTCTATCGCTTTCTCGAGAAGCTCTTCCAGCCTGATTCGCCGCAGGACCTTCTGCGCGGGATTCGGGCGCTCTTCCCCTACATTCCCGAGAGATCGTTTCGCGAAGGCGGCTGACCGATGAATCGCTGGCGCCAATTCCTGCTGGCGCGGGAGCTGTCGGGCCAAAAGCGGCGTCCGGGCAACCTTCCGGGCTTCCGCCGGCTGGTGGGACCGGAAGGGCCGCTCGCGGGCGTCACGGCGACCTGCTTCCTGCTCTATCGCCCGCCGGAGGAGCTGGCCGCCCGCGGGTCGATCGGGGATTTCGTGGAACGTATCGTCCCGCGGCTGCTCGCTCAGCTCCACCGCTCGACTCACCCGCGACGCGTCCACTTGCGGGGCCGAGCCCGGGGGGACGTCGATTGGGCCGCGACCGTGAAAGCGCGACTCGCCGGCAGCCAGGATCCCACGGTCTTCGTCTGCCGCGAGAGCCGGCGCCTCTACGATTTGCCCGAGAATCGCTTGTTGAAGTACCTCGTCGAGAAACTGTCGACCTGCTTGCAGCGCGCGCCGCAGGAGCTCGCCGACTGGTCGTGGCCCGGAGCGACGGAATACGTCGGCGACCGCCTGGCCTTCGTCGCCCACCGTTTGCGGAGGTTCCGCGCCAATGCCTATCTCCGCGACGTCGAGCTGCCGGGCACCATCCACGGCGAGCACCTGACGGCAGCGCGCAACGCGCGCAACCCGCTCTACGCCAAGCTGGCGGACTTCCACGACTTCTACGCTGCGGTGATCGAGGTCCCGCAGTGGGACCTGTGGACGCAGATCCTCCGTCAGAGCTGCGTCCTCCTGCCTGCCGACGAGGCCCGGATCCTCGACCGCACGATGGCCGGAGCATGACGATCCGGGGCTGTCCGCCCTCCTCAGGCCCAGGCCCTGGGCACGCCACCTCATCGCGTCTCGTCCCTGCTATACTTCAAAAGCGAGGCCCATCTCGGGACCGCTCCGCCGACGGGGAAGACCGATGACCGACGAAGAACTGAAAGACCTGGTGGCGTCGAACAGCCGCGCGATCACGCGCCTGGAGGGGCTCCACGAAGAGAACGAGCGGGCCTGGCAGGAGATGCGGGCGGAGCTGCGCGCTTCGAGGGTGGAGTCCGAACGGCGCTGGCAGGAGACGCAGGAGGAGCTGCGCGCTTCGAGAGTGGAGTCCGAACGGCGCTGGCAGGAAGGTCAGGCTTCGCAGGCGGAGTCCGAACGGCGCTGGCAGGAGACGCAGGAGGAGCTGCGCGCTTCGAGGGTGGAGTCCGAACGGCGCTGGCAGGAAGGTCAGGCTTCGCAGGCGGAGTCCGACCGGCGCTGGCGGGAGGAGATCCACGCCTCACGAGCGGAGACCGACCGCCTGGTCGAGGCCATCCATCGCGAAATCGGCAGCCTGGGCAACAAGATCGGCGACTACGCCGAGGGCCTGTGCCGCCCGGCGCTCGAACACATCCTGCGCGATCACTTCAGGATGTCCGAGGTCGCTCTCCGGGTCAATTCCAGGCGCAACGGTCACGAGATCGAGCTCGACATGCTCGGCCATGCCAACGACCGGATCAACAAGGCCTACGTGGCCGAGATCAAGAGCACGCTCCGGCAGGAAGGCATCGAACAGATCCTCGAGCACCTGCGCGCCTTCCCCGACTTCTTCCCGCAGCATCGCGGCAAGGAGCTCTACGGCGTCCTGGCCGCGATCGACGCGCCGCCCGCGGTGCAGGAGAAGGCGCTGCGGGAGGGGCTCTACCTCGTGCTCGTCAGCGAGGACGCCTTCCGATTGGTCGAGCGCGAGGGTTTTCAGCCGCGCGACTTCAGTAGCTGACTCAGGACGAGGTCCTGCTTCGGCGTACCCCAGGTCCCGAGCGCCGCCGCGGCCAGCCAGATCACGCCCGAGACGAGCTGGCCGACGGAGCCGTTGAGGAAGACGTCGCGCATTTCCTTCTGCGCTGCTCGCAGATCCATGGTCTTCTCCTTCTCGAAGGGTCACCAGAAGAGATAGAGGATCAGGTACGCACCCAGCATCAGGGCCGCGAAGAACGCGATCTGCCCCGTCGTCCACGTGCGGGCGAAATATCCCTCCGGCCCGTGCAGGCGGTAGGCGCCGCCCACGACGCGGTCGAGGCCCGAGCGCGCCGCTCCCAGCAGCCCCTTCCAGGCGCGGGCGCCGACGCCGGCCACCGCGCCGCCCAGCGAGGGCGCCAGCTTGCGGTAGACCCAGTCGAAGTCGAGGTTCACCGACGGCACCTCGAGCGGGTAGAGCCGGTAGCGGATCAGTACGCCGAACGCCAGCGCCGCGAAGAGCAGGAGCTGGAACTGCGTGATCACGTGGTCGGCCGTGTAGGGCTGATACGGCTCCATCGCGTTGGGCAGGAGGTCGTAGAGCGCAGCGGGGAAGCAGCCGAGGATCACGCACAGCGCGGCGGTGATCCCCATCGCCGCGAGCATGTTCCACGGCGCTTCCTTGCAGCGGATCCCCGAGTCGTGCCCGAAGAACGAAAAGAAAGGGATCTTGATGCCCGAGTGCTCCATGACGCCGGCCGACGCCACCAGGAGGAGCAGCCACACCAGGGTCATGTGCCCGTCGGCCACCGAGGCGATGATGAGCCCTTTCGAGACGAAGCCGCTGAAGAGCGGGAAGGCCGAGATCGACGCCGCGCCGACCATGCAGAAGATCGCCGTCAAGGGCATGGAGCGGTAGAGCCCGCCGATCTCCGAAGCCTTGATCGTCCCCGCGCGGTAGAGCACCGCGCCCATCGACATGAAGAGCAGCGCCTTGTAGAGGATGTGACAGAAGGCGTGCGCCACCGTGCCGTTGAGCGACATGGCGGTGCCCACGCCGATGCCCACCACCATGAAGCCGAGCTGGTTGTTGAGGCTGTAGGCCAGCACCCGGCGCATGTCGTTCTCGATGACCGCGTAGAAGATCGGGAAGAGCGTCATGGCGACGCCGATCGCGATCAGGATCGTCGTGCCCGGAAAGCCGCGGGCCAGGGCGTAGACGGCGAGCTTGGTGGTGAAGGCCGAGAGGAAGACGGTGCCGGTCACCGTGGCCTCGGGATAGGCGTCCTGCAGCCAGTTGTGGAGGAAGGGGAAGGCGCACTTGATGCCGAAGGCGAGGAAGATCAGGATCGCGCCCGCCCCGCTCGAGGCCAGGGTGCCGTCCTCGGCCACCAGCTTGCCGAAGGCGATCGAGCCCGAGCCGCCCGTGGGCGGCACCCCCGAGTGCAGCAGCACGCCGGCCAGCAGCAGCACGCCCGAGCCCACCTGGATCACCAGGTAGCGCAGGCCCGCGCGGTAGGAGCGCTCGCTCTTGCGCGCCCAGATCAGGAAGACCGACGACAGCGCCGTCAGCTCCCAGTAGACGAAGAGGGTGATCAGGTCGCCGGCGAAGAGCGCCGCCACCGCGGCGCCCGCGTAGACCATGCCCGCCACGTGCTGGGTCGTGTCGCGCACGTGGA
>Ga0299906_10005439_pt1 | contig 10374 bp, 8 predicted proteins | sample RVTome_14_FD_200259 | JGI IMG/M metagenome (GOLD analysis project Ga0299906, IMG submission 200259) | Soil microbial communities from uranium-contaminated site in the Upper Colorado River Basin, Wyoming, United States - RVT145D125 (version 2) ...
GGCGGAGAAGGACGACCTCGGACCCGTCATCGGCGCACGCCTCCACGTCGGTGTCGACGGCGTGGTCACCGTGTTCTCGAGCAAAGTCGAGGTCGGACAGGGCTCTCGAGCTCAGCTCGGACAGGCGGCGGCGGAGGAGCTTCGGCTCCCCCCGGATCGCGTGCGCCTCGTTCTCGCCGATACCGATCGGGTTCCCGATGACGGCGGGACGTTCGGAAGCCGGACCACGGGCTACACCGTGCCCGACGTGCGGAAGGCCGCAGCGGCGGCGCGGGAAGTGCTGATCGGCCTCGCCGCGCAGAAGTGGAGCCTCACCGGTCCGAGTGCCGCCCGAATCGTCGCTCGAGACGGCGACATCGTCGATCTCGAGACCGGCGCCCGATGCTCTCTCGGAGAGCTCGCGCGCGCGTACGACGTCGAGGCCGCCTTCACTTCACGCGTTCCCGCGGACGTCGAGCTCACGCCGGTTCCGGACTGGAAGGTCCTCGGCAAGACGGCGCTGAAACCGACGAGCCGCGACGTCGCGACCGGCGCCCACCGCTATCCTTCCGACATCGTGCGCCCGGGGATGCTTCGGGGGGCGGTGTTGAGACCGCCTTCTTTCGGGGCGCGGCTCCTCACCGTCGACGAGAGCGCGGCCCGGGGGCTCGAAGGTGTGGTGGTGGTGCGCGACGGCGATTTCGTCGGCTGCGCCGCCCCGAGTTCGTTCGACGCGCGACTCGCGATCGAAGCGCTTTCAAAAACGGCGAAGTGGGCGGAGTCGCCGCATCCTTCGACCGGGGACTTGTTTCCCTACCTGAAGGCGAACGTCGATGCCACGGCGGAAGCGCGCCCGCAGTGGAACCGCGAAAAGGGATCCCTCGATGAGGCGCTCGCGCGCGGGGCCACGAAGCTCGAAGCGACGTACGAGATCTCGTACATCCAGCACGCACCGATGGAGCCCAGGGCGGCCATGGCGGAGTGGACCGACTCGGGGCTCACGGTATGGACCGGAACCCAGAGGCCCCACGGAGTTCGAGACGAGCTGATGAAGGCCTTCGAGCTGCCGGAAGACCAGGTCCGGGTCATCGTCCCCGACACCGGAGGCGGCTTCGGGGGCAAGCACACCGGCGAAGCGGCGGTCGAGGCGGCGAAGCTCGCCCGCGCTGCGAAACGACCGGTCTCGCTCCGATGGACGCGCGAGGAAGAGTTCACCTGGGCCTACTTCCGCCCCGCGGCCCTGATCGAGGCCAGGGCGGGGCTCGACGCTTCGGGCTCCATCAGCGGTTGGGACTTCACCTGCTATAACGCCGGAGCTGCGGCTCTCCAGACTCCCTACGACCTCGCCGACGTGCGGGAGCGGTACGTTCCCGTGAAGGCACCGCTCCGGCAGGGCTCCTACCGGGCCCTCGCCGCGACCGCGAACACCTTTGCGCGGGAGTCCTTCATGGAGGAGCTCGCTTCCGCTGCGGGAGTCGAATCGCTCGAGTTTCGGCTCGCGCATATGAAGGAGCCGCGCCTTCGCGACGTTCTGGTGAAGGCGGCGGAGATTTTCCGCTATCGGGATCGGCTCCAGGCGCTCCCGTCGAAAAACGGCAAGCGGGGGATCGGGCTCGCTTGCGGGACGGAGAAGGGCTCGTTCGTCGCCGCCTGCGTCGCGGTCAAGATCGATCCCGCCCGCGGGAAGGTGGTGGTCGAGGAGATCGTGGAGGCCTACGAGTGCGGCGCCATCCAGAACCCGGGGAACCTCAGAGCGCAGGTCGAGGGCGGGATCCTCATGGGCCTCGGCGGAGCCCTCAAGGAGGAGATCCGCTTCGAGAACGGCCGGGTCACGAACCCGCGGTTTTCGATGTACCAGGTGCCGCGCACCCGGGATCTCGTCCCCATGGAGGTGATTCTCGTCGACCGGCCCGATCTGCCCTCCGTCGGTTCGGGAGAGACTCCGATCATCGCCGTCGCTCCCGCGATCGCGGCCGCGGTGTTCCACGCGACCGGGATTCGCATTCGGACCATGCCCATCCGGAGCGACGCGCTCCGCTCTGTCTGACCGAGACTAGATCTCCAACAGATCCCTGGCCAGAACGAGCTCGCCGGAGAAGTGTTTCCTCGCCGCCGAGAGCCAATCCGACTCGGTCACGAGCGGGTCATCCGAAGGCACGAGGTGGGACAACACCAGGGTTTTCACGCCCGCCTCGGAGGCGAGTCGGGCCGCATCCTCGACGGTGGTGTGCGAGCGCACGATGTGCTCGAGCAGCCCCGGCGCGTTCGCTACCCTCGCCGCCGTTCTCTCGATCCCCGGAAGATAGAGCGCCTCGTGGACGAGAACGTCCGCCCCGCGCGCGAGCTCGAGAAGGTCTTTCGAGAACGCGGTGTCTCCCGAGATCACGATCGACCGGTCCTCGGTGTCGAAACGGTAGCCGAAGGCGTGCTCGATCGGGGGATGCGAGACCAGAGCGGCGCGGACCCGCACCCGTCCGTCGTCGACGACGAGCCCGCTCCCGGTTATGTCCTTCGCCCGAACCAGAGGCGCCAGGGGCACTCGCTTCTCGTCCTGGATGCGGGTCTCGATGTCGAACTGATTCAGCTCGAACACCAGTCGGGTCATGCGCTCGAGGGGCGGGGGTCCGTAGGCCTCGACCGGCGTCTTGAGACCGCTCGCCCACGCGAGGAGCAAGAGGTTTCCATAGTCGGCGTTGTGATCCGAGTGGTGATGGGTGATGAAGATCTTTTCCAGCGCGTCGAGGCGCAGGCCCGCGGATACGAGCTGGCGGGCGACTCCGTCGCCGCAGTCGACGACGTAGGCTCGATCCGAGACCAGGAGGACCTGGGAGGTGGCGGCCCGGTCGACCTTCGGCCGCGGCCCGCCCGCGGTTCCGAGCAGGATGAGCCGTGTTCGATCGGTCCCGCGGAGAGAAGGCGCTGACAGAAACGCCGCGGTCGCGGCCAGAAACTCGCGGCGATCGAAGACGCTCAGAACGAATCCGCGGAAAATGTGTCGCAGCTGTCGGGATCGCCGGTCGAAAGGCCCTTTCGGAACCAGCCGACCCTCTGTTGCGACGAGCCGTGGGTGAACGACTCGGGCGCGATGTAACCCTGGGTCTGCCGCTGGATCCGATCGTCGCCGATGGCGCCGGCGGCGGCCAGTCCTTCCTCGACGTCTCCGCTCTCGAGGACTCCTCGCTGAGCGGTGGAGTTCCCCCAGACACCCGCGAGGCAGTCCGCCTGAAGCTCCATGCGGACCGATAGATCGTTGGCCGTGCCGGGGTTCTGGCCCTGGAGCCTCCGGACTTCGCGCTCGATGCCGAGGAGATTCTGGATATGATGCCCGATCTCGTGGGCGATCACGTAGGCCTGAGCGAAGTCGCCGGGCGCGCCGAACCTCCGGTGGAGCTCGTCGAAGAAGCTCAGATCGAGGTAGACCTTCCCATCCACGGGACAGTAGAAGGGCCCGGTGGACGCTCCGGCGGTGCCGCAGGCGGAGCGGATGCCGTCGCGGAACAGCACCATCTGCGCGTCCTGATAGTTGGTCCCGGCGCGCGGAAGGACCTGCTGCCAGGTCTCCTGGATGTCGTCGAGGACGAAGGACATGAAGTCCACGAGCTGCTCTTCCTCCGGAGTGGTGACGAGCTCGCCCTCGGTCGAGGGCGCGGGGGCGCCGGTCTCTTCGGTCACGAGGGCCGGGCCGAGAAGCGAGAGAAAATCCTGCTTGAAGATGACGCTCAGCACGATGAGGATGAGGAGCGTCCCGCAGCCGATGCCCCCACCGCGCATCATTCGTCCGCCGGTCTGGGCCCTCCGATCTTCCAGGTTGGCGCTTCGTCCCCCGCTCGTCCAACGCATGACGTCCTCCTCTGGAAAGATTCCTATCCTAGGCACATGGGCAGGTTTTCGCAACGGGGGGCGTCTATGGGGCCTTAGCCCGGGGTCGTATAGAATCACCGACTTTACGAAGGAGAGGTTCATGCTCACTCGCGCCATCCCCGCCGTGCTGGTGCTGCTGTCGCTCTCGGGAATAGCCGTCGCCCAGGCTTCTCTCACCGAAACCTACCGTGAGACCGCGGATCGGATTCTCGAGGCGACGTTGGCCGACACGGAAGGCTTCGAGAAGCTTACTCACCTGACGACTTCGATCGGACACCGGCTGAGCGGCTCGACCTCTCTCGAGCGGGCGATCGAATGGGCTTACGATCGGATGCGGGAGGAGAAGCTCGACAACGTGCGGAAGCTTCCGGTTCTGGTGCCGCACTGGGTGCGCGGGCGGGAGAGCGCGCGGGTGACCTCTCCCGTGGAAAAGGAGATATCGATCCTGGGACTCGGAGGAAGCATCGCGACTCCCGGCGGCCCCTTGACCGCCCCCGTGGTCGCGGTGCGAAGCTTCGAGGATCTGGCGGCGCTCGGCCGCGATGCCGTCCAGGGAAAGATCGTGCTCTATGCCGTACCCTGGATGGGATACGGCGAGACGGTTCGATACCGCGCGAGCGGCGCTTCGCGCGCCGCCGATCTCGGCGCGGTCGCCGCCCTGGTCCGCTCGGCCACGGGCCGGAGCCTCTACACGCCCCACACCGGCTCGCTCCGCTACGACGAGGGCTCGGCGGCCATCCCCGCGGCGGCGGTGACGGTCGAGGACGCGGAGTGGTTGGCGAGGCTCATCGCGGCGGGCCAGGAGGTGCGAGTCGAGCTCTCGATGGAAGCGCGAATGCTTCCCGACGCGCCGTCCTTCAACCTGGTCGCCGAGGTCGAGGGCCGGGAGAAACCCGAAGAGGTGGTGGTCATGGGCGGCCACTTCGATTCCTGGGACGTGGGCCAGGGGGCGCACGACGACGGCGCCGCCTGCATCGCGGCGTGGCACGCTCTGACCGTCATCCGGAAACTCGGCCTCACTCCCCGGCGCACGCTCCGGGTGGTTCTGTGGACGAACGAGGAGAACGGTCTCCGGGGGGCACGGGCATATCGCGACTGGCTCGGCGACGGGGTTTCGACCCACGTCGCTGCCATCGAGATGGACGGCGGCGCCGAGCGGCCAGTGGGCTTCGGGCTGGGCCTCCGCGCCGGACAGAAAGACGCTCCGGACGCACTCTACGACGAAGCGCTCACGACTCTGCGGCAGATTGGAGCGCTGCTGTCGGGAATCGAGGCCTCGGAGATCACGAGAGGGGGAGGCGGCGCCGACATCGGCCCGCTGATGACGGAGGGCGTCCCGGGCCTCGGCCTTCGGACCGTTGGCGAGCACTACTTCGACTGGCACCACACGGAGGCCGACACCCTCGACAAGGTCGACCCCGACAAATTCCGCCGGGCCATGGCTTTACTGGCGGTGACGGGCTTCGTCCTGGCCGACATGCCCGGGACTCTCCCAAAGGTGGCATCCAAGTGATGAAAGGTGGCACCCAATTGTTTCCCGGAATTCCCTAATTAATTTTGACAAGAATAGTCTGAGTTTATAGGATGGCCGTGTTGGAACCCCCATGTCGACTCCTCCTGTCGTTTCCCCGCTGCCGGGGGTGCGCGAGTCAAGTCGCTCCATCCCCGATCTGATTGGAAATACGCCACTTCTCCGCATAAACCGCGTCGCCTCCCACGTTCCCGGGGTGGTCGTTCTCGCCAAGGCCGAGTGGCTGAACCCGGGCGGCTCCGTCAAGGATCGAGCCGCGCTTCGCATGCTTCGCCACGGAGAGGAGTCGGGAGAGCTGCGGCCCGGGAAGATCATCCTAGAGGCCACCAGCGGGAACACCGGAATTGCTCTCGCCATGTTGGGCGCCGCGTTCGGCTATCCCGTGAAGCTCTGCGTGCCCTCGAGCGCGAGCGTCGAGCGAAAGCTCCTGCTCCGCGCCTACGGCGCCGAGATCGTCGAGACGAGCGCCCTCGAAGGGACCGACGGCGCCATCCGCGAGGCTCGCCGTATCGCCGCCGCGGACCCTGGCGCGTATTTCTATCCCGATCAGTACGGAAACGACGCGAACTGGCAGGCGCACTACCGTGGCACCGCGAACGAGATCTGGGCGCAGACCGAAGGACGCGTCAGCCACTTCGTCTGCGGTCTCGGGACCAGTGGAACGTTCGTCGGCACCACCCGGAGGCTGAAGGAGCTGTCGAGCTCGGTTCGATGCATCTCGGTCGAGCCCGACGGGCCGTTTCACGGCATCGAGGGGTGGAAGCACATGGCCTCGAGCCTCGTTCCCCGCATCTACGACCCGACGCTCGCCGACGAACGCCTTTCGGTCTCGACCGAAGAAGCCTACGAGACCGCCCTTCGCCTCGCGCGCGAGGACGGCCTTCTCGTGAGCGTCTCCGGCGCGGCCGCACTGACGGCGGCTCTTCGCGTCGCCGAAGGGTTGCGAGAGGGCGTGGTCGTCACCGTTTTTCCGGACAGCGGCACGCGCTCGCTCTCCGAGGGACCTTATCGTCATGATCCTCTTGCCTGACGAGGCGGTCGAGGCGATCCGCCTCCATGGCCGGGAGAGTTACCGCGACGAGGCCTGCGGCGTCCTCTACGGGCACGCGGCCGCGGATGGAAAGCACGTCCTTCGTGCGGCGCCGATGGTGAACGCCCGGGAAGACGAACGGCACCGCCGCTTCGTGGTCACGGCCTCCGACTATCGACGCGCGGAGGCGGAAGCGAGCCGGAGCGGACTCACGCTTCTCGGTTTCTACCACTCCCATCCCGATCACCCCGCCTTTCCCTCCCGCTACGACCTCGAGCACGCGTTGCCGTTCTTCTCCTACGTGATCCTCGAGGTCGGAGGCGGAGAGCCGAAGGAAATGCGTTCCTTCGTACTGAGCGAGGATCGAGGCGAGTTTCTCGAAGAACGCCTGGAACGGAAGGAGTCTTAGCTATGCCCGTCAAAGTGCTCATCCCGACGCCTCTCAGGCCCTATACCGACCAGAAAGAAGCGGTCGAGATCGAAGGCGCCCGCGTCCGGGACCTCCTGGACAATCTGACCGAGCGTTATCGCGATCTTCGGAAACACCTCTTCGACGATTCGGGAAAGCTCCGGAGCTTCGTGAACGTCTACGTGAACGAGGACGACATCCGCGCGCTCGATCGATTCGAGACCGCGGTCTCGGAAACGGATGTCGTCAGCATCGTCCCCTCGATCGCCGGCGGAGCCGCGAGCCCGGTCGCCGTCGAGGGCGAGGTCACCTTCAGCAAGGAGGAGATCCAGCGCTACAGCCGCCATCTCATCATGCCCGAGGTTGGAATGGAGGGGCAGGCGAAGCTCAAGAAAGCGAGCGTCCTCATGGTGGGCGCGGGCGGCCTCGGAGCGCCCCTCGGGATGTACCTCGCCGCCGCCGGGATCGGCCGGCTCGGCATCGTGGACTTCGACGTCGTCGATCACTCGAACCTCCAGCGCCAGGTCACGTTCTCGGCTTCGGACGTAGGCCGGCCGAAGCTCCAGGCGGCGAAAGAGCGTCTTTCCGGGATCAACCCCCATATCCATATCGAAGGCTACGAGACGCGCCTCTCTTCGGAGAACGCTCTCGATCTCTTTCGCGACTACGACGTGATCGTCGACGGCACCGACAACTTCCCCACCCGATACCTCGTGAACGACGCCTGCGTCCTCCTGGGAAAGCCCAACGTCTACGGCAGTATCTTCCGCTTCGAAGGCCAGGTCTCGGTCTTCGACGCCCGGCGCGGGCCCTGCTACCGCTGCCTGTATCCCGAGCCGCCCCCTCCGGGGCTCGTCCCGAGCTGCGCCGAGGGCGGGGTCCTCGGTGTTCTTCCGGGAATCGTGGGCTCCCTCCAGGCCCTCGAGGTCTTGAAGCTGGTGCTCGGGCGCGGCGAGTCCATGATCGGCCGGCTCCTGGTCTTCGACGCTCTTCAGATGAAGTTCCGCGAGCTCCGGCAGCGGAAGGACCCCGACTGCCCGATCTGCGGCGAGCGGCCACGGATCCGGGAGCTCATCGACTACGAAGAGTTCTGTGGTATACCTCAGGCGCAAGAGGTGGAGAGAAAGATGGGAGTTCCCACGATCACCGTCGAAGGTCTGAAGAAGCTCCTCGACGAAAGCGACGACGTGTTCGTCCTGGACGTCCGCGAGCCCCACGAGTGGGACATCGTTCGTCTCGAGGGGGCGACCCTGATTCCGCTCGGGCGGCTCCCCCACGAAGTGCACCGGCTCGACTCGGCGAAAGACATCGTGGTCCATTGCCGCAGCGGCGCCCGGAGCGCCAAGGCGACGGAGTTCCTCCTCGGCGCCGGTTTCCAGAGGGTCCGGAACCTCGAGGGCGGTATCCTCGCCTGGGCCGACCGGATCGACCCGAGCCTCCCGAAGTATTGAGTTGGACCTAGCCGATCACGTCGCGGTAGAGACGATAGAAATTTCAGCCGAGGATTCTCTCTGCGGTTCATGTTACGCCACCGTCCTCGCGACCCGCCCGATGCGAATGATGGCGGCGAGGCTCTTCTCCACGTCCTCCTCCGTCGTCGCCCAGGAGGAGACGCTGATCCTCATCGCCGCCTTACCTTGCCAGAAGGAGCCTCCGCACCAGCAGATGCCGTCGCGCTGAACCGCCTGGATCACGGCCCTGGTCCTCTCATCGTCTCCGAAGGAGACCAGCACCTGGTTGAGCTCCACCTCGTTCAAGATAGTGAAACCGGCGGTCTCGAGGCCGGAGGCAAACCGCCGCGCATGGCGGCAGCAGCGGTCGACGAGGTCCCCGACGCCCTCGCGGCCGAGAGAAAGGAGCGCCGCCCAGATGTCGATCCCCCGAGCGCGGCGCGACGCTTCGGGAGTGAAGTCGGAGGGCGTGCGCTCGTCGGTCTGGGGGAGGTAAGCGGCGGTCATGGCCAGAGCGGCGCGCGCTATCGCGGGGTCGCGATAGAGCGCGAGCCCGCTGTCGTAGGGCACATTCAGCCACTTGTGGAGGTCGGTCGCGATCGAGTCCACCTCGTCGATGCCCTGGGTGAAATGCCGGGTGCGGGGAGAAACGGCGGCCCACAGGCCGAAAGCCCCATCCACGTGGACCCAGGCCCCCGCCTCCCGCGCGCGGGGCGCGATCTCGCAGATGGGGTCGAAGGCTCCGGTATTCACGTTTCCCGCCTGGAGACACACGATGGTGGGCCCTTCGAGAAAGCGCGGCTCGAGAGAATCGGCGCGCATGCGTCCCTTGCCGTCGACGGGAAGTGTCGTGACCCGCTCCCGGCCGAGGCCGAGAAGGCCGAGAGCCTTCAAGAGCGACGCGTGGACTTCGGCGCCGACCACCACCCGAATCTCGGGAGCTCCGAACAGGCCCTGGCCCTCGACGTCCCACCCCGCGCGCGAGAGCACCTGGTGGCGCGCCGCCGCGAGGCCGGAAAAGTTCCCCATCGTGGTTCCAGTGACGAATCCTCCTCCCCACCCGGGAGAGAGCGCGAGAAGCTCCCGAATCCAGGAGAGGGAAACTTCTTCGAGAGCGGCGGCGATGGGGGAGCCAACGACAAAGGCGCCGTTCTGATCCCAGGCGCCCGAAAGCCAGTTGGCGGCGACGCTCGCGGGAAGGGAGCCGCCGGTCACGAAACCGAAATAGCGGGGACCGGCGGTGGCGACCGTCGCGGGCGAGCCGATCTCGTCGAGAAGGGCGAGGACTTTTTCGGGAGAGAGGGAATGCTCCGGAAGCGGGACCCGGAGCTTTTGGAGCGCCGCTAGCGAGCCCGGAGCGGGCTCGACGGAACGGGTGGGAAGCCCTTCGAGATAGGAGGCCGCTCTACGAGCGGCATCTTGAAGGAGCTCCCGCACCGCGTTCTTGCCTCGGCACGGAAGCTAAGCGACCGTGAAGGGTGCTGTCAAGAACTTCACTTGGACGAGCCAGCGGCTTTCTCCTTGGACTTCTCGTCGACCTCCGGCCGGATCTTCGCCAGAAGCTTCCGGAAGTATCGACGTCTCTCGACCCAGCCCTCGGAGCGCCGACGGCTGAAGCTATTGCCTGCGTACATTTTTTCCTCCATCTTTGTTTTGTCCGACAAGGGTTAGACGTTTTCCCTCTCGGGAAAGTTCCGTATCCTGCGCTACTCTCTCTCTCCGTGAGGGATCGTGTCCGCTACTCCGTTGCCCCCTTGGGTCCTTACTCCCTCGATCGAACGCTCGCGCGCCTTTCGCGCTTTCCCGAGCGTGTCGATCGGTTCGAGGCGGGTATCTACCGTCGCCTCCTGTTCTTGCGAGGGCGGCCGCTCTTTCTCGAGGTGCGACAGAAGGGTCCTCCTTCGCGGGCGCGATTGGTGATCGAGATCACCGGGAACGAGGCCCGGACCCTGGAAGCGAAAGCGCTCGCGAACCGCGTGCTCGACCGGGTGCTCGGGACGTCGACCGATGTGCGCCCGTTCTACCGCCGGTTTCGAGCCGACGCGCTCCTCGGGCCGCTCATCCGGCGACACCTCGGCTTGCGCGTCGCCGGCCGGCTCACCGCCTGGGAAAC
>Ga0299906_10005440_pt1 | contig 10373 bp, 8 predicted proteins | sample RVTome_14_FD_200259 | JGI IMG/M metagenome (GOLD analysis project Ga0299906, IMG submission 200259) | Soil microbial communities from uranium-contaminated site in the Upper Colorado River Basin, Wyoming, United States - RVT145D125 (version 2) ...
CGGGGGTTGCGTCGCGCCGCGCCAGCGAGGGGCTGATCGCCGCCGGACGGGTCCGCATCGATGGCCGGGTCGCGATGCTCGGCGAACAGGTCGACCCGGCCCAGGTTCGAATCGAAGTCGATGGGATTCTCGTGGGCGTCGGCGCCGCCCGCGCTTACGTGGCGCTCCACAAGCCGGCCGGCGTGACCTCGACGACCCGCGATCGCCATGCCGAGACTACCGTCCTCGACCTCCTGCCGACGGCCCTCGTGCCGGACGCCGCACGCCTCTACCCGGTGGGCCGTCTCGATCTCGACAGCGAGGGGCTCCTCCTGCTCACGAACGACGGGGAGTGGGCGGAGCGGGTCCTCCATCCACGGTTCGGGGTCCAGCGCGAGTATGCGGTCGGGGTGGCCCGACATCTTGACGACGCCCAGGCCCGCGCCCTCCGCGACGGAATCCCCCTCGAGGAGGGGCGCGCGACGCTCGACGCGCCGCTCCGGCCGGCCACGGGGCTCGAGACCCGAAACCTCGTCGGGCTGCTTCGGCCGCCGCCGGCGCCCGACCTGGTCTGGTATCGGGCCGTCCTGGCCCAGGGCTGGAAGCGCCAGCTCCGCCGGATGTTCGGGGCGGTTGGGACGCCGATCGAACGGCTGGTCCGGGTCCGGATCGGGCCGGTCAGACTTGACGGGCTCGTCTCCGGGCGCGCGCGCCTGCTGAAGGCGCCCGAGGTGCGAGCCCTTGGGACAGGCGTGACTGCACCCCCTCGCCGCGCGGCGCCTCGGTCGGACCGGCCGGGCCGGACGCGCGCTCCCGGGGCCCCGGTCAAGCCGGGTCGCCGGACACGGCGACCCCAACACGGGGAGGGGAGGAGGTGAGCTTCCATCAAGCGAAAGGGTGGCGCTCTTGACAAGGAATTCCTCGGGTGTAGAATTCTTCACGCGTGGAATTCGTAGTCGAGGGACAGGAAGATGGGACGCCAGGAACTGGAGCGCTGGGTGCGCCCGATCGTCGCAGGGCTCGTGGTCCTCGTGACGCTGCTGCTTGTTGTGGGGGCGGCGATCCGCGATCCGCGGCCGCATGACATCCCGGTAGGTCTCAGCGGCCCGCCGACCGCCCTCGACCCGATCGTCGCCGGGTTCGACCAGAACGCACCGGGAGCGTTTGCCCTGACCACGTACGCCTCGGAAGCCGACGCGCTGGCCGCGATCGACGACCGCGAGATCGTCGGCGCGCTGATCGTCGGCCAGGCCGGTCCGCGGATGGTCATCGCTGGCGGGGCCGGCGATGCCGTCACGGGCGCGGTTAGCGGTGCCTTCACGGCGGCATTCGCGGTGCAGGGGATCGACCTGTCGATCTCGACCGTGCATGCCCTGCCGATCGGCGACGCGCACGGCATCGTCCTGTTCTTCCTTGTCCTGGCGATCGCGATCGGCTCGATCGTGGCGGGCGCCGCTACGACCCTCACGGGGTCGGGCCGGGGCTGGGGCGAGCAGGCGCTCGTGCTCGCGAGCTACGCGGTGGCTGCCGGGATCGTCGGGGTCGTCACGGCCGCGTGGCTCGCCGGCGGGTACGGCAACGGCGTCTGGGCGGCGATGGCGATTGCGACGCTGCTGGCGCTCGCCGTGAGCCTCGTCGTCGGGGCCGCTGGTCGCTGGCTCGGGGCCGCGGGCGTCGCCCTGGCCGCCGCGGTCGTCGTCCTCCTCGGCCTCGTCTCGTCCGGCGGCCCCCTGGGCAGCGCCTTCCTGCCGGATGCCTACCGGGCGATCGCACCCTGGCTGCCCGTCGCGCCGGCGGTCGACGCGATGCGCAGCGCCCTTGCCTTCGACAGCGTCGGGCTCCTCGCGCCGACTGCCGTCCTGCTCGGCTGGGCCACGATCGGGCTCGTCGGTCTCGCCGCCGTCGACCTGGCGCGGCGACCGGTTGCAGTGCGGCCCGAAGTCGCGGTCGCGTAGTCTGCGGTCGTGGCACGTACGGGACGTCGACCCGGCACCAGCGGCAGCCGCGACCGGATCGTCGCGGCTGCCCGAGCCGAGTTCGCCGCCCGTGGCTACGACGCGGCCACGATCCGGGGCATCGCCGCCGTCGCCGAGGTGGATGCGGCGCTGGTCCGCCACTACTTCGGCTCCAAGGAGCACCTGTTCGTCGTCGCCCTCGACTTCCCGGTGGACCCGGCGGAGTTCGTGCCGCGGCTCCTCGAGCCCGGGATCGAGGGCCTCGGCGAGCGGATCACGGCGTTCTTCCTCGGGGCCTGGGACACGCCCGGCGGCCGGCCGTTCCTGGGCCTCCTGCGCTCGGTGGCCTCGAACGAGCAGGCGGCCGAGGCGCTCCGCCAGTTCGTCACTCGAGAGGTCCTCGAGCGGCTTGCGGCGATCCTCGTCCTCGATCGACCACAGCTCCGGGCGGCGCTGGCCGGCAGCCACCTCATCGGCCTCGCGATGGCTCGGTATGTGATCCGGATCGAGCCGATCGCCTCGGCCAGCCGGGAGGAGCTGGCCCGAGCCGTCGGCCCGAGCATCCAGCGCTACTTCGACGGTCCCGTTCCGACCTGACCGGCGCACGATCCCCTCGCAACCAACCCCGCCGATGCATATCGTGGCCGCGACGGCGGAGGCGCAGCGCTATCGTTTGCGTCGATGCATCCGAGCAGGCCCGCGCCGGCCGTCGAGGCGATCGACCTCCGCAAGGCCTTTGAGCGCATCCACGCCGTCGACGGCGTGGATCTCGACCTCCGACCGGGCCGCATCTACGGCCTGCTCGGCCCGAACGGGTCGGGCAAGACGACGCTCATCCGGCTCTTGGCCGGCCTGTCGAAGGCGACCGCCGGCGAGGCCCGGATCCTCGGCACTCGGATGCCGTCGCGGCCGATGCTCGGCCGGATCGGCTACATGCCCCAGTCCGAGGCCCTCTACCCGGACCTGTCGGTGGCCGAGAACCTCGGCTTCTTCGCGGCCCTCCAGGGGGCCCGCACGCGGGCCGCCATCGACCGCGTCCTCGAGCTCGTCGAGCTCGGCGACCGGAAGGGCAGCCCGGTCCTCGAGCTCTCGGGCGGCATGCGCCGCCGCCTGTCGCTGGCCTGCACCCTCGTCCACGAGCCGCCGATCATCTTCCTCGACGAGCCGACGGTCGGCGTGGACCCGGCCCTCCGCGTCCAGTTCTGGGCCCACTTCCGGCGCCTCGCCGCGACCGGCGCCACGATCCTCGTCGCCAGCCACGTCATGGACGAGGCCGACCGGTGCGACGAGCTGCTGTTCATCCGCGGCGGCAAGGTCATCGCCGAGGGCACCGGCGCGGAGCTGCGAGCGAAGGCCAACACCGACAATCTCGAGACCGCGTTCCTCCAGTTTGCGGGGCTCGACGCCGAGGGCCGGCCGGTCGACGGGAGCCCGGCCCAGTGAGCGCGCGCCGGGTCCTCGCCGTCGCCCGCCGGATCGCCGAGGGCTTCCGGCGCGACCATCGCTCGCTGGCCCTGCTCTTCGTCGCGCCGCTCTTCGTGACCGCGTTGCTGGGCTGGGTCCTCCGCGGCTCCGTCGCCGGCACGATCGACCTCGCGGTCGCCGGGGCGCCGGCAGCTCTGGTCGAGGCGCTCGAGACGGCCGCTGCGGACCCCGATCTCGACGTCGAGATCCGGATCGAGGCGACCGACGACGTCGACGCGGCCCGAGCGGCCGTCCGCGACGGCGACGCCGACGTCGCCCTCATTGTCTCGGGCAGCGGCGCGAGCATCGGGCTCACGATCGTGACCCAGGGCGCCGATCCGACCGCCGAGGGCAGCCAGCTCGGCGCGGTCCAGGCCCTCATCAGCGCGGCGGCCGGGTCGCTGCTGCCCGTTCCCGGGGCGGCCATGCCCGACATCAGCCGCGAGACGATCTACCTGTCGCCCGACGCTGACCAGCTTGACGCCCTGGCGCCGGTGTTCCTCGGGATCTTCGCCTACTTCTTCGTGTTCATCCTGACCGGGATCTCGTTCCTCCGCGAGCGCGTTGGCGGGACCCTCGAGCGGCTCCTCGCCACGCCGGTGACGCGGGCCGAGATCGTCCTCGGCTACTCGATCGGGTTCAGCCTCTTCGCCGCGATCCAGGTCGTCGTCCTGACGCTCTTCATCCTGGCCAAGGTCGAGGTGCCTGCGCTCGGCCCGATCCCGGCCTTCACGATCGGGCTCGATGTCCAGACCGCCGGCAGCCCGGCGATCGCCTTCGTCGTCGCCCTGCTCATGGCGATCGGCGCGGTCAACCTCGGGATCTTCCTCTCGACGTACGCCCGGACCGAGCTCCAGATCGTCCAGTTCATTCCCCTGGTGATCCTGCCCCAGGCGCTCCTCGGCGGCGTCTTCTGGCCGGTCGAGCGCCTGCCCGACGTCCTCCAGGCGATCGCCCACGTCCTGCCCGTGACGTACGCCGTCGATGCCCTGCGCGAGGTGATGATCAAGGGCGCCGACTTCGGATCGTCGGTCGTCCAGCTTGACCTGGCGGTCCTCGTCGGGATCGCCATCCTGTTCGTCGTCCTGGGCGCCGCGACGATCAAGCGCGAGGTGGCCTAAGCGTCGGCGCCCGCGCTTCGTCGTCCAGCCTCCCGAGCGACGCTCCGACGCCTGGGCCCGCCGATGACACTGCCACCGTCACCTCCGGGCTTGCGCGGCCGACAGGCTCCCAGGCGAAGGGCCTTGACCGGCATCGTGACGACCACAGCGTCACTGGTGGCACAGGAAGGCGATACGGACCGCCGCCCCGGGCCGCACGGGCCGCCTATCGCCCGGAAAAGCCCGATCGTGACGCTGCCACCGTCAGCGCAAACCGAAAGACGCCGTCGATACCTGTGCGCCGGGTAGTCAGCAGCGCTTCCCGGACCCGGGGAGGATCGTGAGGAGCGAGGCCGGGCTCTCGATGGTGACGCCGTCGAGGGTCGCCTGGGCGAGGACCAGGTACGTGCCCGGGAGACGGCCGCACAGAGTGACACCGACGGTCGCCGTGCGGCCGCTCTGGAGCTGGCTGAGTGTCTGCCGAGCGCCGCGGACGACGAACGCGGTCGCGTCGAGGCGAAGCGAGACATCGACGTCGCGGACGGTTGCGGGCCCGGCGTTCGTGACCCGGACGCGGGCCCTGACCGACTCGCCGACGCGGGCGGTGGCCGCGTCGAGCTCGAGACGGATCACGAGCGGACTGACGTCGAGCCTCGCTGTCACCGTTGCCTGGGTCGAGTCAGGCTCGGCGGCGCGGGCCGGCATGCCGGACCCGGCCACGATGCAGACGAGTGCGGTGATCGACGCGAGCCGCAGCCGGGGGCTGGGCATCTCCGGCACCTCAGTCGGCCATCGACCGCGAATCAGGCTCGTCGGGCGACCGTGAAGCTGAAGCGCCGCTGGACGATCCAGACGATGACCGCGAGGACCAGGAGCAACGGCAGGGCCAGGAGCCAGGGCTGCTCGCCGACGACGCGGAGGATGGTCCGGAGCAGGCCCTCCAGCCAGCTCGACGGCGCGATCGTGAAACTCAGCCGGGCCGCCGCCGCCGCGCCGACCTGGGCACCGCTGCCCTCGGCCACGATCTGGGGGCCGATGAGGGCCGTGTACGCGCCCGGCTCCGAGTCCGCGGGGAGGGTGATGATGGCCTGGACCGGCCGCGACTCGCCCGGAGCGAGCGTCAGCTCGGCCGGCTCGAAGGTGAACCAGGCGGCGTCCGGGAGGAGGGCGGCCTGGCCGTCGATGCCGCTCACGGTGAGGCGGTACGTCGTAGGCTCGATCCCCGGGTTCCGGACCCCGAACGTCGGGAGCCGGTACTCGCCGCCGGGGGCGAGGGCCTCGGTGACGTCGATCCGGCCGACGTCGATCGAGACGGCCATCGACGCCGCCGCGGGTGCCGCGCCGAGGAGCGCGGCGGCCCACAGGCCGAGGACCAGAACGAACCTACCGAGCTGGCCGCTCACGGTGCTGCCTCCTCGATCGCCGTGAAGACGATCTGCATCGACATCACCTCGCCGGCACCGGTGCTCCCGGGGCACGGCGTGTCGATCTGGGCCTCGTGGGCGGCCGTCGCGCCGGCCCCGAGGGCCTGGAGCGTGGCGTTCACCGTGCCGAGGTCCACGAAGACGTCTGGCACGGCCTGGCTCTCGAGCCGCAGCCGGAAGGCATCGGTTCCGAGCACGCCGGTCTGGCAGGCTCCGAAGGTCGCGAGGCTCCAGGCCGCCCCGCCCGGACCGGTCGCGTCCGTGCCCCGCCCGAGGATGACCTCGCCGATCCCGCTGCAGTTCGTGACGCCGATCAGCGGGGATGCCGGGACTCCGACCTCGCCGAACTGGCGCGTCCCGAAGTCGATCGCGGTCGTCGACAGCTCGAGGCAGACGGCCGAGCTCGCCATCGTGACCGTTGCGTCGACTGTTCCGCCGGTGGTATCGGGAACGTAGGTGATCGTCACCGACGGGACACCCGTGTCGTCGATCGCCGTCGTCGCGTTCGTGGCCGCGCCCGTGAAGCTCGACCCGCCCCCGCCGCCGTAGCTGGACGACGCGGCACCCCCGCCGCCCCCGCCATAGTGCCCCGCTCCACCTCCTCCCCCTCCGCGGTCATTGATTGCAAATGCCAGCCCGCCAGTCCCGCCCTGCCCGATGCTGCCTGCACTCCCGGAACCGCTACCGGATCCTCCGGTGCCGCCAGCTCCGGAGGTGCCGGCGCCTCCTCCTCCCAGGGGGTCCGCTCCGGGCGCACCGGCATTCCCGCCAGAGGTCGTCCCTGCCCCGCCGCCACCGGCGGCGACGATGAGGCGCGACAGCAGCGAATCCGGAACGCCGGAGTCGGTCGCGCGCAGATCGGAGGCACCGCCACCACCGCCGCCACCCCAGTTGCCTGCGCCGTTGCCGCCGCTTCCGCCGCCGTTGAAGCCCCCTGCGCCGGGGGTACCACCGAAATCTCCCGCGCCGCCGTTGCCGCCGACCATCACGAAGAGCATCTGGCCAGGCGACACGCTGAGATCCGCTTCCACCCGAGCCCCGAAACCGCCGCTCCCGAGCGCGCCGGAGCTCCCGAGGCCGCCGCGCCCGCCGACGAGGACCGCATGGATCGTCGTCACGCCTGAGGGCACGAGCCATGACTGCTGCGACCCGGTATAGGCGAAGGACGCAATGATCGGATTGGCGGCTTGGGCCGGCGAGACCGGCCCGAGGGCCTGAATCGCCAGGGCCAGGGCGGTGATCGCGATCGTTCGTCGTCGCATCGCTCAGCCCTCCGAGGTGGCGAGGTACAGGATCTGGAGGGTCATCGTCGTGCCGGCGCCGGTGCTTCCCGGGCAGGCCAGGTCGATCCGTGCGGTGTCGGTCGCCTCGAGACCGGCGCCGAGCGAGCCGAGGGACTTGTTCGAGGTCGAGAGCTCGACGGGCACGCCGCCGTCGGCAAGGCGCAGGCGATACGCGTCCAGGCCCAGGGTCAGCGCGGCGCACGAGGCGTCGGCATCGGTTAGGGACCAGTGGGCGCCGCCGGGTCCGGTCGCATCCGTGCCGCTGGCGTAGATCGTCTCGCTGGCGCCGGAGCAGTTCGTGACGGTGATGTCGGGCGTGGCCGGGCCGTCGACCGAGCCGAGCGGCAGGGTCCCGAAGTCGACCGCCGTGGTCGACAGCTCGAGGCAGGCGGCCGATGCCGGCACGGTCACGGTCGCGCCGACGCTGCCGGTGTTCGGCACGCCGATCCCGGAGACATCGAAGTCGAAGGCGGACTCAACCGAGCTCGCCAGGAACGGGGCCATGAAGCCAACCAGCTCGTCGGTGCTGTCGACGTCGACGTCGACGATCGTCGAAGTCACCACGGCGGCCAGCGGCCCGGTGGTGGATGGCGTAAAGGTGACGACCGCGGTGCAGCTCGTCGTCCCGGTCAGGCAATCGCTGTCGTCGACCGTGAAGTCCGCGGCGCCGACGACCTGAAGGTCGAGGTGGTAGGTGCCCATGACCTCGCCGATCGCCGCGTACAGGCTCCCGGCCGTGACCGGCGCGCTCAGCCCGTAGAAGCCGAGGAGAAAATCGACGTTCGGGTCGCCGCCTGCATAGAGGACCGTGGCCGGATCGACCTCGCTGAGGAGGAGGGACAGGGGCAGGTCCTGGTTCTTGATCGCGCTCGCCCCGACCGTCACCGTGCCGAAGCTGAGGGGTGGGGCCGCGAGGGCCGGCACGGCCGTGGCGGCCACCAGGATGGCGCCGATCACCGGGGCCAGTCGCGTGAACCAGCGCCGCCGTGCCACCGCCCCGATCGTCGCAGCGAGCCTCCCGCCGGCCCGCGCTGTTCGTGTCGTTCCAGTGTCCACCGTCGCCCTCCCATGGTCGCTGGCATGTCGCCAGTGAGAACGGTGGGCAGCGCGGGACGCCATTACATCGGGTGAATCCCTACACCCGCGGCGTGGCCTGTCACGGACCCTGGCGCGGGGGCATCAAGCGGCCGAGCTCGGCCCGCGATCTGATCCCGAGCTTGCCGTAGGCCCGTGCCAGGTGGGCCTCAACGGTCTTGGGGCTGAGCGTCAGCCGCTCGGCCACCTCCCGATTCGTCAGACCCGAGGCGGCGAGCTCCGCGACCTGCTGCTCGCTCGGCGTGAGCGATTCGGTCCCGGGGCGGCGCCGCCCGAGTCGGTCGGCCTCGGCGCGGACCCGGTCCAGCCACCCCAGCGCCCCGATCTCGCCGAAGATCACGGCCGCCTCGTCGAGCGCCGCGGCCGCCTCGCGCGGATGGCGCGCCCGGCGCAGGATCGACCCTCGAACCAGCAGTGTCCTGGCCCGGTCGAGGCGCCGCCAGCCGGCGGCGGCGGGCTGGCTCACGACGTCCGTCTGGGCGATGGCGCCGGAAGTGTCACCTTCGGCCGCGAGCAGGAGCGCCCGGCCGCGCGTGATCGCCGCCTCGAGCCACTGTCGTGGGATCCGCGCCTGCCGCCGATCCAGCTCACCGAGAAGCGCTCGGGCCTCCTCGAGGCGCCCGAGCCCGACCAGGGCTTCCGGCTGCTCATGGTCCACGCCGAGGCGGAGCGGCTCGACCATCCCGATGGTCGCCAGGTGACCGGCACTCACGGTGGCAACCCGGTCGACCTCGGCGTGATCACCACGAGTCACGGCGACGCAGGCCACGGCGACGAGCCAGGCGGCGGCGAGGATGTGATCGCCCGCCGCACCCGACCGCTCAGCCGCCTCCGCGGCGACCGCCCGGGCCTCGTCCAGCCGGCCGTCGTGGGCGTCGACGAGGGCGCGGACGCGACGGGCCGGGTCGGCTGCATCGTCGCCCTGTTGGCGCGCGGCGGCCGTTGCCGCGTCCGCGAGCTCCCGGGCCGCGGGGTAGCGGTCGGCCCAGATCTCGACCTCGGCGAGGCGAGTGAGGAGATCGGCCTCGCCGCTCAGGCGGCCTTGCCGGCGGTCGAGCTCCAGCATCCACTCGAACCGGCGGCGCGCGTCGTCGATCCGGTCGAGCGCCATCCACCAGATCCCGGGGATGGTCGTCAGCTCGCGCGTGTCGCGCGGCTCGACCTCGAGGGCCCGGTCGAGCAGCTCGACCCTCGGGGCCTCGCCCAGCCCGACACCGGACAGGAACTGGGTCATGAGGGCCGAGGCCAGCAGGCCCGGGAGGTCCTCGCGCTCGACGAGCGCCACCGCTGCCTGGGCATGGGCATGCGCCCTGGGCAGGTCGAAGTCATAGAAGATCGACAGGCGGAAATGGCCCTCGGCCTGGAGGCGTGGGTCGTCGCCGGCCGCGACGATCGCGGCCTCGGCATCGGCGACGGCCTCGCGGGCGGTCCGGGTGTACCAGCTGACCTCGCAGCGGATCAGGAGCGCCCGGGCGAGGAGCTCACCGGTGGCCAGCCGCGGGACGAGCTCGTCGAGGATGCCCCCGGCGGCGGACAGATCGGCGGCCCGGTACAGGGCATCGGCAAGTCGCAGCGAGCGACGGTCGCGGGCCGCCCCGTCGGCCGTTGGCGTCCGCTCGGCCGCCAGCCGGAACAGCTCCGCGGCGCGCTCGGGAGCCCCGCGATCGATCGTGCGGTCGCCGGCGGCTTCGAGCTCGCCCGCAACCGCCTCATCGGGACCGTGGGTCGCAAGGGCCCGATGCCGGGCCCGAGCCTCGGGCTCGTCGGTGACGTCGGCCAGCCGGGCGTGGGCGGCCCGCCGCTCGGCCGCCGAGGCAGCTCCGTAGATCGTGGAAGCGATCAGCGGATGGCCCGCGTGGAGCGTCTCGCCGTCGATCGACAGGAGTCCCTCGTCGATCGCCGCCGAGATGGCGTCCGCGCCACCGGCGACCAGCTCGCTCAGGGTGCCGAGCGGCAGGTTGCCGGCCGCGGCAACCAGCAGCAGCGCCTCGCGTTCTGCCGCCCCGAGGCGGTGGGTCCGGGCGCGCAGCAGGTCGCTGATGGAGTGGGGGATCGGCAACGGCGCGCCGGCCG
>Ga0299906_10005442_pt1 | contig 10369 bp, 7 predicted proteins | sample RVTome_14_FD_200259 | JGI IMG/M metagenome (GOLD analysis project Ga0299906, IMG submission 200259) | Soil microbial communities from uranium-contaminated site in the Upper Colorado River Basin, Wyoming, United States - RVT145D125 (version 2) ...
AAGGTGGAAGAACACGTGGCGCGGGCGGAGACGATCCGCGCTGCGGCGGCCACCACCGGGCGGCCGGTGGGCATCCTGGCCGACCTGCAGGGACCCAAGATCCGCGTCGGGCGCTTCGAGGGCGGGCGCGTCACGCTCACGCGCGACGCCGAATTCGTGCTCGACGCCAGGTGCGAACTGGGCAACGCCACGCGCGCCGGGCTCGACTACAAGGATCTGCCGCGCGACGTGAAGGCGGGCGACATCCTGCTGCTCGACGACGGGCGCATCAGGCTCGCGGTCGAGCGGGTGGCCGGCAGCGCGATCCACACCGCGGTGCGGGTGGGCGGAGAGCTCTCCGACAACAAGGGCATCAACCGCCTGGGCGGCGGGCTGTCGGCGCCGGCGCTCACCGCCAAGGACATGGAGGACATCCGCACCGCCGCGCGTATCGGCGTCGACTTCCTGGCGGTGTCCTTCCCCAAGAGCGCCGCCGACATGTACATGGCCCGCCAGCTGCTGCGGGCGGCCGGCGCCGAGGCGCTGCTCATCGCCAAGATCGAGCGCACCGAGGCGGTGGCCAACCTCGCCGAGATCCTCGACGCCTGCGACGGCATCATGGTCGCGCGCGGTGACCTGGCGGTGGAAGTCGGCGACGCGGCGGTGCCGGCCCTTCAGAAGAAGATGATCCGCGCCGCGCGCGACAAGAACAAGCTCACCATCACCGCCACCCAGATGATGGAGTCGATGATCGCGAGCCCGGTACCCACCCGCGCCGAAGTGTCCGACGTGGCCAACGCGGTCCTCGACGGCACCGACGCGGTGATGCTGTCGGCCGAAACCGCCACCGGCCGCTTTCCGGTGGAAGTGGTGGAGGCGATGAGCCGCGTGTGCCTGGAGGCGGAGAAATCCGCCGAAGTGACCCTCGACCGCGAGGTGCTCGACCGCGTCTTCACCCGCATCGACCAGTCGATCTCGATGGCGGCGATCTGGACCGCCTGGCACCTGAAGGTCAAGGCCATCGCCTCGCTCACCCAGACCGGCTCCACCGCGCTGTGGATGAGCCGGCTGAACAGCGGCGTGCCGATCTATGCGCTCACCCCGGAACTGGCCGCGCACAACCAGATGACGCTCTACCGCGAAGTCTTCCCGCTGCTCATGTCGCAGACCCACCAGGATCGCGACTTGCTCCTGTGGGAGGCCGAGCAGGTCCTGCTCGACCAGGGCGTGGTCGAACGCGGCGACCTCATCGTGCTCACCATCGGCGAGCCGATCGGCACCACCGGCGGCACCAACACCTTGAAGATCGTGCGCGTGGGCGAGCACCCGCCGCCGGACGACGCCTTGTAAGGAAAGCGCGCGCCGCCTCGCACGGCGCGGCGGCTCCCTGTAAAATCGTCGCCATTTTGCTGCGAATACAGCCCGCCGCGCGAGCGCGGCCCGCTACCGGACCTTCAGGAGAGACTTCATGCCGCTCGTATCCATGCGCCAACTGCTCGACCACGCCGCCGAACACGGCTACGGCCTGCCCGCCTTCAACGTAAACAATCTGGAGCAGGTGCAAGCCATCATGGAGGCCGCCGCGCAGGCCGACAGCCCGGTGATCATGCAGGCCTCGGCCGGAGCACGCAAATACGCGGGCGAAGCCTTCCTGCGCCACCTGATCGACGCCGCCATCGAGGCCTATCCGCACATCCCGGTGGTGATGCACCAGGATCACGGCCAGTCGCCGGCGATCTGCATGGGGGCGATCCGCTCCGGGTTCTCCAGCGTGATGATGGACGGCTCGCTGCTGGAAGACGGCAAAACACCCTCCTCCTACGAGTACAACGTGGCGGTGACGCGCGAAGTGACGAAGTTCTCGCACGCCATCGGCGTCACCGTGGAGGCCGAACTGGGCTGCCTGGGCTCGCTGGAAACGGGGCAGGCGGGCGAAGAGGACGGCATCGGCGCGGAAGGCACGCTCGATCACTCGATGCTGCTGACCGACCCCGACCAGGCCGCGGACTTCGTGCGCGAGACCGACTGCGACGCGCTCGCCATCGCGATCGGCACCAGCCATGGCGCCTACAAGTTCACCCGCAAGCCCACCGGCGACATCCTCGCCATCGATCGCGTCAAGGCCATTCACGCGCGCATCCCGAACACCCACCTGGTGATGCACGGCTCCTCCAGCGTCCCGCAGGAACTGCTCGCCCTCATTCGCCAGTACGGCGGCGACATGAAGGAAACCTACGGCGTGCCGGTCGAGGAGATCCAGACCGCCATCAAGTTCGGCGTGCGCAAGATCAACATCGACACCGACATCCGCCTGGCGATGACCGCCGCGATCCGCAAGTTCATGGCGGAGAACCCGTCGAAGTTCGACCCGCGCGAATACCTCAAGCCGGCGCGCGAGGCGGCCAAAGCGGTATGCATGGCACGCTTCGAGGCATTCGGCTGCAGCGGCCAGGCGAGCCGCATCCAGCCCGTCGCGCTGGATCGGATCGCCGCCCGCTACAAGGCCGGCGAGCTGAAGCAGGTCGTGCGCTGAGGGCGCGGCGGCGCGGCCGGCCCGTTCGGGCCGCCGTGCCGTGGCGCACATCATGACGAAGGCAATTGCGCGATAATGCAGGCCCCGCCCGATGCCTGCGCCTGCTCCCATGTCCGATAGCAATCTCAAGCTGAGCCTCACCTTCGATTTCGACCTGAAGGCGCCGGAGAGCCTGTTGCAGGGCGATCACGAGACCCTGTGCCGGACGCTCAACGACATTCTCGGCACGATGGTGCTGCAGGGCATGCCGACCATCACCGGCAAGCAGCTCGCGAAGGCCGGCATCGACGTCGTCGCCCATCACCACCACGTGGCGGTCGTGAATAGCGCCGCACGCGCGATCCCGCGCGAGGCGCTGGTCGCGGCGGCGCCCCATCTCACCGACGGCGAGCTGGTCGTGCTCGCCCAGCGCCTTCACGGCAAGCTCCCGCCCACCCCGGCGGAGCAGGCGCGTTTCGTGCGACGCCACGCGCTCGCCCTGGTCAACGACTTTCGCATGGTGGCGTGTGCGGTCACGGCGCGCCTCACCTCCGGCCAGGAGGCGCGTCTGGCGGGCAAGCTCAATCTCACCAACGGCAGCGTGCTGGTCGGCGAAGGCGACCGGCAAAAGCGCCTGCAGGCCAACCAGGGGGCATTGCGGGTGGAGGTCGGCGCGCCGGGCATGGCGCTGCCCGCGCAGTGCGCCGGGCACACCCTGAGCGGACCGGTCATCGAGGTCGGGCTGGCCGATCTGGCCGCCCACCGCGACACCCTGATCGGCTTGTGGCAGGCCGCCTGAGCATGCCGCGTCACTGCTTCACCTACGGCTCGTTGATGTGCGAAGACATCATGCGCGCGGTGAGCGGCCACGAAGGCGTGCACGAGCCGGCCGAACTCGCCGGGTATTCGCGACATCCCGTCACCGGCGAAGACTATCCGGGCATCCGGCCGCAGGCCGGCGGGCGCGTCGTCGGGGTGCTCTACCGCGACCTCCCGGCGGCGGCCTTCGAGCGCCTCGACGCCTTCGAGGGCAGCCAGTACCTGCGCCGCACCACCCGCATCGCGCTGCGCGACGCAACGGAAGTCGCGGCCGAGACCTATGTCTTCCGGCCCGAGTTCGGCCACCTGCTGGGCGCTGGCGACTGGGATTTCGAGGCCTTTCTGCGTCACGGCAAGCGGCGTTTCGAGGCGCGATACGTGGGCTACGCGCGCATCGCGCGCTGAGCGCGAACTCGCGACCGGCGCGCCGGTCGCATTCTCGGGTACCACCGCGAAGGAGCTATGGCGATGCCGTTTCCGTGGGCGCTCGCGTTCAAGGTGATTCCGTGGTCGGACGTGATCGCGGCCGCCCCCGGCGTGGTGCGCAACGCCCAGAAACTGTGGAAGCAGGTCGGCGGCAGCGCCGGGGCGGGTGCCGACGCCGGCGCGGTGCTCGCCGGGCAGCCGCCCGAGCAGCGCCTCGCGCGGATGGAGGGCGAGCTCGCGCGCATGGACGAGCAGCTCGCGAATCAGGCGGAAGTCATCGCGACCCTCGCCGAACAGAACGGCAAGCTGGTCGAGGCGGTGGAGGTGCTACGCCAGCGAACGCGCCTCTTCGGCGCCGCCGCCGCGCTCCTCGCGCTCGGTCTGGTGTTGGCCTTCGCCACCCTCGGCTGATGCGTCGGCATGCCCCGCGCGCACTCGGCGCGACACGTGGCGCACGCCCCAAGCGGCCCGCGACGCGCACTGCGCCGCGCGAACGCCGGCTCCCGCCGTACTCCGGCCAGCGGCCTTCGCGCCCGGCCCCGGTCGCCCAAGGCCGGGGGGCCGCTCAATACGACTCGGCGTGCCCTTCCCACATGTCGGCGGTGAAGCGCACCACGCGGTTGCGACCGGCATCTTTCGCGCGGTACAGCGCCACGTCGGCGAACTTGAGCGCCTGCCAGAAAGTTTCGCTGTCGTCGGGGAACATCGATACGCCGACCGAGATCGTCTTCTGGATCACCGCGCCGCCGGCCTGCACCTTGAGCTGCTCGACGACGGTGCGGATTGTCTCCGCCACCTTGAGCGCCCCTTCGAGATCGGTATCCTGCAGGATGATGAGGAACTCCTCGCCGCCGAAGCGGATGACCATGTCGGAGGCGCGCACGGCGTTCTTCAGCACGCCGGCGAGCGCCTTCAACACGGCGTCGCCCGCGTCGTGGCCATGGGTATCGTTCACGATCTTGAAGTAATCGAGGTCGAGCATCATGATCGCCAGGCTGGTCTTGCGCCGGCGCGTGCCGGCGATCAGCGTGTCGACGTATTCCTCCAGGAAGCGCCGGTTGTTGAGCCCGGTCATGGCGTCGCGCAGCGACGAGTCGCGCAGCGTTTCGGTCAGCCGCTTGGCCTCCAGCACCGGCGCCATTTCGCGCACATAGACATGGACGTAGGGCAGCTGCTCCTGCCAGTGCGCCGCCTCCGAGTCCGCCACCACGATCTGCACCACGCTGCCGACGGTGCCCGATTGCATGATCGGCACGCAATAGTGGCGCCGCGCCGTGCCGTCCTGCGGCGGCTGGAAGGCGTAGCAGATGCCCGGCTGGAGCAGCCCGTCGACCGGGTGGCCGGAACGCTTGGCACGGCACATGTCGTTGCGTCCGAGGACCTGCGGGTCGCACCAGCGGCAGGCGGCGCCCGGGTCGCCGTCGACCTGGATGATGTTGAACTGGCGATTGCCCACCGTCTCGTAGATCGAGAATTCGCGGATGCCGAAGCGCTCGACCAGCACCCGCCCGAAGCGGTCGTAGATCTCCGCCTTGGTCTCGTCCTCCTCGATCGCCTGCTTGAAGCTGGACGCATCGGCGAGCCCGTTGACCATGTCGATGGCGACCTCGAGCTGGTTCTCCTCCTGGCGCGGCGCGCGCCCGGTCAGTTGCACCACGCGCTGGCTGATGCGCGCCACGCCCTCGTCGAGAAAGGCCAGCAGGCTGTTGGTTTCGGTGGCGATCTTGCCGATCTCGTCGTCGGTGCGCTGCTCGACGCGTCCCTTGAAGTCGCCCTTGAGGGCGCGCTGCACGGCCTTCTCCACTGCCTGCGCGGTGTCGCCCACCGGACTGATGAGGCGCCGCACCGCGAGGATGGCGAGCAGCGAGAACAGCGCGACCGTCAGCACGATGCCGGTCACGGTGATCAGCGCCTGGCGCTTCAGCTCGGCGAGCGACAGTTCGATCGTCACCGCGCCGAGCACCGTGGCTTCGGCCACGTTGTGGCACTGCAGGCAGTTGGGCCGCCCGCGCGAGGACGCCGCGAACGGGATGGTCCCGCGGAACACGGCCTCGCCCTCGTCGTTGCCCAGGATGTAGCGCGCCTTGCCGTCGGCCAGCACGAGCCGCTCGGTCTCGTCGGCCGCCATCTCACGCTGCATGCCTTCGCCGAACTGCTGGTTGACGTGCGAGGAACGGATGACCCGCGCCGAGCGCAGCCCCTGCACCTCCATCAACCGCTCGAGGAATTGTTCGCGCTTGTCGATGATCCCGTGGATCATCGCTTCGGTCAGGTGCACGCGCACCATCTCGGCCGCGGTGCGCACGTGCGCGGTCGACGAGGCGATCGAGTAGCTGCGGAAGGCGTACAGCGTGATCATCACCAGCATCACCAGGATGCCCAGCGTGACGCCAGCGAACAGCACGGTCACCTTGCGATTCAGGTTCATTGGTCCTCCCGCGGGACGGGCGCGGCGCGCACGTCGGTGTTTGGGTGTGCCGGGAGTCCGGCCAGGCGCAATTATGCCGTCAAACAGGTATTGCACCTACCCGTTATGGGGCGTGCGGCGGCCCGAAGCCGCTGTCCCGTGACAAACCGCACGTCACGGCATGGTGGCCTCGCGGAAGCCGTTCTCAGCGAAACCCGGCGGCTAATATAAGAGTTACTGATATTTTTAATCAATTTGTTTTGATTATTCTTATATTAGCGGAGGCGTATAGTCCGATCGAGTTCTTCTTTAATGCCTCGATCACCGAGAATATCAAGCTCAGGGAGCCCGCCATGGCTGACGATCAGTCGCACCGCTACGCCAATCTCGAACTCAAGGAGGCCGACCTCCTCCAGGGCGGCCAGCACGTCCTCACCGCCTACATCATGAAGCCCAAGGCGGGCTACGATCCGCTCGCCACCGCGGCGCACTTCGCCGCGGAGTCGTCGACCGGCACCAACGTCGAAGTGTGTACCACGGACGACTTCACGCGCGGCGTCGATGCGCTGGTGTATGAAGTGGCGCCGCTGCCCGGGGGCGACTTCCTGGTGAAGATCGCCTATCCGACGGTGCTGTTCGACCGCAACATCACCGACGGGCGGGCCATGCTGGCTTCGTTCCTGACCCTCACCATCGGCAACAACCAGGGCATGGGCGACGTCGAGTACGCCAAGATGCACGACTTCTACGTGCCGCCCGCCTATCTGCGCCTGTTCGACGGCCCCGCCATGAACATTGTCGACATGTGGCGGGTGCTCGGGCGCCCGCTGACCGACGGCGGCATGGTGGTGGGCACCATCATCAAGCCCAAGCTGGGCCTGCGTCCGAAGCCCTTTGCCGACGCCTGCGAGATGTTCTGGCTGGGCGGCGACTTCATCAAGAACGACGAACCGCAGGGCAACCAGATCTTCTCCCCGCTCAAGGAGACGATTCGCCTGGTGGCGGACGCGATGCGCCGCGCCCAGGACAAGACCGGCGAGGCGAAGCTGTTCTCCGCCAACATCACCGCCGACGACCCCTTCGAGATGATCGCGCGCGGCGAGTACATCCTCGAGACCTTTGCCGAGAACGCCGATCACGTCGCCTTCCTGGTCGACGGCTACGTCGCCGGCCCGACCGCGGTGACCACCGCGCGCCGCCGCTTCCCCAACCAGTTCCTGCACTATCACCGCGCCGGCCACGGGGCGGTCACCAGCCCGCAAGCCAAGCGCGGCTACACCGCGTTCGTGCACTGCAAGATGGCGCGCCTGTCCGGAGCCTCCGGGATCCACACCGGCACCATGAGCTACGGCAAGATGGAAGGGGAAGGAAAGGACCGCAACATCGCCTTCATGCTCGAGCGCGACAGCGCCGAAGGCCCCTTCTTCCAGCAGGAATGGCTCGGCATGAAGGGCACCACCCCGATCATCTCGGGCGGCATGAACGCGCTGCGCCTGCCCGGCTTCTTCGACAACCTCGGCCACTCCAACATCATCCAGACCTCGGGCGGCGGCGCTTTCGGCCACAAGGACGGCGGCACCGCCGGCGCGAAATCGCTGCGCCAGGCGCAGGATGCCTGGCAGGCCGGGGTGAATCTGCTGGAATACGCGCAGGAGCACCCGGAACTGGCGGGCGCCTTCGAAAGCTTCCCCGAAGATGCCGACAAGCTCTATCCGGGATGGCGGGACGCGCTGCGCCGGCCGCTGCGCTAAGCGGCCGCTTTCCGCCGATTGCCCGCGGGGGTCACGCCGGCACGGGCGATCGGCGGTCGCGCCGGACCCAAGAACCGGCGGCGCGCGCGCCGAGCGGCGGCGCGCGCCCTGCCGCCCCCACCACGCGGCACGCACCGCACGTGCGTCCGTCCATCCGCCCTGCCCCCGCAGCGCGCGCGGCGTATCCGCACGCCTCATGCCGCTACGCCCGACTGCTTCATGATTTCCGCGCCCGGTCCCTGCAGGAACTCGAGCAGCGCTTCGGCGGCGAGCGAGGCGCGACGATCGGCGTACACCAGCACGTTCCACTCGCGCTCCACCGGCGTGTCGCGGACATCGAGGCGCGCGAGCCGCCCCGCCTCGAGTTCCATCGCAAAGGTGTGATGGGACAGGAAAGCCACCCCCATGCCGGCCATGGCCGCCTGCTTGAGCGTCTCGTTGCTCCCCAGTTCGTCGGCGCGCAAGGCCTTGACGCCGTGCGCGCGCAGAAAGCGCTCCAGGTTGGCGCGCGTGCCCGAGCCCTGCTCGCGCAGCAGCAGCCGCTCGCCGGCGAGCGCGCCGGGCGCGATGTTGCGGCGTCCGACGAGCGGATGATCGGGCGCGGCCACGAAGGAGATCAGGTGGCGGGCAAAGGGGATGCGCCGCAACGGCAATCCGGGCGGCGGCTCCCCCATGATGGCCAGATCGACGCGCCGGTCCCGGAGGAGCGCCGCCATGCCCGCGCGGTTCTGCACCGTCAGCCGGAAGCTGATCTCGGGGTAGGCGCGCCCGAATGCCGCCAGCAGGTGGGGCACGAAGTACTCCGCGGTGGTGATCGCCGCCACATCGACGGTGCCGGACGCGACGCCCTTGTGCGCCTTCAGCTCGACTTCGGCCAGATCGAGCGCATACATGACCTCGCGCGCATGGCGCACCAGGATGTCGCCCGCCGGGGTGAGGCGAAAACCGCGCCGGCCGTCGAGCAGCACCTCGCCGACGGTCTCCTCCAGTTCATGCACCTGCATCGAGATCGCCGGCTGGGTCACGTGGAGCAGGCGCGCGGCCAGCGTGAAACTGCCCGTATCGGCCACGGCGATGAGTGAGCGCAGCTGCTTGATGGACACGCGTTGGACCAGCTTCATCAGGAAACCTTATGGCTATTCAAAAGTTATAGTTGCTTGAGCTTATTTTAGCCCTTGATTATCTTTAGACCAACACGACAGCGCCTGCTCCGAGCCGGCGTCTGAGGCGATCGCCCCCCAGAAGCGGCGACCCCACACGAACAGGAGGAGACCCTGCATGCACGACCCGCTCTGCATCGCCCCCGGCAGTTCCGCCCGGCTCACCCCCGTCCGCCGCGGGCCACGTGTCCGGCCGCCCGCAGGCGCTTTGCGCCCTGCCTCGCGCGCCGCGCGCTGACCGCGCCCGCCGAATCCGAATTCGCACTCCAAGGGAACCGCCATGTTCAATATCGAACGCACCACGCTCACCGAATACCTCATCGCCCACCGCCGCAACCACCCGGGCGCCACCGGCGAATTCAACGCCCTGATCCTGCAGGTCGCGCAGGCCTGCAAGGCCATCTCCCGTGCGGTGGCCCACGGAGCGCTCGGCGGCGTGCTCGGCTCGCTCGAATCGGAGAACGTGCAGGGCGAAACGCAGAAGAAGCTCGACGTGCTGGCCGACCAGATCTTCCTGCGCGCCACCCACTGGGGCGGCGAGCTCGCCGGCATGGTGTCCGAGGAGAACGATGCCCCCATCCCGCTGCCCGAGGGCGGCGTGCGCGGCAAGTACCTGCTGGTGTTCGACCCCCTCGACGGCTCGTCCAACATCGACGTGAACGTCTCGGTCGGTTCGGTCTTCTCCATCCTGCGCGCCCCCACCCCCGGGCAGGACGCGCAGCCCGCCGATTTCCTGCAGCCGGGCACCCGCCAGGTGGCGGCCGGCTACGCCATCTACGGGCCGTCGACGATGCTGGTGCTCACCGTCGGCACCGGGGTGGCGGGCTTCACCTTCGACCCGATCCTCGGTGAATTCTTCCTCACCCATCCGGACCTGCGCATTCCCGAGACGACCCGCGAATTCGCCATCAACGCGTCCAACGCGCGTTTCTGGGAATACCCCGTGCGCCGCTACGTGGACGAATGCCTGGCCGGCAAGACCGGCCCGCGCGAGGCCGACTTCAACATGCGCTGGATCGCGTCCATGGTGGCCGAAGCCCACCGCATCCTGATGCGCGGCGGCGTGTTCCTCTATCCGCGCGACCGCAAGGATCCGGCCAAGCCCGGGCGGCTGCGCCTGCTCTACGAATGCAACCCGGTCGGCATGCTGATCGAGCAGGCCGGCGGACGCGCCTCGACCGGCGTCGGGCCGGTCCTGGAGGTGCTCCCCGAGAGCCTGCACCAGCGCATCGGCTTCGTGTTCGGCAGCCGCGAGGAAGTGGAACGGATCGAGCGCTATCACGCCGAGCCGGCGCCCGACGAAGAGGACAGCGAC
>Ga0299906_10005444_pt1 | contig 10364 bp, 3 predicted proteins | sample RVTome_14_FD_200259 | JGI IMG/M metagenome (GOLD analysis project Ga0299906, IMG submission 200259) | Soil microbial communities from uranium-contaminated site in the Upper Colorado River Basin, Wyoming, United States - RVT145D125 (version 2) ...
CCGGCGGCACGTGCCGCAAAAACTGCTCCAATGCCTCCAAGCCCCCGGCAGAGGCGCCGATCCCGACGATGGGGAATGAAACGCTCGGCGGCGGGGATGCCGTTTCCCGCGGGACCACGCCCGCGGACTTTTCCTGCCGACGTTTCGGTGATGATTTCCCTTTCATGATCTCGGCCGCCTGCAATGCTTGATTCATGGCGGACGATGCCGGTGCTGGCGAGCGATTGTTCGTGGGGTGATGACCTGCCCGCTCCGTCGCTCATCATCACCGCTTTGTCCTGCAGGCCGCCCACTGCGCTCTCCACAGGCACGGCCCGCGCGGAGGCGGGCCCTCCAGAATCGCGATCGGTGTCGGGTCCCGGGAAACCCGTGCCGCCCTCGCCAGGTAGGGCGACACCCCATGTCACGGGTCCGACTTCTGCGATAAGATGCCGACACGTTGGCATCCCATTCCCAACCGCGCGGCTGGCCGGTCTGCAAGCATCGCAAACCGGACCCGCGCCAGGAACGCCGGGCGCATCAGAACCCTCGTCCACCCGTGCTCGCGACACGGGATGCGCCCGGCACCGCGTCTCTTCCATTCGACCGTCACCAACCAACACCTTCACACCATGAACAACTTACTATTGATCGCCACACTCCTCGCCGCCGCCCTCGCCACGGGCTGCAAACCGTCCGCGGAAAGACCGGCGTCCCAGATCAGCGGAACCACCGCGCAGCAACTGAACAAGGCTCAGGCCGTGGCCCAAGGCGCGACCCCGCAGATGCAAGACTACACCCTCGCGCAAAAGACCGAATTCGTCGCATTGGTACAGGCGCAGCTCGCAAAGTCGAATCGAAGCCTGGGCGCGCCTTGAACGCCGGCGAGGCGGTCGGGCCCTGCCCCAAGCCTGGGCAGTCTCGCATGCGGTGTACTCACACTGCAAATTGAGTCGAGCCGGCGAACGCTTCGGGCGATGGCCCACCGTAGCGATGCCATACATCGGGTTATACCCCATTTGGTTCTTTTGGATTTCCGGCTAGGATGACATCGTCCCAAAACAAAGGTAAATCATGTCTCTTCTCACAGTCGTAATAACTCTTCTCGTCGTCGGCGTGCTTCTCTGGATCGTCAATAAATACATCCCGATGGACGGAAAGATTAAGAACATTATGAATATCGTCGTCGTGATCGCGGTGGTCATCTGGCTGCTCAATGCCTTCGGTGTGCTTGGGCAAGGCGGAGACATCCGGCTGCCCACAGTGAGTTAGCCGGGCCGCAACGAATCGCAGAGATGCTCCGGGGCAGATGTCCCGGAGCATCCTACGGTCCGCTTCCTTGTGGACCGGGTCGGGCACGGACCTCACGGTGGTTTCCCTCCAACGACGCGCCATTTACCAGGAAAGGCTCCAGGCAGCGGCTGTTTCCTGACGCCACTTTTTAACACACGGTGCCGTCGCATTCGATGTTTGCCACGTCACAGGGTTCCGAACGCCTGCTCAGTGCGTCAGTACTTCGACGAAATGCTCCTGACGGTCGTCCGTCAGCGGGATCGTCTCGTCGGCCAGCGATTGCCCATCGACGGTTACCCCCGGGGCATCGGGCGAGTCGGCGGCCAGCCGGGTGATCGTGATATGGTAGATGGTCTGCCGGTAGCGATAGTGAACCTTGTACGTCGTCCAGGCTTCGGGGAAACGTGGCGTGAGCCGCAATCGATTCCCATGCAGATCCACACCCAGCAACGTTTCCATGAGCAGACGATACATCCAGCCCGCGGAACCGGTGTACCACGTCCAACCTCCCCGGCCCGTGTGCGGCGCGACTGCGTAGACGTCGGCGGCGACGACGTAGGGCTCCACTTTGTAGGTGGCGATGCCCGCAGGCGTCGCTCCATGTTGCACGGGGTTGAGCAGGTTGAAGAGTTCCCAGGCGCGCTCGTTTTCTCCCAGGTATGCAAAAGCCATCGTGGTCCAGATCGCGCCGTGCGTGTACTGGCCGCCGTTCTCCCGCACGCCCGGAATGTAGCCCTTGATGTAACCGGGATTGAGTGACGACTTGTCGAACGGCGGATCGAAAAGCTGGATGAGTTTCGCCTCGCGGCGGACGAGACGCTGCTCCACGGCCCGCATGGCCTGACGCGCGCGCTGCGGATCGCCCGCGCCGCTGAGCACCGACCAGCTTTGCGGCAGGGAGTCGATCTGGCACTCGGAATTCGTCCGCGAGCCGAGGGGTTCTCCATTGTCGAAGTAGGCGCGGCGGTACCACTGGCCGTCCCAGGCGTTGCGCTCGATGTTCTCTTGAAGGTCCCCGGCCTGCTCCAGGCAGCGATCGGCAAAGGCGGAGTCGCCATGCGCGCGTGCGAGTTCCGCGAATTGCCTGAGCACGTCGTAGAGAAAGAAGGCGAGCCAGACGCTTTCGCCGCGACCCTCCTGCCCGACCATGTTCATGCCGTCGTTCCAGTCGCCACAGCCGATCAATGGCAGGCCATGCTGGCCGAACTTCAGGCCGTGTTTGACGGCGCGCACACAATGCTCATAAAGGGTCGCCGACTCCTCCGAGCGATTGGGCAGATCGTAGTAGGCCTCCTCGTCCGCCTTCACGGGGCGGCCTTCAAGAAACCGGACCTGCTCGTCGAGCACGCCGGTATCGGCCACGCACGCGATGTAACGGCACGTGACATAGGGCAGCCACAGGAAGTCGTCGGAAAAATGCGTGCGGACGCCGCGCCCCACCGGCGGATGCCACCAGTGCTGCACGTCGCCCTCGCGGAATTGCTGCGCGGCGGCCCGCAGGAGCTGTTCGCGCACGAGCGCCGGCTCGGCGTGCACGAGCGCCATGACATCCTGCAACTGGTCGCGGAAACCGAAAGCCCCCCCGGACTGATAAAACCCCGTGCGGCCCCAAAGCCGACAACTCAGGGTCTGGTAGAGCAGCCATCCGTTCGCCATCACGTTGACGGCCGGATCGGGCGTATCGACATTGACGGCACCGAGCGTGCGATTCCAAAAGGCCCACACGTCCTTCAACGCCGAACGGGTGGCTTCGGCGCCGCGAAAACGCTGGATCAGGCCCTGCACTTCGCCCGTGTTGCCGGCGACGCCGAGGCGGAAACGGGTTTCCCTTTCCTGCCCGTCGGGCAGATCGAAAGCGACCTGCACCGCTCCGCACGGATCAAGGCCCGCCCCCACCCGGCCCGAAAGTCGGGCCCGCTTGAGCGCGGCCGGTTCCGCCAGGCTGCCGTTGCGGCCGAGAAATTCCCGGCGATCACCGGTGAGCGTGCGCGCCAGGTCGTTGACGTCGAGAAACACGACCCGCTCCGGGAATTCGGTGTTGAACGGATTGCGCGCCAGCAAGGCTCCACTCTGGAGGTCCACCTCGGTCTGCACATGCAGCAGGCTCTTGTGGCGCAGGTCGCCCAGCACCCATTCACAATAGCCCGTGATCGAGACGCGTCGCGGACGGCCGGAGACGTTGCGCAGTTTCACCACGGTGAACTTCACCGGCGCGTCCATCGCGACGTAGACCCAGACCTCGGAGGCGATGCCGTTTTCAGTGTGTTCAAACACGGTGTAGCCAAAACCGTGACGAATCACGTACGGTGTCACGCCGCGTGCGGGCAAGGGTGTCGGCGACCAGAACTGTCCCGTCTGCTCGTCGCGCAGATAAAACGCCTCGCCGCTGGTATCCTGCACGGGATCGTTGTTCCATGGCGTGAGACGAAACTCGTGGGCATTCTCCGCCCACGTGTAAGCACCACCACTCTCGGAAACGACCGTGCCGAAATACGGGTTGGCGAGCACGTTGACCCACGGCGCCGGCGTCATCCGGCCCGGTTGCAGCACGATGACATATTCGTGCCCGTCGCGAGTGAAACCGCCGAAGCCGTTGGAAAAAGCCAAATCCCGCGGTGGGAGCGCACGCGGAGCATCCGCGATGACGGGGCGGCTCGGCGCCAGTGACGGAACCGGCGGCTCCGCCACCCGGCGTTGCTCGAGCTGCTCCGGCCACGTCCCGTTCTCGTCGTCGAAGATCATGCGCGCGACGGACTGGAGCAGCACGCGATCGTCGTTGGAAATCTGCTCGAGGCGGCGGACGAAGATCCCGCCCGGCTTGTCCAGCATCTGCGCTTCAATGCCCGAGGCAATCAGGCTCGTGATGCGTTCATGCAACGACTGGCGATAGACCGAGGTATCTTGATTCAAGATCACCAGTTCGACCGTCAGCCCTTTCAACCGCCAGTAGGAGTGCGCGCGGACCAACTGCCGCACGAAATCGATCTTCTCCGCGTCGGAGACCCGGAGCAGGACGAGAGGCACGTCGCCCGAAATCCCGTAACTCCAGAGGCCGCTCTGGCCGCGGCGGTTGTTGCGCAACACACCAGGACCGGCGCGACGCGCCGCGTCGGCATAGATCACCGCACCGGCCAGACGTCCGTAAACCTGCGCCTCCGCCTCCGTCGCGTTGAGGTGCCGCAGCGTCACCTGACTGTGCGTCCAGGCGAGCTCGAAGGCGCGATCGGCCATGCGGGAGTTTCGATATTTTTCCACCAGCACCATGGCCGCCTCGCGGCTTTCCGCCATTCCCAAGACGAAGTCGAGCACGGCGCTTTCGCCGGCGGCCAGCGTGAGGGTGCGCCGCAGCGAAACGATGGGATCGAGGACGGAACCCGCGGTGTCGGAAAGCGGCGCCATCCCCTGCAGGGCCGCCGGCCGTGCCAGCGTGCGTCCCCGGCCGATGAAACGGGCCCGATCGGTTTCGCAGGAGACCTCACTCTGCGCACCGCCGGTGCCGGCCAGCAGATGCAGGAGCCACGGCGGCTTCTCGATCGCGGTGCGCGCCCGGCGGGTGCAAAGAACCGCCGGGGCCGAGCGCACGAATTCCGTTTGCACGAAGAGATTGCTGAACGCCGGATGCGCGGCATCCGCCGCGGCGGGCGCGAGCACCACCTCTGCATAACTGGTCAGCTCGATGGTTCGCGGACTGGACGCATGGTTGGTAAGCGTGACGCGGCGCAACTCCACATCGTCCTCCGGCGAGACGCTGATTTCCGTGTGAACCTCGATACCCGCCTGACGCTGGCGGAATTCGGCGCGCGCCTGCGTGAAAATGGCCTCGTAGTTTTTCGTCGCGCGCAAGGTCGGCTGGTGGGCGGTCGACCAGAACTCACCCGTAACCACATCCCGCAGATAAATGAACAGACCCCAGCAGTCCCGCGTGGCATCCTCGCGCCAGCGCGTGACGGCGACATCCCGCCAGCGGCTGTAGCCACCGCCCGCACTGCTTACGACCACGTGATAACGGCCGTTGGACAAGAGATGGACTTCCGGAGTCCGCGACGAGGGATTGGTGAACACGCGCATGACGCCGCCGGTTTCTCCGGATAGCGGACGCGATTCCTCCAGTTCCAGGTTTGCGGCAAAAACCCCCGCGCTGGTCTTGGGCACTCGCTCCTGCAACAGCAGGTCGGCCGCTTTCAGCAACGGCGAGGACATAAAGCGACGTTGCATCGGACGGTCCCGCAACAAAAACGCGAGTCCCAGCAATCCCATCCCCTGATGGTGGGCCATGAACGACTTGATCGTCGCGCTGGACTCGCCCGGCGGCAGACGCGACGGCGTGTAGTCCACCGCCTCGTAGAAACCGTAGGCGCCCTCCCGTCCGTCGGCCGCGAGCTGCTGTAAATTCTCGCAGGCCTCGCGCGGCGCGACCATCAGAGCCATCATCGTGGCGTAGGGCGCGATCACCAGATCCTCGGCCAGACCTCGCTTCAAACCCAGGCCCGGCGCGCCAAAGGCGCGATACTGGTAGTTCAAATGGACGTCGGTGCGATGGTAGCCCGACTCGGAAATCCCCCACGGGACGCCGCGCGACCGCCCGAACTCGATCTGATGCCGGACGGCGGCAGCGCAGGTGTGCGAGAGCAGCGTGCTGTCGTAGCCGGGCATCACCAACTGCGGCATCAGATACTCGAACATCGATCCGCTCCATGAAACCAAAATCGGCCCGCTGCTTGACGGCACGAGCAGCCGACCCAACGAGAACCAGTGATCCTGCGGAACCTGCCCCTGCGCGACGGCGACGTAACTGCACAGCCGCGCCTCCGATGCCAGCAGGTCGTAGAAACTGGCATCGCGCCGGCGTTCGGTGACGTTGAACCCGATGGAAAAAAGATCGCGCGACCGATCGAAAAGAAAGGAGAAATCCATCTCCGCAAACCGGTCGCTCTCCCGGGCCAGCGTCTCCAGCGCGAAAACGCGTTCGCGCGCACGCGCCGCGGCATCGCGCAGGCGGCGCGAGGCTTCGGTGGACGAAAGCTCGAACGCCTGATCCAGTTGCGACAGTTCGCGCAACGTCGGAGCCAAGTCGGGCGCCGTGTTTCTTGCGACGGACGCTTCGGACACCCCGGACGTCGCCTCGACCGGCGCCGCCATCATCCACGGCGCGAGGAATAGCAATTCAGCGCGATGCTCCTCGCAGCCTTCCGCCAGCGCGCGACCCCACGTGGCCAGTTCGGCGCCGACATCGGCCGGCAGCGCGGCGACAAACCGTTTCGCTGCGCCGGTCGCTCGCTCGAGCACGGCAAAGGTGGCGGCCAAACCTGCCGGCGCCTTCACGAGTTCAGCATCGAGCCGCGCCAACTCAGAGTTCTTGCCCGCGAGTTCCTGGACGATCTGCAATGTATCCCGCAGCCCCGCGAAGATCTCAGGCGTGAAGATCTTCGCGTCGCACAATTCCCGTAGTCCGGCCCCCAGGGTCAGCAGGTGGCCTGCGAGATTGCCGCTGTCCACGCTGGAAACATAGAGCGGCTGCAACGGTTGCAGCGTGCGGGTGTCATACCAGTTCAGAAAATGTCCGCGGTGCCGTTCGAGTCGCTGCATCGTGTTGAACGTGTCCTGGGTGCGCCGGATCAATCGCCCCACTGACAGGTAGCCGAAATCACACGCTGCGAGATTCGCGAGAAGCCCCAGTCCCAGATTCGTGGGCGACGTGCGGGAAGCGACGATCGGGGCGGGATGCTCCTGAAAGTTGTCCGGTGGCAGCCAGTTCTCCTGTGCGGTGACGAAAGTCTCAAAGAAATGCCAGGTCTTGCGGGCCGTGCGGTGGAGAAAGGCAACCTGCGCCTCCGACAGATCGGACGCCGGAGGCAGGATCGGCTGGCTGATCCACCATGCGATCCACGGAGAAAGGGTCCAGACTGTCAGCAACGGCACAGCCAATACCAACTGCTCCGGGTGTTTCACCGCAAGGAAGCCGAAGCACGCAAGCGCGGTGACCGGCGCGAACCACATCGTGGAAAGAAAGCTGGCGAAGTTCGAGCGCGCGGTGCGCTCGACCTCACTCGAAGTCCGCCATTCCAAAAGTCGCTTCCGGGTCACGAGCAGGCGCAGCCATGTGCGCCCCACGGCATCGAGGCTGATGAACGCATCGTAGGGCAGGAAGACAAGCGTGAGAAAAACCTGGCTGAACTGCCGTCCGAGCGCGCCCGCCACCGCCCGCACATGCATCCCCCACGGCATCTCCATGGGTTTATCGAGCGCCTCGCACAGGGCCGCCAGAAATCCCGGCAGCATCACGATCGCCAGCACGAGCAGGATGCCCGCACCCCGAAGTTCCGGCACGAGGATCCAGTCGCCCAGGAGGAATAACCACAGCGCAACCGGCACCAGGCTGCGCCTCAGGTTGTCGAATATCTTCCAGCGCGACAGACCGGTCAGGGGATTGGCGATGCGCCGCGCTTCGGAGCCGGGCACGCGTGGCAGGAGCCACGGGCTGATCTGCCAGTCGCCGCGAATCCACCGGTGGCGCCGGTCGATATCGACGTTGTAGCGGGAGGGATAATCCTCGTAGAGCTCGATGTCGCTCACGAGGGCCGAACGCGCATGACACGCCTCGAGCAGGTCGTGACTGAGCACCGCGTTTTCCGGGAAGCGGCCGGCCATGGCCCGCTCGAAAGCGTCCACATCATAGATGCCTTTGCCGATGAACGAGCCTTCCTGAAAGACGTCCTGGTACACGTCCGAGATCGCCCGGGTGTACGGATCGATCCCGACGTCGCCGGCAAACACGCGCGCGAACCACGATCGCCCGGCACTGGGCAAGCTCACGCCCACGCGCGGCTGCAGGATGCCGTAACCCTCCGTCACGATGCCGCGCACCGGGTCGAATACCGGCCGGTTCAACGGATGCGCGATCGTCCCCACCAGTCGCCGGGCGGAATCGCGCGGCAACTGCGTGTCGGTGTCGAGGGTGATGACATACTGGACGGCGCGCAGGACCGAGGTCTCGCCGACGATTGCGGAAAAACATTCACAAGAGCCTCCGCGCAACAGCGCGTTAAACTCGGTGAGCTTCCCGCGCTTGCGTTCATAACCCATCCACAAGCCTTCGCCGGCATTCCAGCGGCGCGGTCGATGGAACAGGAAAAAAATGTCGGACCGATCGGATTGATAGCGGTGATTCAGCCCTTCGATTCCCGCCCTCACGCGCTCGAGCAGCACTTGGTCCTCAGGCATGACCTCGGCCGGCGCGTCGCGGAAATCCGTCACAAGCCCGAAATGCAGATGCGCATCACGGTTCGCGAGATAGTGGATCTCGAGCATCTCCACCAGACGCTCCACACCCTCGATGCTGTTGAGCATTGTCGGCACGACGACCATGGTGCGTGCCTCGGGCGCAATGCCGCGGGAGTAATCGAGCCGCGGCAGCACACCGGGCTTCACCAACAGGGTCGACAGCCAGTTCATCAGCGCCACGGCGAGTTGGCTCACGCACAGTCCGAATATGAGCGTGAAGAAAACCAGCCTGGCGCCGTGCACTTCGAGGCCGCGCGCAGCCTGCAGGAACCCCGCCGCACCCACGAGCGTCAACAGTCCGATCCCGCCGACATAAAACGTGAGCGGAAACCGATGGATCGCCCGCTCGAGCACCGTCCGGCCGGGCCAGTGCACCGTCAACGCCTGTTCGAGTTCCCGCTGCCCTTTGTCGATCAGATAGAAACCCACGTGGGCGGTCCGGTCACCACGTCCTTTTTCCCGCGCGCCAGCCTCGGCCAGTTGAATCGCCCGCTGCGCGACGTCAGCCTCCGACAGCTCGCTGTAGCGCGCGCATGTCTCGACCGCGTGACGATAGCGGTCGCGGGCCGAAAAATCCATGGCCCCGTACACGCCGGCCGGGTCGTGGCGCAAGGTTTGATCGACGAGGCTCAGCGTCTCCACAAACTCCTTCCAGTTCATCGCGCTGAGGAACCGGAGACTGCTGATGCTGTGACTGACGGAAACCTGGTCGGCGGCCTGATTCTGGCTCTCGCGATGAATGAGTTGTTCGCTCGATAGTCCCTGCTCAGCCAGTCGCTGCTCAAGCCAGCCGCGCGCGAGGTGAAGCACCGGGTTCTGTCGCGACAACCGCTGGCAAAACTCCGCAACAAACGCACTCGACACCGGAACGTCCGCCTTCGCCATGTCCGCCACAATGACAACGAGGTGCGACGGATTTTTCTCTGCCATCGCCTGCAAACGATCCACCCAGGTTTCGGCGAGGTCGCCTTCCTGCCGCGCGAGGGCCAGGCGGGTGGTCACGCGGGCCAGGTTTTCAATCAAACCCAGCCGCACCATGATCGGAACCGCCCACAGCTCGCCCAGTTTCAAGGGAGTCGTGACTTGATACGCCGCGACAAACGCGCTGAGCGACCCCGCGTCGATCTGCGCGTCGGTGTGCGAAATCAACTCCAGCACGAGGTCGTAAACCCGCGGAAAACCAGCGGAGGGACCACGCACGAGTCGGGGCAGCTCCCGATTATAGCCACGGGGTAGATGCCGCCGGGCCATCTGGATCTGCTCCTCGATAAGATAAAAATTGTCGAGGAGCCACTCGGCGGCAGGCGTGACGACCCGCGACTGGTGCACGCCGAGCGTCGCGCGATTGAAGGCCGTCAATATCTCCTCGTTTTCCTCCAACCCGGCCAACAGGCGGTTGGAACCCTTGCTCGTTACGACCTCGTGCTCAGCCGCGAGTCCCCTCGCATGCTGCGCCAGCTGCTCGACGTTGAACAGTTCGGCGCGCAGGGGTGGCTCGGCTGACAGAGGGAGAGCATGCGTCTGCTCTGCCAACCACTTTTGAATGCGCAATGCCACAGGCGGGATGATGCTTCCGTGTTTCGATTACCGTCGGCGCGAACACGCTCCGCGCATGTCTGCATGCAGACGCGGGAGGACGGCGCACCTGCATGAATGGCGACCGGTGAGTCCGACCCGGCTCCGGTCGCCCCTCACCATTGCAGGGGCTGGTTGGCGGCAGCCGGTGCAGCTCTCGAAAAAAGTGGTCCCCGCCATCCGATTTGTGATGCACGAATCGTTCCAGCACCGGCTGCGCCCGCAATGGCCGGCGA
>Ga0299906_10005445_pt1 | contig 10363 bp, 5 predicted proteins | sample RVTome_14_FD_200259 | JGI IMG/M metagenome (GOLD analysis project Ga0299906, IMG submission 200259) | Soil microbial communities from uranium-contaminated site in the Upper Colorado River Basin, Wyoming, United States - RVT145D125 (version 2) ...
CCGAGCTGGTCGGCCCCGACGGACGCCTGTACACGACGCTCTACAACCCCTTCCCGCAGGTTCGACGCTACCGGGTGCGGATCGAGGGATGAAGGACGTGCGCCTCTGGCGGCTGGCGGCCGAATGTTGTCAATGTCGGGGAGGGGTCCGGAATCCAGGCGCGCATGCCCGTCTCACTTCCACGAAGAGTGAAGGAATCCCTGAAACGATTGGCGTTCCGTAGCCGGCTGCATGCCGGGGTGAACCGGGGTTGACGCTCGACGTTGTCGAGCTGCTCGAGAACCAGGGCGTACGCACAGCGCCCACCTCTGCAAGACCACGGGTCGATCGAGCACCCGAGTCCTCATGAGTGCGAGTCCGCTCGGCTCAGCCGCCCGGCCTTCGCAGCGACTCGATGCGCTCCGTCCCGCCCATGTAGGGGCGCAGGGCATCGGGAATCGTGACGCTGCCGTCGGCCTCCTGGCCGTTCTCAAGCAGCGCGACGATGGTGCGGCCGATGGCCAGGCCGGAGCCGTTGAGGGTGTGCACGAGGCGCGGCTTGTTGCCCTCGGCGGGCCGGTAGCGGATTTCGGCGCGGCGGGCCTGGAAGTCCTCGCAGTTGCTGCACGAGGAGATCTCTCGGTAGCGCTCCTGGGACGGCAGCCAGACCTCGAGGTCGTAGGTCTTGGCGGATGCGAAGCCAAGGTCGCCGGTGGACAGGCTCACCACCCGATAGGGCAGCTCGAGGCGCTGCAGGACGCGCTCGGCGTCGGCCACCAGCGTTTCGAGCGCCTCGTAGGAGGCCTCCGGCGTCGTGTACCAGACCAGCTCGACCTTGGTAAACTGGTGGACGCGGATCATGCCGCGGGTGTCCTTGCCGTAGGTGCCCGCCTCGCGCCGGAAGCAGGGGGTGTAGGCGCAGTAGCGGATCGGCAGGTCGGCCTCGGCGAGGATCTCGCCGCGGTGCAGGTTGACCAGCGGCACCTCGGAGGTCGGGATCAGGTAGAGCGAGTCCTTCTCGATGAAGTAGGCCTCGTCGGCGAACTTCGGCAGCTGGCCGCTGCCCTCCATCGCCTCCGGCAGGACGAGAAACGGCGTCAGCACCTCGAGGTAGCCGCCCTCCTCGCGGGCGAGGTCGAGCATGAACGCCGCCAGCGCTCGCTCCAGGCGGGCCCCGGCGCCGAACTGGGCCGGGAAGCGCGTCCCCGCCACCTTGGCGGCGCGCCCGAAGTCGAGGATGCCGAGGCTCTCGCCGACGTCGACGTGATCGAGGACCTTGAAGTCGAAGTCGCGCGGCTCCCCCCAGTGGCGCTCGACCCGGTTGGCGGACTCGTCGGTGCCGACCGGCACGCTCTCGTGCGGCAGGTTGGGCAGCGCCAGCAGGTCGCGGTGGATGCCGGCGTCGAGCTCGCCGCGCTCGGCGTCGATCTTCTGCGCGGCGGCGCTGACCTCGGCCATCTCGGCGATGATTGCGTCGGCGCTCTCACCCTTCTTCTTGAGCTCGCCGATCCTCTTGCCGGCCTCGTTGCGCCGCGCCTTGAGGGCGTCGCCCTCGGTGATCAGCTCGCGGCGCCGCTCGTCGCGGCGCAGCAGCTCGTCGAGGTCGAAATCGACGTTGCGGGAGGCGAAAGCCCGGCGCGCCGCCTCGGCGTCTTTGCGGAGCCTGGGGAGGTCGTGCATGGGTTGGTGCTAGGAGGCCTTCTTCTCCTTCTTTTCCTTTTTCGCCGCCGCCTTCTTGGAATCCTTCTTGTCGCTCGCGCCGGCCTTCTCGGAGGTATCAGAGGCCTCGGCCGTACCGGCGTCGCCGCCCGACTCCGTCTTCTCTTCCTTGCCCTTGCCGGCGTAGTCGGTCACGTACCAGCCGGTTCCCTTGAAGCGGATGGCCGACGAGCTGATCAGCCGGTCGACCTTGCCGGAGCACTCGGGGCAGCGCTGGCGGGGCTTGTCCGAAAAGCTCTGGATGAGCTCAAAGCGGTGGCCGCAGCGCCGACACTCGTATTCGTAGATGGGCATGGGAACGTCGCGAGTCTTTCTGGAACGGGGGTGTTGCGATCTCCGGGAAACCACGAGGACTGAAACGTCGAGTATATCGCGCCCTGCTACGTCGTGAGACGGCACTCCCAGTCGTGCGGGCTGTCAGGCCTTCGCGTCCATCCAGTTCGGCCCCCAGCCGATGTCGACGACCAGCGGCACGTCGAGCTCGATCGCGGACACCATCTCCTCGCGGACGATCTCGCCGACCTCTTGCTCGGCGCCCTGCGGGACCTCGAGGACCAGCTCGTCGTGGACCTGGATGGTGATCTCGGCGCCGGTGCGCTCCTCGGCGAGCCGGCGGTGGAGGGTGACCATGGCGCGCTTGATCATGTCGGCGGCGGTCCCCTGCAGCGGCGTGTTGACCGCGATGCGCTCGCCGAACGATTGCACCGAGCGCTGGTGGCTGTGCAGCTCGGGCAGGTAGCGGATGCGGCCCAGCAGGGTGGTGACGTAGCCGTCGTCCTTGGCCTTGTCGATCGTCCGGTCGAGGAAGCGCTTCACGTCGGAGTAGATCTCGAAGTAATCGTCGATGAAGGCGCGGGCGTCCTTGAGGCTGACCCCGAACTCGCGCGCCAGCCGCTGCGGCCCCATTCCGTACATGATGCCGAAGTTGATCACCTTGGCGCGATCGCGCTGCTGCGCGGTGACCTCTTCGGGCTCGATGCCGAAGATCGCGGCGGCGGTGGCGCGGTGGATATCGACGCCTTCCCGGAAGGCGGCCTGCAGCCGCGGGTCGCCGGACAGGTGCGCCATGATCCGCAGCTCGATCTGCGAGTAGTCGGCGACCAGCAGCGAGTGGCCGTCGGCGGGGATGAAGGCGCGGCGGATCTGGCGGCCCAGCTCGGAGCGAACCGGGATGTTCTGGAGGTTGGGGTCGCTGCTCGACAGCCGGCCGGTGGCGGCCACCGTCTGGTTGAACGACGCGTGCAGCCGGCCGGTCGCCGGGTTGACCAGCGCTGGCAGCGAGTCGATGTAGGTGCCCTTGAGCTTGGCGAGCTCGCGGTACTCGATGATCTGGCGGGCGATCGGGTACTTCTCGGCGAGCTTGTCGAGCACCTCGGCCTTGGTGGAGCGCGAGCCGGTCTTGGTGGTGCGGCTGCCGGAGGGCAGCTCGAGCCTGTCGAACAGCACCTCACCGAGCTGCTTGGGAGAGTTGATGTTGAACTCCTCGCCACATTCCTCCCAGATGTTCTTTTGCAGGGAGTCCAACTGCGCCTCGACCTTCCCGCCCATCGCCGCGAGGTAGTCGGAGTCGATCCGCACGCCCTTCAGCTCCATGTCGGCGAGCACGTGCATCAGCGGCAGCTCGAGGTCGCGGTACAGCTCGCCGAGGTTGGCGGCCTCCAGCTCGGGCTCGAACAGCCCGCTGAGCCGCAGGGCGACGTCGGCGTCCTCGGCGGCGTAGCCGGTGGCGGCGTCGATCGGCACCTCGTCGAAGGTGGCGCCCTTGTTGGGGACGATGTCCTTGAAGGGCGTCATCTTGATGCCGAGGTAGTCGACGGCGAGGCCTTCGAGGCCGTGCCCGGTGCGCGTAGGGTGGAGGAGATACGAGGCGATCATGGTGTCGAACCAGGGCTCGATGCCGGCGACGCCGTGGCGTTTCAAGACGATCAGGTCGTACTTGAGGTTCTGGCCGATGAGCTTGATGGAGCGATCGGTGAGGCTGGGGGCCAGCTCCTCGAGCGCGTCCGCGACGCTCATCGCGTTGTCGGCGCCGAGTGTCGTGTGGGCAAGCGGCAGGTATACGCCGGTGCCCGGCTCCCAGCTCAGCGCCACGCCGACGATCTCGGCACGCACCGGCTGCTCGTGGGTGGTCTCGAGGTCGAACGACAGGCGGCCGGCCTGGCGCCCCTCGGCGAGCGCGTCGGCGAGCTCCTCGGCGCTGCCGAGCGCGCGGTAGGCGACCTCTTCGACGCCGCTGTCGATGAACTCCTCGAGGATCGAGCGGAACTCGAGCTCGCCGAAGAGCTTGCGGGCCAGCTTGCGATCGGGCTCCTGGGCGCGGAACGCCTCGAGGTCGAGCTCCAGCGGCAGGTCGGTGCGCACCGTCGCCAGCTCCTTGGAGAGCCGCGCCATGTCGGCGCCGGCGGCGAGCTTCTCGCCGTACTTCATCTTGGTGATCTCGTCGGCGTGCTCGATCGCCGTCTCGATGCTGCCGTACTCCTGCAGGATCATCTGCGCGCCCTTGGCGCCGATGCCCTTGACGCCGGGGATGTCGTCGACCGAGTCGCCCATCAGCGCCAGCAGATCGGGGATGCTCTCGGGCGGGATGCCGTACTTGTCCTGCACCCGAGCGCGGTCGTACACGACCCGGCCCTGGCGCTCCGAGAACATGGTGGTGCCGTCGTCGACGAGCTGCAGGAGGTCCTTGTCTTCGGAAACGATCACCACCTCGATGCCGGCGTTGCGCGCCTTGCCGGCGAGAGTGCCGATGACGTCGTCGGCCTCGTAGCCGGGGATCTCGATGACCGGAATGCGCAGGGCCTCGCAGACGCGCCGCACGTAGGGGACCTGCGCGATCAGGTCCTCGGGGGTCTCGTCGCGCGATGCTTTGTAGTCTTCGAAAGCCTCGTGGCGATGGGTGAGCCCCGGGGGGTCGAACGCCGCGATGATGTAGTCCGGCTTCTGCTCGCGCACCAGCTTGCGGATCATGTTGGTGAAGCCGAGCGTGGCGTTGGTCGGCAGCCCTTTCGACGTGGTCAGCCCGGGGATGGCGTAGAAGGCCCGGAAGATGTGGCCGCTGGCGTCGACGAGATAGAGGCGGGATTTGGCGGCGGCGCTCACCCCGGCAACCTGTCAGGCCGGCCAGACGCCGTCAAGCCGCTCGAAGGGCCGGTTCCGCGGCCGCCCCCGGCGGCGGCCGCGCGGGGGAGGGTGGTGACAGGACCCTCTGGGCTTGGCGATTTCGGAGGTGCTCACCCCGGCGCCCGCGCGGGGGGTGTGGTGGCTGGGTCAGCACCTTTCCACGTCGGCGGCCGTGCCGTCCCTGGCGCCCGCGCGAGGAGTGTGGTCTATTTCTCGCCTCGGGGCGCTGTTCTGTTGATTCGCGGCGAAACGGGGTGGTACAGTGACCGCCAAAAGGGGCAAATTCTGCACGCTCATGATCACCTCTTCACAGATGCTCGCCCGTAGGGGCAGGTTTCTCTGCCCGCTGTTGGCGGCTGTCGTGGCCACGCTGGTCGTGGCGCAGCCGGCGGCGGCCTTCGCGAGCAGCGGCGAAGCCCAGCTTTTGCAGCAGGGCAGCGAGCTGCGCGGCACCGTCTACGACGGCAGCGGCCTGCCGCTGATCGGCGCCCTCGTCGCCGTCGCCCTGCGTGGCTCCCAGGAGCCGCCGGCACTGACGGTTTCGGATTCCAGCGGCCGCTTCGTCATCGGCGAGCTGGCGCCCGGCGTGTATACGTTGATGGCACGCAGCTTCGGGTTCGTCAGCGCGGTCGTGCCGGAGGTCGCCGTTCCGCGGCCCGAGCCCATGAGCCTGCAGCTGCGCTCGGAGCGTCAGGTCGCCTCGCTGCTGGCCGCGGGCGCCCCGCTCGACCTCGGCTGGGCCTTCCGCCCCAAGGTTCGTGACGTGCTGCGGCGCACCGAAATCGATTCCGATCGCCCCCGCTCCTGGCTCGACGAGATCGACGGCCCTTCGCTGTGGGACAACCTGGGTGGCGAGCTGAGCATGTGGACGATGGCGCCCGCCACCGGCGAGCTTGCCGACGGTCGCTCGGTGACCGAGCTGTCGATGGGCTCCTTCGGCAACGGCGAGCAGAGCTGGGTGTTCCGTGGCCAGGTCGCCGACGGTGGCGTCATCCGCGCCCGCAGTGACGTTTCGCGCGTCATGAGCGACAGCCACGGGCTGCGCGTCGGCATCGGCTACGCCGCCAAGGACCTGGCGCTGCTCGGCATCGACGATGACGCCCGCCAGATGTGGGTTGGCAGCGTCGCGGCGGAGGACTACTGGCGCCTCGGCAAGACCCTCCGGGTCGGCTACGGGCTTCGCTTCGAGCATTACAACTACTTGCAGGAGCGGGTGCTGGTGTCGCCGCGGATCCAGGTCGCCTTCGCTCCGATCGACTCGTTCTCGTTGACCACCTCGGTTTCCTACGACGCCGAAGCCCCCGGTCTCGCCGAGCTGCGCTTCCAGGTCGACCCGCTGGCCATCCGCTACATGGACGTGCTCTCGATCGACGGCATCGACCCCGAGCGGACGCTTCGCTACGAGGTCGGCGTCCGCAGCGGCAGCGCCACGACCGAGGTGCGGGCGCGCGCCTTCCATGACGAGGTTGCCGAGGAGCTGGTCGGCATCTATCTCGCCAACGCGACGGGCACCAGCGACTACATGGTCGCCAACGTCGGCGATTCGGTGACCCAGGGCTTCGAGGTCGATGTTCGCGGCTCCGTCTGGGAAGGCGTCTCGGGCCTAGTCAGCTATGCCTACGGGCGGCGCACCGGTGGCTCGTTGCCCGCGGAGTTGGCGGCCGAGCGCGGCCTGCTGGCCGAGGCGAGCTACGATCCAGACGGTGCCGACGTCGACGTGGTCCATGAGCTGGCCGCCGGCCTCGAGACAATCGTGGGCAGCTACGACACCCGCGTCGGGGCCACCTATCACTGGCAGTTGGGCGTCCCGGTCGTCCGCGACGGCAACCTCGACAGCAGCTATGAGCGCTGGGACGTCCGCGTCCGGCAGCCCCTTCCGTTCCGCGCCCTGGCCAGCGACTGGGCAGCGCTGGTGAATATCCAGAACGTCTTCGGCCGCACCTACGACGGCGTCTTCGACTTCCGCCTCGGCGACGCGCCGGTCCTGTCGCGTCTGGTCAGCGGCGGCCTCGCGGTCCGCTTCTAGCGGGCATTCTCTCTCGCGGTTTTGCCGCCGGCGACCGCGTATCAAACTGCCTTGCGATGAGTCGGCATTCTCGAACTGGCGTCGAGCACGCCCGTTCGCCGCTCCCGGCGCGCGACCCCGCGTGCGAACCAAATTTCCGGAGCGAATCTAATTCGTTGGAATGACGAACCAAATTTTTGGATTTGAGCGCGATCCCGCCGTCGCAGGGTCCCACGAAGCCACGCGGAAGCGGCGATCTCGGCCCTCGTCGGATCTTCTCTCGTGGTATGCGGTTTGCTAACGTTATTCGGGGAGTAGGTCTGTAGGGAGCTTGAGCATCTCTGACAGGTTTCCGGGAAGCGTGACGGGAACAGATCCCGAAGCGCGGCGCGCAGCCCAATGACAGCCGACCAACAACGCATCGACATTCTGAGGCTCATCGGCCTGATCGTGCTTACCGGCGCGCTGGTCTTTCTCGGCGTGGTCAGCTTCGTCAACCGCCTCCACTTCGAGGAGCCGACCGACGGCGTCGTTTGGGTCGAGCGCGACGAAGCCCTGGTCGCCGACGCCGTCGTGCCCGGAGGCCCCGGCGACCAGGCCGGCCTGCAGGCGGGCGACCGCCTGGTAATGATCGGTGACCTGCCCGTCGAGCCCGGCGTGCCCGACTTCGTCCCCGCCGCCCTGTGGTTGATGATCCCCGGCGAGCGCGTCGATTACGTCGTCGAGCGCGACGGGGCCCAGATCCAGGCGCCGATCGAGGTCGGCAGCGTCGAGATCCCCATCTACGCCTACTTCTATCTCTGCCTGGTGGGCGCCGCGTCATTGGTTGCCGGCGTCTTCGTGCTCATGCGGCGGCGCGAGGCCGAGGCGGGCTCGGGCGGCCGCCTGACGGGCATCGCGGCGCGCTTCTTCTGGCTGGCGGCGGCGTTCTACGCGGTGCTCGTGTTCTACCCGACGCGCCCGGACGATCCTTTCTACGCGGCGATCTACTGGCTCGATCAGCTCGGGCGCAACGCGCTTCCCGGCCTGTTCCTGTACTTCGCGCTGACGTTTCCGCGCCCCAAGCCGAACTTCGAGCAGCGTCGCGCCGCCTGGCTCACGGGCATCTTCGCGCCGGGCGCGCTGCTGTTCTTCAGCTACGTGGTGCTGATCGGCGGCGCCGAGGCGTTGCGCTTGACGCCGGCGGCCTTCTACCCGGCGCTCGACGTGCTCAACAACCTCGATCTGATCTACATCGCGGTGGCGCTGGGGCTCGGCGCCCTGTTGATCGCCCACAGCTACAAGGTGACGGTGACGCCCATCGAGCGCCGCCGCCTGACCTGGCTGATCGGCGGCCTCGCCATCGGCATGTTTCCGTTCGTCGCCCTCTACGTGCCGCTGTTCGTGGTCGGCGTCACGCACCCGCTCCTCGATCTGACGGTCCTGCCGTTCGTGCTGATCCCGATCTGCTTCGGCTACGCCGCCGTCGGCTTCCGGCTCTGGGACGTCGAGGTGATCCTCAAGCGGGCGCTCGCCTACTCGGTGGCGGCGCTCGCCGTGCTCGGCGTTTACGTGGGAGTGGAGTGGGCGTTGCGCAACGTGCTGGGGGGCATCGACGTCGACCTGGCGCGGGCAGGGGCGTTTCTGGCGACGCTGATCGTCGCCATCGCCTTCGCTCCGCTTCGCGACCTCGTCCAAGACACCCTCGACCGGATGTACTACCGCGACCGCTACCGCTCGCGCCGGGGCATCCTCGATTTCGCCCGCGAGCTCAACACCGAGCTCGACCTCGGGCAGGTGGTCGAGCTGCTGGTGCAGCGGGTCCGCAAGATGGTCGCCGTCGGCCGCATCGCGGTCCTGCTCAAGGAAGAGCAAGGCTCGCACCTGCGGCTGGTGTCGACCGAAGGCTCCTTCGCCGAGGGACGCCGGTTATCGGGGGCGTTCTCCGAGTTCCTGGCCTCGGCGCTCGCCAACCGCGAGTTCATCTACGTCGAGGACATGTCGGGGCTGCTCGACGAGTTCCCCGCCGACCGCGACGTTCTCAGCGAAGAGGACCTCGCCTACTTCCTGCCGCTCGTCGTCAAGGGTGAGGTCCTCGGCCTCCTGGCCCTCGGCCGGACGCTGTCCGGCGACTACCTGTCGTCGGAGGACCTCAAGGTCCTCCAGATGCTGACTTCGCACGCGGCGCTGGCGCTGGACAACGCGCTGCTCTACCGGCAGGCGCACGTGCGGGCCCAGGAGCTCGAGCGCCTGAAGAACTACAACGAGAACATTGTGCAGAGCATCAAGGTCGGCGTGATGGTTCTCGATCCCGACGGGCGCGTGCGGCTGTGGAATCGCTCGCTGGAGGCCACCCACGGCATCCCCGGCAACGAGGCCATCCGCAAGCACGTCGACGAGCTGTTCCCGGCCAGCTTCCTGGCGGCGCTGGAGCAGGCCCGGGGGCGCGTCGAGCAGGGAGCAGAGCCCATCGCTTCGGCCTACCGCGTGGCGCTGCGCAGCCGCGACGGGATCGACCGCATCGTCAACTTGTCGGTGGCCCCGCTGCTCGGGGAGAAGGGCCATCGGCCCACGGTCGTGCTGGTCGACGACGTCACCGAGCACAGCGAGCTCGAGACGCAGCTGCGGCAATCTGATCGGCTGGCTTCGGTCGGCCTGCTCGCCGCCGGGGTCGCCCACGAGGTGAACACGCCGCTGGCGGGCATCTCCAGCTACGTCCAGATGATGCAGCGGAAGATGCCGGAGAGCGATCCCCGCCGGCCCATCCTCGAGAAGATCGAGAAGCAGACGTTCCGGGCGTCGAGCATCGTCAACAACCTGCTCAACTTCTCCCGCCAGCAGGCATCGGAGATGCAGGCGGTCGATATCGGCGCGGTGGTCGACGAGACCCTGGCGCTGGCCGAGCTGCCCCTCTCGAAGCGGAAGGTCCGCGTCGAGACCCGGCTCGACGAGTCGTTGCCGGCGGTCTGGGGAGACCCCGGCAAGCTGCAGCAGGTGCTGATGAACCTGGTGCTGAACGCCCGCGACTCGATGCCCGACGGCGGTGACCTGAGCATCCGCGCCTTCTGCCAGAACGGCGAGGTGATCCTCGAGATTGCCGACACCGGCACCGGCATTCCCAAAGAGCAGATCCACAAGATCTACGACCCCTTCTTTACGACCAAGGGTACCGGCAAGGGCACCGGGCTCGGTTTATCGGTGACCTACGGCATCGTCCAGGAGCATCGCGGCACGATCACGGTGCGGAGCGAGAGCGGCCGCGGTACCTGCTTCCGCGTCGCGCTGCCGCTGGCGGCGAGTCGCGCCCGCGCCGCCAGCTAATCGGTCGAGCGGCCGCATCCTGGCGGGGACTGTAACGGAAGGACTAGATGTCGGAACTGGCTTCGGTCCTCGTCGTCGACGACGAGGAGATCATGCAGGAGATCCTCGGCGATTTTCTCCGCGACGAGGGCTACACCGTCGATGTCGCCGGCTCCGGCGAAGAAGGCACCGAGCGGGCCCGCCAGCGCTTCTATGACTGCGCCATCGTCGACCTGATGATGCCCGGCATCGACGGCATCG
>Ga0299906_10005446_pt1 | contig 10361 bp, 10 predicted proteins | sample RVTome_14_FD_200259 | JGI IMG/M metagenome (GOLD analysis project Ga0299906, IMG submission 200259) | Soil microbial communities from uranium-contaminated site in the Upper Colorado River Basin, Wyoming, United States - RVT145D125 (version 2) ...
TCACCCACCAGGTAGACGTCGACGTGGAGGCGGAGGACATCTACTTCGGCGGTCCCGGCGACCTCATCGCCGACCTGACGATCTCACCCCTGGGGGAGCGCTACTTCGGCGTTCCCATCGACCTGCCGGGAAACGCGAAGGGCGCGATGACGGTGTTCGACTTCGGCCAGATTCCCGGCAACACCGAGGAGCTCGGATTCCTGCTCTTCACCAACGGCGACCGCGGGGCCGCGAGCCGCGGAGGCGCGACCGAGGCCACGGAAGCGATCCTGGTTCTGCGCTAGCCGGCCGCGCGCCATTCGGAGCCGGGTGGCGATTCGCCGCCCGGCTCCAACGGCGGACCTCGTCCCACTACCTCTTCGAGCCGACTCCCACACCACGACTCAGACCGAGGCTTCGTAGGCGCGGATGGCGTCTTCCTGGTCCCGGAGGAAGTCCAGCGGATCGATGCCGTGAAGCAGGCAGTGGCGGGCGAAGCCGTCCATGGGAAACGCCGCCTCGCGTCCATCGGGAAGAACGACGAGCTTTCTTTCGAGATCGACGGTGACCACCCAGCCGGGATGGTCGAGGAGCGCGCGGTGGATCTCCTCCGGGACCTCGACGGGAACGAGCCCGTTTTTCACCGCGTTCGCCTTGAAGATGTCGGCGATGGAGCGGCTCACCACCGCGCGGAAGCCGAAGCCGACGAGCGCCCACGGAGCGTGCTCGCGCGAGGAGCCGCACCCGAAGTTCTCTCCCGCCACCAGAACCGCCGCGTCCTTCGCCTCCTCGCGGTTGAGTACGAAATCGGGATCGCGCCTCCAGTCGGCGAAGAGCTTGTCCCCCAGGCCTTCCTTGCTGGTAGTGGTGAGAAAGCGCGCGGGGATGATCTGATCGGTGTCCACGTTGTCCACGGGGAGCACCACGGTCTTCGAGGTGACGCTTCGAATGGGCTCCACGTCGCTACTCATCTCCGGAGGCGAGCGTCCGGGCGTCGGTGATTTTTCCCCTCACCGCCGACGCCGCCGCGGTCAAAGGGCTCGCGAGGATCGTCCGCCCGCCTTTCCCCTGGCGTCCTTCGAAGTTCCGGTTGCTCGTCGAGACCGCGAGCTCGCCCGGGGAGAGCTGGTCGCCGTTCATGGCGATGCACATCGAACAGCCGGGCTCGCGCCACTCGGCCCCGGCCTCGAGAAAGATCCGATCGAGCCCCTCGGCCGCCGCTAGCCGCTTCACTTCCTGGGAGCCCGGAACCACCAGGGCGCGCACCCCGCCCGCGACTCGCCGGCCTTTCATCACCGACGCCGCGAGCCTCAGATCCGAGATCCGCGAGTTCGTGCAGCTTCCGATGAACACCACGTCCACCGGTTTTCCCAGAAGCCTTTCGCCCGGGCTCACTCCCATGTACCGCAGGGACTTCTCGTCCGCATCCCGCGGGATCGCGTCGCCGATTGCGACAGACATCCCGGGGTTGGTCCCGTAGGTGATCATCGGCTCGATCCTCGTGGCGTCGAGAGAGATCGTTCGGTCGTAACCGGCTCCGGGGTCCGTCGGAAGGCTCTTCCAGTCGGACACCGCCCGTTCCCAGTCCCTGCCCTGGGGCGACTGCGGTCTTCCCTCGAGATACTGGAAGGTGGTCTCGTCGGGGGCGATGAGCCCCGCCCGCGCTCCGCCTTCGATGGACATATTGCACACCGTCATGCGCTCTTCCATCGAGAGCGCTTCAATCGCCGATCCGGTGTACTCGATCACCTGACCGATGCCGCCGTCGACGCCGATCCCGTGGATGATCGCGAGGATCAGGTCTTTCGCCGTGACTCCCTGCGCGAGCCGGCCGTCCACCCGCACTTCGAACGTCCTGGGCTTGGATTGCAGGAGGCACTGGGTCGCGAGCACGTGGCCCACCTCCGTCGTGCCGATGCCGAAGGCCCAGGCGCCGAAGGCGCCGTGGGTCGAGGTGTGGCTGTCGCCGCAGACGATGGTCATCCCCGGCCGGGTGAGTCCGAGCTCGGGGCCGATCACGTGAACGATCCCCTGGCGCGAATCGCCGAGGGCATAGAGCGGGATTCCGAACTTCTCGCAATTGCGCCGCAGGGTCGAAACCTGCTCCTCGGTCTCGCGGTTGAAAAAGCGCGGCCGTCCGTTCTCGTCGACGGTCGTCGGTGTCGAGTGATCCATGGTGGCCGCGGTGCGTTCCGGCCGCCGTACCCGAAGACCGCGCGCCGCGAGCTCCGAGAACGCCTGGGGCGAAGTGACTTCGTGAATCAGATGGAGATCGATGTAGACGACCGGCGGATGCTCCTCGGTCCCGGGGACGACGACGTGGCGGCGCCAGAGCTTCTCGAAAAGAGTGAGCGGAGTCCGTTCGGTCACTGTCCGAATACGTCCACGAGCTCCTTGTGCGTCTCCCGCATCGCGACCACGCGGTTCACCACGCGCAGAAACGCCTGAGCGCTCGCCTGCATGATGTCGCTTCCGGTGGCGCGGCCGCGGTGGCGCTGGCCCAGCTCCTCGATCTCGACCGTGACCTCACCGACGCCGTTCAAGCCGGAAGTGAGACCCTTCACCTGGAAGTCGGTGAGCTCGAGGGCGGTTTCGCTCGCGCGTCCAATGGCGCGGAAGATCGCTTCCACCGGCCCGCTTCCCACCGCCGCTTCCTTCACCACCCGACCGGTGCGGTGCCTCAGGCTCACCGTCGCCGTCGACGCCGCCTCGCTTCCCGAGCTCAGATGAAAATCGACGAGCTCCCAGACGTCCGAGCTTCTCATCCCCGCCATCGGCGTGCCTTTCATCAGCAGCTCGAGGTCGTCGTCCAGGATCTCTTTCTTGGTGTCGGCCATTTCCTTGAACTGCACGAACACCTTCTCGAGCTCCTCGGGGGCGAGGTCGTACCCGAGCTCGTGGAGACGTTTCCGGAGTGCGTGCCGCCCGCTGTGTTTTCCCAGGACCAGGGAGTTGTCGACCAGACCCACGTCCTCGGGCTTCATGATCTCGTAGGTGAGCCGGTTCTGGATGACCCCGTGCTGGTGGATACCCGCCTCGTGGGCGAAGGCGTTCGCGCCCACGATCGCCTTGTTGCGCTGCACCACGAGCCCCGTGACCTGACAGAGGAGCCGGCTCGCCGGGTGGATCTGTCGGGTGTCGATTCCCGTCTCGAGCCCGAAGAAGTCCGAGCGGGTCTTCAGCGCCATGACCACTTCCTCGAGCGAGCAGTTTCCCGCTCGCTCGCCGATCCCGTTGATGGTGCACTCGATCTGCCGGGCGCCGGCGCCGAGGGCGGCGAGGCTGTTGGCGACCGCGAGCCCGAGGTCGTTGTGGCAATGGACGCTGGTGACCGCGCGATCGATGTTCGGGACGTTCTCCCGGAGGTAGCGGATTCTCTCCGCGAACTCGTCCGGCGTCGCGTAGCCCACGGTGTCGGGGATGTTCACCGTCGAAGCCCCGGCGTCGATGACCCGCTCCACGACTTCCGCGAGGAAATCGAGCTCGGTGCGCGCGGCGTCCTCGGGCGAGAACTCGACGTCGTCACAAAGCTCGCGCGCCATCTTCACCCCTTCGACCGCGCGCCTCACGATCTCCTCTTTCGCCACCTTCAGCTTGTGCTCGCGGTGGATCGCGCTCGTCGCCAGAAAGACGTGGATCCGGGCGCGGGGGGCTTCCTTCAGCGCCTCCCAGGCGCGCTCGATGTCGAGCCGGCAAGCGCGAGCGAGCCCCGCGATCGTAGGCCCTTCAATCCGCCGGGCCACTTCGCGCACCGCTTCGAAATCGCCGTTCGAGGCGATGGGAAAACCCGCCTCGAGCACGTCGACCCCGAGAAGCGCGAGCGCTCTCGCCATCGTGAGCTTTCCGTCGAGGTTCATGCTGCCGCCCGGCGACTGCTCGCCGTCTCGTAGCGTCGTGTCGAAAATGACCACTCGATTCGATGGCTTCATTCCGGTCTCTCCTCGGCAGTTTGGCCAGCTCCGGCGAACTTACCGTCCGGTAGGTAATCTACTTCACAGGGTTTTCGCTTGTCAAGCCGTGAGTGAGATCGAGTCCACATCCATGTGATTTGACAAGACTTGGCGGTGCATCTAGGCTGAACGCAGGAGTTCATGCGAGTCATCGGGATCGACGCCGGGGCGACGAAAACCGACTGCCTTCTCGCCGACGAGAAGGGCACGGTGCTCGCAAAAGCGCGGGGCAGCGGGTTGAACCTTCAGCTCTTCAGCGAAGACGAGGTGGAGTTCGCTCTCGCCTCTCTCGCGAACGAGGTGCTCGAGGCCCAGAAGACCAAGAGCGCCGACGCCCTCTGCATCGGGATGGCGGGGGCCGGGCGCGAGCGGGACTTCCGCACCATGATGAGGATCCTCGGACGGCTCGGGGTCGCGCGCGAGAACCTCGTCACCCACGACGCGGCCATCGCTCTCGTCGCCGGAACGGGTGAGCGGTTCGGCGTCGTGCTCATCGTGGGAACGGGAGCGGCGGCGTACGGCGTCGACCGCGGAGGGCGCGAGGCGCGCGCGGGTGGTTGGGGTCCCCTTCTCGGAGACGAGGGCAGCGGCTACTGGATGGGGTTACGGGCGCTTCGGGCGGTGATGCGCGCGTACGACGGGCGCGCGGGTGAAACGCTTCTCACCCGACCGATCCTCGAACGGCTCGGCGTCGATCACGCGGAGGCTCTCGTGCACCGGGTATACCGCGAGCTCGCGCGCGAAGAGATCGGAGCACTCGCTCCCCTGGTGCAGCAGGCGGCGGACCTCGGCGACGGCGAGGCTCAAAGCATCATCGACGATGCCGCCCGCGAGTTCGTGCGGGCGGTGGAGTCGGTCATCGGAAAGCTCGATCTCGCGGGCGAAGGCTTCCGCCTCGTCCTCTCCGGGGGACTCTGGAAAGCGGTGCCCGTGCTCCGCCAGGATTTCGGGAGTCTCATCAAGAAAGTCGCGCCTTGGGCTTCGGTCTCCGAGCTCGCGGTCGAGCCGGCGCGCGGCGCCGTCGCGCTCGCGCTCGAGCATCTCCGCTCGAAAGCACTGCGCGAAGGTCGCCCTTCGTCCGCGCGAGGCGCCGCCGGGCTTCGGTCGAGCTGATCCCGAGCCGGCCCATCGCGACCGCGGTCTTCACGTCGCCCGCCTGCTCCAGAAGCGCCGACGCCCTCTCGAAATCGACAGAGGCGAGGGCCTCTACCATCCGCCTCGCCCGATCCCGGAGCTTCGCCGAGCCCGGCCGAAGCTCGACCATGAAAGGGCCGTAGACTTTCTTGAGCCGGATCATGGCCAGGAGCGTCATCCGGTTCAGAACCAGCTTCGTCGCCGTTGCCGCCTTCATGCGAGTCGACCCCGCGAGCACTTCCGCTCCGACCCGCGGGGCGACGACGACGCTCGCCATCGTTCGAAGACCCGGAAACCCGGGAGCGCAGGTGACGAGCACCGTCGACGCGCGCCGCTCCCGCGCGAAGTCGAGAGCACCCCTCACGAAGGGAGTGACGCTCGACGCCGATATGCCGACGACCAGATCCTTCGGGCCCAGGCGCCGCGCTCGCAGAAGACCCTTCCCCTCGCCTTCACGATCCTCGGCTCCCTCCACCGCGCGATGAACGGCTTTTGCGCCTCCGGCGATGAGCCCCACGATGCGATCCGGAGCGGTTCCGAACGTCGGAGGACATTCGGCGGCCTCGAGGACCCCGAGGCGGCCGCTCGTGCCCGCTCCCGCGAGGAACACCCGACCACCCCGGGAAAACGCCCGCGCGAGCGCGAGAGCGGCTTTCGCGATGCGGGGAGCCTCGGCCTCGACCGCCGACACCACCTTGCGGTCTTCTTTCGAGAGAAGATCGAGGAGCGCCTCCGGTGAAAGGCGATCGAGATTCGCGCTCTTTGGATGAAGGGCCTCGGTCGGAAGCGACTCCCAGATCGAACGGCGGCGGCCCATCAGTCGAGAAACGTGCCCCGCCGGTAATCCTCGAACGCCTGCTCGATCTCGACCCGGGTGTTCATCACGAAAGGACCGTAGCGGGCGAGAGGCTCCTCGAGGGGCTTCGCCGCGAGAATCAGCGCGCGCATCGGACGGTCGGAAGCGGTGAGACCGACCGCCTCCTCGCCGTCGCGCGAAAGCACCGCGAGCTCGCCCGCTGCGACTCGTTCCCCGCCGACCTCGCCCTTCCCTTCGAAGACGTAGACGAGAGCGTTGTGCTCTCGCGCCGTCGGGTGCTCGTAAGTTCTCCCGGCGGGCACGAGGACATCGAGGTAGAGGGGTGAGGTCGCGATTCCCTCGACCGGACCCCGGACTCCCTGCGCCTCCCCGGCGATGACGCGAATCACGACTCCTCCCTCGGCAGAGACCTCGGGAATCGCGGACGCGGGGATGTCCTGATAGCGAGGCTCGGTCATCTTGTTCCGCGCGGGGAGGTTCACCCAGAGCTGGAAGCCCCACATGAGCCCGTCGCTCTGAAGCGGCATCTCCGAGTGGATGATGCCGCGGCCGGCGGTCATCCACTGCACGCTCCCCGGACCGAGCTCACCGCGGTTGCCCTTGTGATCCTCGTGCCGCATCGATCCCGCGAGCATGTAGGTCACGGTCTCGAACCCGCGGTGGGGGTGGTCGGGAAACCCGGCGACGTAGTCGGCGCCTTGCTCCGACTTGAACTCGTCCAGGAGCAGAAACGGATCGTGGTAGTCGAGAGCGGAGGTCCCGAGGCTCCGGCGGATCCGGACGCCGGCGCCCTCAGTCGCTTCCTGCGCTCTCACAATCTTGACGGCGGTACGGGTTCGCATGATGAATCCACTTTAGCACTCGGCTTGATAACCTGACGCCGCCGTGTCAAGCTCCCGCATCCCTCGGAGGTTCATGAATCTTCGTCCATTCGGAGTGGGCTCGATCCTGCTCGTCCTCGGCTGCCGGGCCGAAGCGCCGATTACGCCCGCGGTAACCGCCGTCGACGATCCGGTCGAGCGCGGCGAGTATCTCGTGACCGTCCTCGCGTGCGGCGACTGTCATACTCCATTCAAGATGGGACCTGCGGGCCCCGAGCCCGACCTCACGCTCCTGCTTTCGGGACATCCCGAAGGCATGACCATGCCCCCCGTGCCCGCACTCCCCGAGCCCTGGCTCTGGGCGGGCGCCGCGACCAACACCGCGTACTCCGGTCCCTGGGGCGTGAGCTACGCCACCAACCTCACGCCCGAGGAAGTCACGGGGATGGGGATCTGGACCGAGGAGATGTTCGTGAAGGCTCTCCGGACCGGAAGGCACATGGGAACGTCCCGCACCATCGTGCCTCCCATGCCCTGGCCCGCGTACTCGAAGCTGACCGACGAGGATCTGAAGGCGGTCTACGCCTACCTTCGGAGCATCCCGCCGATCCGGAACCAGGCCCCGGATTACCAGGAGCCCGCGCGCTAGCTCCGCCGAGCAAGGTACACGCCGAGGACCACCAGGATCCCGCCGGCAACGGTCCAGGGACCGAGGGGCTCGCCGAGAAGCGGGACCGCGAGAGCGGTCGTCGCCAGGGGCTCTAGATAGAGGAAGACCCCCGCCTGCGCGGCTCCGAGCTTCGCCACGCCCGTTTGCCAGAACCACTGCGCGAGAGCGACACCGGCGAGACCGAGGAAGACAAGCGCGAGCGACGTCTCGAGGCCGAGCTCGGTCCAGGCGGTCCAGCGGTCGACGACGAAGGGAAGCGCGAGAGCCGAGGCCGCGAGAGGAACGGTCATGGCGAAAGTCACGACGACGGGATCGAGGGACCGGCTCGGATTGCGGGTGATGATGGTGAACACGGCCCAGGTGAAGGTGGACACGAGCACCATGACGTCCCCAATCGACGACACCTCTCCGAGGCTCCTCAGGTCCCCCTTCGACACCAGAAGCACGATGCCGAGGCTCGCGAGCAGGATTCCCGCGGCGGGCGGTGTCGGCTCACGCAGAAACAGGGCCGCGAGCAGAGCGATGGCGAGCGGGCTGACGGCAACGAGCCAACCGCTGTTGGTCGCGGTGGTGAACTGGAGGGCCCAGGTCTGGAGGAGGTAATGGAAGGAGAAAATGGCCATCGCCACGAGAAGGACCTTCTTGTGCTCTCCCAGCCGAAACGAAGCGCCCCGAAGCCGCGCGACGAGGAAGAGCGCCGGCGCCGCGATGAGGAAGCGACCGGCCACGAGCTGAATCGGGCTCATGACCCCGAGGCAGATCTTCGACGCGACGAACGTCGAGCCCCAGATGACGACGGCGATGAGCAGCAAAACGCGGGTCAAGACGACTGCTCGAGGTGCGCGGACGCGGCTTTTCCCGCGCCGCGGCCCGACTCGATGGCTTCGCTCTCGGTTCCGACCCGCGCCGCGTCTCCCGCGGCGAAGATTCCCGGAACCGAGGTCCTGCGGCCGCCATCGAGCTCGAGCCTCTCGTACCGGAGGGCCCGGTCGTAGGTCGTTCGACAGCCGAGCGCTTTCGCGAGCGCGAGCTGCGGTTCGCGCGCTTTGCTTCCGCCGGTCGCGAGGATCACCGCCCGCGCTCGCACCTCGCGAACGAAGCCGTCTTCCGCCACCGCGAGACGTCCGTTGCGCACCGACACCGGCCGCGGCGAGCCCCGGTCGCTCCGGGAATCGAAGACCACGCCCTCGATTCCGAGACTTCGGGCCGCCTCGAAAGCGGCCGCGCCCACGGGCCCCGCGCCGACGATGGCGAGAGCGACCTCGAGGGGCTCTCTCTCTGCCTGCTCGAGGCCGCGGAGATTCCTCGAGAGCGCGTTTTCCTCGCCCGCGCCCTCTCCGGGGCGGAACGACATCCGGGGCGCGAGCGGGAGCGCGCACGAGGCGACGTCGTCGAGGCCGTCGACGTGAAGGTTGCAGTCGCGGCAGGCTCCGTTGCCGCAGAAGAGGTACGGAGGCTCGTCCGGCCCGGGGAGGTTCTCCCGCTTTCCCGAGGCCTCGAGAAGAGCGGCGCCGGCGAAGCGCCCCGAAGCTTCGAGGAGAACCTCCCGGCCGTTGAAGAAGATCGAGATCCCCTCGACTGGAATTTGAACCTCCGCTCTTCCCATTATATTCTTCGATCTCTTTCCCGGGACGGGAGCTCCCCGGGAACTTTTCGAGAGGTGAACCATGGCTGAAAAACGTTTTCCCCCAGGAACGTTTTGCTGGGTCGAGCTCGGCACCACGGACGCGAAAGCCGCCGCCGGCTTCTACGGTCGTCTTCTCGGGTGGAGCGTGAAAGAACAGGAGATGCCCGGCGGAATGGGCACGTACATGCTCTTTCAAATCGAGGGTAAGGACGTCGCCGGCGGGTACGCCCTGACCGAGGAGCAGAAGTCTCAGGGTATCCCTCCTCACTGGCTCTCTTACGTCATGGTGAAGAGCGCCGACGAGAGCGCCGCGAAGGCGAAGAAGCTCGGCGCGACGTTCTTGATGGAGCCCATGGACGTTCCCGGAGTCGGAAAGATGGGGATCCTGCAGGATCCGACTGGAGCGTCGTTCGCCATATTCCAGGCGGGAGACCACGGCGGGGCGGCGCCGCTGGACAACCGGCCGGGGACGTTCTGCTGGAACGAGCTCGCGACCAAGGACACGAAGGCGGCGAAGACCTTCTACCAGGAGCTCTTCGGCTGGACTTCGCAGGACCAGGACATGGGACCCGCCGGGGTCTACACGATGTTTCTGAACGGCGATCGAATGGCCGGAGGGATGATGGCCATCGGCCCCGACTGGGGCCCGGTCCCGTCCCACTGGGCGGTGTACTTCGCGGTCTCCGACTGCGACGCCTCGGTCGCGAAAGCAACGAAGGACGGCGCCGAGGTTCGGGTTCCGCCTCGGGACATTCCGGACACCGGACGTTTTTCGGTTCTCATGGATCCTCAGGGGGCTACGTTTGCCGTCATCAAGCTCCTGAACCCGCAGCCCACTTGATCTCGCTCGAGGCCGAGGGCGGATGCGCCTCCGTCTTCGGCCTCGACATCGCGAAGTGATCTCGCGGCCGCCGACGAGTTAGGATACGCGCGGGAGGCGCCATGCACGTTACCGTTTTGTTGGTGGCCGCGCTGTCGCAAGCGCCGGCGGGCGAGATCGTGGTCGTGGGGGGCGAGGGCCGGAACTGCGGCGAGGATCCCGGCTGCATCAATCGGCTGCACCCCGCGATTCCCATGGCCGCGCGCGCGGCCCCGGGACAAACGATCCTTCTGAGAACGAGAAACGCGCTCGATACCAACCTCGACCCGGCGAGCGCGGCGGACGAGCCCTGGACCGACGACCCGCTCCTCGGCGCCGTGCACGCGCTCGCGGGCCCGGTGCACGTCGAAGGGGCGCAGCCGGGCGACGTCCTCGCCGTCACCATTCTGGACATCGACCCGGGCCCGTCTCACTCCGGAGCAGGCGTATATCGTTGCCAGCGTCGCCGTGGACCTGAGAATCGGCCAGCTGGTGAACGCTCCG
>Ga0299906_10005447_pt1 | contig 10361 bp, 7 predicted proteins | sample RVTome_14_FD_200259 | JGI IMG/M metagenome (GOLD analysis project Ga0299906, IMG submission 200259) | Soil microbial communities from uranium-contaminated site in the Upper Colorado River Basin, Wyoming, United States - RVT145D125 (version 2) ...
CGGCCGGCTGGACGTCGTAATGCCCGTAGAACAGCAGCACCGGGGCGCCATCGGGGGCCGGGATCTCGGCAAACACCACCGGCGCGCCGCCGGTCGGCCAGAGCTCGACGGCAAACCCCGCGGCGGCGGCCTGGCGGCCGACGGCGACGGCCGCCTCCTCGAGGCGGGCCGGTGCGGCGGCGACGCTCGGGATGTCGACCAGCTCGATGAGCGCAGCGACGATCGCCTCATCGCGGGTGGCGATGGCGTCGAACACGGCCCGGGCTGCGGGTAGCTCCAGCATGGGCTTGCTGGATAGCACGGCGGCCGCGGCCACGACAAGCTTGCTACCCGGCCTCTCCATGGGTCCAGCCTTCGGCGTAGGGAGATGCCTAGCAGCCCGTGGTGAAACTCCCAAGGGTTTGGCGCGTGGCCCTTGCGGGTGAGGGCAAGGAGAGCCGACACAGGCGATGCCGGAGCCATCGTTGAGGAGGCTCGAGGCGGCCAGCCGGATTCCTTACAGTGGGCGGCGGCTCCAGGTAGAATCAGGGGGAGTTCATGCGCGGCGACGGGTCGCGGAGAACCGCGAGGGACGGATGCCGGAAGCCGACAGCGTCGAGCAGACCGAGCAAGCGCAACGCAGCGGACGCAGGCCTCGTCGCGTCCGCGCAGAGGGGCGATGAGACATGCGGACTGAGGTCTTTCGAAGAGCAGCGTTTCTCCTCGCCGGAGCTACGCTCCTGGCTGCAGGCGCAGGGGCGCAGGACGACGAGTACCCGACCACGGCGGGCGCCGCCCTGCGCCACTACGAAGCCAAGGTGGACGACTGGATGAGCGGCCCGGTCGACTACATCGTCCAGCCCGACGAGCGGGAGACCTGGGACCGCCTGGAAACCACGGAGCAGCGGATCGCCTTCATCCAGTGGTTCTGGCAGCGGCGCGACCCCGACGTCCGCGAGGTGGACAACCGGTACAAGATGGAATTCTACGAGCGGGTCGCCGAGACCAACCAACGGTTTCGGATTTTTCCGCGCGGCTGGAAGTCCGACCGCGGCCGGGTCTACTGCATCCTCGGCCGGCCCATGGCGATGAGCCGGCGCAGCTGGGCGTCGATCTACAACGCCGGAAGCGGCCCCGATTTCGAGGTCTGGAGCTACAACACCTTCACCAAGAACCTCGGCTTCACCACCGGCGGCGGCACCTTCGACGTGTATTTCGTCGAGGCGCGGCTGGGCAAGTACGAGATCTGGGATTTCGGCTTCCATACCTCGGGCCTGTGGGATCGCAACATCGAGCTGGCCTTCCGCTATGCGCTGGAGGAGACGATCCAGGATCCGACCGCGGTCTTCGAGACCCGGGCATCAGCTGGCCACTTCGTGCGGGCGATCTCCGAGGGCACGCTTCCGCTTGAGGTTCCAATCGATCGGTGGGCGCCGCTGGGCGCCGGCGGCACGGTTTCGGTGCCGATCGAGGTCAGCCTCGCGGACCTGCTCTTCGAGCCCGCCGGCGACGAGTTCGTGGCTCGCCTGGAGGCTTCGCTGCAAGTCCGCCCGCAATCCGCCACGGAGTCCGCCAGTGCGGCGGAAGAGTGGCGCGTGCGGATCGCGCAGGATCAGCTCGGCGCCGTCGGCAACGGCTCGCTGGTGGCCGCGTTGAGCGTCGCCGCCGCACCGGGGAGCTACGACGTGGAGCTGAAGGTCCTTCACCCGCTGGCTGCCAGCGAGGCCGTTTGGGGCGAGGCCGTCGAGGTCGAGGCCGGGCCGGCGGCGGCGCTTGTCATCGGCCGGCTGGCCGTATCGCTCGACGACGACGAGCCGGGGGCGGTGGCGATCCTGGTGCCCGTGGAGCTCGTCTTCGAGCGCGGCGGTGAGGTCGTCGTGGGCGTCTGGATTCGCGGCCTCGAGCCGGATACCGAAGCGCTGTCGCTGGCCCTCGAGAGCCCCGTCTCGGGCACCCATGAATTGGCCTTGGAGAGCGCCCGCTGGCTCGACGGACCCGCCGGGCCGTTGCTGCTCGAGGTGCGCCTGCCCGAGGTGGCGGCTGGCGAGTATCGCCTGCGCGTTGATTTCGGCGGCGGCCTCGAAACCGCCGGCGCGATGATTCGAGTGGCCCGCTGAAGCGACAACCCTCGCAGCAACTCGGCACCCGTGCCGCTCCGATTGTTGGAGTGTAACCACCCATGCTAGCATCGTTTTTTGCTGCCGTTCGTGCACCCGGCTCGATTGCCCCATGCGCCTGACCAACGAGCAGATCGACATCATCGCCAATCGCGTCGTGCGTGGGCTGGCAAAGCGGGGGTTTCTCGCCGTCGAGGAAGCGGGCGAGGTCGAGCGCATGGTGCAGCAGGTCATCGCCGACGAGCTGCGCGTCGAGGATCGCCTCAACGACGAGGTGAGAGAGCTGATGCGCGAGCACATGGATCGAATTCGCCGCGCCGACGTCGAGTACCACGAGATGTTCAAGGTCATCAAGGCGCGCCTGGCAAAAGAGCGCGACATCATCCTCTGATGCGGCTTTCGCGGGCGAAGGTCAACCGTCTGTCGAAGCTGGTCGTGGACGCGATGGTAGATGACGAGCGCATCAACCTGCAGAAGGACGTCAACGAGGTACGGCTTGCGGTCGTCAAGATCATCGCCGAAGAGATCGAACGCGACGCGGTGATCGACTCGCTGGTCCGCGGCAAGATCGCGTCACAACGACGAGATTTCCCCGAGGGAGGCCGGGAGTGGGAGATCCTCTACAGGCAGTACTACCAAGAGGAGATCGAAAGGCACCGTCCTCCTCGGGAGTGACCCTGATTCGACGCGCGCTCCTGTCGTTTACCGCGGCGCTGCTGGCGTTGGCACCGGACACCGGGCTGGCGCAGGCGATGGCCAAGGCGGACCCCCGGGCCCTGGCCATGGGGGGTGGCTTCGTCGCCGTCGCCGACGGCTGGGCAGCGTTGCAGTGGAATCCCGCCGGGCTGTGGGTTTCGGGCCGCAACGAGGCGGCGCTGACCTACGGAAGCCTGCGGTTCGAAGGCGGCCCTTGGGTCGATTCGCTGCGCGCCAGCCGCGGGTTGCCCGCCGAGGTTTCGGCGAGCGACGCCGCACTGACCTTGTCGTCGCGCAGCGCCGGGCTGGCCGGCGAGCTGCTGCTCGGCGCCTACATCGTCACCACCCGCTTCGGAGGCGCCTTCCAGCAGACCGACTACGTCGACGAGGTCTCGCGGCTGCGCGACGGACGTATCGAGATCGACACGGCGATGCTACGCACCCGCGAGCTGCAGTTCAGTGGCGCCCATCCTCTCGCCGAAGGGCGGGTGGTGATCGGCGGCACCGCCAAGATCGTGCGCGCCCAGACGCGGCTCTCGACGACGCCCCTGCAGGCCATCGGGCCCGACGACCTGACGGCCACCGAGCTGCTGCGCAGCGCCCGGCGAGCCGCGGTCGCCGGCGAGGACACGCTGTTCAGCGTCGACGTCGGGCTGCTGGTCATTCCCTCGCCCCGCTTCCGCTTCGGCGCCGTGGTCAAGAACGTCAACGCCCCCGAGCTGACCAGCGCGCCTGCCGGCTTCACCCGGTTGCCGCGCCAGATTCGCGTTGGCGGCGTGTTGTTGCCGCATCCGTCGTTGAGGTTGGCTCTGGACCTCGACCTCAGCACCGACACCTTCGTCGTGGATGGCCGCGAGCGCCGTGAGCTGGGTGGGGGCATCGAGTGGAGCGCCGCCGCCCTGGCGCTGCGCGGCGGCCTGCTGTTCGACCTCAAGGCGATCAAACGCCGCCCGCTCTACACCTTCGGGCTCGGGCTGGGGGGCGAGAGCGTCCGCGCCGATCTCGCCGCCAGCTGGGCGCCCGAGCGAGACGGGATCGGTTGGCTAGGGGCGCTCGCCGCCGAGTTTTGAGGATGGGCGCCCGCGCCGTCTTACGTCTCGCCATGGTCGCCGTCGCCGCCGGCGTGGTCGGCCTCGTGGTGCTCTCGTGGAAGGGACGGTCGGAGCCGGGCGGGCCGCCGGCGCCGACGCCGGGTGGCGACGATGGCGCCTCCGGTGCGGTGGCGCGGACCAGCGATCTGCAATACACGTGGACCGACAATGGTATTACCCGCTACGAGCTCAAGGCCGGAGAGCGGGTGGCCTTTGGCGACAATCGGAGCCAGTTCGCCGACGTCCACCTGCAGATCCACGGCGCCGCCGGCGCCGGCGCCGAGGTGCCAGAGCCGACGGACGTGCGCAGCGCCTGGCTGGACGTTACCGAGCGCGTCGCTGCCGGCGTCGCCGAGCGGTTCGCCGAGATTCGCTTTCGCGAAGATGTCCGCGCCAGCCTACCGGGGGGCATCGGGCTGACGACCGACCTGCTGGTCAGCGACGACGGGGGGCTGTTTACCGACCAGGGGGTCCTGCTGCGCGTCGGCGGCCTGCTGGTCGAGGCCAAGGAGTTCCGGCACGATCCGCAGACCGGCGAGACGCGGATGGCGGTCGCCGACCCGGAAAGCGTTCGCCCTGACCTGCCAGCGGGCGTCAAGCTGTGGGTCGACGAGGAGGGGGGCCAGGCGGCGACCCCCGCCCTCGCCGGGCGGGCGGGGGAGCTGCTGCACGCCGCCGGCAGCGACGAGCTCAGGTTGATCGGGGGCCCTTCGGTCGAGCTTCCGGAGGCGCGGCTGACCGCTCGCGAGATCGTCCTGATATTGGACGAGGACGCCTCGGCGTTGCAGCGTATCGAGGCGCATGGAGACGCGCGCGCCCTCTGGCTGGGCTCCGCGGTGCCGGGGGACCACGTCGTGGGCGGCGACTCGATCGTCGTCGAGCTGGGCGAGACGCGGGAGCCGGCCGGGCTGCGGGCGACCGCCGACCCCGACAGCCCGCGGCCGCGCTTCGAGCTGGCCGGGATCGGGACCTTGCGGGGCGATGTGATCGAGCTCGTGACGGCGCGCGGGGCGGCCGCAGCCGCGAGCGCCAGCGGCCAGGCCTATTTCTTTCCTGTGGGCGAGGCCGGGGGCTTGCAAGAGATCGGCGCGGGCGTCTTGCGCCTCGGCGGCGAGGAGCTCGAGCGGCTGGACGCCGAAGGCGGGGTGGAAGCCAAGCTGCTGGGCGGGGCCGGCGAGGAGGTCGCGCTTTCCGGCCCGAGGGCCGCGTTCGTGTACCGGGATGGGGGGCTCGAAAGCGCCGAATGGCCGGCCGGGCTGGCCTATCGGGAAGCCGGCCGCAGCCTCGAGGCCGGCCGTGGCAGCTACCGCCCGGAGACGGGCGATTGGCACCTGAGCGGGGCTCCGCCGCGGGCTCCGGGCGTCTCGGAGGCGGCGGACGCCGGCGGGCCGCGGCTGCGCTCTCCCGACTACGACGTCGATGCCGAAGAGATCGTGCTCGGCGCTGACGGCGGCGTGTGGCTATCCGGAGGGGTCGAGGCGCGGCTGCGCGGCGAGACCATCCGCATGGTTCAGCCGGTGTTCGGGGAGGGAACGGAGCTCGTCGTCATGGCGGCGTCGTTGGAGGTGTCGCCCGACGGCCGCCTGGCGTTCTGCGAGAGCGCCCGGATGATGCAGCGGCAGCAGCTGCTGCAGGCCGACTGCATCAAGCTCCTGCCGGCATCCGGGGAGCTGCATGCCGAGGGAAACGTGCTGGCGATCATCAGCGATCCGCAGGCGACGAGCTCGGACGAGCCGCGCATGGTGGAGCTCACCGCGCCGCTGATGCTCGTCGAGGGCTCGCCACCACGGTTGATCTTCACCCGCGGGGCGACGCTCGATGCCGCGCCGCGCTACATCAGCGGCACGTCGATCACGGTGCACCTGCTCGCGGACGGTGGCTGGCGTTCGGTCGAGGTGATCGGTCAGGCGCGGCTGGAGGACCCGGCCGGTAGCGCCGAGGGCGGCAACCTCGAGTACGATGCGGTCTCGGGGCTGATCACGGTGTTGGCGGGCAACGAGCCGGCGGCCGTGTTCCGCAACGACGAGGGGATCGAGATCCGCGACCCTCTGGGCCTGCAGTTGCGCTGGGGCGAGGAGGTACTGGAGGTCAAGGCGATGCAGATGGGGACCACCCAGACGGTGCGTCAGAGGTAGTCGAAGGGATCGACGCCCGCGGCCTCGGCGTCGAGCACCTCGACGATCGCCGGCGACGGGTCGTCGGCGGCGAGGTCGATCCGGCGCGGCGTGTCGATCGGCTCGCCGGCGGCGTCCCTGACCACGAGGATGCCCGGTTGGCGCGGCGCCGCCGGATTGACGTGGTAGACGATCCCGACCTCGCCGCCGTCGAGCCGCACACAGATCCCCGGGGGGTAGTAGCCCATCATCCGCACGAAGCCCTCGAAGAGGTCGTGGTTGAACTTCTGCTGCGCCTCCTCGTGCATGATCTCCATCGCGCGATCCGCCGGGACCTCGCTGCGATAGGGGCGGGTGGAACGGAGGGCGTCGTAGACGTCGGCGATGGTAACGATCTCCGAGACCAGGTGCAGCTGCCACTTGGCGGCGTCTTCCCGGGTGCGGTCCTGGGTCAGGTGGTGCTCGAAGGCGACGATCGCCGGCAGATCCCCGACCCCTTCGGTGGTTGCCAGCATCTTGGCGCCCTCGAGACTGTGGTCGGCCATCTGCTTCCACTCATCGTCGTCGAGCTCGCCGGGCTTGCGCAGCACCTCTCCCGAGACCCGCTCCTTGCCGAGGTCGTGCAGCAGCGCCGCCAGCGTGATCTCGTGCAGGTCGTACTTGCTGAATCGCAGCCGCTGGGCCATCGCCAGCGTCAACGTGGCGACGTTGATCGAGTGGGTGAACGAGTATTCGTCGTGGACCTTGAGCGCGTGGAGGGCAAGCAGGGGAGTGGTCTGCTGGGCGCCGACCTCGACGATCTCACGGACGAAGTCCTTGGTCTCGTCGAGGTTTTCGAGGCGGCCGCTGGAGCGATAGCCGTGGCGGAGCCGGCGCACGACCCGCAACCCCGAGGCGTACGCCTCCCAGGCGCGGACCAGAACGTGGGGGGCGTCATCCCCGCTGGCTTCGACATGCAGCCGGGTGGCGACGATGTGCTCGACCTCCGCCGCGGCGAGAAGGGCTTCGGCGCCGCCGCCGTCCTCGATGGCCTGGTCATCGAGGTTGAGGATTCGCAGGAGATTCTGCAGCTCCCAGAAGCGCAGGCCGTCGCTGAAGATCAGCTTTTCGATGCCGGCATGCTGCAGAACCGCCGCGAGCTCGACGAACGCCTCGCCGGCGACCGGGACCTGCAGGTCGCCGACAACGAACTCGTTGCCGGCGAGGACGATCGGGATCTGCTGCTCCCGCTGCAAGAGCTGACGCACGAACAGGTAGCAGTCGTCGAGCGCCGTCTTGATGTACGGATGGCCGGCGGGATAGAGGACAAGGGCGCGCTGGCCGGTGAGCAGGGCCGCCGCGAGCTTCCTGAATTCGGCACGGTTCGCGAACATGGCTCAGCCGTTGGTGGGTTCGTTGTCCCCGGAAAGATCGCCGGTCGGCGCCTCGGCATCGCGACCGCGGCGGACGACGATCGAGGCCTCCGGCGCCTCCGTGGTGATCTCTCCGCGCAGGGTGGCGAGGGCCCATTCCGCCGCTTCGGTGGCCGGCAGGCGGCGCGCACGGAACAGCCACGGACGTCGCGCGACCCGCCTCAGGTCTCTTTTTGCCCGGGCGTCGCCGATTCGTCCGGCGGCTACCGCAGCGGTGCGAATCACGTCGGTGTTGTTGCCGTTGAGGTTGCGCAGACGCAGCAGCTCGCAGACCCGCGGCGAAGCCTCCTGGCTGCCGCTCAGGCCGAGGCCGCGGATGGCCAGCAGCTTGACGTGGAGATCGCTGTCGTCGGTTGCCCCGATCAGGACCTCGACCGCCGCGTCGTTGCGGAACCTGGCCATCGAGCGCACCGCCTCGCTGCGGACGCGGACGTCGGGGTGGTTGGCGATGATTCCCAAGTGGGGGATGAAGCGGGGATCCCCGATCTCGCCGATGATCCACACGAGGTTGCGGACGAAGAACCAGCGCTTGTCGCGCAGATGCTTGCGGATCTCGGGCAACGCCTGGTCGCCGATCGCGGCGAGCATCCGCACGAGGTGGACACGGACCGGTCGCGAGCTCTCCTGCGAAAGGGCCTCGAGCAGCGCCGGGACCGCCATCGGTCCGAGGGAGCTGAAGATGCGCGTCGCGGCATCGATCTGCGTGCGGGTCTTGCCGGCGAGGTTGCGGACGACCTCGCGCAGGGTGTGCTGGTTGCAGAACCTGATGAGGACCTCACGGGCCGCCTCCCGCTGGTTGTCGGAGCGGCCGCTGGTCGGGACCAGATCGTGGGCCAGGGCCCGAAGGATCTCCTCGGTGCTGATGTACTGGCCGTCGACGATGAGCTCCGGCAACGAACGCTCGAGCTCGAGGACGATGCTGAGATACTCGTCATCGTCGAGCTCGGCGGCGAGGATTTCGAGCATGATCTTGGCCTTGCGCTGGACCAGGTAGACGGGATCGAGCTCGCGCAGGCGGGGGCTGATCTTTTCGAGGTCCCAGATGTCGGCGGCCCCCTCGTCGAGCAGCAACCGGTCGAGCGAGGCCCGGTACGTCGTGCTCAGGTAGGCGTTGGGGTTCTCGCCGCGCAGCGCTTCGTCGAGCTGAGGCCAGAGGTCTTCGAAGCGGCGCCGGACGCGGTCCTCGTCGGGCCGGCGCTCGAGCGCCTCGCGGATCGCCTGCTCCATCACGTCGCGGTCGCTACGCGCCTCGAGAATCCGCTGAAAGAGGCCGAAGATGCGGGGCGAGGAGGAGCGGCTGTCGAGCGCGTAAACGAGCAAGTCCTCGACCTGGCCGCGGCTGAGGCTGGCGCCGATCCCGGCGGAAAGGTCGGTGGAGCCGAGCTCGCCGGCGGCACTGCGGATCATGCGCTCCTGGGCGTCGAGCTCGGCGCCGGTCGGCAGCGGGGCATCATCGTGCTCGGCGCTCCTCGAGGGCGGGGCGCCCACCGGCATCGGCTGGCCCAGCAGCTCGACCCAGACTTCCTTGTCCAGCTTGTCGTAGAAGCCTCCGAACACGGCGGCGACCGCCTCGACGTGCTCGGCCCCGAGAGCGGCCGCGGCGGCGCCGACCCGCTCGCAGACCACCCGTACGATCTGCATCCGCGACATCTCGGAAACACCGGGCGGCGGGCTCTCGTCGTCCAGCAACCAGGCGAGAAAGTCGGCGAGCTGCTCGCGGTTGTTGGCCAGAGATTCCCAGTCGAGATCGTCGAGGTCGGCGACGTCGCGAAAGCTGCCGAGGAGCGATTCCCACAGCTCGGCGTCGGCGTCTGCGTCGGCCTCCTCGCGCTCCTCGTAAAGACGCTCGAGCTGCAGCATCTCGAGGGCCACGCCGGCGAGCGGCTGGCGCTCACACAGGGTGCTGATGCCGCCCTGCTCCTTGAGCGCGTCGGCGTCGATGGCCAGCAGCTCGGCTAGCCGTTGCATTGCCGCCGGTTCGACGCCGGCGTCGAGGTGCAGGTGTGCGACCCCACGCTCATGAAGGCGCTCGGCGAGGGTCCGTACGTTGCGGTTGCCGCCGCCGGCGTCCTCGCCGTCTACCCTGATCGACTCGGGCAGGATCGCCAGCGACAGGCGGCCGCGCCGCAGGAGGGGCTCGAGGCCGCGGTGGGCGCGCCCGACGGCTTCGCTGACAACCGGTGAGCCGGCCGGATAGAGCTGCAGGGCGCGAACGGCGTAGGCGAGGTCGCGCAGGGCGGCGGAGAGGTCGACGATCGGGGTTGCCGTGGAGGAGTCGCCCGGCGACGACACGGTCAGCGATCCTTGAGGAGCGCGCGCAGTCGAGTCTGTAGGTCCGCGTCGCCGGGGGCAACGTGCCAGTTCACGAGATCGATGAGCGTCGCGTCGCCGAGCGGCTCGCTGGGCTTCCGGCGCCGGTTGAACTGGTCGACGAGCCTGCGCAAGCGCTCTCGCTCTTCGAACTCGACGGCGCCGGCGAACCCGTACACTCGGTCACGGCCCCAAAGCCGCGGTTTGAGCGTCGCCGCCCACGACTCGAGCCGCGTCAAGAGGCGGCGGAGGAGCTTCTCGTCGAGCCTGGGCGCCGCAAGCAGGGCGAAGTAAAACTCCTTGCGGCCACGGGCACCGTGCAGGGTAAGGGTCGTGCCCGGGAGAGCGACAGGCGACCACTGGACGTTGCCGCTCACCGCCTGCTTGACGCGCTGCTGGAACTCTTCGGCGGCGGCTCGGGCGACGAACCGTTGCTCGCCGATGCGGTTGCGGGTCTCTCCGGGACGCTCCAGCGGCGGCGCGGGTGCCGGCTGGCTCGCGGCTGACGCTTGCCGCGGCCGGGATGGCGTCGGCCAGTGGGTCGGAGTCGACCGGCGATCGTCGTACGCGGCGCGGCGGGCAGGGTTGCGAAGGACGGCGTACGCCTCGTTGAGCTCGACCATCTTCTCCTCCGCGAGGCGG
>Ga0299906_10005448_pt1 | contig 10361 bp, 8 predicted proteins | sample RVTome_14_FD_200259 | JGI IMG/M metagenome (GOLD analysis project Ga0299906, IMG submission 200259) | Soil microbial communities from uranium-contaminated site in the Upper Colorado River Basin, Wyoming, United States - RVT145D125 (version 2) ...
AAGGGAGAATCGCAGGGGAAGCCGTAACTACACACGAGAACCGGGGCTGCATCATGCGTATTCGCCAGCTTGCGCACCTCGTCAACTTCGGTCTCTGGCTGCGCGTCCGTGGTGACGCGCACCAGAAGCCGTGCGGCTTTGGCGGCCGGCCCTTGGACAAGAGAGGAGGTGGGGAGGGCGAGGAAGCTTGTTGCGTCGAGGCTCTTGACATTGAAGCCTTGCATCCGAAACAGGTCGTGCTCTGCGAAGCTGCGGAACTGGTGCGGCGCGACGACGCCGTGTCGGAAGCGCTTGCCCATGATGACTTCGTATGAGTTGTCGCGGTAGCGCTGCGGGCTGATTCCATCCACGGTGAATCCGTGGTCGCGAAAGAAGCCGGCCATGTTGCCGAACTCTTCGTGCCCGAAAGTCACCATCACGCGGCGAGCACCCTCGCTGGCCATGCGGCGCAGCTCGATGTCAAGGAGGCGGTGTCCGATGTGCTGGTGGCGGAACCGAGGGGCCACGAAGAACGTGCTCAGCTTACAGTTGCGCTCGTCCTTTTTCTGACTCAGGCTGAAGCCTGCGACCTCGTCGTTCATGCGGGCGACCAGCAACTCGTACTTCTTTCCTTCCACCTTGCTCCAGACGGCGCCCGGGTGGCCCTCCTTTCCTATCCATTTGCCGATGTCGGGGTACGAATGCTGCAGGTCGTTGAGGAAACGGAGTACCTGCTCTCGGTCCTCTGGGCTCCAGGCGGAAATGCGGAAGAGGCCAGCTTCTGCTTCCTCCTGCTTGCGCTGACCCGTGCCGGGTATGCGGCTGGCGCGGGCAAGAATGCTGGCGGCAGCAACCTCGACGTACTCCTCGTCGGCCTTTGGCTGGACCTGGATGCGTCCTTCGAATCGATTCCAGGAATCGCCGAAAGCAGATTGGAGTGCTGGGACGTCTGTCTGGTCAATGAGGATGGTGGCCTGCGTGGGCAGCAGCCCTTCGTCATCCCATTCGAGCAGCTTTTTCCCAACCGCTGTTGCGATGTCGGCGGCGCGCGACGCAGCGTGAGGGGCAACCTGAATCACTTCGGTGCGTAGTGCTCGCTTGACCACTTCGTGCCGGAGGGACTCGAGGCGTGTGGGGGCGACCTTCTTGCAGTCGTAGACCCCGGCGACGATGAGTTCGGCGCGCGTTTCAGCCGGGAGCAATACAATGGCCACCGCAGGATTGGCAGCTTCCTTGCCCATTCCGCTTTCATCGACGCCGACGACGAAGGGGGAGTCGACTGTGGGAAGGATGCCTTTGATGCACTGGACGAGCAGGGCTTGGACCTCGGGGGTCTTCGCAAAGTCCACGCGTCCATCCGGGTAGATGCGGAGGGGGTGAGGACCGATGGCCGCATCAAGCAGAAGCGGCGGTTGACGAGCGGCGGCCGTCAGGCGGCCGCTATCGGTGAGCGCCTGCGCCAGGCTCGGGGCAAGGGGCTGCGGCACCCTGGCCTGGTGCATCTCCACACGAAGTACTCCCCAGATGGGTTCATAAAAGGTAGCGATTGCTACCGATGGTTCCCCCCAGGAGAGATGCGAGGTCATCCGCCGACACACCCTCGTATCCATCACATGGAACTACGCTGGTCGAGCGCTCGCTTCAGTCGAGGGGAGAAGCCGAGGACCTCAACAAGACTGCTATGGTACCTCCCGACCTCGGCCAGTCCCTTCCGCTGCAAGGTGTCAAGGACTTGCTCGCAGATGACACTCGGCACTCCGGTCAGCGAGACAAAATCCTCAAGGCGGGTCATTTCTTCGTTGACGATGGCGAAGCAGATGCGCTCGAGGATGCGCGTGTAATCCGGCACGCACGCCTTCGCGTATCGGTCCATGCCGGACACAGTGACGTCTACGAAGACGGAGCCCCGCTGCCCGGTGGTGTCCGTCCCTTCGACAAGTCCATGTTCGTCGAGGATGGCCAAGCTCTCGTCCACCTGCTCCTGGGACACGTCCCCCTCCATTTCCAGTTTGGACTGGATAGCCGCCACGCCGATGCCTTGCCTATGGCCGCCCTCCACCGCGAGCTCACAGGCGGCCTTAAGGATCCAGGCGTCCACAGGTTGGAGCCCCGGAATCGGAACCGGGGTGGCCGTCGCATAGCGAGGTGCCTTCCCGATGGTCGGCTGTGTCTTCTGGCCATGAATGGTCGCAACGATGTCCTTGAGCTCCGCGTCGAAGCTATTTGGGTCCCTGACGCGCACCCAGAGGGTCGACTTGAGCGCCTCTGGCACTTGGCAGTCGTCGATTAGCATAGGGATGATGCGGGGTTTCCCTTCCAGCCGCTTCACGAAGGCTGCGTTCATCTCCTCACGGACCCATGGTTTGTCGACGCTGTTGTGCGAGAGCACGATGATGAAGCAGTCGGCGTTCTTCAGGCCCTCCTCGAATATCTTGTCAACGAGGCTGTCGCCGGGTTGCATCTGCCAGCGGTCAAGCCAAGCATTGACGCCATGGGCGCGGAGCGCGGTGGCGAAAGGAACGACGAAGCGCTCCTTGTCCTCGGAAGCATGGCAGATGAACGCCTTGGGAGGCCTCTTGGTAGTCGCGTCGTCCACATGGGGCGAAGCGGGCCCGGCTTCAAAAGCGGAGATGCCTTCGAGCAGGACAGGTTGCCTGCCAGACCGCCACCAAGCCGCCTTAACGCGCAGTTTTGCGTCGGACCATCGGCATCCGCTCGAGTCGCAGGCGGTCGGCGTCGATTCCGAGGATTGGTGCGAAGCGCTTGTAGAGGCTGGGCAGGCGCTGCCGGGGGTTGTCGTAGCGGCCCAAGGTGGCGTTGCCGAGGTCGCCGCGCAGGACTTCCACCTGCGGGTCGTTGGCGCCGCGTTCGCGCGCCCAGTCCGTGGCGAAGGCGCGGAAGCACTGGGAGATGAGGCGGTCGTCGCCTTTGCCTTGGTCTGGGGTGATGGCCCCGAGGCGTAGGGCGTCGGAGCGGAGTCGGGTGTTGAAGCTGGCGGCGTACTCGTCGAGGGACCACGCGTCGCCGCGTTCCGTGATGAAAAGGCGGTCCGTGACGGGGGTTCCGTGTTCGTAGCGGCGGATGTGCCTCTCGCGCCAGGTCCAGTAGACGCGGAGGATGGCGCGCAGTTCCTCGTCGAGGAGGATGCGATTGACGCCTTGCCGTTTGTCGCCGTATTCGTCGTCGGGTGGCAGCTTGGCCCAGCCTTCGCGCAGGTTGAAGTACTTCGGTTCGGTGCTGATCTTGCAGGCTTCATGCACGCGCAGGAAGCATTTGGCCATGGTGGCGTACATGGCAGCGCGGTTGATGGTGCTGCTCTGCACAAGGAGCCGCACCTGCTCGGGGCGCAGATTCATCCGGCGGGGGTCACGGCGCAGCTTCGCACTCTTGTTTCTGTGCCTTCGATTGAATTTCCACGCGATGGACTTGGCGGGGTTGAGATGCACGTGGCCCCGTGCCTGGAGCCATTTGTAGAGGCTTGAGATGTGGTCGAGGTAGGCGGAGACGGCCGTGTGCATCAATTGCTGGTACGAGGGGCAAAGGACGGGGCCCTCGGGGTCCCTGAGCAGGGGGCACTTGGAGAACGGGAGCTTCTTTGTGCACCGGAGGGAGGGCCGTGCCTGCAGGTGTTTGCATTTGCGGACCTGGACGTCGACGTACTGCTGGATGTCCGCGTCGTTCAGTTGCGTGACGAGCGTGTCGGGCCACATGCTGAGGAAGTTGCGTACGGTGTGCTTGCGGGATTTTATGGTGCGGGCCGACATGCGGTTGGCGATCATGTCGTCGATCCAGGCGTTCAGGATCTCTTCGTTGTCGGACCAGGTTCGGGGCGGCTGGTCGGCGCTCTTGACGAGGCGCGGGGCCCATTCTGATCCCTTGGGGACGGGTACGGGGAACTGTGGGGCGTGCTTTCCCGCGAGCTTGACACGGTCTTCCAGTGAGCAGATGCGGTCCTGTAGTTCCTGGTTCTGCCCGCGCAGTCGCGCGGTTTGGGCGTGGGCGCGGCTGGCCCGCTCGTCGGCTTCCGTGATCTGGGCTTCGAGGTCGGCGGCGAAGGCGGCGTGTCCGCGGCGGTACGTCTCGACCGCCTGGACGACCCATGTGGAGAGAGATAGGGGCGCCTCTGCGGCCTCCTTCTTCCACGCCGTCACTGTCGCTTCGTCAAGGTACACCTTGATCTGCCGAGGTTCACGCGCGCCCTGGCGGGCTTCGAGCTCAGCCTGCTCCTGCCGGGTGAGGGGCTCGCCGGCCGCGCGCTTGCGCAGTAGGGCCGCGACAGACGTCTTGGCCATGGAACCGGGTAGACGAGTCCTGGCTCCTTGTTCATATGCCTTTCGGCAATCCCAGGAGGGGACACAGGCCACGATGGGCCTGGAAAAACGAGTGGGGACACTGGGATTCGAACCCAGATCGGGTGGTCACTCCTATGGATCAGCGCTCCAGTCATTCATCATGGCCAGGGAGCGACCCTGGTTCGGCTGACCCTCTTCTCTTCATCTCCATAACTGGAGCCACCAATGATGCCTGGTTACACCATGTCCCCGGGGCGGATGCGGAAAGAACGGGAGAGGGCGCCGGGTGGACGGCGGGGGCGGGGCAGGCGGCGTCGGGCCTTACGCCTTGCGCATCCGACGGCCCTGCGGGCCGCCATCAGCACAAGGCGTCGGCCTTCAGCCTTACGCCTTGCGCATCTTCTGCGCTCGCTTTCGACGGCGCATCTTCTTCTTGCGCCACTTCCAGCGCTGCTTGCCCGGTTTCTTCCAGGCGCGGGAGCTTCGCTTCATGGAGAGTCATTCCTGGCCCACGGGGCCGGTGGCCCGCCGAAAAAGGCCTTGGATAAAGCCCTTGGGGTCCAGGGCGGCAAGCGGTGCTATCCTGCGTGGAGGGCGGCTTCGCGGAGGCGCGCCGCGACGGCGGGGGCCGCGCTGATCACCTCGCAGCCTTCGGCAGGCAGCGTGTCGGTGCAGACGATGCGGTCGACGCCGGCGTCGAGGAGCTTCGGGACGGCGCCGTCGGTGAAGAGGCCGTGGGTGCACGCCGCGAGGACCGCGGCCGCGCCTTGGTCTAGGAGTTGCCGCGTGGCTTCGCGCATGGTGCCGCCGGAGGCGATCAGGTCGTCGACGATGGCGACGCGCCTGCCTTCGACGTCGAGGTCTTTGGCCTGGATGCGGACCTCGGTGGGCCCGAGCCGGGTCTTCTCGAGGTGGTCGAAGGGCACGCCTAGGATCCGCGCGGCGTCGCCCGCGCGCTCCCGCGCCCCCTTGTCGGGTGCCAGGACGGCCTCGACGTCGTGCCGGGCGAGCGCTTCGGCGAGCTGTGGCACGGCGGTGACCGCGGCTGCCTCGCACGTGAAGTGGCGCAGGACCTCCTCCTTGTGGGGGTCGACGGTGATGACGAGGTCGGCGGCGGAGAGGGCGAGCGCGACGGCGCGGCTGGAGACGGCCTCGCCGGGGTGGAAGGCGCGGTCCTGGCGCGCGTAGGCCAGGTACGGCACGACGGCGGTGACGGAGGCGGCGCGGGCCTCGCGGGCGGCGTCCTGGAGGAGGAGCATCTCGACGAGCTCGGGGTCCGGGTGCGTGGACTGCACGATGATCGCGTCGCGGTCCGCGAGGTCGTCGAGGATGCGCACGTAGGCCTCGCCGTCCGGGAAGCGGCGGACCTCCCGCTGGACGATGGGCGCATCGAGCGCCTCGGCGAGGCGGCGCGCTAAGGGGAGGGATGCGGTGCCGGCGACGACGGCCGGGGCCGCGGCGGGGGCCACGGGCGCGCCGATGGGCAGGTGGCTCATAAGCGGTCCGTCGGGCCCGCGTTCGGGTGCTTGCAGGGCTCTCCGGGCACGGCGACGTCGGCGACGAGGTTGTCCGCCTCGCGGGACACGACGGCGACCTCCTGGACGCCCAGCACCCGGAGGCCTGCCTGTTCGGCAGCTTGGCGGATTCCGGCGGACGTGTAGAGGTGGTAGGTCCTTGTCTCGTCGTGGCCGTGCGCGCGCCACGGGATCGTGACGTCGAGCCCCTGCCCGGGGTCCCCCTGGTCGCGGAACCTTGGGGCGTTCCGGCTCCAGACCGTGATCTGCGCCCGACCGCCGGGGCGGAGGACGCGCCGCAACTCGCGCAGGCAGGCGTGCCGGCCCGCCGGATCGCGGACGCCGTGGAGCCCGGCGACGAAGATGCAGGCGTCGAAGGCGTCATGGCGGAAGGGAAGCCGGGTGGCGTCGCCGACGACGATTCGGGCCTGCGGCGTCCTGCTCCGCACGAGACGCGCCATGGGCCGGCTCCAGTCGGCCCACCAGGCCTCGTGGCCGGCCTTGAGGCTGAGCGCCGTGTGCCGGCCGTTGCCGGCCATGAGGTCCAGCACGCGCGTTCCCGCCGGCACGGCGCGCAGGAATCGGGCCACGTGGGGCCACGTGCGCTCGCGGGACGCGTCGAAGCTCGCGAAGATGCGCTCCCAGACGCCGTGCTGCTCCTGCACGGGGCCGCCGATGCCCCGTCGGACTTGGCCTTTGGGGCCCGTGGAGACACATGGGCGACGGCACGCAGGGCGTCACCTTCATGGACGGCCGGCGCTTGGAAAGCCGCCATGGAGGGTCTCCTGGACCACGAGCTCGTCATCGTGGCGGGGAAGGGCGGCGTCGGGAAGACCACCACGTCGTCGGCCATTGCGCTGGAGGCGGCGCGGCTCGGGCGACGCACGCTCCTGGTCACGGTGGACCCCGCGAAGCGCCTGGAGGACAGCCTTGGCGTGGCCGTGGGCTTCTCGGAGACCTCGGTCCAGCCGGGCCTCACGGCGATGATGCTCGATCCGGAGGCCGTCGTCCGGGAGCACTTGGCGAAGAGGCTCCCGGAGGCCAAGGTCACGGAGCATCCGCTCTTCAAGTACGTCACCGGCACGATGCCGGGGCTCAACGAGCTCATGGCGATCGGGAAGCTGAACGACCTCCGGCGCGAGGGCCGCTTCGACCTGATCGTCGTGGACACGGCCCCGACGGGGCACGCGCTGTCGTTCCTCTCGGTCCCGAAGGCCATGAAGGAGATCATGAGCGAGCGGAGCCTCCTGCGGTGGGCCCTGCGCGGCTACCAGGTCTGGCAGAGGGTGCAGGGGGCGGCGAAGAACGTCCAGAACGCCTTCCGCCTCAGGAAGGACCGGACGGCCCCCCCGGACGTCGACCTCGAGGCCGTCTTCGGGGACATCCAGCAAGAGGCGGAGCACGTGCAGGACTTCCTCACCGACGCCCGTCGGTCCGTGCTGGTCCTCGTCACACTACCCGAGAAGATGCCCGTCGAGGAGACCCTGGACCTCCACCGCGCCGTCACGGGCGACCTGGGGATGACCGTGCATGTCGTCGTCGTCAACAAGGTCCAGCCCGACGCGCTCCAGGGCGTGGAGGAACGGTTCGACGCCCTCGCCGGGGACCCCGTCGCGCGCTCGGCGTTCATCGCCAAGGCCGCGGAGGCGACCGGGGAGCCGGAGGCGCTTCTTGAGGCCATCCTGGACGCGACCGCCTTCGGGGAGGTGCGCCGCGCCATGAACGTGGGCTTCATCAAGGACCTGCAGACGCGGCTCGACGCCCCGCTCGTCGGCGTGCCGCTCTTCCCGCAGGATGTGCAGGGCCTCCGTCGGCTCGAGGCGTTCCGCAAGGAGCTCTTCGACGCGACGAACGTACTCGGGCGCCCCGCCGCCTGAGCCGGACCGGTCAGTGGACGAGCCGCGGAGAGACCCGCTCTTCGAGGCGCTTGTCCACAAGGGCGATGGGGGCGTGGTCCCAGCGGTGGTTGCAGTACGTGCACGTGACGAGGACCGTGCGCCGGATCCTCTCAGTGTCGAGCCGGCCCCGCACCTCCAGCGTCTTGCCGTCCTGCATCTCGATGAGGAAACCGGAATCTGAGCCGCACTTGGAGCAACGGAGCAGCATGGGGAGATACGGGCAGGCGATCGCCTACCATCAACGTTTCGTGGGGGTCCCCTTCGATCAGCGGGGACCTGCCGGCGTCGCCCGGGACCCACGGACCGTCGGGGGCGCCGCCCGTTGGCGGGCGGGGACGCTCCGCACGCGCCGCCACGGGACCCGGCTTGAGGACCCCCCTCCGCTTCTCCACCCCGTGACCCCCCAAACGTCGGTCGTTCGCGGTGAGGCTGCTCCCTTCCGGGCCTGACCCGGTCCCCGCGTCGAAGGCGTTCCTCCTTCCTTCCGGAAGGCATCCCGCCACCGCCGACCTCGGAGGACGAGGCTTCATCGTCACAGAGAGGCTCGTGCCGGACCCCGCGCGACGCGTCCGGGGTTCGGCCATGCCATATGGGCTTGCACGTACGCGGGCGCCCGATCCGCAGCCTAGTCCCCGCCTGTCGCCGGGACGCGGTCCGCCAGGGACCGCGCAAGGCCGGCGACATGGCGGACGTTCTTAACGATGCGGGGTCCGGGCGGGGCCTTCGGGCGCCGTCGGCCGCGGTCCCCGTGGCCCGGTGCGACGCCGCTCAGAGGCGCCGGGTGTCCGACGGGCCGCGGGCGGCCCGCCATCCGACACGGCGCATCCTCGTCGCTCCGCTCCTCAGAAGCGCCGCGTCAGCACCAAGTACTGGTTGCGGAAGAACCGGTACACGATCCACGAGAGGGAGCCCACGAGGAAGGCGGTGTCGGTCACGACGAACCAGAGCGTCCTCGTGGCGCTTCCGAACTGGTCCTTGGCGACGAGCTGGCCGGCTTGGTAGGTGTGGCGCACGACGAGGGCCAAGCTCACGGCGAAGATCAGGAACACCGCGAGGTCGATGTAGAAGAGGTACCGCCGCCACGTGGCCCGGTCGATGCGGGCGAGGTCGTCGAACTCCATCCCCGGTCCTGCCATGCGGCGCCTCCTTATGAGGGGCTTGTTCCGGCTCCGGCCGGCCGCTCGGGTCGGGTCCACTGGATCCTCGGGCGCCTCCTCGCTTGGCCCCCTCCGGCTCCGGTCCCTTGCACCACGCGCCCCCGCTCGCCGCTCCCCCTCCACGCGCCTGCGCGCGGGTGCCGCCGGGTCCACCAGGTGCTTCCCGGGCCGCAACATGTGTCGGCGGTCCGGCGCGTCGGACGCGTCGGACAGGTCAGGCCCCTGTTTCCGATGGAGTTCCACATGCAGCACAGGTAGGGGCAAGATGGGGCCTCGTGCGCCAACAGGAGTGGGCGTCCTCGGCCCGGCAAGGCCAACAATAAATCCTTAAGTAGGGAATGTGGAATGGTGGTGTCAGACAATGGCAGACGAACGGACCTGGATGGTCCTGCTCGTGGTCATTGGACGCCCCCGATCGTCGGACGATCGGGGCAGGGACCGCACATGACCGCCAACACCGAACGCATCACCGTCCGCCTCCCCCGGGCGCTCATCCACCAGATGGACGCCCTCGTGGACGTCGGTGACTTCCGCAACCGGACCGACGTCGTGTACAACGCCCTCAAGGCGTTCGTGCGCGAGCGCGGCGCCCATGCGAAGGAAGCGATCGAGGCCGAGAAGGGGCTCCTGGAGTTCCAGAAGCTCGCGGCCGAGATGCGGGAGATGAAGGCCAGACTCGGTCTCGAATGAGAGTCCTCGCCTAGCGGCTTGGATGGGATGCACAAAGGGAAGCCGGGGGGGCATGACGACGCCCCCCCGGTGATCCAGCCGCCTTCGGGCACAAGTCGTCGCATACACGTGGAGGAGCCGGAACATGCAAAGCCTGATCGGAGCCGCTGTTGGATATTCCCAAGAGCAGGAGCTCAAAGAATACGAGAACTTCGGTGAGCCCAAGATCGTCATCGTCGGGTGCGGCGGGGCCGGTGGCAACACCGTGAACCGCCTGCACAAGATCGGTGTGCGGGGCGCCGAGACCATCGCGATCAACACCGACAAGCAGGCGCTTGATCTTGTCGAGGCCGACAAGAAGCTGCTCGTCGGCAAGTCGATCACGCGCGGCCTGGGCGCCGGGGGCTACCCCGAGGTGGCCGAGCGCTGCGCCGAGCAGGCCCGCGGCAAGCTGGAGGAGATGCTCCGCGGCGCCGATCTCGTGTTCATCACGGCCGGCATGGGCGGCGGCACCGGCAGCGGCACCGCCCCCGTCGTCGCGGACATCGCGAAGAAGCAGGGCGCCATCGTCGTCGGCATGGTCTCCACGCCCTTCAACGTGGAGCGCGCCCGCATCATCAAGGGCGACCAGGCGCTGCAGAAGCTCCGCTCCCGCAGCGACTCGGTGATCGTGCTCGACAACAACCGCCTGCTGAAGTACGTCCCGAACCTGCCCATCGACCAGGCGTTCTCGGTCATGGACCAGCTCATCGCGGAGACCGTCAAGGGCATCAGCGAGACCATCACGACCCCCAGTCTGATCAACCTCGACTACGCGGACGTCAAGGCCATCATGGGCGAGGGCGGCATCGC
>Ga0299906_10005450_pt1 | contig 10358 bp, 15 predicted proteins | sample RVTome_14_FD_200259 | JGI IMG/M metagenome (GOLD analysis project Ga0299906, IMG submission 200259) | Soil microbial communities from uranium-contaminated site in the Upper Colorado River Basin, Wyoming, United States - RVT145D125 (version 2) ...
TATTCATTCCGCGCAATCACCGCATAGAGCAGGCGATACAGGAGGCTGTAGCAGGCGATCTGACGGTCTTCAGAGATCTCAACGTCGTGTTGGCGCGGCCGTTTGTGGAGCAGCCCGAGTATGCGCAATACGCCGAGGCACCAGAAACGAATGAGCGTGTGACCCAGACCTTTTGCGGAACCTGATTAATACTTACTGCCGCAAATTATCGGCTACGGTTCATTTCGCCATAGTCTACAACTCCATCGACGTCTCGCTCGCCCAAGCGTCGCGAGCGAGGTGTTGATAGGGCGGATGGGTTCGCAGGCGCGGGTCGTCTACCGCCCCTCCCATCGTGAAGTGGTAGAGCACCTGGAAGCAATCGCCCTCAAGCCCGAAGACGCGATGGGTCAGGTCGTCGAAAAAGCACCCAATTCCCGTGCCGCGGATCCCGGCTGCCTCCCCCTCGAGGTAGAGTACCTGGCCAATGACACCCGTCTCCCAGTACAGTCGGCGGTAGAACCAGGGACCGAAGGCCTCGATAGGCTTGCGATACTCGGCGAGCATTGCGACGGCGAATGCGCCGTCCGCCGCGATCGCCTGGTCGCAACTCGTCTGCTGGGCTGCGCGGCGGGCGTCCCCCCCCTCAAGAAAGAATAGCGGCAAGGAACTCGGGCACCCATCCGGTCTGTGCCACAAGAAGCTTGGCTTCATCGAACTCCGGAGCGCGTTTTTGCGTGCGGGGTCGCGCAACAGCACATAGAGTCCGGGCGGCAAGTCCTCAACACGGTGGACGAAGAGCAGGAGGTCGACACACGGACGCCATGGCAGGGTGGTGAATGGGATCTGGTTGGACCCTGGCATCGCCTTCAAAAGAATCTGATAGAACGCTTCTCGCGTGATGCCGGTGCGTCCGTCGAGCGCAACGGCGCTGCGCCGCTGATGGATCATGCTGCGAAGAGAAAGGGGCGACTCGCCCAGCTCGAGGGAGTCATTCGGGTGGGAGAACGACGACCAGAAGTCGTCGCTGGGCGGTGCATACTTCTCCGTGGCAGCGGCCACCTCATCGATGGCCGGCCAATCGTGGTGGTCCTGGCTGAGCGCGTTCCTTCGCCCCATCCAGCGCGCGGCGTTGAGAGCGGCGACGAGATCGGTCTCGAGCCGGAAGCTCTGCTGCATCTCGGCCTCCAGGCAGCTATTCTGCGGGAACACGGCAATCAAACAGTCGGGGTTCTCGGCCTCGACTCCGGTCTGAAGGTGGATGCCAAGGAGCGTGCCGAGACCCTCGTCAACGACGCCTTCCAGCAACCGGGCGTCCCAGCCGAGTCCAGCAGCAGCCACCGAGACGCACGCAATCGCATGCCCCACATCGTGGTGGCAGTACCGAAACGCCCGCTCGCCGTACTTCCACGACTCGCGCCAGTGGATGGAGGTGAGACCGACGAGGAGCGCGTTTTTAGGCAGCTGCGCGGAAACGGCGCGCCACACCTCTTGGGACAACTCGACCCGGAGCTCAAGCGCATGAACTAGCGGCGCGTAGTGGTAAACGGCCGGCTTGTCGTACAAGCCCGGGAGAAGTCCACTGACCAGGTAACCCTCGGTGGGATGGAGATTTCCGCTCGACGGGTTGACACGCAGGGACCAGCGGGCGCCCGGAATCTCCTTCCACGCGGACAGCGCCAGCGCATCATAGAAGAGCCGAGCGACGGTCGCCGCGTGGAGTGGGGCTGGATCGACTTGCCCAAGGACGAACGCAGGCTCGTAGCGCGGCAGGGGGCCAACGGGTTCGAACCCCAAAGGAAAGGTGTGGGTCCCCTCAAAACGACGGAACGGATCCGGTTGGGTCTCCCAGTCCATGTAGCCGAGAGAGGGCGCGAATCGGAAGGGTAAGTGCTTGGAGCGCTGGTGGTACGCAAGTGTAACGTCTAGCGCCGCCTGGTCCATGTGGTTGGTCGGCTCCTGAAGTGATCGACACTCGACACCAGCATTTCCCGCAGCTCCTCGGTCATGTGCATTGACCGGCACCTAGAAGGGGCTGTCGCTATCACCTAGTTCCTCCGGTCGACCGATCGGGTCCCCTTATCGGCTACTCGGGCGTCCGTGTCTTCAGACTATCGACGGCATGCACTGGAGCCCTGTCTCCCTTCATCATGTGAGCGATTGCACCGTACACCAGGCGCTGGCTTTCCAGCATGCCCTTGCCGGCGAACACGGGCGAGGTCACGTCGATGTTGAAGTGCCCGCCTCCGCCGTTAATCTCAGCTCGTGAATTGGGGATCTGTCCCTCAATGGCCTCGCGGAGCGCATCGATGACGGAGCCTTGGAAGTCAGTGGGATGAGAGGACATGCTGCTCTTCTTCATGCGCTGGTGATGCCGCACCACAGGCGAATGCCCAGTTTATCGTTCGGCGGCGCATTGACAGACTTATCACGATTCTGGCCTCGAACGGCCATACTGCCATCCTCCTGTGACTGAGTGAGTATCGCACATTCGAAGCGTCCACCCGCCCCCGGAGTTTTCTTTTTTCCACCGACTTTTGTTTTCCAGATAACACCGGAGCGCCGTCAATCACTGGCGGACCTTTTCTTTGCCCTCATAGCCTGAATCTCGCTCACACCACAGATCTCCAGTATCTGCATCGCACGCTGTAACCGGATCGTTCCCTGATGAATTACGTGGCTGAGACCGTTCTTGCTTAATTCGACGCGCCGGTAGATCTTAAAAGGCAGCGGCTTGTTTTCCCAATCAACAAAGTGCACGTGTACGCGAACACTTTCTTTGCTGTGCTTCATGCTTTCGTGACAATGCAGGGTCGCCTTCGTATTCTAATTTTGACTCGATTTGTCCACTTAGCCAGTGAATCCCTCTTCGCGGTCGAGCTCAAACAGTAATTCCTCGAGGAGGATTTTTGCATCTCGAAACACAGGCCACCCGTCACCGGGCAGCAATGCCTCAAGCTCTGGCAGAAGTGTAAGTCGCCGCAAGGACGCTATCGCTTTGCGCTTGTCTGACAGCTTTTCCTCCGGCAGAAGGCATAATGCCCCGCCTTCATGAGCGCGGATGAGGTCGCCCGTGATCAGTATGGAGCCGTCGATCAACAGCGCCAGCTCACCCGGCGTTTTCGAACCTTCCAGTTCCAATGCCAGCATGCCGGGAACCACCTGATCCCCGTCGGTTAACCAACGAGTACACTCTACGGGGAAATTATTAGCTTCTTGTGACGGGCCCATCAGTTGCGCACCGGTGTTCTCGGCGAGCCTGATTGAATCCCGCACGTGATCGGAGTTAGTGACCACTATCGAGGCCACACCGCCTAACTTCCTCAGGTGTGCCTCGTCATGATCGGATAGCGGCAATGGGTCGATGACCACGTTGCCGTCTGGGCGAACCCACACTGCGCTGTGGAAATCAATGTTTCGGTCTTCGTTAAAGACTGACCAGCCAAATAGATTCGGACGATGTAGGCGCTTCATTGCAGCATCGAATCTCGATGTGAAACATATACTCGTAACACCGATTGCACTTCAAATCCACTGCGCCTACCCACGGAGTTAAGCGTTTCCCCATCTCCACTCACTCCATCTTTTTCTATAAGATAAAGTGTTGCGTCGATCGGTGGAGACCGCCGCGAAAAGCGGACATTATTCGAGGCGTCGCCGCAGGTCTTCCTCCTCGTGGCTCCGTCTTCAATCCCCAGTCTTAAACTGCACGGCCTCATCCGATCCGCCAGTGGCGTCTCCCTCACTGTACGAGTGTGCGCCCGCGCCAGCTAGTTTTCCGCTTTGAACGATCAGATATTCATCCCTTATCGGTTTACCATCAAACCAGCACTCCAGAATCTCCCTTACACCTGCTGCATATCGTGCCTGAGCCGAAAGCGACGTTCCAGACGTGTGTGGTGTCATCGCGTGGTGGGACATACGCCTAGCAACAATCCGGAAGCCGCCGTGCCCGTGAAAATGGGCCCAAAAATGGGCCCAAAAGTCCCGGATTCAGGTGGATTTCAGTGGATGCCCCTGGAACGTCACTTCGCTGGAAAGTCTTTTGGAGATAAGGACTTACAGCGCTTCCTGGCCGTCCACGGAATTCCGCGGATTGATGCAGTGGAGCGGGTGATGGGAATCGAACCCACGTCATCAGCTTGGGAAGCTGAGGTTCTACCATTGAACTACACCCGCGAATCGCTTCGTGCTCACGCGCTGAGCATCGAAGTGAGGGCGCTCTCGATTTTAAGCGATTCTCCAGGCCGTCGAGAAGTGAACGGTAGGGCCGAGTCCTAGCAGCGGTCCACGCCCGGATTCGGCGGCGGGACGAAGGAGATCACGCCGAGCACCTCGACCTCACCGTTACGGGGCTCCATGACGATGGCCGCGCCCTCGGGAAATCCCGCGCCGCTCACCTGACCGTCGACGGACATCAACGCCGGCGTCCGGTGCCCTACGAGAATACGATTGAGCCCGGGCGCCGGAGGCGTGGCGAACAACCGCCGGTGCTCGGCGACAACCCAGCGAACACCCCGGGATGCCGCGTAGTCGTCCGCCAATAAGCTGTCGGTCACCTCCACGCGCTCGACCCCGAATGCGAGCTCCGCCGTGTCGCGGGCTCGGAAGACGGGCCCCGCCAGAACGGGATCCTGGATGGGGATGCCGAGAGCCTCCAGGGTTTCCCCAATCCCCGTGGCCTGCGCTCTGCCGTCCTCGGAGATGTTTCGTTGGCCTTCCCGCTGGCCGATTCGATACAGGCGGTCGCAAGGCATACCCGCCGTGTCCGCGTGGCGGAAGAACACCACCAAACCGCCCTGACGCAGGCGCTCGATGAGCGCCCGCCCCCGCGGCTCCTCCGGCGTGAGCTGCGCCAGCGCAATGGGATGGAGGCTCGCGAGCGCCAGCGCCAAGAATGGCCACCGCAACGTCCACCTGAAACAATCCATGCCGAACGTCGCCCGCATCGGTTAGGGCCGATTCGCGCTCAGGTACGCTGCGGAATCGGCGGCATCCATGAGCGGAACCACCTTATCGGGATCCACTCGGACCATCAGATAGGTGATGTGATCGTCGATCCGGGTGAACTGATGACCCGTTCCCGCCGGGATGACCAGCACGTCGCCCGCCTCGAGCTCTTGCGTTTCACCGTTGCGGATGCCGACGGAGTTGCTGCCGGGACCGTTGAGGCGTTGCACGGCTGCGTTGTCCGGCGGACGCTGCTGCCTGTCGATTAGATCGGGCCCGGTGACGTTGGTCCCGGAGCCGCTGAGGATGTAGTACACCTCGGTCACCAGGGAGTGCTCGGCAACCGATCGCGGGGCCGGAGCATCGAGGACACGTCTTCTAACGAGGGCGATCTGAACGTTGGCCTTGCCGATATCGATGGAGCGGACTTGCTGATCGACCAGGTTCCGGGCGATCGCAATTGCTTCATAGGCCGCCAGCTCCTCCGCGGAGATGAGCTCTGCCGGACACATGTTGCAACTGGGCGCCGGGGCAGTGGCCGGGCTTTGCGCTGACAGCCGTCCCAGCACGAACGCCGCGAGAATTAGGACCGTCCCCGCGCCGACGATGAGCTTACGCATGTGTTTTCCCCTTCCGCCGTATCCGGCCGTCATTGTACCGGCTGGGGAATCGGGTTCGCACGGCGTTGCAGGTGGTACTCGAAGTGGCTTCCGAGGAGATCTCTCGCGTTCGAGCGGAGCAGATAGAGACCCTCGACGATGTGCGCGTAGCGAACGGGACCGAGGTCGACGGCTTCGTACCCCAGCGCCTCGACGATGCCCGCGACCGTTTCCTTGGCCGCCATGTCGTTACCGGCGAGCGGAATCGTGATCGGATGGCCGAGCATATCCGGATCGAGCATCGAGTCGACACTGATGGTGTTGAAGGCCTTAACGACGAACGCCCGGGGCGCCAAATTCTGTATCCGCTCGGCGCTGGAGGTGTACGTGGGATAGTCCCGGAAGCCGTCCTCGGCAACGATGCGCGGATTGACCGGATCGACGACGATCTTGCCGGACAGGTCGCCGAGGCCCAGCACGACCTCTTCGGCAACGTTCCACGGAACGGCGATCACGACGATGGCCGCCCGCGCCGCCGCTTCGCTCGGCGTCGCGGCAGAGGCATTCTCGCCCGTGTCTCTGACCAGATCCTGGACCTCAGAACGCTCGGGCGATCGGGACCCGTAGATGACCCGATGGCCTAGATCGGCCAGACGCGGGCCCAATGCTCCGGACACCTCGCCCGTGCCAATCATGGCGATCGTTTCGGCGCGCCCGGCGAGCGGCAGCGCGGACGAGATCAGAAACGCGGTCACGATGAAACAACGATACAAAGACATGCGGCGGCTCCCAATCGATGAAGTCGGTGATTCACCCCCGGTCTACCGGGGCCAGGCCCGCATCTTAGAGCAAACGCTTGGCTCCGGGCTTGCTCAAGCGGCGGCGACCGCTTCCTTCGCCAATGCCGCCCGGACGCCGGCTCCGTACTCGGAATGCACTTTGTCCAACAGCTTGCACTGTCGCTCGACGATCTCCGCCGGGACGCCGGCCATTGCCTCGGCCATGTTGGCGAATAACCGCTGCTTTTGCGCCGAGTCGAACAGATTGAAGAGCGCTCTCGGTTGGGTGAAGTCGTCGACCCGCTGACCGGCGCCCTCGCGCTGGGCGTAGCGATCGGCGTCGCCGGAGATCTTCAACGACGGTTCCGCGTAGGACGCGTTCTCGACCGGCCCCCCGAAGGAGTTCGGCTCGTAAAACGCATCCGCGTTGCCCGTCCTGGCGCCGAAGAAGCGCATCGGTCCGTCCTTGTGGTAGTGATGGACCGGGCACTTGGGCGCGTTCACCGGAAGGGCTTCGTAGTGCGTCCCCAAGCGATAGCGATGCGCATCGGCATAAGAGAAGATACGCGCCTGGAGCATCTTGTCGGGCGACCAGGATATCCCCGCCACCACGTTCGAGGGCGAGAACGCGGCTTGCTCGATCTCCGCGAAATAGTTGTCCGGATTCCGATTGAGTTCCAATTCACCGACCTCGATCAGCGGATAGTCGCCGTGCGGCCACACCTTCGTAAGATCGAACGGGTTGTAGGGCGTTTTCTCGGCGTCCGTCTCGGGCATGACCTGAATGTAGAGCGTCCATTTCGGAAACCGTCCCCGGTCGATCGAGCCGTAGAGCTCTTCCTGGTAAGTCTCACGGGACGCGCCGACGACGCCCGCGGCCTCTGCATTGGTGTAGTGCCGGTGACCCTGCCGCGTCCTGAAGTGGAACTTCACCCAGAACCGCTCGCCGTCGTTGTTCCATAGGCTATAGGTGTGCGAGCCGTAACCGTTCATGTACATGGGCGCGACCGGCAGTCCCCGGTCCGAGAACAGGATCGTCACCTGGTGCAGCGACTCCGGGCTCAATGACCAGAAATCCCACATCGCCGTCGGCGAGCGCAGATTGGTCTTCGGGTGACGCTTCTGCGTGTGGATGAAATCTGGGAATTTGTAAGGGTCGCGGACGAAGAATACGGGCGTGTTGTTGCCGACGAGATCCCAGTTGCCTTCCTCGGTGTAGAACTTCAGCGCGAATCCGCGAACGTCGCGTTCGGCGTCGGCAGCGCCCAGCTCTCCGGCCACGGTCGAGAAGCGGGCGATCATCGGCGTCTGCTTGCCGATTTCCGAGAAGACCTTCGCCCGCGTATAAGCCGTAATGTCCTTGGTCACGGTGAACGTGCCGTGGGCGCCCCAGCCCTTGGCGTGCACTACACGCTCGGGAATTCTCTCGCGATTCTGATGAGCGAGCTTCTCGATGAGCTGGTAGTCCTGCAGCAGCAGCGGCCCGCGCACACCGGTGGTTACCGAGTTCTGGTTGTCCGCGATCGGCGCCCCTGCGGACGTCGTCAGCGTCTTGCGATCAGCCATTTGATATTTCTCCTCGTTTCTTTCCGATAGCCGGCCGTTTCTTTATAGCGCCTGGAGGATGATAAGAAAAATAGTTTAAAAGAGTTACAGTAATCGATCTGTTCGAACAGTTGAGAGCTCCCGGCGGAAGCCGGAGCTAAGGCGCGATAAAGCTTGCAAACCCCGTGCGGGTCAGCGCGCGAACCGGCTCTTCCCTGAACGCAGCCTCGACGGCCGGGCCGACCTTCATGCACAGCAAATGGCCCATCGGATCGGCGACAGGCTCCAAGCCCCATTTCTGCTTGTATTGCCCGACGCCGTCGTTGAGGAAAGCTTCGCTGCGCCCAAGGTCGACATATCTCAGGCCTCGAGCCCGCGCCCACTCGAAGGTGAATTTGTAGATTGCGGCGACGACGCCCTGCCGCCGCAATTCGGGCTCGGGCAACACGCCGAGCACGGGAAACCAGCCACGCTCGCGCGAGCACAAGGCTGCGAACCCCGCCACTCGGCGGCCGCCCTGATAAACGAAATGCAACACGCCGAATCGCTCGAACACGCGCCGGAATATCCGCGGCGGCACCCATGCCCACTCGGCGAAGCGCTCGAGCACGTAGGGCTCGACCATCGCCCGCCAGAAATCGTCCCAGTCACCCCTGTCGAGACTCCTTGCATACTCGTAGCCGTGAGCATCGGCCTTGTTGAGATCGCTCTTGACGCTGCGCGGCAGCTTGGCGGAGCGCTCTCGCAGGTCGGCGCGCCAGCGTATCCATCCTGGGACGAGGATCCAGCCCGCATCGCGGAACGCAGCGGCATGCCGCGGATGAATCTCGGCGACGATCAGATCGCCAGGGAGCGCATCGAGCTCGATCGGTCTCGACAAGGAAACACGCCCGCCGTCGCGAGTCAGCTCGAGCGCGCCTAAGACATCCTCGCAAAACCGCAGCGCGTGCTTGGTCCTGCCGGCCGTAACCACTCGAACGGCCGAGCCCGCGTATTCACCGGCGTAGATCCGAACGGCACCGCGCCGGAAACGCAAGCCTTGGAGCGCCCACCAAAGATTTGCCCAGCGGCTGCCGCGCGCGCAGAGAATGGCCGGTATCTGCCATAGCTGTTCGAGCTGCGTGAGCAAAGTGACGCCTCCGCCCGGGTTCTCGAATCCAGGCGCGGGCGATGGCCTTGGTGAAGCCCGCTAGGGCGCTGCGAGCTTCAGCAGCCGGGCTTGCTGCCGGCCAGATCGCCTGCAGCCGTGGCGACGCCGGCGGCCGCGCTGGTCGCGTCGGCCGCGTCTCGCACGGCGTCAGTCGCCCGGTTTCCGCCGAAACGGCCGAGCGCCGAAGCCAGCCGGCCGACCGCCCCGGCCGTCTTCCTCGTATCCTCGGCGGCGTCGGCCACCGTCGGCTCGCAATCGCCGGGCGCGGACGGAGTCGCCGTCGAGCCGCCGACAGCGGTGGTCTGGCCCACGCCTCGAGCCGGCGCCTCGGCTGCCGGGTTTCTCATCTCGTCGACCTTCGCCGAAATGATCGCGGCCACCAGCGGAGAAGCTGCACCGGTGACCTGAAGATTGTTGTCGGTTTGAAACTTGGAAATCGCGTCGGCGGTTTCGGGCGTGAGGTCGCCCTGGATCGAGCCCGGGTTGTAGCCAAGCGCCACCAGGTCCATTTGAACCTGCTGCAGGGCTTCGTCTGCCAGGGCTTGGGCCCCGAGAACCGTTAGGGCCAGCGCTGCAATAGTCACGAGACGGCGGAGCATCGTCCTTCCCCCCTATAGGCGGTTGTTGTTGTCGTCGCCTGTCCGGCCAACGGGAAACGGGCGGCGAGCATCTTCGAATAGCTTGAGAGTATAGTCGCGCGCCTTCCCGCCGCAAGCTAAATTCACCGGCATGAAGATCCTATTTTATTGATTACAGCTAGATAAATAATCTGCTTTATGAATGCTCAACAACGCGGTATAAACGTATCCAGGTAAAAAGGCCATCTTTCGGCCACCGAGGTGAATCGATGGATCGGGACATTGCCAAGACGCTGAGCTTTGCGGCGCTCCACTTCACCGTGGGATTCCTGGTGTCGTACGTCTTCACCGGATCGGTCGCGATCGCCGGCGGCATCGCTCTCGTTGAGCCCCTCGCGAACACTTTCGTGTTCTACTTCCACGAGCGCGCCTGGCGACGTGCCGCCGCCGGCCGCGAAGACATGCCGAGCCGGCTCGCGGTTCATCACGGCTGAGCCCGCGAGCGCGACGGCTTCAACTCAAGGTCGTGTGATCGTTCTCGTTGAGCTCGATGTGCACCGGCTGCACGTTCCAGATATCCCTGCAATACTCCCGGATCGTTCGATCCGACGAGAACTTGCCGCTGCGCGCGATATTCAACAGTGCCATGCGCGCCCATCGACGCCGGTCGAGATAAGCGGCTCCCACGGACGCCTGGCACTCGGTGTAAGCCCTGAAATCGGCGAGAACGAAGTAGGGATCGTAATAAAGCATGCCGTCGACGAGCGGCGCAAAAAGC
>Ga0299906_10005453_pt1 | contig 10357 bp, 11 predicted proteins | sample RVTome_14_FD_200259 | JGI IMG/M metagenome (GOLD analysis project Ga0299906, IMG submission 200259) | Soil microbial communities from uranium-contaminated site in the Upper Colorado River Basin, Wyoming, United States - RVT145D125 (version 2) ...
GTGCTCTTCTCGGCCGCTGGCGGGGAGGGGATCGACGACTTCAGCCTCTACTCGATCCTGGTGGCGTTCGTCGGAGCCACGATCCTGCTGTTCGCCTGGAGCCTGATCCGCAAGGACGCCTAGACCACTGCGTCGCTCGCTGTGCGCCGGGATACCCAGCGCACGGGCGCTCACTCCGCTGCTGACGCCCGCCGGGCTCGGCGCGACCTCAGATCTGGGCGGTGGGCAGTCCCATGTCGGGCTCGGAGCCGATGCGGATCCGCGTGGCCCGACCGTCGGGGTCGAGGATGAAGTTCACGCGCTGACCCTGGCGCAGCATCCGGAACAGCGACCCCTCGAGCGAGCCTGCCGCGAGCACGTACTCGGCGCGGTCGGTGTCGCACACCACGATGCCCTCGTGGGTCTGCGGGTCGAAGGTGCGGACGACGCCCTGCAAGGTCGTCTCCTCTACCGTCGCGCTCGCTCGCCGACCGGGATACCCGGCCGGCGCCCGTCGGGACGCTCGCCGCTCACCGCTTCGTGACCTTGCCGGCCTTGAGGCACGACGTGCATACGTGCAGGCGCTTGGGGGTCCCGTCGACGACGGCCCGCACCTTCTGCACGTTGGGGTTCCACCGGCGGTTGCTGCGCCGGTGCGAGTGGCTGAGCCGCTTGCCGAAGCGCGGCTTCTTGCCACAGACCTGACACACCGAAGCCATCGGACGATGCTAGCCGCAGCCCAGTCGCGGGGCGGCTTCGCCACCCGGAGACGGCGGAGCTCGAAGCTTGCGAGAGCTCCCGAAGAGGCCGATCGTCTACGAGGCGACCCCGCTCGCCGCAACTACGATCCCGCGAACATGTCGGCCCGCACCGCGCTCGACGGCGCCGCCCTCGTCCAGGTCGTCTCCACCTTCCGTGACGCGCTCCGCGCCCACCAGGAGGAGCTGAACCGGCTCAACGTGTACCCCGTGCCCGACGGGGACACCGGCACCAACATGGCGCTCACGCTCGAGTCGGTCTGCAAGGAGCTCGGCGACGTGACGCGGCCCGAATCGATACGGATGGACGACGTGTGCAAGGCGGTCGCGCACGGCTCGCTCATGGGTGCCCGGGGCAACTCCGGCGTCATCCTCTCCCAGGTCCTGCGCGGCCTCGCCGACACGTTCACCCCCCTCGACGAGATCGGGCCCGGCGACGTGGTCGTCGGGCTGCGCAAGGCCTCCGACGCCGCGTACCAGGCGGTGATGCGCCCGGTGGAGGGCACGATCCTGACGGTCGTGCGCACCGCGGCCGAGACGGCCGAAGCCGCGCAGGCCGATGGCGCCGGCGATCTCGAGGGGCTGCTCGAGCGCACGGTCGCGGCCGCGAACGACGCCGTCGCCCGTACGCCGGAGCTGCTTCCGGTGCTCAAGGACGCGGGCGTCGTCGACGCGGGGGGTCGGGGCTTCACGCTCCTGCTCGACGCGTTCCTGAACGTCGTCGACGGCCGTCCGCTCCCCGAGCCCGAGGTCGTCACGACACCAGCCGCCGTAGAGGCCCACCAGCGCGGCGAGGACGTCGCGTCGCTGCGCTACGAGGTCATGTACCTGCTCGACGCCGACGACGCGACGATCCCCGCGTTCAAGGACTCGTGGGACGCGATCGGCGACTCCATCGTCGTCGTCGGCGGTGAGGGCCTGTGGAACTGCCACGTCCACACCAACGACATCGGCTCGGCGATCGAGTCGGGGATCCAGGCCGGACGGCCCCGCGACATCCGCGTCACCGACCTGCTCGAACAGGTCGAGGAGCAGCAGTGGGTCAAGTCGGCGATCGACGACGTCGACGCGCCGCCACGATCCACCGAGCGGTGCGTCACTGGCGTCGTCGCCGTGGGCGTCGGCGATGGCGTCCAGCGGCTGCTCCACGCGGTCGGTGTGCACGAGATCGTCGCCGGCGGGCAGTCGATGAACCCTTCGACCGCGCAGATCCTCGAGGCCGTCGACCGCGCACCGGCCGACGCCGTGATCGTCCTGCCCAACAACAAGAACATCGTGCCGGTGGCCCAGCAGGTTGAGACGCTCACCGAGAGATCCGTCGGCGTCGTCCCCACACACGCCGTCGTCGAAGCGCTCGCGGCCCTCGTGGTCTACGACCCCGACGCCGACCTCGAGTCGAACGTCGCGGCGATGCGCGAGGCGGCCGAGCGGGTCCGCGCCGGCGAGGTGACCCAGGCGGTGCGAGACAGCAAGGCCGAGTGCGGCGACATCAAGAAGGGCGATTGGATCGCGATCACTCGCGACGGGATCTGTGCCGCCACCGCGACGGCGCTCGACGCGGCGACGGCGCTGAGCGACCAGCTCATCGACGACGACAGCGAGCTCGTCACGGTCCTGCTCGGCGCCGACGCGCGCGCGAACGACGCGAGCAAGCTGCGTGACCATCTCGGGCTCGAGCACCCGCACGTCGAGGTCGAGGTGCACGAGGGTGATCAGCCGTTGTACCCGTTCCTCATCGGCGTCGAATAGGACCAGATGCCCGAGCGCGCGGGCCTCACGCTGCGCGACCTCGACGAGCGTCGCGTCACCGAGCTCAAGACGGTCGCTGACGCGGTCGGTGAACGCCTCGCGAACATGGGGATCACGAGCGTGCTCGACCTTCTCGAGCACTACCCGCGCCGCTACCACGACCGCCGGCACGTGCAGGAGATCGCCGACCTGGTCGTCGGTGAAGAGGCCACCGTCTACGGCGAGGTGAAGAAGGTCTCGACCCGCTACACGCGACAGCGGCGCGCGCTCGTCGAGCTCGAGGTGTTCGACGGCACGTCGTACCTGCGTCTCACGTTCTTCAACCAGCCCTGGCGCGGCAAGCAGCTGAGTGAGGGGACCGAAGCGGCGTTCTTCGGCCGGGTGGAGAACTACCGGGGCCGGCGCCAGATGATCAACCCGGTCGTCGACGTGCTGGGTCGCGAGGGCGACGAGACCGGCGCGCTCGTGCCCGTGTACCCGGCGTCGGGAAAGGCCGACGTCCACACCTGGCAGCTGAGACGATTCATGAAGAACGCGCTCGAGCGCACGCGCGAGCGCGGCTTCGAGGATCCGCTCGGCGACGATGTGCGCGCGGCGCACGGGCTGGCCGACCGCACCACCGCGTACTGGGGGATCCATCGGCCCGAGTCGATGGACGATGCGCAGGCGGCGCGGCGTCGCCTGACGTTCGACGAGTTCCTGCGGATGCAGGTCGGGCTCGTGGCCCGGAAGCGCGCGTTGGAGCGCGAGCAGGGTGGCATCGCGCACACCGTCGACGGACCCCTCGTCGCTGCGTTCGCCGCGGGGCTCCCGTTCCCGCTGACCACCGACCAGGAGCAGGTGATCGCCGAGATCGCGCGCGACCTGGCCGCTCCCGCACCGATGCATCGCCTGCTCCAGGGCGAGGTCGGCTCCGGCAAGACGGTGGTCGCGCTGCATGCGCTCCTGATGGCCGTGCAGGGTGGGTACCAGGGCGCGTTCATGGCGCCCACGGAGGTGCTGGCCGAGCAGCACGAGCTGACGATGCGCCAGCTCCTCGACGGGCTCACCGTCAGCGAGGAGGGGTCGCTGCTCGGTGAGCGGCCCGTCGGGGTCGCGCTGCTCACGAACCGCACGAACGCCGCGGAGCGCCGCCGGATCGACGAAGGTTTGCGAGCGGGCACGATCGACCTCCTCGTCGGCACCCACGCGCTGATCTACGAGGGCGTGCTGTTCGCGCGCCTCGGCCTCGTCGTCGTCGACGAGCAGCACCGGTTCGGTGTCGAGCAGCGCGACCTCCTCCGGGGAAAGGGCCAGCGGCGAGCGTCCGGAACGGCGACGCCGGGTATCCCGGCGTCGAGCGAGCTCGCACAACGGGTGATGGAACCGGATGTCCTCGTGATGACCGCCACACCGATCCCGCGCACCGCGGCGATGCTCATCTACGGCGACCTCGACCGCTCCGAGCTGCGCGAGCTGCCGTCCGGTCGGGCGCCGATCACGACCGAGCTCGTCGGCGCGACCGACATGGAGCGCGTGCCCGTCTACGACGTGCTGCGGGCAGAGGTCGCCAAGGGGCGCCAGGCGTACGTCGTGTGCCCGCTCGTCGAAGGATCCGAGAAGACCCAGGCCAAGGCCGCAACCGAGGAGTACGAGCGACTCTCGAAAGAGGAGCTCGCGGGTTTGCGCCTCGGGCTGCTGCACGGCCAGATGGCCTCTCGCGACAAGGAAGCCGTCATGACGGCGTTCCGCGACCACGAGCTCGACGTGCTCGTCGCGACGACCGTGATCGAGGTCGGCATCGACGTCCCGAACGTGACGGTGATGGTGGTCGAGGACGCTGATCGGTTCGGGCTGCTCCAGCTCCATCAGCTCCGGGGACGCATCGGCCGTGGCGCACACGCGTCGCGCTGCTTTCTGCTCGCGGATCCGTCGACGCTCGAGAGCACGGCGCGCCTCGAGGCGATGCGCGACTCGACCGACGGCTTCGAGCTCGCCGAGCGCGACCTCGACATCCGTGGTGCCGGCGAGGTGTTCGGCGAGCGCCAGTCGGGCTTCAGCGACCTCAAGCTGGGCCGGCTCCCACGCGACGAGGACATCGTGCTCGAGGCCCGCGCCGCGGCCGAAGCGGTCCTCGACGCCGACCCCGACCTCGAGCACCACGACCAGCTCCGCCAGGAGGTCGAGGACCTCCTCGGCGACACCGTCGAGTTCCTCTTCAAGAGCTGACGCGGAATCCCCCGGCGCGTTGGCACGCTCAGCCACATCATGTGTCGCTCAACGTGCCAAGGCGGTCGAAGGAGGGTGGTTGGGCGGGCGGCTGGGCGGCGCGTCGCCGCCGTGCGACAGTTGGCGGTGTGGCTCGGGGACTGCACGTCGTCGCGGGGGAGGCGAAGGGTGTCCCGCTCGTCGCGTCGAAGGGTGCTCGTCCCACGGCCGGACGCGTGCGCGAGGCGCTCTTCTCGTCGCTCGGTGATCTGACCGACGCCTCCGTGCTCGACCTGTATGCGGGCAGCGGCGCGCTCGGCATCGAGGCGCTGTCGCGTGGCGCGAGTGGCGCGGTGCTCGTCGACGAAGATCGCGCGGCCGTGGACGCGATCGACGCGAACCTGGCGGCGACGCGTCTCGGAGACCGAGCGCGCATCGGCAAGGCCTCGGTGTCGACGTTCTTGCGCCGGCGCGTGCCGAGCGAGGCCCCGTTCGACGTCGTGTTCGCCGATCCGCCCTACGGCACCGATCAGGACGTGATCATCGACTTGCTCGAGGCCCTCGCCTCGCCGGGATGGCTCTCCGAAGGCGCGCGCGTCGTCGTCGAGCGCGCTGCCCGGGATCCCTTTTCATCGCCCGGGTCGCCATGGAGCGTGGGGTGGGAGCGCACGTACGGCGATACGCTCGTCGTCGTCTTCCGCGCGTCCGGCTGACGAGGCCCGGACCGACCCGCCCAGATCAGGAGAACCGACGGCGTGGCCACCGCCCTCTGCCCGGGCTCGTTCGACCCCGTGACCCTCGGTCACGTCGACATCGTCGAGCGGTCGGCCCGTCACTTCGACGAGGTCATCGTCGCGGTGATCCGCAATCCGCAGAAGGCCCAGTCGTTGTTCACGCTCGAGGAGCGCCAGGAGATGCTCGCCGAGGTGCTCTCGCACCTCCCCAACATCCGCATCGAGTTCTTCAAGGGCCTGCTCGTCGAGTTCGCCAAGGACCACGGTGCCGAGTCGATCGTGAAGGGGCTGCGTGCCATCTCCGACTTCGACTACGAGCTCCAGATGGCGCAGATGAACCAGCAGCTCACGGGCATCGACACGTTCTTCCTGTCGACGAGTCCTCAGTACTCGTTCCTGTCGTCGAGCCTCGTCCGCGAGGTCGCCCGGTTCGGTGGCGACGTGTCGAGCATGGTCCCGCCGCTCGTCGCGAAGCGCCTCGCCGAGCGATACGGGGACGCGTCCAGGGAAGCATGAGCGAGCGATCGCGGTGCACGTATCGTGCACCGCAGCGAGCGGGGCAGGAGCCGTCGCTGGCGACGGCGACCAGAAGTGATGACGGCCGGTGGGCAGCGCCCGGTGCGGAGCGCCGAGAGCGGGAAAAATGAGCGAGCGATCGCGGTGCACGTATCGTGCACCGCAGCGAGCGGGGCCCGAGCGGCCCGGTGCGGAGCGCCGAGAGCGGGAAAAATGAGCGAGCGCGACGCACGTGCGCTCGAGGATCTCCTGTTCGACATGCGGGATCTCATCGAGACCGCGCGCATGATGCCGATGTCGGCATCGGTGCTCGTCAACCGCGACGAAGCGCTCGCCCTCGTCGAAGACACGCTCGCGACCCTTCCCGAGGAGCTCCGGCGAGCCCGGTGGCTGCTGAAGGAGCGCGACGAGTTCCTCGAGCAGGCGCACCGTGATGCCGACGCGATCATCGACGCTGCACGCGTGCAGGCCGAGCGGATGGTCGAACGGACCGAGATCGCACGCGAAGCGCGCCGGACCGCCGAGCAGGTGGTCGCCGACGCCGAGGCCGACGCGCGCCGCCTGCGCCACGAAGCCGAGGACTACGTCGACGCGCGCCTCGCCCGCTTCGAGGACGCGCTCGACCGGACGCTCGCGACGGTGCGCCGCGGTCGCGACCGGCTCCAGGTCGACCTCGAGGCCCTCGACGTCGACGACCGGGCCGGGGACGCCGAGGACGAGGCCTTCTTCGACCAGGACGGCCGCCCGACCTGAGCAGCACGAGATCGTTGCCCGACAACGGTTTTCGCCGGTCGCGGTATCCTGGTCCGCTGCCGCGTCCCCTGCTCCGGGGGCTTCGCCGTCCGAACCGCCGCACCCGTCCGCAGCGCCGGGGTCCGCGGATCCGCTGCCATGACCCGACTCCGCATCGACGTCGCCGATCTGCTCGCACATCCGGGCACGCGGCGCGAGATCTCGGTCAGCGACGAGCTCGAAGGGCTCGCGGGCACGTCGGCGACGATCGTCGGTCCGGTCACCGTCGACGCGACGCTCGAGCGCATCCCCGAGGGGATCCTCGTGCGCGGCGACGTCGGTGCCCGGTGGCGTGCCGACTGCAGCATCTGCCTTCGCGAGATCGAGCGCGACCAGTCCGTCCATGTCGACGAGCTGTTCGAGTCCGATCCCGTCGAGGGAGAGACGTATCCGCTCGAAGGTCACGAGATCGACCTCGAGCAGCTCGCTCGCGACTCGCTGCTGCTCGAGCTGCCGCTCGCGCCTCACTGCGAAGAGCCGTGCGAGCCGGCTCCCCCGGTCGGCGAGCAACGCGACGAGAACGATCCACGCTGGGCCGCGCTGGCCGAGCTCGAGCTCTGAAGAGGAAAGTGGACGGGCGGCTTCGCCGCCCGTTCGCGACGGAGACCGAAGCTTGCGAGGTCTCCAGAAGAGGAAGAGGAACCGATGGCAGTCCCGAAGCGCAAGACGTCACGGTCGAAGACGCACTCGCGTCGCTCGGCGAACCGACGTCTTGCCGCGCCGCCGCGCTCACTGTGCCCGAACTGCGGCACGACGAAGCTCCCGCACATCGTGTGCCCCACGTGCGGTTGGTACAAGGGCCGGCAGGCCGTCGAGGTCGACTGACCCGGTCCGTTCGACGAGTGCGACACGTCGGATGCACGGTGGGGAGCGTGACGTGACCGACACGAAGCGGGTCGTGGTCGCGGTCGACGCGATGGGTGGCGACCGCGCGCCCGGCGAGATCGTCGCCGGAGCCGTGCAGGCGGTCACCGACCTCGACGACATCGGCGTGCTCCTCGTGGGTCGCGCCGCCGAGATCCGGTCGCTGCTCCCCGGAGGCGAGCCGCCCGACGGCCTCGAGCTGCTCGACGCGGCCGACGTCATCGCGATGGACGACGAGCCGTTGAGCGCGGTTCGCAAGCACAAGGACTCGTCGATCGTGCGCGCGGTCGAGGCGGTCAAGGACGGGCGAGCCGCCTGCATCGTCAGCGCCGGGAACACCGGCGCCGTCACGACCGCGGCGGTGCTGCGCCTCGGACGGTTCAAGGGCGTGCCGAGCCCGGCGATCGCGGTTCCGATCCCGGTCGCCGGACAGCACCCGCAGCTCCTCGTCGACGCCGGGGCGGTGGTCGATCCCGCGCCTGAACGGCTCGCGCAGTACGCGGCGATGGCCTCGGAGTACGCACGGGCCCGGTGGGACCTCGCCGCGCCTCGCATCGGCCTGCTCTCCAACGGTGAGGAGCCTGGCAAGGGCGACGAGCTGCGGAAGGCCGCGTTCCCGTTGCTCGAGCGCATCCCCGGGTTCGTCGGCAACGTCGAAGGCCGTGACTTCATGCACGCTGACACCGTCGACGTCATCGTCACCGACGGGTTCACCGGCAACATCGCGCTGAAGAGCCTCGAAGGCGCGTTGCGCGCGCTCTCGGGCCTCGTGTTCGGTGTGCTCGAGAGCACTCCCGAAGCACGGGAGGCATCGACGGTGATCATGCCGGAGCTCCTCCGCCTTGCCGAGTCCTACGACCCCGACGTCACGGGCGGGGCCGCGCTGTTGGGTGTGAAGGGCATGACGGTCATCTCGCACGGTGCGTCGACCGCGCGGGCGATCGTCAACGCGGTCGCGGTCGCCGCCGACTGCGCGCGGCGTGATGTGATCGATCGGATGCGGGAGGCGGTGACCGATGCCGGCTGAGACGCACGTCGAGCAGAAGCCGATGGGGCCCGACGAGGTGCTTGCGCTCATCCGTGAGCGTCTCGCCGAGATCCTCGAGATCGACGAGACCCGCATCACACGCGAAGCGCGCTTCGCCGAAGACCTCGACGCCGATTCCCTCGCGCTCATCGAGCTCGTCGAGACCCTCGAAGCCGAGCTCGGGGAGCGCACGGTCGGCTTCACCGTCGACGACGAGGACCTGGCCGAGCTCCACACGGTCGGTGAGGCCACCGACTACGTCGTCGCTCGCCTGGGGGTGAGTGCCCCATGAGCCCCGACGACCCGGTCGAGCTCCTGCAGACGGCGCTCGGGCACCAGTTCCGCGATCGAGTGCATCTCGATCGTTCGCTCGTCCACCGCTCGTTCTGCGCCGAGCACCCCGATGCCGAGTCGAACGAGCGGATGGAGTTCCTCGGTGACGCGGTCCTCGGCTTGTCCGTCACGAACTACGTGTTCACGGCCTACCCCGACCTCCCCGAAGGCGAGCTGGCGAAGCTGCGCGCATCGGTGGTCAACGCGGAGGTGCTCGCGAGCCTCGGTGCCGAGATCGAGCTCGGTGCGGCGCTGCTGCTCGGCAAGGGTGAGGACGCGTCGGGCGGGCGCACGAAGGCATCGATCCTCGCCGACGCGATGGAAGCGGTGATCGCCGCGGTGTACCTCGACGGTGGCTGGCCGGCTGCCGACGCGCTCGTGCTGCGCCTCCTCGGCGACCGCATCCGAGAGGGCGCGTCCGGGCCCGGTGGTCACGACTACAAGACGCGACTGCAGGAGCTCGCGGCGCGGCGCTTCGACCAGCTGCCCCGCTACCACGTCCGGGCCGAAGGGCCCGACCACTCGAAGGAGTTCTTCGCCACCGTCTCGATCGGCGGCCAGGTCCGTGGCGAGGGTGACGGACGATCGAAGAAGCAGGCCGAACAAGCCGCGGCACGTGCCGCATGGGAGCACCTCGATGTTGATGGTCTCGCGACGACAGATGACCGGTCAGGCGACGACCAGGCGGGCGAAGGCTCCACGTTCGTGCCGAGTGGAGCCGCGACGGCTCCGCTCTCGGGGGTGAGCGACGATGCCTGAGCTGCCCGAGGTAGAAGTCGTCCGCCGCGACCTCGAACGCGACGTGATCGGCCGGCGCATCAAGGCGGTCGAGGTCGACGGCATGCGCTCCGTGCGCCGTCATCACAACCGCAAGCAGTTCATCACGCGCCTCGAAGGCAAGAAGATCACCGCGATCGACCGGCGCGGCAAGTACATCCTGTGCAAGCTCGACGCCGACGAGGTGCTGATCATCCACCTCGGGATGTCGGGGCAGCTGCTGCGCGCGAAGTCGTCACGCGAGTCACGCGCGAAGCACACGCACGTGATCATCACCTTCCAGCAAGGCGGTCAGCTGCGATTTATCGACCCGCGCACGTTCGGCGAGATGTTCGTCACCGAGGTCGACGCGCTCGCGAAGGTCAGCGAGCTCTCGCACCTCGGCATCGACGCGCTCGACGCGCCGATGTCGTGGGAGCAGTTCGGGACGCTCGTGTCGCAGAGGCACGCGAAGCTCAAGCCGATGCTGATGGACCAGAAGTTCCTCGCGGGAATCGGCAACATCTACAGCGACGAGATCCTGTGGGGTGCCGGGTTGCGCTGGGATCGCATGAGCGACACGCTCACCGCACAAGAGGTCCGCCGCCTCTACCGGTCGCTGGTGGAGACGCTGCAAGAGGCGGTCAAGTACCGGGGCTCGT
>Ga0299906_10005454_pt1 | contig 10355 bp, 6 predicted proteins | sample RVTome_14_FD_200259 | JGI IMG/M metagenome (GOLD analysis project Ga0299906, IMG submission 200259) | Soil microbial communities from uranium-contaminated site in the Upper Colorado River Basin, Wyoming, United States - RVT145D125 (version 2) ...
AGGCGCTGATCATCGATTCCTGGTTCGACAACTACGCCGGAGTGGTCGTCCTGGCCCGGGTGCGGGACGGCGCCATCCGGTCCGGCCAGAAGGTCACCTTCATGGCGACGGGGAATTCGTTCGAGGTACAGAAGGTCGGCGTCTTCTCTCCCCACCCGAAGGAATTGCCGGCGCTGGGGACCGGGGAGGTCGGTTTCGTGATCGCCAACATCAAGGAACTGACCGAAACGAAGGTGGGAGACACGATCACCGATACGCGCCATCCTGCCCCAAGGCCTCTCCCGGGGTTCAAGGTCGTCCGGCCGATGGTGTTCGCGGGCGTCTACCCCCTCGCCTCCGACCAATATCCCCAGCTGCGGACGGCGATCGACAAGCTTCGGCTGAACGACTCCTCGTTCACGGCGGAGCCGGAGAGCTCCGTGGCGCTGGGATTCGGTTTCCGGTGCGGATTTCTGGGCCTGCTCCACATGGAGATCGTCCAGGAGCGGCTGGAGCGCGAATACGACGTGCAGCTCATCACCACCGCCCCCACCGTCGGGTACCACGCGGTGAAGATCGACGGCACGGTCCTGGAGGTCGACAGCCCCGCCCGCCTCCCGGAGCCGGTTGAGCTCGACCACATCGAGGAGCCGGTCATCCACGCGACGATCCACCTGCCGGCGGAATACCTGGGAAACGTCCTCAAGCTTTGCGAGGAGCGACGGGGCGTGCAGCGGCAGATGAAGTTCGTCTCGGCGTCCCGGGTCATCCTCGAGTACGAGCTGCCGCTGAACGAAATTGTTCTCGACTTCTACGACAAGCTCAAGACCGCCTCCCGCGGGTACGCGTCGATGGATTACGAATTTCTCCGGTTTCAGCAGTCCAACCTGGTCCGGCTCGACATCCTGCTCAATGGGGACATGGTCGACGCCCTGTCGCTCATCGTGCACCGGGACAACGCCTACCCGAAGGGGAAGGACGTCACGGAGCGCCTGCGGAAGCTGATCCCGCGCCAGATGTTCGAGGTGGCCATCCAGGCGGCGATCGGCGGCAAGATCATCGCCCGGGAATCGGTGAAAGCGATCCGGAAGAACGTCATCGCGAAATGCTACGGCGGCGACATCTCGAGAAAGCGGAAGCTCCTGGAGAAGCAGAAGGAAGGGAAGAAGCGGATGAAGCAGGTCGGCTCCGTCGAGATCCCCCAGGAGGCGTTCCTCTCGATCCTCAAGGTCAAGGAGTAACCAGGATGCGAAAAACTCCGGAGGGCGTGATGACGGCGAAGAAGGGAAAGACCCGGGAATATGCCGAGGCGTTCGGCGTCGCACTGATCATCGCCCTGATCGTCCGCACCCTTCTCCTGCAGGCGTTCAAGATCCCTTCGGGCTCCATGGAGGACACCCTCCTGATCGGTGACCACATCTTCGTCAACAAGTACATCTACGGGTACCACGTTCCGTACACGAAGGGGCGGATCCTCGCCTTCACCACGCCGAAACGGGGCGACATCGTGGTCTTCGTCTTCCCCGAGGACCCGAGCAAGGATTTCATCAAGCGCGTCCTCGGGACTCCGGGAGACGTCGTGGAGGTCCGGCAGAAGTCGGTCTACATCAACGGGGCGCCTCTTGAGGAGGAGTACACGCGTTTCGCGGACGGGAAAAACACCGACGGATTCGTCCGCGGCCGGGACAACATGCCCCCCGTGCGGGTGCCTCCGGGGAAGCTTTTCATGATGGGGGACAACCGCGACCGGTCGTACGACTCCCGGTTCTGGGGGTTCGTCGACACGGACGCCGTCATCGGCAAAGCGCTGTTCATCTACTTCTCCATCGACTGGAATCGCGGAATCGGATGGGAGGACGTTGGGCGTTTCCCCGAGCTTGTCCGCTGGGACCGGATCGGGCGCGTCCTGCGCTAACACGATCGTCCATCGGCTGTGCCCCCCGTTCTTTCTGGTGCGGGGGTACCCCAGGGAGTGCAGCCAGTCCGGGAGTGGGGCGCCCCCCCTCCTGCGGCGACTCCGCCCCGATACGTTACCGTGATTATGAAGCACTTTGCCGTTGACTCGGAAGGGGGATGGGGGTAGTATCCCGGATGGCCTTTTAAGCTAATCCCGTGAGGTTAGCAAAGGATAAGCATGAAGAGTTTCCGATCACGACCGTGCCTCTCCGCGACGACGGAGTGGCATTTTTTTTCGCCCGACGCCGGCACACCGGCCGGGACATGGGGGCCGACCCGATGAAGAAAACCGGAATGAAGACCCTCCTGGACGGCAAGGGCGTGGAACGCGTCCTCTCCCGCCTGACCCACGAGATCATCGAGAAGAACAAGGGGGCGGGTCAGATCGTCCTCGTCGGGATCGCCTCGGGGGGGATCCCCCTTTCCCAGGTGATCCGCCGGAAGATACAGGTGATCGAAGGAGTGGACGTCCCCACGGGGTTCGTCGACATCACCCTCTACCGGGACGACCTCGCCCGCGCGGGATACCAGGCGCGAATGAAGCGGACGGAGATCCCGTTCTCCATCGACGACAAGAAGGTGATTTTGGTCGACGATGTCCTTTATACGGGCCGGACGATCCGGGCGGCCATGGACGCGCTGATCGATTTCGGTCGCCCGCGGAACATCCAGCTGGCGGTCCTCATCGACCGGGGGCACCGGGAGCTCCCCATCCGCGCCGACTTCGTGGGGAGGAACGTCCCCACATCCAGGTCGGAGACCGTCCTGGTGCGGGTCGAGGGGAGCCCGGAGGAATGGACGGTCCTCTTGAAGGAAGATCCGCCAGGGAAGGGGGAATAGGCCATGGAATGGCATCGCCGGCACGTCCTCGGGCTGTCCGACTTCCACCCGGAGGAGATGGAGTTCGTCATCGACACCGCGCGGTCGATGGAGGAGGTGCTCACGCGCGACATAAAGAAGGTCCCCGCGCTTCGCGGGAAGACCGTGGTCAACCTCTTCTTCGAGGCCAGCACGCGGACCCGGACCTCGTTCGAGATGGCCGGAAAGCGCCTCTCCGCCGACGTGGTGAACTTCAGCGCGGGCACCTCGAGCGTAACGAAGGGGGAGACGCTCCTCGACACGGCACGGAACCTCGAGGCGATGAAGCCCAACATCCTCGTGGTCCGCCACTCCGCGTCGGGCGCGGCGCTTTTCCTGTCACGCCACGTCTCCTGCTCGATCATCAACGCTGGGGACGGCGCGAACGAACATCCTTCCCAGGGCCTGCTCGATCTCTACACGATCCTGAAGGTGAAGGGGAAGATCGCCGGCCTGAAAATCGCGATCGTGGGGGATATCCTGCACAGCCGGGTCGTCCGGTCGGACCTCCACTCCCTCGGGAGGATGGGGGCGAAACTGTGGCTGTGCGGACCGGCGCCCCTCGTTCCCCGGGAGATGGAGCGGACCGGGGCGGTCGTGACGAGCGACATTCGTGAAGCGGTGGGGGGGGCCGACGTCATCATCATGTTGAGGATCCAGCTTGAAAGGCAAAATACATCCTATTTTCCATCACTAAGAGAGTATTCTCGAAGGTTTGGCTTGAACCGTGAAATCTTCTCCCTCGCAAAGGATGACGCGGTGATCATGCATCCGGGACCGATCAACCGGGGGGTGGAGCTGTCCGATGAGCTGGCCGACTGCGAGCGGTCCCTCGTGCTGCGGCAGGTCGAATCCGGTGTGGCTGTTCGGATGGCGCTTCTCTACCTTCTCGCGGGAGGTTCCCATGTTGCTCATTAAGGGGGGGAGAGTGATCGACCCGGCGTCCGGTCGGGACGAAATCGGTCACCTGGTGCTGGATGGCGGGAAGGTCCGCGAGTTCCTGACCGGCGAAGCTCCCGCGCGGTTCCAGGGGGAAGTGATCTCCGCGGAGGGGATGTGGGTCGTGCCCGGCCTGATCGACATGCACGTCCACCTGAGGGATCCGGGATACGAGTGGAAAGAGGATATCGCCACCGGGACACGCGCCGCAGCCGCCGGCGGATTTACCTCGGTCGTCTGCATGGCAAACACGAATCCGGTCAACGATTCCCCCGAGGTCACCCGCCACATCATCGAGAAAGCGCGCCGGGAAGGGTGCGCGAACGTCTTTCCCGTCGCCGCGGTGACCCGCGGGCTCGAAGGGAAGGAGATGGCGGACTTCTCCGAGCTGTCCGAGGCGGGAGCGGTGGCGTTTTCGGACGACGGGAAACCGGTGGAGAACTCCCTCCTGCTTCGGCGAGCGATGGAGTATGTCCGTCCCTTCGGATATCGGATCCTCTCCCACGCGGAGGATACGGTTTTGGCCGGCGGAGGCGCCGCGCACGAGGGGTGGACCGCCCGGAAGCTCGGGATCCCGGGGATCCCCTCCGCGGCGGAGGAGGTCGCCATCGCCAGGGACATCCTGATCGCCCGACAGACGGGGGGGAAGCTGCACATCCAGCATATCAGCACCCGGATGGGGGTGGATCTCCTCCGGATGGCCCGCCGCGCCGGTCTCGACGTCACGGGCGAGACGGCTCCCCAATATTTCACCTTGACCGACGCCGCGCTCGAAGGGTACGACACGAACGCGAAGATGAACCCGCCGCTGCGCGGCGAAGACGACCGGATGGCGATCCTGGAGGGGATCCAGGACGGGACGATCGACGCGATCGCCTGCGACCACGCCCCGCACGAGGCGTACGTCAAGAAGTGCGAGTTCGCAGCCGCTGCCAACGGCATCATCGGCCTGCAGACCTCTCTTCCGCTCTCGATTTCCCTGCTGGCCGGGGGAAAAGTCGATCCGTCGCGTCTCGTCGATCTTCTCTCCGTCGGTCCCGCGCGGATCCTCGGCCTGCGCGGCAAGGGATCCCTCGCCGCCGGCGCCGACGGCGACGTAACGATCATCGACCCCGAAGTGGAATGGGAATTCGGCCACGGGGACGTGCTCTCGAAGTCGAAGAACAGCCCCTTCCTCGGGTGGAAGATGCGCGGCCGCGCGGCCGCGACGATCCACGGCGGACGGGTTCGCCACACGACGATCGCTGGAGTCACGGCGGATGCCTGACCGGAAGGCCTTTCTCGTTCTCGCGGACGGCACGACCTACGAGGGGACCTCCTTCGGCTTCGCGGGGGAGTGCTCCGGCGAGGTCGTCTTCAATACCGGCATGACCGGGTACCAGGAAGTGCTCACCGATCCTTCCTACAAGGGACAGATCGTCACGATGACGTACCCGGAGATCGGGAACACGGGGATCAACCCGGAAGACGTGGAATCGAACCGTCCCTGGATCGAGGGGTTCATCGTCCGCGAGGCCTGGGGGCCGCCGTCGAACTGGCGGCACGTGGAATCCCTCGACGCCTACCTTCGGCGGTATCACGTCTGCGGGATCGCGGGAATCGACACACGCGCCCTCACGCGGCGTCTCCGGGACGGAGGATCCCAGATGGCGGTCCTGTCGGCGACCGACCTCGACGCCGATCGTCTCGCGCGAAAAGCGCGGGAGCTCCCTTCCCTCGTGGGGCGCGACCTGGTGAAGGAGGTCACCTCCGACCATGCGGTCCGATGGACCACGGGGGACTGGGACCTCGAGAAGGGGTACCTGCCGGCCGCCGCGTTCCGGGGCATGTTCGGCCGCGTCCCGCGGATCGTCGCGATCGACTACGGGATCAAGCAGAACATTCTCCGGATGATGGTCTCCCACGGGTTCGACGTGACCGTCGTACCGGCCGGCGCCACCGGGGCGGAGGTCCTGGCGCTCTCTCCGGACGGCGTTTTCCTCTCGAATGGGCCGGGGGATCCCGAAGGCGTGCCGTACGCCGTCGAAGCGGTACGCGCGCTCCTCGGGAAAGTCCCGATGTTCGGCATCTGCCTCGGACACCAGATCATGGGGCTCGCGCTGGGAGGAAAAACGTTCAAGCTGAAGTTCGGGCATCACGGGTGCAACCAGCCGGTGAAGGACCTCGCGACCGGCAAAGTTGAGATCACCAGCCAGAACCATAATTACTCCGTCGATCCCGGCTCCCTCGGCGCCATCGCCCGGATCACCCACGTGAATCTCAACGACGGCACCGTGGAGGGCCTCTCGGTCCCCTCGATGCACTGCTTCTCCGTGCAATACCACCCGGAGGCGTCCCCCGGACCGCACGACTCCCGCTACCTCTTCACCCGCTTCCACCGGTACCTGTGCGGCGAGGAGGAACTGTGATCTCACTCGACACCAGCCACAGAGAGATCTTCGCGGCTGAGCGTACGGCAGGAAAAACTCTCTTTAAGGTGCAGGCGCTTTCAGGGGACATTCTTGGTGCAAACACGGGAGGAAGGGAAAGAGTGTCCCCTGCCCATCCCGCGAACGAGCTCCTTTCGTCATGTCATTTGTGTCCACGCTCGTGCGGCGTGAACCGGCTCGTGGGGGAGCGGGGGTTCTGCGGCGCAGGCCGGCTCGCGAAGGTCGCCGCCGCCTCCGTTCACCACGGAGAGGAACCGCCGTTCTCGGGGACGCGCGGCTCGGGAACGATCTTTTTCAGCCATTGCAACATGAAGTGCCTCTTCTGCCAGAACTACCCGATCAGCCAGTACGGGAACGGGAGGGAGATGGATACGGAAACGCTGGCGGGGGAGATGCTTCGGCTCCGGGATCTGGGCGTTCACAACGTCAACTTCGTCACCCCGACCCCGCACGCGCCGCAGATGCTGGATGCGATTCTTCTGGCACGCGGCAAGGGGTTCGATCTCCCGGTGATCTACAACACGAACGGATATGACGCGCTCGAAACGCTCGCGCTCCTCGACGGCGTCGTCGACATCTACCTGCCGGACGCGAAATATCTTTCCGCGGAGCTTGCGGAGACGGCTTCCGGAACCCCCGACTACGCCCGGCACAACGAAGCCGCCATCGACGAAATGGTGCGCCAGGTCGGGTTCCTCTCCTCCGGGGACGATGGAATCGCCGCGCGGGGGGTCCTCGTTCGCCATCTCGTCCTTCCGGGAAGGGTGGGGGAGACGGAAGCCGTGCTGGCCCGCCTGTTGCAAACGCACGGTCCGGAGCTTCCCTTGTCCCTGATGGGGCAATATTTTCCGGCGTGGCTGGCGCCCACCGCCGCCGGGTTTGACAGGAAGGTGACCCGAAAGGAGTACGACCGGGCGATCGAGGCCGCTTCGATGCTCGGACTCCGGAACGTTTTCCTGCAGGAGCGATAGTGCCCAAGCGCACCGATCTGAAAAAGATAATGCTCATCGGCTCCGGTCCGATCATCATCGGGCAGGCGTGCGAGTTCGACTACTCCGGGACCCAGGCGTGCAAGGCCCTCCGGGAGGAAGGGTACGAGGTCATCCTCGTCAACAGCAACCCGGCCACGATCATGACCGACACCGACTTCGCCGACCGTACGTATATAGAGCCGATCACCCCGGAAATCGTCGGGAAGATCATCGAGCGGGAACGCCCCGACGCGGTGCTGCCGACCATCGGCGGGCAGACGGGACTGAACATCGCGATCTCCCTGCACGAGATGGGGATATTGCAGAAATTCGGCGTGGAACTGATCGGGGCGAGCTTCGATGCGATCCAGAAGGCGGAAGACCGGAACCTCTTCCGGAAGGCGATGGAAAAACTGGGGCTGACGGTCCCCCGGTCCGGGTACATCCGCTCGCTCGAAGAGGCCATCCAGGTCATCCCGGACATCGGGTACCCGGCGATCATCCGCCCCTCCTTCACGCTCGGGGGAACGGGCGCGGGGATCGCCTACAACCGCGAGGAGTTCGAGGAGGGGATCCGCTGGGCGCTGGACGCCTCGCCGAAGAGGACCGTCCTCGTCGAGCAGTCGGTCATCGGCTGGAAGGAGTTCGAGCTCGAGGTGATGCGCGACCTCGCCGACAACGTGGTCGTCGTATGCTCGATCGAAAACCTCGACCCGATGGGAGTGCACACCGGCGACTCGATCACCGTGGCCCCGGCGCAGACGCTGACCGACAAGGAGTACCAGGTCATGCGCAACGCGGCCCTGCGCATCATCCGGGAGATCGGGGTGGATACAGGCGGCAGCAACATCCAGTTCGCCGTCCACCCGGAGACCGGCGAGATGGTGATCATCGAGATGAACCCGCGCGTATCCCGCTCCTCGGCGCTTGCGTCCAAGGCCACCGGATTCCCCATCGCGAAGATCGCGGCCAAGCTCGCCGTGGGGTACACCCTCGACGAGATCCGCAACGACATCACGCGGGAAACCCCCGCCTCCTTCGAACCGACCATCGACTACGTGGTGACGAAGATCCCCCGGTTCACGTTCGAGAAGTTCCCCCAGACCGAGGATGTGCTCGGCACGCAGATGAAATCGGTGGGGGAGGTGATGGCGATCGGCCGCACCTTCAAGGAGTCCCTTCAGAAGGCGATCCGTTCGCTGGAGACGGGCATGTACGGATTCGAGGAGATGATCCTTCCGACGATCCCTCCGAACCCGGCGGTCCGCCGGAAGACGATCACCGGGAAACTGCGCAAGCCGAATTCCCTCCGTCTTTTTTACATCGGGGAGGCGTTTCGCGACGGATGGACGGTCGAGGAGATCCGGGAGGCGACCGGCATCGACCCGTGGTTCCTGGAGAACATCCGCCAGATCATCGCGTTGGAGAGCGAGATCCGCGCGAAGGGAGAGGCGTTCCGGAAGGAGGCGTCCGCGCTTCCGGTCGCGTTCGAGCCCTTCCTTCGCCGGATGAAGGGGAACGGATTCTCCGATCGTCGACTCTCGAAGCTCCTCGGGGTCGGAGAGGACGACATCCGCAGGATCCGGTACGCCGCGGGGGTGCGGGCGGTCTTCAAGCGGGTCGATACCTGCGGGGCGGAGTTCGAGGCGCACACACCGTACCTCTACTCGACGTACGAGCGCGAGAGCGAGGGGAACCCGACCGACCGGAAGAAGGTGGTGATCCTCGGCGGGGGCCCGAACCGGATCGGCCAGGGGATCGAGTTCGACTACTGCTGCGTCCACGGGGTCTTCGCGCTGCGCGAAGAAGGGTTCGAGACGATCATGGTGAACTGCAACCCCGAGACCGTCTCCACCGACTACGACTCTTCCGACCGACTCTACTTCGAGCCCCTGACGAAAGAGGACGTCCTCGCCATCATCGAGGAGGAGAAGCCGGTCGGCGTGATCGTCCAGTTCGGCGGCCAGACCCCGCTGAAGCTCGCCGTCCCCCTCGAAAAGGAGGGAGTCCGGATCCTGGGGACCTCGCCGGAGAGCATCGACCGGGCGGAAGACCGCGAGCGGTTCGCGGAGATGCTGAACCTGCTGGGGCTTTCCCAGCCGCCGAACGGGATCGCGCGGTCCACCCCCGATGCGGTCGCGATAGCGGCACGGATCGGGTACCCCGTCCTGCTTCGGCCGTCCTACGTCCTCGGCGGGCGGGCGATGGAGATCGTCCACGACGAGGAAGGTCTTCGCAGATACCTGACGGAGGCCGTCTCCGCTTCCGAGACGAAACCGGTTCTCGTCGACCGGTTCCTCGAGGACGCCATAGAGATCGACGTCGACGCGATCTCCGACGGGGATACGGTCGTCGTCGGCGGGATCATGGAGCATATCGAGGAAGCGGGCGTCCATTCCGGGGATTCGGCCTGCTCCCTTCCACCGCACTCCATCTCCCGCGAGACGATCGCCGAGATCACCCGGCAGACGAAGGCGCTGGCTTCCGAGCTCTCCGTCGTCGGACTGATGAACGTCCAGTTCGCCATCCAGCGCGGCAAGATCTTCATCCTCGAGGTCAATCCGCGGGCTTCCCGCACCATTCCGTTCGTCAGCAAGGCGATCGGCGTCCCGCTGGCCAAGCTGGCCGCGAAGGTGATGGCGGGCCGAAAACTGGCGGACCTCGGGTTCCTCTCGGAAGTCGTCCCGGACCACGTCTGCGTCAAGGAGGCGGTCTTCCCCTTCATCAAGTTCCCGGACGTCGACACGCTGCTCGGCCCGGAGATGAAATCGACCGGCGAGGTGATGGGGATCGACCGCGCGTTCGGGACCGCATTCGCCAAGGCCCAGATCGCGGCCGGGATGATTCTTCCCCGTTCCGGAAAGGTGTTCGTGAGCGTGCGCGACGAAGACAAGAAGGGGGTTCTCGTCGCCGCGGAAACGCTTACGCGGTGCGGCTTCACATTCGCCGCCACCCAAGGCACGGCGGCGTTCCTGACGGCGCACGGGCTTCCCTGCGACACGGTGCGGAAGGTCAACGAGGGGCGTCCGCACGTGGCGGACCTCATCAGAAACGGTGAGATCGCGCTGGTCATCAACACGCCGCTCGGCGCCCAGTCGAAGGCGGACTCCTACTACATCCGGCGCGCATCCCTGGTCTACAACATCCCGTACTTCACTACCCTGGCCGCTGCGCGCGCCGTCTCCCTCGCGATCTCCGCCCTGATCGCGGACGACCTGTCCGT
>Ga0299906_10005455_pt1 | contig 10354 bp, 9 predicted proteins | sample RVTome_14_FD_200259 | JGI IMG/M metagenome (GOLD analysis project Ga0299906, IMG submission 200259) | Soil microbial communities from uranium-contaminated site in the Upper Colorado River Basin, Wyoming, United States - RVT145D125 (version 2) ...
GGGACAGATTCACGACATGCTGTCGCAGACCCCGGTGGCGCCGCCGCCTCTCGACCTGCTCTACTACGCGCGCGAGATGCCGGAAGCGGCCTGAGGCCCGATCACTCTGCCGGCGCGGCCGCCCGCTGCCCGGTCACCGCGGCGGTGCGCGGCAGCAGGAGCACGGAGCCGAAGATCAGCGTCGCCGCCGCCGACATCACGACGAACAGCATCGAGAAGCCCCAGGTGGCGTGAATGCCGGCGATGATCGGCACCGCGGTCGCCGCGACCGAAAGCGTCACGATGTAGCGGACGGCGTAGATCCGGCTCCGCCATTCGCTGCGGGTGATGCGGCCGACCAGCACGTCGTTGATCGGGATCTGGCCGAACACCACCAGCATGAAGCCGAAGGAGACGAGCAGCGCCGCCACGCCGGTGAGGTTCAGCATGATCGCGAAGAACACCGCCTGGAAGGCGGCCACGGCGGCGAAAACAAGACGCACCGAGTAGCGGTCGACCAGGTAGCCGACGACGAGCTGGGCGAAAGCGGCCAGCGCGAAGACCAGGAAGGCGTAGGCGCCGACCGCGGTGGCCGTCGCGGCGATATCGCTCAGCCGCTCGTCGAAGATCTTGGGCAGCGCGAAGGTCGTGCTCTGGAAGATGATGCCGCCGACCGCAGTCGAGAAGATGATGATCGAGAAGACGCGGACCAGCGTGGTGCGGTCGAGCGCGACGGTGCCGGCCGCTGCCTTCTTTGCTGCGGCGCCGCTGGCGATCTCGGCGGCGCGCGCATGGCGTCCGGCGTGGACGAACCAGGCATAGGCGAGGCCGAACGCCATGGAAATGACGCCCGGCACGATGAAGGCGCTGCGCCAGCCGATCGTGTCGATCAGGAAGCCGGTGACCAGCGCCGCCGCCGCCACGCCCATATTGCCGAAGATGCCGTTGACGGCGAGCGGAACGCCGGTCTTCTCCCGCCCATGCACCACCATGGCGATGCCGACCGGGTGGTAGATCGCCGCGAACACGCCGACGGCGAACAGGCAGGCGCCGATCTGGATCGGCGTGTCGGCGAGCGCGGTCAGCATGCTGCATGCGCCGATGCCGAAGAAGAAGATCGTCATCATGCCTTCGCGGCTCCACTTGTCGGCCAGCCAGCCGGCCGGGATGGCGCAGACGCCGAAGGCGATGAAGCCGGGGGTGGCATAGGGGATCAGCGCGGCATAGCTCATGCCCCATTCCGAGGCGAGCCGGAGCGCCGCCACGGTCGCGAACACCAGCATGCAGAAATGGTCCAGGAAATGGCCCATGTTGAGGAAGAAGAAATTGGTGCGGTCGCGGTCCATGGAATCCTCCCGCCGTGCCGAATGGCATCGTTTTGCCGGAGTCTGCGCCTGTCCGTCGCGGCGGTCTTGCGATATAATGCCATAGAATGTCGAGAACTCGCCAATCGCCGTCCTACCTGAACCCGGAGGTTCAGCGCCTCGAAGCGCTGCCCCAGGCGGTGGTCGCCTATCGCCGCGACTTGGCGGACGGCGAGACGATCCCGCCACACCGCCACCGCCGCGCCCAGCTGGTCTACGCCAGCGAGGGGGTGATGACGGTGACGACCGCGGACGGCGCCTTCGTCGTGCCGCCGCAGCGGGCGGTCTGGCTGCCGGGCGGGGTCGAGCACCGGATCGACGCGCGCGGCCGGGTGGCGATGCGGACCCTCTATGTCGGCGTGGGCGCGGCCCCCGACTTGCCTCGCTCGGTCCGGGTGCTGCATGTTACACCCCTGCTGCGCGAGCTCATCCTCGCCGCCGTCGACATGCCGCAACCCTTCGCCGCCAATGGTCCCGAGCACCGCCTGATGTCCGTCATCCTCGATCAGATCCGCACGCTGCCGACCGCCCCGCTGGCGCTGCCGATGCCGAAGGACCGGCGGCTGCGGCGGGTCGCCGAGGCGCTGCTCGCCGACCCGGCGGACGGGCGCGGGCTCGAGCAGTGGGCGCGGGCGGTCGGCGCCAGCGCGCGCACCCTGGCGCGGCTGTTCCAGCACGAGACGGCGATGTCCTTCCGCGCCTGGCGCCAGCAGCTTCGCCTGCTGCGGGCGATGGAGATGCTGGCCGCCGGCCAGTCCGTGACGACGGTGGCGCTCGATCTCGGCTACGACAGCCCGAGCGCCTTCACGGCAATGTTCCGGCGCACCCTCGGCACCACGCCGAAGCGCTATTTCGGCGCGACCGCCTGAGGCGACGGCTCGATCCCATGGCAAAGTCCCCCTATCCCACGACGCCCTGCGTGGCGGTCTGCCAGATCGACCCGAAGAGCGGGTTCTGCCTCGGCTGCTACCGGACGCTGAAGGAGATCGCCCAGTGGGGCAAGTTCAGCGAGGACGAGCGCACGGCGCTGCTGCCCGAGCTGGACCGCCGCAAGGCAGAAGACCTGCGGCGCTGGAAAGAGAAGCGGAAGCGCGATGGCAACGCTTGATCAGGGCGCGCTGCCCGGCGCCGCTGCGGCGGGTCGCGACGCGAAGGTCATCGGGCTGATCTCGGCCGGGCATTTCTTCAGCCATTTCTACATCCTGTCGCTGCCGCCGCTGTTCCTTTTCCTGCAGAAGGAGTTCGCGGTCAGCTACGTCGCGCTCGGCCTCGCCCTGACCGCCTATAACCTGATCGGCGGATTGATCCAGGCGCCGGTCGGCTTCCTCGTCGACCGGATCGGCGCGCGCCTGCTGCTGCTCCTCGGCTTCGGCCTGAACGCGATCGCCGTCGGGCTGATGGGTGTGGTCGACAGCTACTGGATGCTGCTGGCGCTGGCGGTGCTTGCCGGCATCGGCAACAGCGTCTTCCATCCGGCCGACTACGCGATCATGTCCGGCGCCGTCTCGGAGACGAAGGTCGGCCGCGCCTTCGGTATCCACACCTTCGCCGGCTTTTTCGGCGGCGCCGTGGCGCCGGTCACCATGGGCCTGATGGCCGCTGCCTGGGGCTGGCGGGCGGCGCTGGTGATCGCCGGCGCGCTCGGCCTGGTCACGCTCGCGGTAATGGCGGCGAACAGCGCCGTCCTCGGCCGCGCCGCGCCCGGCAAGACCGCCGCCGCCGCCGCGGCAGTCAACGACGGCGCCACGGCGCGGCGCGGCTGGTCCCTGCTGACGACCCCGGCGATGCTGCTGTTCTTCGTGCTGTTCGGCGGCGTCACCTTCACGACCAGCGGCGTCTACGCGTTCACGATCAACGGCCTGATCGACCTGCATGGGATGTCCTACACGATCGCAAACGCGGCGCTGACCGGTTTCCTGCTGGCCAGCTCCTTCGGCGTGCTGCTCGGCGGTTCCCTTGCCGACCGGCTCGGGCGGCACGACCTCGTCGCTTCCGTGGCCCTGATCGCCGCCGCCGCGGCCATGCTGGTGCCGGCGCTGACATCGCCGTCGGCGGCCGTGCTGATCGTTGCGATGTCGCTGTCCGGCCTCGCCTTCGGCACCGTTCAGCCGGCGCGCGACATGATGGTGCGCGCGATCACCCCGGCCAGCGAGATGGGCAAGGTCTTCGGCTTCCTCTCGGTCGGCATGAGCGTGGGGGCCAGCGTGTCGCCGCTGATCTTCGGCTGGCTGATGGACGCCGGCCGCCCCGACGGCGTCTTCTCGGTCGCGGCGGCCTCCATGATCTTCATCCTGCTGGCGGCGCTCGCCGGCCGGTTCGTCGGCACCCGGTCCGGGATGGGTCGTGGTTAACCACTGTGACGGCCGTCGTTGCGTAAGATTGCAGTTCGGTTAAGCTTCCACTATATTGCACCGCACATAATTGTTGCGCCGCAAAACATACGAGGCGCCTCAAAAAAGGAATAGCTGAGATGGACATGGAAGCGTTTGATAGACATGCGGATTTGCATGGCTACTTCATCGAAGACTTGTCGGTGGGGATGAAGGCGTCATACGCTAAAACCATCACCGAAGCCGACATTGTCATTTTCGCGGGCATTTCGGGCGACAACAACCCGTTGCATCTGAACGAGGAATTCGCCCGCGACTCGATGTTCAAGGGGCGGATCGCGCATGGCATGCTGACCGCCGTATTCATCTCCACCGTGCTCGGTACCAAGCTGCCGGGACCGGGCTGCATCTATCTGAACCAGGAAGTCCGCTTCCTCGCCCCGGTCCGCCCGGGCGAGACGGTGCTGACCGAAGTGACGATCACCGACGTAAACCTGGAAAAAAGCCGCGCCGTCGCCAAGTCGATCTGCACGGTCGCCGGCAAGCCGGTCGTCGAGGGAACGTCGACCCTGCTCGTTCCCTCCCGCGAGAAGATGAAGAAGCGCCAGGCGGCTTGAGGCTGCGCCGCCCACCGGTCATTCAGCGCTAAACAAACGCCGCCCGGGCCGGTATACCTTGGCCCGTGCGAAGCCGGCTTACTGTTTTTCCCGAAGCCGGCGCGTCGGACCGAGGGCGATGCGTATACTGCGTCATTTCGAGAGCGTACCCGGCGATGCTCAGGGCGGCGTGGTCGTCCTGGGCAATTTCGACGGCGTCCACCGCGGCCACCAGGCGGTGATCGGAACCGCGGCCGAGGATGCCGCGCGGCTCGGCGCGCCGCTCGTGGTCGTCACCTTCGAGCCGCATCCGCGCCGCTTCTTCCGGCCCGATGAGCCGCCCTTCCGCCTCACGCCCTTTCGCATCAAGGTGATCCAGCTCGACGCGCTCGGCGTCGACGTGCTGCTGGTACTGCGCTTCGATCTGGCGATGTCGCAGATGGCGGCGGAGGACTTTGCCCGAACTGTCCTGCTCGACAGCCTCAAGCCGCGCCAGATCACGATCGGCTACGACTTCCACTTCGGTCATCAGCGCCGCGGCAATCCGGCCCTGCTGCAGCGGCTGGTCGGCGCCGGCGGCGGATGCGCGGTCAAGGTCGTCGAGCCCGTGGCCTCGGCCGACGGCGAAGTCTATTCCTCGACCCGTATCCGCGAGTATCTCGCCGGCGGCAGGCCGGGCCATGCGGCGGCCTTGCTGGGACGGCCGTTCGAGATCGAAGGCCGGGTGCTGCGCGGCGACCGCCGCGGCCGGACGATCGGCTTCCCCACCGCGAACCTCGATCTCGGCCCCTACCTGCGCCCGGCCTACGGCGTCTATGCGGTGCGCGCGGGCCTGGGGGACGGCGACGCGCCGGAATGGTTCGACGGCGTCGCCAATCTCGGCGTGCGGCCCACCGTCGACGGCAGTCGGCTGCTGCTCGAGACCCATCTCTTCGGCTTCGACCGCGACATCTATAACCAGCACCTGCGGATCGCGCTGATCGAGTTTATCCGGCCGGAGCGGCGCTTCCCCGGGCTCGAGGCGCTGCGCGCCCAGATCGCCGAGGACTGCGCCGCGGCGCGGCGGATTTTGCGGACACGCGCGGCCGGCGCGGCTTGACCCGGTACTTTCCCCGTATAGGATGGCGCGCCTAGAGCAACCTGCGTCCTATCGGACGCAGATAAGTTGCTCTAGCCTTTTAAGATAGATCAATTTATCTGCAACCGGGTGATTCCACCTCATTGCAGATTGATCTAGCGGATGACGTAGCGATGGCCGATTACAAGGACACGATCCAGCTTCCCCGGACCGACTTCCCGATGAAGGCCGGGCTGCCGCAGCGCGAGCCGGAGCTGCTCGCGCGCTGGGCGACGCTCGGCCTGTGGCAGCGCCTGAGGGATGACGCCAAGGGTCGGCCGAAATTCATCCTGCATGACGGCCCGCCCTACGCGAACGGCAACCTGCATATCGGCCACGCGCTGAACAAGATTCTCAAGGACGTGATCAACCGGTCCCAGCAGATGATGGGCAAGGACGCCAACTACGTCCCCGGCTGGGACTGCCACGGCCTGCCGATCGAATGGAAGATCGAGGAGCGGTACCGCGAGGCAGGGCAGGACAAGGACGCCGTGCCGATCGTCGAGTTCCGCCAGGAATGCCGCGAGTTCGCCGACCACTGGATCGGCGTGCAGCGGGAGGAATTCGTGCGCCTCGGCGTGCTCGGCGACTGGGACCGGCCCTACACCACCATGGACTACGCCGCGGAAGCCCAGATCGCGCGCGAGATCGGCGCATTTCTGCTGAACGGCGGGCTTTACCGCGGCGCCAAGCCGGTGCTGTGGTCGATCGTCGAGAAGACGGCGCTCGCCGAGGCCGAGGTCGAGTATCAGGACGTGACCTCGCCCGCGATCCATGTCCGCTTTCCGATCGTGAGGCCGGCGGATCCGGCTTTCGCCGACGCGTCTGTGGTGATCTGGACGACGACGCCCTGGACAATTCCCGGAAACCGCGCGGTCGCCTATGGCGCGGACTACGACTACGTGCTGGTCGAGGTGACGGCTGCCGGCGAGGGCAGTCTGGCCAGGACCGGCGAACGGCTGGTCCTGGCGAAGCCGCTGCTGGAGCAGGTCTGCGCGGAAGCGAAGATCGACGGCCACAAGGTGCTGGGCGGCTGCAAGGGCGTGGCGCTCGCCGGCATGGTCTGCGCCCATCCGCTGCGCGGCCAGGGTTACGACTTCGACGTGCCGCTGCTGTCTGCCGACTTCGTCACCACGGACCAGGGCACCGGCTTCGTCCACATCGCGCCGGGACACGGCGCGGACGACTTCGTGCTCGGCTCGGCGAACGGCATCGAGGTGCCGGAGACGGTCGGCGAGGACGGCACCTTCTACGCCCATGTGCCGCTGTTCGCCGGCATGGCCGTCTATACGTCGGAAGGAAAGCCCGGCGAGATCACCGGCGCGATGATCAAGGCGCTGACCGCGGCGGGCCGGCTGCTCGCCAAGGGGCGGCTGCGTCACAGCTATCCGCATTCCTGGCGCTCCAAGGCGCCGCTGATCTTCCGCAGCACCTCGCAGTGGTTCATCTCGATGGACACCAACGCGCTGCGCAGCAAGGCGCTGAGCGCGATCGACGCGACCGCCTTCTACCCGCCGCAGGGCCGCAACCGCCTCTACGCGATGATCGAGGCCCGCCCGGACTGGTGCATCTCGCGCCAGCGCGCCTGGGGCGTGCCGATCCCGGTCTTCGTCAACAAGCAGACGGGCGAGCCGCTGCGCGACGCCCGGGTGGTCGAGCGCGTCGCCGAGGCCTTCGCGACCGAGGGCGCGGACGCCTGGTTCTCCAGCGATCCGTCGCGCTTCCTCGGCAACGATTACAGCCCCGCCGACTACGAGCAGGTGCGCGACGTCGTCGACGTGTGGTTCGATTCCGGATCGACGCATGCCTTCGTGCTCGAAGGCCGGCCGGATCTCGCGTGGCCCGCCTCGCTTTACCTGGAAGGCTCGGACCAGCATCGCGGCTGGTTTCACTCATCGCTGCTGGAAGCCTGCGGCACGCGCGGCCGCGCGCCCTACGAAGGCGTGCTGACGCATGGCTTCGTGCTGGCGGAGGACGGCCGCAAGATGTCGAAGTCACTCGGCAACGTCGTGGCGCCGCAGGAAGTTGTGGAACAGCATGGCGCGGAAACGCTCCGCCTCTGGGTCGTCGCCTCGGACTATTCCGAGGACCTCAAGATCGGCCCCGATATCATCAAGCACCAGACGGACGCGTATCGCCGGCTGCGCAACACGCTGCGCTACCTGCTGGGCAACCTCAACGGCTTCGAGGCGTCCGCCCGGGTCGAGCCGTCAGCCATGCCGGAGCTCGAGCGCTGGGTGCTGCACCGGCTGTGGGAGCTCGACCGCCATGTCCGGCGCTGCTGCATGGAATACGACTTCCACGCCTTGTTCCGCGCGCTGCACGATTTCTGTGCGGTCGACCTGTCTGCCTTCTATTTCGACATCCGAAAGGATTGCCTCTACTGCGACGCGCTGGATTCGCCGCGCCGCCGTGCCGCCCAGACCGTGCTCGACAGCCTGTTCGAGTGCCTGACGGCCTGGCTCGCGCCGATCCTCTGCTTTACCGCGGAGGAGGCATGGCTCTGCCGCTTCCCGGACGAGACCGGCAGCGTGCACTTGCGGCAATTTCCCGCGGTGCCCGACTCGTGGCGCGACGATGCGCTGGTGGCGCGCTGGCAGACGGTGCGGGACGTGCGCCGCGTCGTGCTGGGCGCGCTGGAGATCGAGCGTGCCGAGAAGCGCATCGGGTCCAGCCTTCTGGCCGCGCCGGATGTCTACGTTACGGCGGCGCACAAGGCGGCGCTCGACGGGCTCGACCTCGCCGACATCGCCATCACCTCGGATATCGTGGTGATCGACGGTCCGCCGCCGGCCGGCGCCTTCACCTTGCCCGACGTGGCCGGCGTCGGCGTCGTGCCGAAGAAGGCGGCCGGCGAAAAGTGCGAGCGCTGCTGGAGGGTGCTGCCCGATGTCGGCAGCGTCCCCGACGTGCCCGGCGTGTGCGGCCGCTGCGCCGACGCGGTCCGGATCAAGCGGCGCGCGGCCTGACGGGCGATGCTGCGGCTCGGTCTGCTCATCGCCCTGCCGGTCGTCGTCCTCGATCAGATCTCCAAATGGTGGATTCTGACCGAGGTCATGGACCCGCCCAAGACCATTGCGGTGACCGGTTTCTTTAACCTCGTTCTGGTTTGGAACCGCGGGGTCAGCTTCGGCCTGTTCGACTCGAATTCGGCCTGGGGGCCCGTTCTGCTGACCGCCCTGGCGCTCGCCATTGCGGCCGGTCTCGTGGTCTGGCTCCGGCGGGCCGGGAGCCGTCTGGCGGCGGCGGCGATCGGCCTTGTGCTCGGCGGCGCCATCGGCAACGTGATTGACCGGGTGCGCTTCGGGGCAGTGGCCGATTTCCTGGATTTCCACGCCGCAGGGTATCACTGGCCTGCCTTCAACGTGGCGGACTCGGCGATCAGTGTGGGGGTCGGCTTGCTCCTCTACGACGGGTTGTTTGAATCCCGGCGGAAATCCGAGTAGATTACCGCCAAATAACGGGAGGGCCTACTTGCCTCACGCTTTGAAGCGAACTGGGATTCTCGCGCTGACCGCGGTCGCGCTGTCGGGCTGCGTCCTTTTCGACGGCTCGCGGCGGTCCGGACCGGACGAGTTCGGCATCGTCACGCGCGCGCCCTTGAGCCAGCCGCCGGACTATGCGCTGCGCCCGCCGCGCACCGGCGCCCAGCGGCCGAATGAAGTCTCCCCGCGGGAAGAGGCTCGCACGCAGTTGCTGAACGTCACGTCACGCAACGGCGATTCGCGCTATGCGCTGGCCAGCGGCGCCAACGGCGCGGCGCCCGAGGACGGCCCGTCGCGGGGCGAGCATTCCCTGCTGAAGCAGGCCGACGCGCTTAACGTCGATCCGGATATCCGCGTCCTCATCGACCGCGAAAACGGCCGCGTGAAGGAGGACGACTCCCTCGTCGACAAACTGGTCTTTTGGCGTCCGAAGGAAGAGTCGGGCGCTAACGTCATCGATGCGAAGAAAGAGGCGGAGCGCCTCAGCCGCAATGCCGCGATCGGCGCGCCGCCGACCGAGACCCCGCCTAAGGCCCGCTGAGCTTTTCTAACACGGAGCGGAGCATTTCCGGATATCCCGCCCGCTTGGCCGCGGCGGAACAATAGAATTATCGCGTCTTACTGTAATTTATTAGCGCAAATACTTTGCCTTGATAAATGTTCCGGAGAGATATAAGAGGGTTTTATTGGCGATATTCTATTGAATGCCAATTGCCTTATTTGTCGGCATGTTCGGCGGGCGCTGGACGCCGCCGGCGCCCGGATTGCCGCAGCGGGCGTCGAAATGGCCTCGGTAACAAGAGCGTAATCGCCGGCGGACGGTATTGTTTTCGCTCTCGGCCGGCAGCATATCACAGAGCGCCCGACGCGCCGGTCCGGCCGGAAGGTGAACTGAGAGGGTAGATAATGGGCGTCTCGATCCGCTGCGCCGCGCTGGCCGCGAGCTTGTGTCTCCTTGCCGTTACGGCGCCGGCGCGCGCCGCGGTATTCAGCCCGGAAAGCTTCACCCTGGAGAACGGCCTCCAGGTCATCGTCATCCCCAATCACCGTACGCCCGTCGTCAACCACACGATTTACTACCGCGTCGGCGCCATGGACGAGCCGCCGGCGAAATCCGGCCTCGCGCATTTCCTCGAGCATCTCATGTTCAAGGGCACCGAATCGCTGAAGCCGGGCGAGTTTTCCGCGATCGTCGCGCGCAACGGCGGGCAGGAGAACGCCTTCACCTCGCAGGACTATACCGGCTATTTCCAGACCGTCGCCGTCGACCGCCTCGCGAAGATGATGGAGATCGAAGCCGACCGGATGACCGGTCTCGTGCTCACCAGCGAGGCCATCGAGCCGGAGCGCGGCGTCGTGCTCGAGGAGCGGCGCAGCCGCACCGACAGCAATCCCAGCGCCAAGCTGCGCGAGCAGGCGAACGCGGCGCTGTTCATGAATCATCCCTACCGCATACCGATCATCGGCTGGGAACATGAGATCC
>Ga0299906_10005456_pt1 | contig 10353 bp, 8 predicted proteins | sample RVTome_14_FD_200259 | JGI IMG/M metagenome (GOLD analysis project Ga0299906, IMG submission 200259) | Soil microbial communities from uranium-contaminated site in the Upper Colorado River Basin, Wyoming, United States - RVT145D125 (version 2) ...
GGCGGGCGCGCCGCGGCGCGCGAGACGGCGATGCGCGTGGCGGCGGGCGCGATCGCGAAGAAGTGGCTGCGTACGCGTTACCGTGTCGAGGTGCGCGGTTATCTCGCGCAAATCGGTCCGCTGTCGATAGAACTGAAAGACTGGAGTGAGGTCGATCGCAACCCGTTCTTCTGTCCCGATCCGGCGCGCGTTGCCGAACTGGAGCAATACATGGATGCCCTTCGCAAGGAGGGCGACTCGGTCGGCGCGCGCGTCAACGTCGTCGCCACCGGCATGCCGGTCGGATGGGGCGAGCCGGTGTTCGATCGGCTCGACGCCGATGTTGCCTATGCCATGATGAGCATCAACGCGGTCAAGGGCGTCGAAATCGGCGCCGGCTTTCGCTCGGTCGCGCAGAAGGGTACGGAACACCGCGATGAAATCACGCCGGCCGGTTTTTTGTCGAACAACGCCGGCGGCATGCTCGGTGGCATTTCGAGCGGCCAGGACATCGTGGTCGGCATCGCGCTCAAGCCGACGTCCAGCATTCGCCTCGCGGGGCGGACGGTGAATCGAAGCGGCGAGGCGGTGGAAGTGGCCACCACCGGACGCCACGATCCATGCGTCGGTATTCGCGCGACGCCGATCGCGGAAGCGATGCTGGCGATTGTCTTGATGGATCACGCGCTGCGCGACCGGGCGCAAAACGCCGACGTGCAGCGAACCACGCCGATCATTCCGGGCGGCGCCGGCTAAGCGGCCGAGACGGCGTCCGGCTTTGTCAACTTCTCCGCGAACGCGGAGTCGATGGAGGCAAGCGATGAATACCAAGCGTTGGCTCTGGGCCAGTATCGCGGTGTTCGCGGTAATGGCGATTTCGGATTTTCTTATCCATGGCGTGCTGTTGTCGGATCTCTACCGGCAGACCGTATCGGTGTGGCGACCGTCGGTCGACGCCCGGCAGCTCACGTGGATATTTTTCGTCGGCTATCTCGTGTTCGCGCCTTTCTTTGCGCTCGTGTACTCCAAGGGTTACGAGCCGGGCAAATCGGGATGGGGGCAAGGACTACGCTTCGGGTTGTACCTTGGCGCGATGTTGTCGGTGTTGAACAGCTACGGCTGGTACGTGGTGCTGCCGATTCCGGTGGTGATCGCCTGCTATTGGTTTGCGGCGACGTTCGTGCAGTTCATTCTGGCGGGTATCGCGGCGGGACTGATTTACCGAAGGTCCTAGGGCGCGAACGCCCGCCGCGGCTAGGCGCGGGAGCGCGCTCGCCGACGGCGAAACGGCGTGATGTCGATGACCTGTCCCGATTCGGTAGGTGGAGAGCGTTTGGGTGCCGCCTCGCCGTCGCCGAAGATCGTGTTCAATGCTACGCAAAGTTCTTCGATCGTGCGAACGAGATCCACGTCGGTGCGATTGTGGCGCAGTGCCTCGAGCCGCAGCGGCGCGACGGCGTCGAACGTCGCGGCGCGCTCGACATCGTCGGTCAACGATCGGCAGCGGTTGCCCGAGTAAATCGATTGCGCCAGGCGTTTCGAAAAATCGTGGTGCAGCGGACTCGACTCGAATAGATCTTTGATGGCCGTCGCCGCCGGATTTAGCGGCAGCTGGTGATAGCCGAGGTGTGCTTCCAGCTGTTGCAAGAGTTCGAGGTAATTCATACGGCGGTACGGATCATGCGCACGACGGCGTCGCCGGCGTTGGAGAGCGTGCGCTTGGCGTGGGTGACGATACCAAGTTCGCGTTGTATCGTTTTCATGTTTTTAATCTGGACTACTTTCAAGTCGCCGTCAATCATCGTGCGCGGTAGCGCCGTCCATCCGAGGCCGATTGACACCAGCATCTTCAGCACTTCGAGATAATTGGTCGTCATGTCGACGCGCACCTTTGCGCGCGCGGCGCCCAACGCTTTCAGAATAATCTCGCGCGTGTAGGTACCCGGTCCCGGAAGAATCGCCGGATGATCGAGCAGCGCGCGTACGGTCGCGCTGCGCTGCACGGCCAGCGGGTGACTCGGCGCGACAACGACGTCGAGCGGATCGTGCCAAACGCGTTCGCAGCGCAGTTGCGCGATCGGCGCCGGCGGCAACGTGACAATCGCGAGTTCCAGCTCGCCGCGCACCACGGCGTGACAGGCTTGTTCCGAATCCATGAAGCGAAGATCGAGGCGCACGTCCGGATAGCGCGCGTGAAACCGCTTGAGTGTTTCCGGAATGCGGTGCAGGCCGATGTGATGGCTGGTGGCGAGCGACAGCGAACCGCGGATTTGGCCCGATAGATTGGCGAGCGAGCGCTTGGCGTCGTCGAGTTCGTTCAGTATCGAACGCGAGCGTTCGAGTAATGCGCGCCCGGCTTCGGTGAGTTGGACGCGCCGGCCGATGCGATCGAAGAGTTGTGCGTCGAAGCGCCGCTCGAGCGCGGCGATGCGCTTACTGATCGCGGGCTGGGTGAGATAGATGCGCTCCCCGGCGCGTGAGAACGAACCCGTTTCGGCAACGGCCAGAAAGGCTTGGAGGGCGGCGAAATCCATTACTATTGGGAATCGAATGTATGTAAAAGATGAATTTGAGTTATTTATATATCATGCCTACCATATGCGCAATGGTTAGCACCCGCGCCGCTTGGCGTCGGAGGATCGATGGCCGCGAAGACGTTGTACGACAAGCTCTGGAATGCACACGTCGTGCGCGAGAACGACGACGATACCACGCTGATCTATATCGATCGGCACCTGGTTCACGAGGTGACGAGCCCGCAGGCGTTCGAGGGCCTGAAGCTCGCCGGTCGGCCGCTGTGGCGCGTCGACGCCAACGTCGCAACCGCGGATCACAACGTGCCGACGACCGATCGCGCGCGCGGCATCGCCGACCCGGTATCGCGGTTGCAAGTCGAGACGTTGGATAAAAACTGCCGCGACTACGGCATCGTCGAGTACGGTATGAACGACGCGAACCAGGGCATCGTCCACGTCATCGGTCCCGAACTCGGTGCCACGCTGCCCGGCATGACGGTGGTGTGCGGCGACTCGCACACCTCGACGCACGGCGCCTTCGGCGCGCTCGCGTTCGGCATCGGCACTTCCGAAGTCGAGCACGTGCTCGCCACCCAGTGTCTCATAATGAAGAAGGCGAAGAACATGCGCGTGCGGGTCGACGGCCCGATCCCGGCCGGCGTGACGGCGAAAGACATCGTGCTCGCGATCATCGGTCGCATCGGCACCGCCGGAGGTACCGGGCACGCGATCGAATTTGCGGGATCGGCGATCGAAGCGCTCAGCGTCGAGGGTCGCATGACCTTGTGCAACATGGCGATCGAAGCGGGCGCGCGCGCCGGCATGGTGGCGGTGGACGACAAGACGATCGAATACTTCCGCGGGCGGCGCTACGCGCCGAGCGGCGCGATGTGGGATCGCGCCGTGCAAACCTGGCATACGATGCGAAGCGACGCCGGCACGACGTTCGACAGGGAAGTCGTCATCGATGCGCGGACGATCAAACCACAAGTCACCTGGGGAACCTCGCCGGAAATGGTCGTGCCGGTCGACGCCGCGGTTCCCGACCCGGCCCAGGAGCCGGATGCGATGAAGCGCATCGGCATCGAGAACGCGCTCAAGTACATGGCCCTGAAACCGGGCACGCCGATAATCGAAATATCGATCGATAAGGTCTTTATCGGCTCGTGCACCAATTCCCGGATCGAAGACCTGCGTGCCGCCGCCGCGGTCGCGAAAGGCAAACGCGTCGCCGGCAACGTCAAACTTGCGCTCGTCGTTCCCGGTTCTGGGGCGGTGAAGCGGCAAGCGGAACAGGAGGGGCTCGATCGGGTCTTCAAGGAAGCGGGCTTCGAATGGCGCGAGCCGGGCTGTTCCATGTGCCTGGCGATGAATGCCGATCGGCTGGAACCGGGAGAGCGCTGCGCCTCGACGTCAAACCGCAACTTCGAAGGACGGCAGGGCGCCGGCGGCCGCACGCACCTGGTCAGCCCCGCCATGGCCGCCGCGGCCGCGATCGCAGGGCATTTTGTCGATGTAAGAGATCTAAGAAACTTATCCGCAGATGAACGCAGATAGGGGCACAGAATCTTTGATTTTATTTTCGCTTATCTGCGTTTATCTGCGGAAAGAAATATTATGAAGAAATTTGAAAAGCTAGCCGGCCTCGTGGCGCCGATGGATCGACCGAACGTCGATACCGACGCCATCATTCCGAAGCAGTATTTAAAGTCGATAAAGCGTACTGGCTTCGGACCGAACCTGTTCGATACCTGGCGCTACCTCGATCCGGGCGAGCCGGGGATGGACCATGGCAAGCGCCGGATCAACCCCGACTTTGTGTTGAATTTGCCGCGCTACCGGGGCGCGCAGATTCTTTTGACGCGTGACAACTTCGGCTGTGGGTCCTCGCGCGAGCATGCGCCGTGGGCGCTGCTCGACTACGGCATACGCGCCATCGTCGGCCCGAGTTACGCCGATATTTTTTACAACAACAGTTTCAAGAACGGCTTGCTGCCGATCGTACTGGCGCCGGATGCGATCGAGGCGTTGTTTAAGGAAACGCTGGCGACGCCGGGCTACAAGCTGGCCGTTGACCTCGTGGGACAAACCGTCACGACGCCGTCGGGAAAGTCGTTTGGCTTCGCTATCGACGCGTTTCGCAAGCACCGCCTCGTGAACGGCCTGGATGACATCGGCCTGACCCTGCGGCACGTGGACCAGATCCGTGCCTATGAAGCGCGACGCAAGCAGGAGGCGCCGTGGCTGTTCGGTCTGAGAACGAGTAAATGAGTCGGAAGGTTCTCGTTTTGCCGGGCGACGGTATCGGCCCGGAAGTCGTGGCGCAAGCGCTGAAAGTGCTTGAGCGCCTGCGGCGCGATTTCGGGCTGGCGGTCGAGATCGAATCGGCCCCGGTCGGCGGCGCTGCGTACGAGCAGCATCGGAAACCGTTGCCTGACGCGACGCTTGGTTTGGCGAAACAAGCCGACGCCGTGTTGCTTGGCGCCGTCGGCGGCCCGGCGTACGACAAGCTGCCTCGCGAGCTACGACCGGAAAAGGCGCTGTTGACGCTGCGATCGGAGTTGGAACTGTTCGCCAATTTGCGCCCGGCGATACTTTACCCACAACTCGCCTCGGCGTCGTCGCTAAAGGCGGACGTCGTTGCCGGCCTCGACATCTTGATCGTGCGCGAGCTGACCGGCGACGTCTATTTCGGAGAACCGCGCGGGGTGAAGACATTGGAGGCGGGTGAACGGCAGGCCTTCAACAATATGGTGTACAGCGAGCACGAAATCGAACGCGTCGCACGCGTCGGTTTCGACGCTGCGCGCAAACGCGGCAAGAAGCTTTGCTCTGTCGACAAGGCCAACGTACTGGAAGTCTCGGGACTATGGCGCGAGGTGCTTGAACGCGTCGCCGGGGACTACGCCGATGTGAGCCTGACGCACATGCTCGTCGACAACGCCGCCATGCAATTGGTGCGCGCGCCGAAGCAATTCGACGTGATCGTCACCGGCAATCTTTTTGGCGACATTCTGTCGGACGAAGCGGCCATGCTGACGGGCTCGATCGGCATGCTGCCGTCGGCGTCGCTCGATGCGGCGAATAAAGGAATGTACGAACCGATTCACGGCTCCGCGCCGGACATCGCCGGCAAGGACATGGCGAACCCGCTCGCGACGATTCTTTCGGTGGCGATGATGCTGCGCTACACGCTTAACGAGTCGGCGCTGGCCGAGCGCGTGGAGCGCGCGGTGGCGCGGGTGCTCGATGGCGGTTTGCGCACGGGCGATATTTTTACCGAGGGAACGAAGAGGGTCGGCACCCGGCAAATGGGCGAAGCGGTGGTGAACGCGCTGTCATGAGACGGCGCGCCGAATGTTACAGCAAGCGAACGCGGATAGATCAATGAAGCGAGTTGGGTTGGTGGGTTGGCGCGGTATGGTGGGTTCCGTGTTGGTGGAACGCATGCGGGCCGAGCGCGATTTCGATTTGATCGAGCCGACGTTCTTCAGTACGTCGCAAGCGGGCGCTAAGGGGCCCGCGATCGGAAAGGATGCGCCGCTCGAAGACGCGAAGAATATCGATGCGCTGACGTCGATGGAGATCGTTATTTCCTGCCGGGGCGGGGAGTACACGGCCGACGTTTTTCCAAGATTGCGTGCCGTAGGCTGGAAAGGCTTTTGGATCGATGCCGCGTCGACGCTGCGGATGGCGGACGATGCGGTCATCATCCTCGATCCGGTCAATCGGCGGGTCATCGACGACGCGCTGGCGCGCGGCATCAAGAACTACATCGGCGGCAACTGCACGGTCTCGCTCATGCTGATGGGGCTCGGCGGTTTGTTCAATCAAGGATTGGTGGAGTGGATGACGGCGATGACTTACCAAGCCGCTTCCGGCGCCGGTGCCCAGTACATGCGCGAGCTGCTCCAACAAATGGGCGCGGCCTACGGTGCGGCGAAGGACCTGCTGGATGATCCGGGTTCGGCGATTCTCGATATCGATCGCAAGGTCGCCGATCGGCTGCGGCAAGCGGATTTCCCGACAGCGAATTTCGGTGTTCCGCTCGCGGGCAGTTTGATTCCGTGGATCGACCGGGACCTCGGCAACGGCCAGAGCCGCGAAGAGTGGAAGGGCGGCGCCGAGGCCAATAAGATTCTGGGGCGTGGCGCCGATCCGATCCCGGTCGACGGCGTTTGCGTGCGCATCGGAGCGATGCGCTGTCACAGTCAAGCGCTGACGATCAAACTCACCCGTGACGTTCCGCTCGACGATGTGAGCAATATCATTGGCTCCGCCAACGACTGGGTGCACGTTGTGCCGAACGAACGCGACGCGTCGATCGCTCAACTAAGTCCCGCCGCGGTTACCGGTAAGCTCGACATTCCGGTCGGGCGGCTGCGCAAGCTCCCGATGGGCGGAGAATTCCTCGCGGCATTTACGGTCGGCGATCAACTTCTGTGGGGCGCGGCGGAACCGCTGCGCCGCATGCTGCGTATCATCCTCGAAAGCTAGACCTCGGTACCGCGTCGCCTGCGACCCCCATAGGGACCTCGAGTCGGGCAAATTTGCCCGACGAACCGGGACCGACTATAGAAAATAGAGGGCCAATTCTCTGCGAATCTACCGTGCCCCTGTCGGCGAAATTCCACGTGGGTTCATGGCTTTATCCGTCGGTGCCCGGACAATCACTCATGCGAGTGCCCTAGCGAGGTCCGCGATGCAGCTCCGAGCAGCGGCGGGCCGAGGGTCGATTGGGACAAAACTTGTGCTGGCGGGCCCATTTAGTTGAGATTTATAAAGGCCATTACTATTATACCTACATAACTCTCGGTCACTTATGGCGAACGAAGGAGCTAACCCTGAACGCCGCCTGGAAGAAATCATGTCACAGCAGATAGTTATGCGCGTGGTGGTGCGTTCGCTTGTAGGCGTTTTGTTCGCGTTGTCCCCGCTTGTGAGTCACGCGCTTGGGCTGGGCAAACTCGAACTGAAATCAGCTCTCAACCAACCGCTCGACGCGGAAATCGATTTCACGTCCGTTTCAGACGCCGAACTGAAAGGACTCAAGGTTTCGCTCGCGCCGCGCGCGGACTTCGAGGCGGCGGGCGCCGAGCGCATCCCGCTCCTGTCGCAAATAAAGTTCACGATTGCCAAGCGTCCGGATGGGCGCCACTACGTGCTGCTAAAGACCGACCAGCCGGTCGTCGAGCCGTTTCTGTTTGTGGTTCTGCAAGTGGACTGGGCCGGCGGACGCTTGGTCCGCGAGTACACGGCTCTTCTCGATCCACCGTCCTATGTCGTCGGAAAGCCGGCCGCGGTGGAATCGCCGCAAACGGCGCCGACCGTCGTCGCGCCGAGCACGCCGCCGCCCTCCACCGTCGAGACCGTTCCACCGCCGACGCCAGCCGGGCCGGAAGGCGAGACCCGTCTCGCGACGCCGGCACCGCCGGCGGCCGAACCTCTGGCGGCGCAACCGCCGCAGCAGGAAGTGAGTCCGCGCCCAGGCGAAACTCAGGAAGTGCAAATCCCAACGCCCAGCGAAGCGACGCAGCCTGCGATCGCGGCGCAAGAAAGCGATTGGTCGAACGCGGTTGAGTACACCGTGCGGCCGGGCGACACCTTGTGGGCGATCGCCGAGCGTATTCGTGCCGATGGGAACCTTTCAACCGAGCAGGTCATTCTCGCGATCTTTCGAAACAATCCGGATGCGTTCTTCCGTAACAACGTGAACAACGTTTACGCCGGAAAAGTTTTGAAGATTCCGGAACGCGACGCCGTCGCGGCGACACCGCTAAACGCGGCGCGGCGCGAGTTTCGTGCGCAGTACAGTGCGTGGAAGGAATACAAGACGCAGCTCGCCGCGCGCGGTCGCGCGCTTAAAGTCGAACCGGAAGGGGCGGAGCCGGCAGCCCCGACATCGCCGGACACCGCGCAAAGCAAGCCGTCGGAAGAAAAGAAAGCAGCGACGGCAGCCGCGCCGACGAAGGAATCGGAAGAGCTGTTGAAGATTGTTCGCGGCGCGGGCGAAGAAAAACAGAAGGCCGGAGAGAAGAGCGCGGAGACTGAATCGAGCAAGGCCGCCGAGTCGCGCGAGCGAACGGCGTTGGCCGAGCGCGTCGCCACGCTTGACGAGTCGTTGGAGTCGAAACGACTGGAAAACCGCGAGCTGACCGAGAAGGTCGGTCAGGTGCGGTCGCAAATTAAGAACGAGAAGCGCCTCATCGAACTGGAAAACGAGACGGTCGCGCGACAAACCGCGAAACCGGCCGAACCGACGCCGGAGGCGCCGAAGCCCGAGGCGAAACCGGAGCCGGCACCGACGCCGGCACCGGAGGCAAAGACCGCGGCGCCGCCTCCCCCGGCCAAGCCGGTGGAACCGGCGCCGAAGCCGCGCGCCCGACCGCCGGCGCCGCCATCGCCACCGGCGAAAAGTTTGGTCGATACGATTATTGAAACGGTGACCGATGGCTCCGTGCTGCCTTTGGTGGGCGGAGTGCTGGTCCTGTTGGTCGGCGGCGTGCTCATGATCTACATGCGCCGCCGGCGCCGCTCGATCGCGGAGTTCGAAGAAAGCATTCTTGCTTCCGACGCGATTGCCACCGAGGCATCGCCGACGTCGGCGGAGACGACCGGCCAGGTGACGACGGGCGATACGTCGTTCCTGAGCGACTTCAGCAAGGGCGGCATGGGTCAGGTGCATACGGATGAAGTCGACCCGGTGGCCGAAGCCGAGGTGTACTTGGCCTACGGCCGCGACGAAACCGCGGAAGAAATTCTGAAAGAAGCGATCGTCAAGAATCCCGAGCGTCACGAGCTGAAACAGAAGCTCCTTGAGATTTATGCGCAGCGCAACGACGTGGGTGCGTTCGAAACCTTGGCGGAAGAGTTGTATGCCGCGGTTGCAGGTCGTGGCAGCAAGGTATGGGAGAAAGTCGAGGAGATGGGCCGCAAGCTCAATCCCGACAACCCCATGTTCCGCGGCGGTGCGCCGGAGCAGCGCGGCGCGGGAAGCGCCGGGAACGCGCCACCGAGTTCCAAAACGGTTCCCGCCGCAAGCGCATTCGGCGCGGCCGCATCGACCCGAGTCGCGGACCAACCCGCGTCGGTCGACTTCGAGTTCGAAACGGGGGCCGGGTCGCAATCGGCAGCCGCCGACACGGGCAGCATCGAGTTCGGTCTCGATACCGAGGATCTGCCGGGAACGCCCGCGTCCGCGGCGAAACCGCGCGCGCGCGGCGGCGCCACCGAACTTGACGAGTTCAAGCTCGATACGCCGGTCGACGACGTGGTGGAATTCGACGCCGCCAAAGGGAACGGATCGGATTCGGTTTCGTTCGGAAGCGACGCCGCTCGTGGCGGTGGCGATGACGACATCAAGTGGGATCTCGACACGCAGGAGCCAGCCGCCTCGGCGGCGGGCGAAGAGAAGGCCGCAAGCGGCAATGGCGCCGATGAGCAGTGGGACGAAACCGCCACCAAGCTCGATCTTGCGAAGGCTTACATCGATATGGGTGACGCCGAAGGGGCGCGCAGCATCCTCGATGAGGTTCTGGCCGAAGGAAACGACGCGCAAAAGAAACAGGCCGCCGAGTTGGCGGCACAAATCGCCTAGTCGGCGATACCCAAGGGATCGTCAGCCCGCCGGTCAGTGATTATTAGAGAACGCCCCGCCCGCCCTTAGGCGGGGACTTCAAATTCCGCAATTGTTGAATCGAGCGACGACCGGGCGCTTTAGGGAATCGTCGTGACGCGCGCTATCCGAACGTCTCTGGATCCTGCCTAGAAGCGGCGCCCGAAGTAAACGCCGGTATACCGGTCGAAGCCGGCGGCCGCTGCCGCGCCGATGTACCCGTTGTCTTCCAGATACAATTGC
>Ga0299906_10005457_pt1 | contig 10353 bp, 9 predicted proteins | sample RVTome_14_FD_200259 | JGI IMG/M metagenome (GOLD analysis project Ga0299906, IMG submission 200259) | Soil microbial communities from uranium-contaminated site in the Upper Colorado River Basin, Wyoming, United States - RVT145D125 (version 2) ...
CGCAATGTTGCACGATTGGCAGCCAAAGAAGCGCCAGTGCGCAGGCCAGTGTGCGAAGGGGGAAGGTCACGGACGGGGAAAAAAGAACGGTGGCCGGCGAACGTGTCAACCGCGGTACGTGGTCGCTTGCGTTGCGTGCGTTTGATCGGGCGGGACTTTTGTTCTGCGCTCTCTATCGTTAGCGGCGGGCCGCACGGCACGTGCGGCCCGCACCTCGACCTCGATTTTGGCGGCGGCACCGAAGCCCAAGGAGACTTCGCGATCGTTGTCGAGACGCGCGCGAATAATCCCGGCTTGCTCGTCGCGCTGGATGATTTCGAGTTCGCGGCCCGGCCGCAGTTCGTTCTGGTCCACGAAATGGAGGAACGCGTCCGCCTGGTCGGCAATGCGTCCGACCGTCACACGTTTCCCGGCCTCGGCCATGCTTAAGGACACCAGCGCGCGTCGTGGCATCGCGCCGGCGCCGTCTGGAATACAGTCGCCATGTGGATCAAAAGTCGGGTGGCCGAGGAGGGTGTCGATCCGCTGGAGCACGCGCTCCGAAATGACGTGCTCCAGGCGCTCCGCTTCTTCGTGGATCTCCGACCAATCCATCCCGAGCGTGCGCACGAGGAACAGCTCGATGAGCCGATGGCGGCGCAGCACGTGCAGAGCGAGATTCGCGCCGCGTTCGTTGAGGCGCACGCCGACATGCGGCTCGTAATCGACCAGTCCAGCATCCACCAGCGTCTTCACCATGCTCGTCGCGGTTCCCGGCACGACCCGCATCGCCGCGGCCAGATCGCCCATTGCGACGAGACTGCCGTCGCGCGGCATCTCCTGCAGCAGATAAATCTGCTTCACGTAATTCTCGATGGTGCTGCTGGGCACGCGCCATTGATGCCCAAGCATATCTTTGAGTCAACGTAAGATTTAATTTGACTACTCAAAACAGCGATTTTTAGAGTTCGCTGTGACTGGGCGTGAATTCGTTCTCCACGGCTTACCGGAAGGTTTTCCCGAACTCGTGTTCAGCGACGAGGCAGGCGCACGCGTGCCTTGGGCCAAGCCTCCACATCTCCGCATGGACCTCACCACCCGATCCCGATCGATCCCATTCCGTCGTCCGCTTCGGTCAGGATTCTGCCGCCGCGCGCTTCTGCTCGCGATGCTCGCCACCACGTGTTCGTGCGTCTGGGCGGCCGACCCTGAGGTCAAGCCCGCCGGGAAGCGCGGCTACACGCTTTTCCACCCGACTCCGAACGACGCGATCCGCGACCTATCAACTGACCGGCCCGATCAGACGGAGTTTTGCGATAATGCCCGTCGTCATGTGGCCTCTGTCATCCTCCGGCATTCGGAATGGCGAGACCGAGGGCGGCGTCATCTTCATCCTCGGCTACGAACTGCCGGCCGGCTGGGCTTCGGCGGTGATGACCGAGGTCGATTTCGTGAGCGACGGCCTCGGGGGCTATCACACCGAGTTCGTCAACTCGATCACGTTTGGACACGACATCACCGGGAAAATCGGCGGCTACATCGAACTCTTTACGGTGACCAGCAGCGCCCCGGCTTCAAGTGGCAGGGCCAGTTGGACGTCGGCTTCACCTACGCGCTCGCGGCAAGCACGCAGCTCGATTTCGGCTGCAACTTTGGCGTCACCAAGGCCGCGCCCGATTTCCAGCCGTTCATCGGGCTCTCCCGGCGGTTCTAAACGTGGATCAAACTTGAATTCCTGAAAGGGCACTCATGAAAAGCGATCCAATCATTCCCCACGCGTCTCGGATCTCCGCCCGGCGCCGCAGGATCGGCTCACGGACGGTTCGCTGGATGCGACGAATGATCCCGGTGCTTCTGCTCCCGGCTGCGCTGCTGCAAGCCCACGTCGTTGCGCCCGAGCTCTTCCATCCCGTGGTCGAGAGCTACCGGCGCGCGACGTTCCTGCTGAACCTCAACCCCGTACTGTGGGACGAGGTGGAAACCGAGACGGCGCGCATCGCCGCCGGTTTGGAAAACATCTCCAAGGAGCACGCCAATGTTTACCGGAAGGCGGTGGCCGAAGCCATCGCCGGGCCGACTGCGTTGGTGGCGGAAGGCGACGGCGCACCCGGCCCAGATGTGCGCAAGGAAGCCGCGCGCACGGTGTTTGAATTGTCCACACGCGCCGTGGCCGATTTGCTGACGGCGGAGTTGGAGGAGTTGAAAACCTCGACGGACGACCGCGAGGCGGCGTCCAGGTGTCTCGACCTGTCGCGCCAGTATTGGTCCGGGTTCGAGCACGAAATCAAATCCACCGACGAACCAATGTTCCGCGAAATCGGCCTGTGCTGGCTGAAAATCGCGACGGCGCTCGGCAGCGCGCCGTTGCTCGGGCAGGGGGAAGCGCCGGTGGACGCGAAGACTGTCCAAGAGGAAGCCGACGAAATCCTGGCCTACGTGAAGACCTGCTACGCGCACTTTCGCGCCGCGAAGGATCGCGCCCTCGTGCCCGTGCCGCTTTCGAGCAAGACCTTCGATGCCCGCGCCGTCATCGCCGCGAAGTTGCCGCCCGGCAGCAACATCAACAAGCAGCGTCCGCGCCCGCGCCAGATTCTCAACCTCGTCGCCCGTGGGGTGGATGAGAGGGAGACGCCGCTGGTCGCTTTCGGCGACATGACGTTCGACAGCCCGTTGATTTTCGGCGAGCCGGCCCGCTCGCTCGGGCTCAGTTGCAACGTCTGCCACAACAAGAGCATCACCAATCCCCAGTTCACCATCGCCGGCCTCACGAAGTATCCCGGCGGGCTGGATGTCTCCAGCAGCTTCTTCGCCCCGCACGCCAACAACGGGCTCTTCGATCCGCTCGACATTCCCGACCTGCGCGGCATCCGGTTTACCGCACCTTATGGGCGCAACGGACGGTTCAGTTCGCTGCGCGATTTCATTCGCAATGTCATCGTCAACGAATTCAACGGCCCTGAACCCGACCCGATCGTCGTGGACGCGATGCTGGCCTACATGATGGAGTTCGATTTCCTGCCGAATCCGATGCTGAACAAGGACGGCACGTTGAACAGCAAGGCACCGGAGACCGCGCGACGCGGCGAGAAGTTGTTCAACAAATCCTTCGCGCAGATGAACGGGATGAGTTGCGCCACCTGCCACGTGCCGTCGAGCCACTTCGTGGACCACCGTCGCCACGACATCGGCTCGGTCTCAGGCGCGGAGGAGGATTCGCAGGACCGCGCGCTGGACACGCCCACGCTCTTGAGCGCGAAGTTCACGCAGCCCTACTTTCACGACGGCAGTCTCGCCACTCTCGAGGACGTCGTGCGGTGGTTCGACCAGAACTATGATCTCAAGCTCGACAAAACCGAAGTCGCCGACCTCACCGCGTATCTTGAAGCCGTCGGCGATGGCAGGGACGCTTACGAGGAAGATCCCGATGTGGCCTCGCCAGCGGAAGTCGAGGAGCAGAATTTCTTCATGGCTTCGTGGGAGTTCATCCGCGACAAGGGGAAATTCGATCTGGCCGACCTGCTCTTCCGCACCGTCGCGCAGGAACTCCGCAACGAAAAGTGGGGGCTCAAGTATGCCGAGGCCACCGAGGTTGTTGAGCGAATGGCGCAACTCGCCGATGCTGCCGTCATCGCCAACAAGGCTGGCCAGATTGAAATCGTGAATGCCAAGGTCGCGGAGTTCCGCCAACTCTACGAGGAAAACACCGGCCTCATCGCCGGTGATGTCGCGCCCGGTGAGAGGCACACGGCGCAGGCCGCACCCATCGACCGTCCCGCAGTGCAACTCACACCCGCGGAGCGACAGAGTCTGGTGGACTACGTGCTTGGCCTGAAATGAACGCCACGGCGCGCATGACTGAACCGCGACACGGCATCCCATGAAACGACTCGCCTTTCTCTTTGTACTCCTGCTCACCGCCGCGTTCGCCTCACCCCTGCGCGCCGCCGAAGAGGCCACGCCCACGCCACCCGAGCGCCCGCTCGACGCGAAGGCCGCGCCGCTCAACTTCGCGTTCATCTCTTACGCCAATCCGCAACAGGTCGCGCGCGACAGCGAGGGCGTGACGGCGTATCTGCAAAAATACCTCGGCGTGCCGGTCAAGGGCTTCGTCACGCTCGACTACGGCTCGGCCATCGAAGCCATGCGCAGCGACAAGGCCGACCTGGCTTTCGTTGACCCGCTCGCCTTCATGATGGCGCACGAGCAAATCGGCGCGCGCCCGTTGCTGCTGGAAATCTACGCCAGCGGCAAACCTACCTATCACTCCTGCATCTGGGTGCGCCGGGACAGCGGCCTCAAAACCCTGGCTGACCTGCGCGGCAAAAGCATCGCGTTCGCCGACCAGGTGGACATGTCCGGCCACATTATGCCGCGTGACGCCTTCGTGCAGGCCGGCCTGCTCTCGCCCAAACGCATCGAGGGCGAATTCTTCAAGCAGGTCTATTTCGCGGGCGGCGACGAACAGGCCATGCGCGCCATGTTCAACGGCTTCACCGACGCCGCCGGCGTCAGTCAATATGCGCTCGGCCTCCTGCGCATCGAAGAACGCGAACAAGTGATGCCCCTGGCCAACTCCATCGAAAGCCCGGCGCATCTGCTCATGGCGCGTCGCGACTTGCCCGACGAGGTGGCCGCGCGCGTCAAGCTCGTGCTCCTCGCGCTCGACAGGAAAAAGCCCGCCGACAAAGCCATCCTCGCCAAACTCTACGGCGTGCAGGGCTACGCCGAAGCCACCCTCGGTGATTTTGCCGAAGTCGCGAAAATGGCGGCTGGATACGGCTTCGTGAAAAAGCCGGGATTGTTTTCCGCCAATCCTGCCAAACCGTAGTCGCCACACGCTCTCGCGTGATTCAACTCGAACACATCGAAGTCGCCTACGGACGCGGCCGTCCCGTGCTCGCGGTCGAATCGCTGCGGATCGCGCCCGGCGAACGCGTTGCCATCATCGGGCCGAGCGGCGCAGGCAAGAGCACGTTGCTGCGCTGCCTCAAGGGTTTCGTCCAGCCCCGCACCGGCAAAGTCGAAGTCCTCGGCGTGAACCTCGCGTGCGCCTGCCAGCGGGCGCGGCGTGCGGCCAACCAGCGCGTGGCGATCATCTACCAGCAGTTCCGCCTCGTGCCGCGCCTGAGCGTATTACAGAACACGCTCTGCGGCCGGCTCGGCCACACCCACCGGTGGCGTTCGCTCCTCGGCTGGTTCTCCGCTGAAGATCTGCGCACGGCCTGGGCCGCCATTGTCGAAGTCGGCCTCGCGGAAAAAGTCCACCAGCGAGCGGACACCTTGAGTGGCGGCGAGCAACAGCGCGTCGCCGTCGCCCGCGCGGTCGCGCAAGAACCCGAACTCATCCTCGCTGACGAACCCGTTTCCAGCCTCGACCCCTCCTGGGCCGCCGACGTCCTCGAACTTCTCGCCACTGTCCAGTCGCACCATCACGCCACGCTGGTCATGACGTTGCATCAGCCCGAACTCGCGCGCCGTTTCGCCGGGCGCGTCATCGGCTTGCGCGCCGGACGCGTCGCCTGGGACGGTCCGGCCGGCGACCTCAGCGACGACGTGTTGAATACACTCTATGGAAACGACCGCCGCGACATCGTCCCTTTCGCTGACAGCGCCACCGCCTGATCCGGGTCGCGCCCGTCGTCGCGCCGGCTGGCTGCTGCTGGCCGTGCTCACGCTCGCCGCGCTGGTCTGGTCGGCCATCGGCACGGAAGTAAGTTTCACCAGCCTGTATCGCGCGTGGCCCAACATGGGTGAGTTTCTCCACCGCATGTGGCCGCCCGACTTGATGTGGGAGACCACGGAGGCGCGTCCCTTCTCGCCGCCGTTGCGTCTGGCCGCCGCCGCGGTGGCGATCACGCTGCAAATCAGTTTGCTCGGTACGGCGCTCGGCGCGGCGGGCGCATTGCTGCTCGGCCTGCTCGCCGCGGAGAATCTCACGCCGGACTGGGTGCATCATCCGCTGAAAGTGTTCCTCGCGCTCGTGCGATCCATCCCGATCATTTTGCTTGCGCTGTTGTTCGTCGCCGCCATCGGACTCGGCCCGCTGCCCGGCGTGCTGGCGGTGGCCGTGCATTCCCTCGGCATGTTGGGCAAGCTCTACGCCGAGGAATTCGAGACCGCCGACCCCGGCGTGTGGGAAGCCCTCGGCGGCACGGGCGCGAACTGGCTGCAAAAAGTTCGCTACGCCCTCTGGCCGCAGGCCGCGCGGCAGGTTTTTTCGCACACGCTCTTTCGTTTCGAGATGAACCTGCGCGAATCCGCCGTTCTCGGACTGGTCGGCGTCGCCGGCCTCGGCCTGTGGATCGAGAATTACCGCCGCGCCTTCGACTACCCGAGCGTTGCGACGATGGTCGTCGTGACTATGCTGCTCGTGCTCGCCGTGGATCAGGTCGTGTTTCACGCCCGCCGCCGGCTCAAATAGCTTGCCTGATGAATCCTGACATCCGTGCGAAAGACGCGCCGCTCCCGGAGCCTCTGCCGATGCCGGCTGACTCCACACGTCCACGAGGTGGGCCTGGCGCAAAGATCGCGAGATGGTTTCTCTACCCGAGGTTCACCGCAGCATTCTCGTGCCGTCCGCGGCCTCGTTCTGGCGCAAGCTTTGGGCATTTTCCGGTCCCGGCTTTCTCGTCGCGGTCGGTTACATGGACCCCGGCAACTGGGCCACCGACCTCGCGGGCGGATCGGCGTTCGGCTATACGCTGTTGAGCGTGATCCTGCTGTCGAACCTGATGGCGACCGCGCCGCCTACGATCGGGCGATCCGCGGCGCGCGCGAGGTTCGCCACCCACGCTTCGGTCGGCGCATCGCCCGCGATCGGCACGGGCGTGATCGCCTCCGGCCAGAAAATCGCGTCGGGATTGAGTCGGGCGACCTCCCGGGTTTGCGCCTCGAGCTGATGGAAAATTTCGGGCGCGGCGGCAGGGTCCCACTTTACCATCCGCGGTACGTTGGGCTGGACCACGCCCGCGTTCAAGAATGGCTCCCGCTTCTGGCCCGCCCGAGCGAACAGACCAAAACTCACAACGAACACCGCCATGACTGCGCCAGCATAGGCTTCCGCACTGAAGATTCGCCGACGCCAATCGCGACGTCCCGGCGACCGAATCAGAGCCGCGGCAAGGCAGAGATTCGCGAAGACCAATGCGAACGAAACCGTCCACGCGCCGCCGATCGCCGCGGTCTGCAGCAAGAGCGGACGTTGCCACTGGCTCGCAGCGAGCGGGAGCCAGGGGAATCCGGTGAGAAACCAGCTCCGTACCCATTCGAGCACCACCCACCACCCAGCCAGACCTGCGATCATGCTCAGACGCGCAGCCCAGTGGCGTCCGGCAAGGTCGGGGAATCCAAATCTCGCGCCGGCGAACCACGCGGTAGGGAAAAGCGCCATCACCGCCGCAAGGCCGAAAGGACCCGCCCAAGTCACTTCGCGCAGCCATTCGAGCAAAACCAGCCACGACGCGAAGGAGGCCGCGAACACCGCGACGAGGAATCGTCCCCATCGCGGTTCTCGCACGGCCCAAAGCAAAACCGACACCGCAAAGACCCACGCCGTCTCCGCCAGGTCGAACGGAGGAAATGCGGCCGTGTGCAGCACCGCGGTGGCGCTGCAGGCGGCGAAAGCGAACGACGACGCGTGTCGCCGCGCTATCGGAGCCGCCTCGCGCGTTTCGACCGCGGCGTTCATGGCATCGCGGACGGCATGTCCGCGGACATCGACGACGACACCCGCGCCTCCATCATCGCAAGATAACGCCGCCCGGATTCAGGCGACATTACTGCGCTCACGGCATAGGCATGCCGCAACATCTCGCGATGACACGTCATCTGCACCTCGTAGAGTTTCTCGACGGCTGCACCGATTTCCGGCGACCAGGCCCGTGCATCCGCCGTGAGGGCCGACAGATCGCGCTGCGCGTTCATATACTCGAGACATCGCGCCGCGCACGCCGGGCGGTAATCGCTCTCGAGCATCGCGATGGCCCCGGCCTGCGCGTCGGTCAGCGCGAATTCACGTCGCAGCCACGCGGCTTGATCGCGTGGCAGGCCGCTGACGCGGTGGCCGTAATAAAGCGCATAGCAACTGATCCCCGAGAACAGCGCCGCGTCCAGCAGAAACCAAAGTCGCCGCTTCATGGTCGGTCGGCGGACAGGCTTGCGGCCATCGCCACGGGATCGACGGATTCGATGTAGCGGTCGTACAGGAGAGCGTTCTGCCGCCGCTCGCGGCGATCAGCCTGATTGTGCGCGATCAGGAATCCGACCGCCGCAACCACAACCACCACGGTCGCCGCAATCGCGGGTCGAACCAAGGTTGCCGCAAGCCATTCGCGGACTTCATCGAAACGACAAACCCAATGCGCGGCCCCGCTGCGGATCGCCCGCCGTCTGCGCGAGGCCGATCACCTTGATCGGAATCACCGGCAGCACGCACGGCGTAAGATTCAGCAGCAGCCCGCCAAATGCCGCGACCAGAAGGAGCAAAGAGAATCCAAACCACGAGCCCGCCTGCAAGCCAAACGACCGGCCGAAGAGATCAAACGTCACGGTGGTGGCCGGCGACTGCCCGGCGTGGATTTTTTGCCAGACGCCGGGATCGAGGGCGGAAAACAAGCCACTGCCTCCGGCGTCGGCTGCCGTCGTACCGGCAGCGCCTGCTTCTGGGATCGTGAAGTTGACTTCGACGGGTTGGTCGAAGACGGGCGCCAGGCATTGCGCGTCATCGCACGCCTGGCACGTCACCTTGAGAGTAATCGCCGCCGGTCCCGGCTGTGCTTCCGGCGAGACGGTCACCGGCACGTAGGCGACCGCTTTGCCGCTGAACACAGCATACGGCACGGGCTCCCCACCGAAGGCGACATTCACCGTATGCGGTTCTGGCCACTGGATGAATGCGGCATGGACCTGCACCGAGCTGCCAGAGGCAACCTCTGTCTTGATGTAGAGCGATGCGTCTCCCAACTCCGGCGGCACGTTCGGGGCGTTGGTGTGCGTGTGCCAGTTGCGATCGTGATCGAACACGACCGCGACCGGCACGTCCGCGCCGGGCAACACCGTGGAACGTTCGGCAACCGCGGTCGCGTTCACGCCGTACTTCGCGGCGACACGCGCGTCGGAAGACGCCCCGGCGTCGAACACGTGCGTCCACGGCATCTCGCGCTTCTTGAGGAAACCGGTGAGTTCAGCCGATTGCAGCTTCTGCTGGGCGGCGGCGCGAAGTTCATTCCACGCGGTGGCCGCATCGCTCGCGGCTGCGGCTGATGACTGCGCGAAGGCCGCGCTCGGAACGCCGCCGAGCGCCACGAGGATGCCGAACGAAAGGATGGTTGTCGGAAGAAGTGATCGAAGGGAGGGTGAATGCTTCATCGGTTGGTTTTCTTAAAGTGGATGTGTCTGGTGTGTGGGCGGATCGGGATGACGCGCCTGAACTGGCGAATACCGCCGGATGACGTTTCTCGCTCGAGGCATCGGGATCGACCTGCACAGGAATGCGGAGCGTCGTCGTCTGCGGGTGAAGGCAGCGGCGGGCGTCACACGCCTGCGTGATGACGCTCAGCGTGAGCGTGATCGCTCCCGGGGCGGCATCGGCACTGACCGTCACCGGCACGTGGAACCAGACACGCCCCGTGTAGGTATTCAGCATCTGGTTCACGAACGGATCCATGGCGCGATGGGCCTCTGGTTTCTGGATATTGCCCACGACGAGCGGCCCGGCCGGTTCGATCTCGACGGTGGTGGGAATCAGGAATTCTGCCTCGGGATTTTCCCCGTAGAGGTGCCAGCCCTCGTCGATGTCGATGGCCACCGCGACACGAAGCGATTCGCCCGGTTTGACGCTGAGGTGCGACGCGTAGGCCTGATTGAGGGCGCGCTCCGCGGATTCGCGGTATTCCGCCCTGCCGGTCAGCCCGGCGAGATCCAGGAGCACCTGGGCGGCGATACCGTTGGCGTCGGGCATGTTGCCGCCGCCGCCGAGGCTCTTCGAGCGCATGAGCAGATCCTCGTGGTAACTCGCGGTGAAGAAGAAACCTCCGTCCTGCGTGTCCTCGAAATCGCGCACAAGGACCGCGGCAAATCGATCCGCCTGCTCGAGCCAGCGCGCCTCGCCCGTCGCCCGGTGTAGCTCGATCAGTCTCTGGGTGAAGCAGGCGTAATCATCGAGATAGCCGGGCAACTTGGCCTTGCCGTCGCGGTAGGTGCGCAGCAACGCGCCTTCGCGCATCACATGGTGCCGAGGATGAAATCGGCCGCGCACGGCGGCCTGCGCATGGCGCGGTTCATCGAGCTGACGGCCGGCGTAGGCGAGCGACGCGATCATCAGGCCGTTCCAACTCGTGAGCACTTTGTCGTCCTTGTGCGGTTGCGGCCGCGTCT
>Ga0299906_10005458_pt1 | contig 10350 bp, 11 predicted proteins | sample RVTome_14_FD_200259 | JGI IMG/M metagenome (GOLD analysis project Ga0299906, IMG submission 200259) | Soil microbial communities from uranium-contaminated site in the Upper Colorado River Basin, Wyoming, United States - RVT145D125 (version 2) ...
TCACCTGTACCGCCCTGACCTTCGCCTATGGCCAACGCCACGCCTGCGAGTTGGAGGCCGCGGCGCGGGTGGCGACGGCGTTTGGCTTGGCGGACTACCGGGTGGTGCGCCTGCCCATCGCCGAGACAGTCCACTCCGCCCTCACCGGCGATGGTGCGGTTCCCAAGGCCGACCGGGTGGAGGGTATCGCTGGCTCGATCCCATCCACCTACGTGCCGGCGCGTAACACGATCTTCCTGGCCCATGCCCTCGCGCTCGCCGAGGACATCGGCGCCCACCACCTCTTCGTCGGGGTGAACGCCGTCGACTACTCAGGCTACCCCGACTGTCGTCCGGAGTTCATCGAGGCGTTCGAGCGGCTCGCCAACCTCGCGACCCGTGAGGCGGTGCAGGGCCACCGGTTTCACGTGCACGCCCCCCTCCTGCACCTGGACAAGGGGGAGATCATTCGCCTCGGCCTCTCCTTCGGCGTCGACTACGGCCTCACCCATAGCTGTTACGATCCCGCGCCGGACGGCACCGCGTGCGGCCACTGTGATAGCTGCCTACTGCGCCGCAAAGGGTTCGCCGAGGCCGGCGCCGCCGACCCCATCGCCTATGTGGAGAATGGGGAGGCGCATCCATGACCCGGAGGCGAATCGACCCGGAACAGGTCGCACCGTGGCTGTTCGAGGTGAGGGGGCAGGAGACGGCCGGTGGGAGGACGCTGGCCGCCCTTTTCCCCGGCCACGGTGGACCGATCCATCTGGAGCTGGGCTGTGGCTACGGCCTTTTTTTGCGCGATATCGCTGCGCTACGACCCGACCACGTCTTTCTTGGGGTGGAGCACGACCGCGGTGCGGCCCTGCGCAGCGCGCGCCAGCTCATGCTGGCGGCGGTGACCAATGCGCGGGTGGTGATCGGGGATGCCTACTGGGTACTGCACGGTCTGTTCGGCGAGGGGTCGATCGGCGACGTGTTCGTGAACTTCCCCGATCCTTGGCCCAAGCGGCGCCACGCCGCGCGCCGCTTCATCCGCCAGCCGTTCGTGGACGCGCTGCAGCGCAGGATGGTGCCCGGCCACCGCGTCTATCTCGCCACGGACGTGGCGACCTATGCCACGGAGATTGAGACCCTGTTCGATGCCCACCCGGGTTTCGTCACCCGTGTGCCGGGTGGCGGGTCTACCCACACCAAGCCGACAACGGTGCACAGCAAGTACGAGCAGGACTTCCTTTCCGAGGGATTGCCGATCTATTACCTGGTCTACGAGGCGCGTCGGATGGGGTGAGCAATGCGGGTTAACCCGCATTGCTCACACCGTTTTGTCGCGAGGCGGTGCGAGGGTGCGGAGATGCAAGGCGCGCACCGCTCCGCGCGCGCAGGCGTAGTTGACAGTACGTCGAGCACTCGGAGCCAGCGCAACGTCGCAGATTCGTGGCCTCGCGCCGTTGCAGCAGAAAGGGTGTGAGAAGTGCGGGTTAGGTGGCCTGGGCGAACTTGCGCGTGGCGAACTCTTCCGGCGCGTATTCGAGGCAGAATTGTTCCAGGCGGTCGCGGATGACCCGCGGGTCGGAGAGACGCAGCGCGCCCTGGGCGAGGCGGGTCGCTGCCGCCATGGGGATCGCACGCACCACCCGCTTGACGTGTGGCACCTTGTGGCTGGTCATGCTGAAGGCGCGGACCCCGAGCCCCATCAGCAGCGGCACGTAGAAGGCGCTGCCGCCCATTTCGCCGCACACCTCGACCGGAATGCCCTCTTTTTCGCCCCGCCGGACCACCTCCCGGATGGCGCGTAACACCGCCGGCTGGAGTGGGTCGGTGAGGTAGGCGACGTGTTCGTTGTTGCGGTCCGCCGCCACCATGTACTGCACCAGGTCGTTGGTCCCGATCGAGAGGAAATCGACCTCCTTGGCGATCATGTCGCAGGTGAAGACCGCGGACGGCACCTCGATCATCGCCCCCACCTCGACGTCGGTGCCGTGGCGGATGCCGGCGGCGGTCAGGTCCACAGCCACGGTGTTGAGCAGCTCGCGCACCTCCTGGACTTCCTGTGCGGAGGTGATCATGGGCAAGAGGATGCGCAGGTGACCGTGTGCCGCGGCGCGCAGCAGCGCGCGCAGCTGTGGGGTGAATAACTCTCGGTGGGCGAGGCAGCAGCGGATGCCACGGAAGCCGAGAGCCGGGTTCTTCTCCACCTCAATATCCAGCAGCGGTGCGACCTTGTCGCTGCCCAGGTCGGAGGTGCGGATGGTGACGGGGTGCGGGGCGCACGCGTGCAGCAATTGCCGGTAGACGCGGAAGTGCTCCTCTTCGGAAGGGACGCTTGTGTCGGTGTAGAGGTACTCGGTACGGTACAGGCCGACGGAGGTCACGCCGTAGTGGGCCATACGGCGCTGCTCCTGGGGCAGCTCCAGATTGGCGAGCAGCTCGATCTCGGCACCGTCGGAAGTGACGGCGGGCAGGTCCCGGAGGACCGCCAGAGTCTTTTCTTCTGCCTCGTGCAGGCGCTGCTTGTGGCGGAAGAAACGCAGGCTGGACGGGTCGGGGGAAACGATCGCCACGTCGGTGCTGGCGTCGAGGATGACCAAGTCGCCTTGCCGGATCTGCTGGCTCGCGGTGCCCGTGCCGACCAGGGCGGGGATGCTCATCGCCCGCGCCATGATCGCCATGTGCGCGGTAATGCCACCCAGATCGGTGATGATGCCCTGCACCTGCTTGGAGTCCATCTGCACGATCTCGGCCGGGGAGAGGTCGTGACTCACCAGAATCGCACCCTCCGGCAGTTTGGAAAGGTCGATCGACTTCACACCGCCGAGGTTGCGTAGGATGCGATCGTTGACCTGCTCGATGTCGATGGCCCGTTGCTGCAGATACGGGTCGTCGCGCGACTGCAGGACGGAGAGCAGCTCCAGGGTCGTTTGGCGCACCGCCATCTCCGCCGAGTAGCCCTTTTTCTCGATCAGCTTCTTGGATTGCTGTTCCCAGCGCCGATCCTTGATGAGCATCATGTGCACCCTGAGGATCTGCACATGCTCCTGCGGGGCGTGGCCCGCCACCTCTAATAGGATGTGGTCGAGTTGCGCGCGACTCTGTTTGAGTGCCATGCGCAGGCGATCGGTCTCCTTCTGCGGGTCCTGGGTGTGGACCGGGCACTCGTCGAGCTGCACCCGCCCGCGGGTGACGATCACCGCCGTTCCGACGGCGACCTGCTGGGACGTGCCAAAGCCGTGAATGATCTGCACGGCTACTCCTCGTCGAACTTGCGCTGAAAAAGATCCTGCAAGGCCGCGATGGCGGCGGCCGCCTGGGGTCCCTTGGCACGCGCCTTCAAGGTGGTGCCCTTGGCGGCGGCGAACATCATCAGGCCGAGGATGGACTTGGCGTTCACCTCAATCCCTTCGTGTGTCAGGAAGATCTGCGTCGCATCATCGAACTCACTGGCCAGATTCACGATCTTGGCCGACGCGCGGGCGTGGAGGCCGAGGGCATTTTCCACCAACAGATGGCACTCCTTAGTCCGCATGTCTCACCGGGGATATGCGCACAAAAGCGCCCGGGCCCACGACTACGAGCTGTGCCGGCGAGCACCCGTAACACCGAGACCACAGGGGCTGACTGACGAAGATCGAAGGGCCCGTCATTGGGGCGGTGCCGTGTCGAGGATCAAGCGAGTGACCAGGATGCCACGCTGCCCTCCCTCCAGGGCGCGCTGCGCCAGGGCCGCCGGCGTGGTGTTCTCGCGGTTCGTGAGGCATTTCATCAACATCGGTAAGTTGACCCCGGCGACGATCTCGATCTTCTCGTCCTCGAGGAACGGCAGGGCCGCGTTGCTCGGCGTGCCGCCGTACATGTCGGTGAGGATCACCGTGCCATCGGTGCACCCCATCGTGGCGATGGCGCCTTTGATGCGCTTGGCACTGAGGGGGAGCTCCGTGCTGTCGACGGTGACCGCAGACAGACCCTCTTGGCGGCCCAGGATGTACTCCGCGGAGGCCACCAGACTGGGGCCGATCTGGCCGTGGGTGACCAGAAGGATACCGATCATCGATCCAGATCTCTGTGACGGGTGGTAAACGGAATGCCTTGGCCCCGCAGATGGCTGGCGAGGGCGTTGACGATCGCCACCGAGCGGTGTCGACCGCCCGTGCAGCCGATCGCCAGGGTAAAGTATGCCTTCCCTTCCTGTCGGTAGCGAGGGAGGAGGAAGTCGATCAGCCTCCGCAGGTGGCCGAGAAACGCCTGGGTGTCGGTGTGGTCGAGGACGAAGCGCGCCACCTCCTCCTCTTCGCCGGAGTGGTCGCGCAGGGCAGGGACGAAATACGGATTGGGCAGGAACCGGACGTCGAGCACGGTGTCCGCCTCATAGGGTACACCGTGCTTGAAGCCGAAGCTCAACAGCTCGACGTGCAGCGTCGGCCCACGGTCCAGGGGCAAGAGGGCAGCGAGCCGATGGCGCAAGTCGTGGACCGATAGGTGGCTCGTGTCGATCTCATGGGTGGCAAAGGGCCGCAGGGCGACGAGCAGGCTGGCCTCAGCGGCGATCGCATCTTCCAGCAGCGGGTGGTGTGGTGCGAGCGGGTGGGTGGAGCGGGTCTCCTTGAAGCGGCGGATGAGGGTTTCCTCGTCCGCGTATAGATAGATCACGTCGAGCGGTAGCCCACCGTCACGCAGCTCGCCAAATATGGCAGCCAGGTCCCGGCAGTCGTCGGCGGAGCGCACCTCCAGACATAGTCCGACCTGGTGCAGCCGGGAGCTGGGCTGACGGCACTGGTCGATGAATTGGGAGATGAGCGGCGTCGGCAGGTTGTCGATGCAGAACACCCCCCGGTCGCGCAGCGCCTTCACCGCCGTGGTCTTGCCCGAGCCCGACAATCCGAGGATGGCGATGATCTGTAGGGACGGGGCGGTCATGGTCAGCGGAGGGGCGCGTGCCACATGCACCGGCACTCAATCTACTGTCATCCTATGCGCCATGCACGCCTTTGCCCGATCGTCTCGACACCGCCGCGGCATCTGTGGTGCGCCGGTGGGTACTTGTGGCTCGTCCGCCGCTACCGGCCGGGCTGTGGATCAGGCACTGGGTGGAGTCGAGCGTGCCGCGTGCAGCACCCCGGCGATGACTTCCAGGCGGTTGGCCACCGTGGTGACCTCGGTGCCGCGGATCACGTAGGTGGGTAGCGCGTGCCCGAGAAGACGAGTCGGTGGTGGTGGATCGATGTGACGCCGCCGGTGCTCTTCCGGTGCCGCCGCGATCAGGTCGACGACGGCGTCGACCTCATGGCTGGGGGCGAGGGCCGTGGTACCGAAGATGGGCTCCACCGCGATGATGCCCACGTCCTGGACCTCCAGTCGGCCAGCGATGGCCGCCGGCGGTGCTCCGACCAAACGGTGGTGGACCGGGTCGCCACGGATCTCCACCACGTCGTCTGCGACCAGGCGGTGGCCGCGGCGGATGAGCTCCAGGGCGCAGTCGCTCTTGCCCGTGCCACTCGCTCCCCGCAGGAGTAGCCCGGTTCCGCGAATGACGACGAGCACGCCGTGCACCTGGGTGGAAGACGCCTTCACGAACGTTTCGTGGTGCCTGGCGAGGCTTGCGCGGTAAGGCTCAGTGCGGCGGGTTCTCAAACATCTCTAGCTCCAAGTCGCGGATGAAGCGCTGGATGTCTGAGGGGGAGTCCATAGCGGCCAACTCCGTCTCGAAGCGCGGTGCCCGAACCATGCGCGCGAGTCGTGCCAGTACCTGAAGGTGGTAGCGACTCTCGGCGTGGAGCGGCGCCGCGATCATGAACAGCAGCCGCACCGGCTGGTCGTCATTGGCGTCGAACGGCACCCCCTTGCGGGACAGGCCGAGGGCGATCCGGAGATCATCGAGGTCTGCCACCTTGGCATGCGGGATGGCCACGCCGTGGCCGATGCCGGTGCTGCCCAGCGCCTCCCGCTCGAGCATGGCATCGAGCGCCTGTTCGAACGAGGGGCCGGCTTGGGTGGCGAAGCACGCGTGGCACAGCTCCCGGAGGACGGCGATTTTACTGTCCCCCTGGAGGTCGACGAGGATTCGGTCTTCCCCAAGGTGATCGGTGATGATCAACGCCATCACGGCCTCGTTTACCCAGGGCTGGTGTGGCTCGGAGCCGCGGCGAGGCTAGCTCCTCTGGTGAAGGGCCCTTGGCAGGTGCGTGCGATCGGCCACGCCCAAGTTCCGCAGAGCTTCACGTCTCCCTCGCACACTAAACCACTCCTCTGGCCCGGGCCAGCCGTCTCCCCACGGCTTCCTCCATTGCCACCCATTGTCCTGGCCACCTCTGGAGTGATCAATCGTCGACCAGGTCGAAGCGGTGGAGCTGGTCGTTGGATTGACGGGTAAGGATCCGCAGGCGGTCCGATTCGGTGTCGCGATAGACCCAGAGGTGCTCATCCTGGTCTTCCATCAAACGGATAGCCTCGTAGTCCCGCAGGCGCTGCACGTTGATTTCCCGCGTCTCGACCACCCGGTTGAGGTTGTCGAGCAACGCCTCTGGAACCGTGGGTTCCTCCGCGACCACCTCCGGGCTGCCGATCTTCGGTCCGCGGGTCTTCTCGTGGGTCCGCTTGTCATGGTTGCGTCGCAGCTGGGTCTCCAGCTTCGCCGCGGCCCGGTCAATGGAGGTGTACATGTCCGCCGAGCTTTCCCGCGCCTGGAACAGGGCGTGTGGCCCCTTGGACACGACATCGACGATCTGGGAGTTGCGTTCCACCGCCAGAGTGACATTGAGCCGCGTATGGTCGTCGAGGAACCGACTGAGTTTGCCAAATCGTTCTTCTACATGGGTCTTTAGGCCATCGGTCAACTCCATGTGACGGGCCAGGATAGATAAGTTCATGGAGATCCTTGCTAGATCAGCGGGTGGTAGAAAATCGCCGGACCACAACTCCATAGGGGCTGGGCGGCGCCGACCACGATACACTGCTCGGAACACCGGCAGGACGGGGGAGGTCTTTGCCGTGTCGTTCAGTATCCCCGTTTGCGGCTGGAAATCGGAAGAATCTTGAGTTCATCACGATATTTGGCAACCGTCCGGCGGGCGATCTTGATGTTTTCTTTGGCAAGGAGATCGGCGATGACCTGATCGCTCAGACAACGGTTTTTATCCTCTTCCTCAATGATTTGACGGAGGCGGTTCTTCACGTAGACCGCGGAAAGGTCCTCTCCCTGAGTGGTCTTCAGGCTGCTGGAGAAGAAGTACTTTAGTTCGAAGATACCGCGGTCACAATGGAGATACTTGTTGCTGGTAACCCGCGAGATCGTCGACTCATGCATCCCCAGGTCCTCGGCAACGTCACGCAGGATGAGCGGCCGTAAGTAGTTGGTGCCCTTCAAGAAAAAGTCGTTCTGGAAGCGGAGGATCGACTCGGTTGTGCGGTAGATCGTCTTCTGCCGCTGGTCGAGGCTCTTGATCAGGGCGAGGGCGTTGTTGAGCTTCGCCTTGATGAACTCCTTGGACTCCCGGTCGCCGTCGATACCGTTGTGCTTCTTGTACATCTCCAGGTAGTAGGGGCTGATCCGCGGACGCGGTAGGCCTTCGTCGTTGAGCCGGATCTCGAACCGGTCACCCTTGCGGATCACGAAGACGTCGGGCACCACGTAAAACGGAGTGTCGCTGTCGAACCGGCGGCCGGGCTTGGGCTCGAGCTGTTGCAGCTCGTGGACGGCTGCGAGCAGGTCGTCGACGGTGGTGTCGAGCTGCCGGGCGACTTCCTTGTAGCGACGGGATTCTAGGTCCTTCAGGTGGTTGCTTACGATCCGCCGCAACAGGGGGTGGGGATCGCGTAGCTGGTCGATCTGTAGCAGCAGGCAGTGGGTGAGGTTGCGGGCGAATACTCCCGCAGGGTCGAATTTCCGCAGCTCGGCGAGGGTCCGGGACATGGCGTCCGGGTCGCAGTGGCAGAGATTGACCAGCGTCGCCTCGTTATCTCGCAGGTAGCCGTCGGAGTCCAGGCAGCCGATCAGGCAGGCGCCGATCTCCTTAACCTCGTCCGGCAGGTTGTCGACACGAAGTTGCCAGATGAGGTGGTCCGTGAGCGAGCGACTCACCGAGTAGGTGTTCTCGATGGTGGGGCGTTCGCCGTCATCGACCGGCAGGCCGGTCCCCGCCTGGAAGCCGGAACCGATGGAGCTGTTCAGGTAGCCTTCCCAGTCGAACTCCTCGGCATCGCGCCCATCCACTGGCTCCCCGGCCTCCTTCTCCTGGGCCGCGGTCTCCCCGATCTCCTCCTCCTCGACGATCTCCTCCTCCAAGACCGGATTTTCGACCATTTCCTGGCGGATCGCCTGGAGAAGGTCGAGCCGCGATAGCTGCAAGAGCCGAATCGCCTGTTGAAGCTGGGGAGTCATCACCAGCTTCTGGGTCATCTTCAGGGAGAGTTTCGTGGCTAGCTGCATTCCAGACTCATCGGTCCCGGTGTGTGGGAAGCTGAAACCATCCCCGGGTATCCCGGGGGCGTATCATTGCCGCCCGGACCCCGCCGATTGTGCGGGTATTCATCTCTTAATCATCGCATTCGAGGACGAAATTCTCGCCCAAGTATACCTCCCGAGCCAAATGGTTCTGGGCGATGTCGCACGCCGGGCCCGACAAAAGAATCGCCCCATCATTCATGATGAAGGCGGTGTCGACGATCGACAGGGTGTCGCGCACCGAGTGATCGGTGATTAAGACGCCGATCCCCTTGGCGCGCAGATCGAGGATGATCTGTTGGATATCCCCAACGGCGATCGGATCGACACCGGCGAACGGCTCATCGAGCAGGATGTAGGCCGGGTCGAGCACCAGGGCGCGGGCAATCTCCGTCCGCCGCCGTTCGCCCCCCGAGAGGGCGTAGCCCGGGGACTTGCGCACGTGGGCGATGGACAGCTCTTCCAAGAGGTGCTCGCAACGGCTGCGGCGGTCACGCGGGCTGATGTTCAGGGTCTCGGCGATCGCCATGAGGTTTTCCTCGACGCTCAGGCGGCGGAACACCGACGCCTCCTGAGGCAGATAGGAGAGCCCCCGGCGTGCCCGCATATACATCGGCTCGTCCGTGATCTCCCTGCGATCGAGGAAGATGTGACCCTGGTCGGGTTGGATGAGGCCGACGGTCATGTAGAAGCTGGTAGTCTTGCCGGCCCCGTTGGGACCCAGCAGGCCGACGATCTCCCCGCGCTGGATGGCGAAGGAGACGTCCTTGACCACCCGCCGCTTATTGAACTGTTTGACCAGGTTGCGGACTTCGAGCACGGCTTCCCGGGTACTGGCTAATCGACCACCCTCGCCGCGGTGCCGCTCAGCGAGCTTCGGCGAGGAGATCAATCTTGACGATAGTGTATAGTCCCACGCTCCACCTCCACTTGTCGCGTCGTCAGATTGACATGGATGCGTTCACCGCGCAGGCGGCTAACGCCTTCGGTGAAGTCGGCGTTCCCTTCCAGGAGAAGGGTGCGCTTGACGAGGTCGTAGGAGCCACGGTCGGCCCGACCGCGCCGCTCGCCCTCCTCGATTCGCACGCCGCCTCCGGCGCGTAGCCGCCGGAGGGCACCGGTCTGAGGGTCCAGCTCCAGCACCGCGTTTCCTGCCCACAGGTGGCGCAGGCCGGCGACGACCTCCACGGCCCCGGTGAGGTCCGCGCGGCCGGCCACGTCGTCTGCCATGATCGTGTCGGCCGTGATCCGCAGGGCCGGCAGAGTGGCGTCGGGTGGCAGTAAGACGCGGCCTGCCGTGACCTTCAGCACACGGCGCTCTAGGTCGACGTCGATCGAGTCGCCGCTCACCTCCCGCGCCTCGCCCCAGATCCGGGCGTGGCCAAGGAGCTGGGCGTGGCCGACGGCGGTGTCGAAGCGTGCTCGATCGCCCGTCGCGGTGTACGGGCCATACACCAGTTGCACCTCGCCCTGGGCGTCGAGGGTCTCGATGCGCCGGCCCTGAGCGTCCAGGGTGACCTCCAACCGATCCGCCTGAATCTGTTGGTCGGCGCTGACCAGGGTGACGTTGCCTGAGAGAAGGATGCGCTGGTGTGTGAAATCGCCATCCAGGTGGTCGGCGGTCGCGTGGATCTCTGCGCCGGCCTGGAAGGCCGGGGTCGGTGGTGCCCAGCTCCGGATCCCCGGCCGCGGCGGAGCCACGGCCAACGCAGTCGCCGTAGTCAACAACAGCGCAGAGACTACTCGCAATGCCGTCGTCATGTCGCGGTGCCCGCCACGGTGACCGAGACCGCACCGTCCACCACCAGGCGCTGGGTGGTCACCTCGTAGGAAAAGCGCTGTCCTACCACGCGGTACGGGGGCCGGTGGAGCTGCAGCGGCTCGTTGCCGGAGAGGTGGCGGGTCTGACCATCGAAGTGGACGGCGGCCGTTCG
>Ga0299906_10005459_pt1 | contig 10350 bp, 6 predicted proteins | sample RVTome_14_FD_200259 | JGI IMG/M metagenome (GOLD analysis project Ga0299906, IMG submission 200259) | Soil microbial communities from uranium-contaminated site in the Upper Colorado River Basin, Wyoming, United States - RVT145D125 (version 2) ...
TCATGTGCAGGAGCGCCCCGAAGACCCCCGCCTCGACCCCGAGCCCGACCCCGACGGCCATGATCCCGACGTGCTCGATGCTGGAATAGGCCAGGAGTCGCTTGAGGTTCCACTGGATGAGGATGAACGGCGTCGCGATCAGGACCGAGAGCAGGCCGAGCGTCAAGAGCAGACCCGAGGAGAACTCGGGCCCGAGGGCCGCTTTGGAGATCAAGTGGATCCGGAGCACGCAGTAGAGGGCGCCGTTCAGCATGCCGACCGCCATCAGAACGACCGCCGGCGACGGCGCCTCGCGATAGGCATCCGGCTTCCAGGTATGCATCGGAGCGAGCCCGGCCTTGGTTCCGTACCCGATGAGCGCGAACACCACGCCGAGGCGCAGGGTGAAGGGATGGAGCGCCGGCGCCACTTCCATGAAACGCGTCCAGTGAAGCGCCGCCATGCCCTCTCCCAGGTCCCATCGTCCGGCGGCGAACATCAAGACCGTTCCCAGGAGCGCGAACGCGAGGCCCAGGCTTCCGAGCACCAGGAATTTCCAGGCCGCCTCGAGCGACGTGTCCCGATCGTGGAAGGTGATGAGGAATACCGACGCCAGCGTCGTGAGCTCGACGGCGATCCAGAGGAGGCCGAGGTTGTTCGAGACCGATACCAGAAGCATGGCGAAGACGTAGGCCGGGATCAGTCCGTAGAATTCGCGCCCCAGCCGTGGTGTCACCAGCCCGCGGGCCTCGTTGCGCCGCAGATAGCCGACGCCGTAGGTGCCGGAGAGCAGGCCGACGAAGCCGCAGAGCACGAGCACCAGCGCCGACAGCCCGTCCACACGAAGTGCGTCGGCGAAGGCGGCGGGGGTAGCCCCGGAGAGGAACTGTCGGGCCGTCGCGAGGCACAGGAGAAACGTCACCGCGAGTCCAGAGACCAGGGTGGCTTCCTTGAGCCGGCGCGGGCCGGGGAGAGCCCCGATGGCGGCGGTCACGACGGGAGCGACGAGGGTCCAGACGAGTAGGTTCACGCTACCCCTTCAGGTTCGACAGTCGGCTGACGTCCATCGACTCGAACCGGTCGACGATTCGATGGACGAGGATCCCGAGGATCAGGACGGCGAGAATAACGTCGAACGAAATGCCCAGCTCCACGATGAGCGGCATGCCGGTGGTGACGCCCACGGCCACGAGGAACACCGCGTTCTCCACCGTCAAGAGCGCGAGGATCTGGGTGATCGCCTTTCTGCGCGTCACCATGAGGAACAGACCGATCAGCAAGACCGAGAGCGCGACCCCGATGAGGTGGTGGCTCACGCCCCGGGCCCCTTCTTCGAAGCCGGTGCTGACGCGGTATCCGACGACCGTCAGGCCCAGACAGATCAGGAGCGAGGCCGGGACGTTCAGGAACGGCTCGATTTCCCGGTGGATCCCGATCCGATCCACCGTGCGCATCAGAAACCACGGGATCAGAATCCCTTTCAGAATCATGGTCATCCCGGCAGTAACATAGAGCTCGTGACGCCCTTCGGAGATGGCGATGGTGGCGGCGACGATGGCGAGGAGCAGGGACTGCGCCCCGTACAGGCGGATGGCGGTGAAGAGCGCTTTCTGCCCCACCATGAGGAGCGCGCTCACCAGCATTCCGGCGGCGCAGAGGATCAAAACGTTCACGGTCATGCGCAGCACCTCACAGGAATCGGATCGCGAGAGCCAGAAACGCGAGCCCGAGCGAGACGGACACGAGCTCCGGCACGCGGAAGAGACGCAGCTTGGCGTTGGTGCTCTCCGCGACGGTTACGAAGATCGCCAGGACGAAGATCTTGCCCGCCCACGCGAGGAGAGCCACGAGGAGCGCAAGAGGTGCTACGCTCGTCGCCATCCCCGCGGGAAGGAACAGGTCCACGAGCAGAGTCAGGTACAGCAGCTCCTTGAGAGCGGAGGCCCACTCGACCAGCGCCAGGTCCGGCCCGGCGTACTCCAGGACCATCGCCTCGTGGATCATCGTGAGCTCCAGGTGCGTGGCCGGATTGTCCACGGGAATGCGGCCGGTCTCGGTGATGACGATGATGAAGAGTCCGGCGAAGGCGAGAAGATCGCTCGGATGGAAGGACAGGCCTTGCTGAAGCAGGCCCCGAACCATCACCCCGAGGCTCAGAGAGCCGGCGGCGAGGGCGGACGCGAAGAGTCCCAGCATTAGGGCCGGCTCGGCGAGGGCGGCGATCGTCATGTCGCGGCTCGCGCCCATGCCTCCGAAGGGGCTTCCGGTATCGAGCGCGGCGGTCGCGAGCGCGAAGCGGCCGAGAGCGAGCGTCCCCACCAGGAGCAGGATCCCGCCGGCGGCTTCGAGCGGCGCCGCGGCGACCAGGACCGGAACCAGCGTGGTGGCGGCCACCGCCGCGGCGAAATAGACGCGGGGTCCGGCGACGTAGATGAAGGACGCGGTCTCGGAGCGCACGGGCTCCTTGCGAAGAAGCTTCAGAAGGTCGTAGTACCCCTGAAGCAGCGGCGGCCCCTTTCGATTCTGGAGCCGCGCTTTCAGTTTCTTGATGACCGTCTTTAGAAGTGGTGCCACCGCGAGCATGCCTCCCGCCTGCAGCAGCGCCGCTCCGAACGCGAGTAGGGTATCCTGAATCACGTCGGTCCTCCGAGCCACATCAACAGGATGACGGCGAGCACCAGAACGTAAGCGAGGTAGGCATGGAGGCTTCCGGCCTGCAGCACCTTCATGCCGTTCGCCAGCCGCAGCACCGCCCGGGCGAGGGGAGCGTAGACGTATCGCTCGAACGTCGGCTCGATCTCGGCGCGGTATCGCACCTCCCGCGGGAAATAGGGGGAGACCTCCGCCAGCGCCTCGACCTCCTGCGTCGGCCGATACACCGCGCGGAAGATCATCATGAGCGGCTTCGAGAAAGCCGTCGCCGTGTATTCGGTGCGAGGCGTCAGCTCGCCGCCGCATCCCCAGGTTGGAACGCGCCGGGTCCGAGCCCCGCGTTTCGTCAGGAACCACGCCGCCGCCAGGGAGCCCAGGAGAGCCACGCCGAGCATCGATGGAACCACATGGTCGAACCGGCCGAGTCCGGACGCCATGCCCCAGCCAGAGAGCGCCATGTCCTCACGGGGCTCGAGCCCCGGGAGCGACCCCATCACGCTTCCGAGGGCTTCGAGCACCACTCCCGGGAACAGACCGAAACTCAGGCAGAGCGTCGCGAGAAGCGCTTGCGGGACCAGCATCGCCCAGGGAGACTCCTTCGCCTCGGCGGCCGATTGGCTCCGCGGCAAGGCGACGAAGCTGATGCCGAACGCTCTCACGAAACAGGCTGCTGCGAGAGCGGAGGTCAACGCCAACATCGCCCCGGCGAGGGGGAAATTCAACCGCACCATGCCGGGTGTCGACGTGAACCCGAGGAGCAGCGCCTGAAACGTCAGCCACTCGCTCGGAAAACCGTTCAGGAGAGGCAAGCCGGAAATCGCCATGGCGCCGATGAGAAAGAAGAGCCCGGTCCACGGCATCCGGCGCAGCAAGCCTCCGAAGCGCTCGATCTCCCGCGTTCCCGTCGCCATCGCGACGCTCCCTGCGCCGAGGAACAGAAGCCCCTTGAAGATCGCGTGGTTCAAGACGTGCATGAGGCTCGCGGCGACGGCCACCGCGGCCAGCTCGCGGCTTCCGTTCGCGAGCGCCATCATCGAAGCCCCCAATCCAAGGACGATGATTCCCACGTTCTCGATGGTGCTGTAGGCGAGGAGGCGCTTCAGGTCGGTCTGGGTGAGCGCGTACAAAACGCCGAGAATGGCGGAGAGTGTGCCCACGGCCATGAACGCGAGAGCCCAGTTCACGTCCGGTACCCCGAGACCAAAAGCGCAGACCCGGAAAAGACCGTAGATTCCCGCGGTGACGAGCACCGCCGACATGAGGGCGGAGACGCTCGTCGGCGCCGCCGGATGGGCCTCGGGGAGCCACACGTGGAGAGGGATGACTCCCGCCTTGACGCCGAACCCGAGAAAGAAGAGCGCGAAGAGCGCGTCGCGGGTCGGTCCCGAGACGATGTCGCCCGCGAGCATCGCCGGGAACGAGAGCGAACCCGCCTCCGCGGCCAGGAACAGAAAGCCGGCCACGAGGCATCCGGTGCCCACGTGCGACATGACCAGGTAGAAATACGCGGCCCGGCGGCTCGTCGGAAACTCGTGCTCGGTCGCGACCAGCGCCGCCGTCAGAAGCGTCATCACTTCCCACGCGAACAGAAACGACATCACGCCGTCGGCGACGAACACTCCCTCGACCGCGCCGAGCAGCAGATTGAACGCCGTTCCCACCGCGGCCATGCGGGACGCTTTGACGGCGTGGCCGAAGTATCCCACGCTGTAGAGCGCGACCGGCGCTCCGACGAGACCGAGCACCATCAGAAACCACGCCGAGAGCGGTGTGACCGAGTAGCCGAGCACGATACCCGAGGCCGCGTGGCGGAGGAGGACGCCGTCGACCGGCTGGCCCGAGGCGACCACGAACAGGGCGACGGTCACGGTCACGACGGAGGCCAGGATCGAGCCTCCCATCGCCGCGACTCGGCAGGCGCGCGGCCGGCGCGAGAGCGCGAGCGTCGCGGCGACCGTCGCCCCTCGAAGAACGATCGCCGCCGGTACTCCGACGGAAGCCAGCTCCATCAGGCTCAACTTCGCCACCAGACCAGGAGAACCAGGCTCACCACGAGCGCGATGACGTACGCGAGGTAGGCATGGAGACTCCCCGCCTGCAGCACCTTCATCCCCTCGGCCACTCGCAGCACCCCGCGCAGCAGCGGACGATAGGCGTAACGCTCGAACGTCGGCTCGATCGACGCGCGGTATCGCACCTCCCGCGGGAAGTATGGGGAGACTTCCGCCAGCGCCTCGACCTCCCGCGTCGGCCGGTACACGGCGCGGAAGATCATCATCAAGGGTTTCGAGAAAGCCGTGGCCGTGTACTCGGTTCGAGGGCCGAGCTCCCCGCCACATCCCCACGTGGGCACGCGCCGAGCGGCTGCCCCGCGCGACGCCGTCAGCAATGCCGCCGCGGTCAAGCCGCCCAGAAGAGCCGCTCCCAGAATCAGGGGAACCACACGGTCGAACGACTCGAGCCCGGACGCCATGCCGAGTGCGCCCTGCGCCAGCTCTGCGCGGTGGTCGAGCCCGGGGAGCGATGCCGTCGCGTTTCCGAGCGCTTCGAGAACCAGGCCCGGGAACAGGCCCAAGCCCAGGCAGAGCGCCGCCAGAAATGCTTGCGGCACCAGCATCACCGCGGGTGACTCCCGGGCCTCGGCGGCGGCGCCGCTCCTCGGGAAGGCCAGGAAACTGATGCCGAAGGCTTTCACGAAGCACGCCGCCGCCAGCGCCGTCGTGAGCGCCAGTACGGCGCCGCCCACGGGAAAGAGCAAATGGACGAGCGGCTCCGCCGATCCGCGGAACCCGAAGAGGAACGCTTGAAACGTCAGCCACTCGCTGGCGAAGCCGTTCAGAGGCGGAAGGCCGGAGATGGCCATCGCGCCGACGAGGAAGAGAAACCCGGTCCAAGGCATCCGCCGCAGGAGTCCCCCCAAGTGCTCGATCTGACGCGTTCCCGTCGCCATCACCACGCCTCCGGCGCCGAGGAACAGGAGCCCCTTGAAGACCGCGTGATTCAAGACGTGATAGAGGCTGGCCGCGATTCCCACCGCCGCGAGATCCCCTCTCCCGTAGGCCAGGCCCATCATTCCGGCGCCGAGACCGAGGAGGATGATGCCGATGTTCTCGATGCTGTGGTAGGCGAGGAGGCGCTTGAGGTCGTGCTGCATGAGCGCGTAGAGCACTCCCAGAACCGCCGACAACCCTCCCACGACGAGGACGAGGACGCCCCAGGACAGGGGCGGCGTGCCGAGACCGAAGGCGCAGACCCGCACTATTCCGTAGATCCCCGTCTTGATGAGAACGCCGGACATTAAAGCCGAGATGCTGGTGGGCGCCGCCGGGTGGGCCTCGGGGAGCCACACGTGAAGAGGAACGATTCCCGCCTTGACCCCGAAGCCTATGAAGAAGAGCGCGAAGAGTCCGATGCGCGCGGGCGGTAGCGCCGCGCCGCCGGACAGGAGCGTTGCGAACGACAGCGACCCGGACATCGACGCCAGAGCGAGGAAGCCGGCGATGAGACATCCCGTGCCCACGTGCGACATGACCAGGTAGAGATAGGCGGCCCGCCGGCTCGCCCGCTCTTCGTGCTCGGTCACGACGAGCGCCGCCGTCGCGAGCGTCATCAGCTCCCAGGCACCGAGGAACGTGATGGCGTCGGCGGCGGCGAACACCAGCTCCACCGCGCCCAGCAGCAGGTTGAACAGGACGCCGAGAAAGACCGCGCGTCGGCGGAAGTGCGGATAGCCGATGTATCCGATGCTGAAGAGGGCGATGGGAGCGGCGAGCAGGGACAGGACCAACAGAAACCACGCCGACAGCCCATCCACCGCGTAGGTCAACCGGAAACCAGAGGCCTCGTGGAGCACGGTGTCTCCGTCGACGGACGCTCCCGCGAGCAGAACCTCGGCGGCGAGAAGTCCGGTGACCAGGGACGCCGCCGCGGACCCGACGAAAGCCACATGGCGCGCCGCGTGGATTCGCCGCGACAGCAGCAGGGTCGCGGCGATAGTCCCGACCCGTAGCGCCAGGGCCAGGGGCAGGCTGATTGCCGGATCGAGCCCCGTCACGCTCACCCTAACCGCGCCGGGTCTCCCGCCGGAGCTCGCGAAGCATCCCCCGCGTGTCCACCAAGTGGTTATTGAAGATGCGCCGGGCGACGTCGAGGAGCTCGCCAATGGCCTTGTCCCGAAGGGCGTAGCGTACCGACAATCCCTGCTTCTGGGACGTCACGATTCCGCGGTTTCGCAGAACCGCGAGCTGCTGCGACACCACGGGTTGATCCAGCTTCAGGGCCTTCTGGAGCTCCTGAACCGAGCGATCGCCGCGGACGAGAATCTCCAGGATCTTGATGCGCGCCGGGTGGGCCAGCGCCCGGAAGAACTGGGCTTTGAAGGTTTGAAGCCGGCTCGTGAACATGTAGAAACATTAGTATATTAGCATATAGTTCTTCGAGATCGAGCGGGCGCGAGACCCGCCGCCGCCTCACTCGGCGGCGGCCGCTTTCGATTTTCCCAGGCTGAGGAGGTTCGCGAAGAGCTTGTAGGCGGAGGGAACGCCCGCGGGAAGCTGCCGGAACAGGCCGAGCCCGATGTAGATCCATCGACCCTTTCCGTAGCGGGTTTCGACCAGCATTCCTTTTTTCACGCCTTTGTTGTACTCCCAGGGATCCTCCGCCGCGAGGAGATCCTGGTAGCGCGGGTCGCCCTCCTCCGCCAGGAAGTAGAGTCCCCGCTCCTGGACCCAGCCGCCCCAGTCGTCCGCGGTGATCCGGTTCGGCTCGGTGAAGACGGGATGGTCGGGAACCAGAATCTGGATGGGCGCTTCCTCGACCGTCACCCGGTTGTTGCTCACTTTCTTCGGGTACGGACCCCACTGGGCCTCGTTGAACTCCATCTTGTTGTACTGGACGAGGAGCGTCCCCCCGTCGGCGACGTAATCGAGGAGTCTCTGGTTGTAGGCGCGCAGATCCTGCCGGTTCAAGTAAGCCCGGACCCCGGTCACGATGACGTCGTATTGCGAGAGGTCCCCTTCGGCGAGATCGTCTTCGTCGAGGAAAGAGAGCTCGGCTCCGAGCTGGCGTATCGCGACCGGTACCTCGTCGCCCACGCCCTCGATGAAGCCCACCCGCGACCGGGCGACCTGGACGTCGAGCGCCTCTACTCTCGCCTCGGCCGGCTGGAAGAGGTAGCGAGTCTGGATGTGGTGGTACTCGATGGTCTGGACGTTGTCGCGGAACTCCTCGTCTCCAAGGCGCGCGACCGCCTGGACCCGGTAGCTCCCGCTCGCGATCGCGGAGGGCGGCGTCATTCGGAAGCGCACCGTGACCGCCTGGTTCTCCCGCTCGAATGAGAGATCGGCGGCCGCGGGCTCGACGCCGAATCCCGGAGGAGCTTCGAGATGGAGCGTCCCCCGGGCGGGATCGGTGCCCTCGTAGCGCGCCGTCACCGAGACCGGCCTCGTCTTGTCGTCCGCCCCTACGGGAAAGACCACGACCTCGGGCGAGATCGAGACCGACACCCGCGGCAGCACCGAAACCTGCTTCTGCTTCTCGCCTCCCACCCACCGGCCCGCATAGCGATGCTGCACCGTCTTCGACAGGGCGACTTCGACCTCGCCCGACCGGAAGGTGACCGTCGAGGTGACCGAGGGCGGCCGCCAGGGAAGGCCGAAGTGTTTCGGCTCGAGGAGCGTGAAGCGATCGATCGTGGGGTCCGTTCTCGTCCAGTAGGGACGATCGTAGTCGGCGCCCGCTCCGACGGTGACGTCGAATCGGGCGTGGAGTCTTCCGTTCCCCGCGAGCGGGGCGGGAAGCTTGGGAAACGGAGTCTTTTCATCTTCGAACTCCGTGACCACCCAACCGGGAGGCGTCGGAACCAGGACGGCGAGAATCCGGACGGGCTCGGGGCTCGGGTTCGTCACCTGAACTTCGACGCGGAAACGGCCGCCCCGGGTGATCTCGCCTCGATCCGCGGTCGGAAGCAAGTCGATTCCGTGAGCGAGAGCGATGGCCTTTTCGAAGTCTTCCTCCTTGGGACGGAGACGATGCTCGAGCTCGAACTTCGCGTCCGCGGAAATCTCGCTTCGCGACACGTCCGCGCGGAGCTTGCGGACGAGGAGGAGCCCGCGCCGAAGCGGAGGCAGGGTCTTCCACGGAGCCCGCGCGTCGAACGAGGCGTTCGCCGCTTCGACCTCCGCGCGAAGAGCATCGAGGCCCACGCGGACGAACGCGGTGTCGGTGAAATCCTTCAACCGCTCGAGCCCGACGGCGACGCCGTCGAAGAGATCGCTCTCGCCCGCTCGCTTCGGGAGGACCGTGTCCTCGAGCCGGAAAACGGATTCGTGGGGGCCCGCGAGGGCCTGGAGCTGACCCATCCCCTGACACTTGTGGTTCGATCGGGCTTCCGATCCCATCTGGTAGTAGGTGCGTCCGAGAATCGGATCGTACGCCCCGGTATCGATCCGGAGGAGTGAGGCGGGATCCTCTTTCTCGTCTTTCTCATCTGGCTCTCGTTCCCGGCCGCGGCCGGGGCCGACGGCGCGGCGCGAGTAGAGCTTGAGCGCCTGCCAGGGCCTCAATCCCTCCGCGATCTGCTCGGGGAAACGCGCGGGATCCGAAGCCGCGCGGAACGCCTCCCGGGTCAGGAGGGCCGAAGTCTGGTGGTGCTGCCCGCCGCCTTCGCCCTCGAGAGGAAGCGAGACCACGACGTCGGGCCGGAGGGTACGGAGGAGGCGGACGAAATCGCCGAGGATCTCTTCCTTCCCCCATTTCTGGAGCGTCTCCTCGACGCTGAAGGAGTAGCCGAACTCGTAGGCGCGGGTGAAGTACTGCTCGACTGCGTCGATCCGATGGACCGCCATGAGCTCCTCGGTCCTCAGGATCCCGATGGCCTCGAAGAGCTCGGGGCCGATCTCGTTCTGACCCCCGTCCCCGCGGGTCGCGGTGAGAAGCGAGACTCGGTGTCCCCGACCGCGGCTGAGGAGGACCAGGAGGCCGTTGTCCTCGTCGTCCGGATGGGCCGCGGTGTGGAGGAAGCTCGTGCCCGAAGAGAGCTTCCGCAGCTGGAGGGCGAGGCCCACGCTGCCGCTCTCTTCGGCAGCGGGCTCGAGCTGGGCCCGGGCGGTCGCCGCCGAAAAAAAGCCGAGAAAGAGGACTGCGCGCGTCATACGCATCATACCCATCATGGGGCCGGAGGATAGTGAGGCTACTGGGCGAAGTCAAAATCGGGCCCATTTGGTACAATGGTTCGACCTCGGTTCAAGACGAGCTTCGTTCACCCGCCGCTCGGCGTTTCGAGTGGAATTTCCAGGCCACGGGAAAACGATGAGCCTCAAAATCATGATCGCTGGATGCGCGAAAGAAGAGAAAGACGACGTCGGCTCTTCCGTCAAGAAGGCCTTCGCCGACCGGCCCGCCGACGAGCCATGGAGCGTTTCCGTGGTGAAGGTCGCGAGCCAGTGGTCGGTCGAGATCAACGGGCCCGAAGCGCGCTACAAAGGGTTGAGCCTGGTGGCGCCGCTCGGAGATCTGACCGGCTCGCTCCGGAAAGCCATCGCCGGCGCCGGCAACCACTCCGCGGGCCCGGCGGCCGCTCCGAGCGGCAGGGTCCCGGCAGGCGATGAGAAGAAGGACCGATACGATTGCGAGGGCTGCTCGGCGCCGTTCGAGGTCATCTACAGCGCCGCTCCCGGAGAGCGGCAGGAAGTCTGCCCCGTCGCTTGTCCGCAGTGCTGG
>Ga0299906_10005460_pt1 | contig 10350 bp, 10 predicted proteins | sample RVTome_14_FD_200259 | JGI IMG/M metagenome (GOLD analysis project Ga0299906, IMG submission 200259) | Soil microbial communities from uranium-contaminated site in the Upper Colorado River Basin, Wyoming, United States - RVT145D125 (version 2) ...
GTGCGCGCGCGGTAACAGGCGCTCGCCGAAGAAGGCCAGCAGCTCGCGCCCGCGCTCGAGCGTTCGGCTGCGCTCGGCGCGTGCGCCCGGGAGCGCGAGCAGGATGCCGCCCGGGCCTGCGCGGGTGCGGCAATGCATGCCGACCAGCACGTTCTCCAGCACGCTCATCTGGTTGAACAAGCGCTGGTTCTGGAAGGTGCGCGCGACGCCGAGCGCGGTGATGGCGTGCGGCGGCCGTCCGACCAGGTCGGTCTCGCCGCTGCCGAACACCACGCGGCCGGCAGTCGCGCGGTACAGGCCGCTGACGACGTTGAAGACGGTAGTCTTGCCCGAGCCGTTCGGACCGATCAACCCGACGATCTCGCCGGGCTGCACGCTCAGATCGAGGGCCTGCACCGCGCGCAGGCCACCGAAGGCCATCGACAGGCCGCAGGCTTGCAGCAAAGACATGGCTCGCGCGGCGGCCGCTTCGGCGCGCTACTTCACCACGATCGTCTTCACCTGCTCGAAGCCCATCCCGCGCACCTGGTACACGAAGATCAGGCCGCCGATGACATCGCCCTTGTCGTCGAAGCTGATCGGCACGTCCAGCACGCCGCGGTAGTTCCTGGTCGCGCGCACCGCGTCGCGCACCGCCGCGCGCTCGGCTTTGCCGGCTTTCTTGATCGCCTCGATGATGATGTTGGTGGCCTCGTAGGCCAGCGGCCCATAGGAGCTCAAGGGACCGTATTTCGCTTCGAAGGCCTTCACGAACTTCGCCGCCGCGGGCACCTTGCGCATGTCCGGGGCGAGGAAGGTGACGTAGTTGCCCTCGGCGGCGCCGCCCGACGCCTCGATGTAGTCCTTGACCTCGTAGATGCCGTCCCCGCCGATCATCCTCACGTCGAGGCCGACATCGGGAAGCTGTTTGGCGATGAGCGCCGCCTCCGGCGCCCACACGCTCGGTACCACCAGGTCGACATCCTTGGGCACCGTGCCGAGAATGGCCCGGAAGTCCTTGTCGCCGGCGCGCACCTGGTAGCGCAACGTCCGCGCGCCGAGCGTCTTCGCGCGCTTGTCGAACTCGTCGGCGAAACCCTTCGGGCCGGTGGTGCCGTCGTCGAGAATGGCGATCTTCTTCGCCTTCAGGTCCTGCACCGCGAACATCGCCGCGGCCGGCGCCTGGGCGTCGTCCCGCGCGCATACCCGGTTGGTGTTGTTCAGCCGGCGATCGGTGACGCGCGGGTTGGTGCAGCCCGGGGTGATGAGCACCAGGCTGGCCTTCTGCAGGATCTCGGACACGGGGATGCAGGTGACGCTGGTGATGCCCCACACCGTCGCGATCACCGCGGGATCAGCCGCCACCTTCTCCGCCGCCGCCACGCCGATCTGCGGGTTGCCCTGGTCGTCGGCCTCCACCACCTGGATCTTGCGGCCCAGCACGCCGCCTTTCGCGTTCCACTCCTCGGCGGCGAGCCTCACCGCGTTGGCGACCTCCTGGCCCATCTTGGCCAGCGGCCCGGTGAGCGGCGCGCCCACCGCGATCTTGATCGCGCTCTGCGCCATGGCCCCGGTGGACAGCCCGAGGAGCAGGAGCGCGCCGGCGATGACCCTGAGAGCACTTGTGAGCATGACCGACCCCTCCCCCGTTTGAGTTGTGGTGCAGGCAGACGACGCAGCAGCGAACGGCCGGTCCAGCCTACTCGGGGCGAGGGGGTGGGGTCAAGCCAGCCGGGGACGAGGACGTGTCGATCCGTCCCCGGATCGAGCGCAGCGGAATCTGCGCTGGAAGCTAGCGCAGGGCCAGGGCGGATGCGCGCACGCGCGCGCCGGCGATGGCGCGCTTCTTCAACAGCAGCTGGATGGCGCGTGCGGACAGCTCGGCGCGCTCCAGCGGGCCGCAGATGACCTCGGCGATGGGGGAGGCGTCGCCGCCCACGCGCGGCGAGACGTCGAACTCGACGTAGGGAACGATGTGGCCGCCGGCATGGCGAAAGCGCACCCGGGACAGCGCCTCACCCGGATACGCGGTGTCGGCCACCAGCAGCAGGCGCCACTCGCGGTCCTCCGTGAAGGCCGGCTGCTTGAAGCACGCGATCAACTCCACCAGGTGGTCGGCCAGGAACTCCAGGATCAGGCGCATGGAGTCCGGCCCGCGCGCCTGCGTCGAGCGCAACAGCAGGATGGCGCGATCCAGCAGGCCGCCGATCAGGCCCTGCTGGCGCTCCGCATCGTAGATCACCCGCCGCAGCGCGGTGACCGCGTAGCGGCCGGTCAGCGCCCCGGTGCGCAGGCCCACGGCGTAGCCGCCGCGCGGCCCGGCGTAGGCGCGCCACTGCCCCAGCGCATCGCCGTTCTCGCAGAAGCAGGCGGCGAAGATGCTGCGCTGCCACTGGCTGGGGTCCAGCACGGTCAGGGCCTTCTCGCAGAACTCGTTGACCAGCGGGTCGGCGCGGTTCCAGCGGCGCCTGATCTGCTCGCGCACCAGGTCGCAGACGTAGTCGGTCTCGCGCGAGCCGGCCAGGTACAGCAGGTCGCTCGCCCAGATGCGGCCGCCCTCCAGGATGGCGCTCAGGCCCGTGGCGTCGGTGTAGTGGTAGATGGCGTAGGGAGCCTCGCCCTGCAGCGCCGTCCACTCGGCGTAGAACGCCTGGCTGCTGGCGATCAGCGGCACGGCGAGCTGCGTCGAGGTCCAGTGCGCCTCGGGCACCAGGGGCGGCAGCGGCTCCAGCGGCGGGGCGGCCGGGGGCGCCCAGTCGTCCAGTTGCTCCAGCTCAGCGGTCAGGTCGCTGTCCGTGGTTTCTTCCATGCGCGTTCAGAACCATGCATCCTGCATCTCGAAGCAGGTGCGATCCAGGTTGTCGAGCAACTCGATCTGGCGGCGCGTGCGCGGCAGCTCCCAGCGGAAGAAGTAGGCGCAGGCCTGCAGCTTCCCCTGGTAGAAGTCGCGCTCGCCGCCCTCCACCGAGGGCAGGCGGGCCACCGCCACCAGCGCCTGCCTAAGCCATATCCATGCCACCACGATGTGCCCGGCCGTCTCCAGGTACAGCGAGGCATTGGCCAGCGCCAGCTCGACCTCGCCGTTGGCGCTCACGCATAGCAGCTTGCGGGTGGTCTGCATCAGGCCGTCGATGGCCTGCGCCAGGTTCTCGGCGAAGCCACGCAGCTCCGGCGAGTCGCACTTGCGCGCTTCGCGCAGCGTGTGCTGCATCTCGCGCATCAGCAGCTGCAGCGCGGCCCCGTCCTGCATGCCGGCCTTGCGCCCCAGCAGGTCGAGGGCCTGGATGCCATGCGTGCCTTCGTGGATCGGGTTCAGGCGATTGTCGCGGTACAGCTGCTCCACCGGGTGCTCGCGCGTGTAGCCGTACCCTCCCAGCACCTGGATCGCCAGATTGTTGGCCTCCAGGCACCACTGGGACGGCCAGGACTTGACCATCGGCGTCAGGATCTCGAGCAGCAGGTGCGCCTCGCGCCGCGCCTGCTCGGTCGCGCCGGTGTGCTGATCGTCGGCGAGGCGCGCGGCGTACAGGCACAGCGCCAGCCCGCCCTCGACGTAAGCCTTCTGCGCCAGCAGCATGCGGCGCACGTCCGCATGCTCGATGATCCTGACCTGCGGCTGGGCCGGGTCCTTGCCTGCCGGCGGGCGGCCCTGCGGCCGCTCGCGCGCGTAGGCCAGCGCGTGCAGGTAGCCGCTGTAGCCGAGCATCACGGCGCCCAGCCCCACGCCGATGCGCGCTTCGTTCATCATGTGGAACATGCAAGCGAGGCCCTGGTGCGGCTCGCCCACCAGGGTGCCTACCGCCCCACCTTTCTCGCCGAAGTTGAGCACGCAGTTGGTGGTGCCGCGATAGCCCATCTTGTGGTTCAGGCCCGCCAATGCGACGTCGTTGCGCGCACCCGGCATGCCGCCGTCGTCCACCAGGTACTTGGGCACGACGAACAACGAGATGCCCTTCACGCCGGGCGCGCCGCCGGGGATCCTGGCGAGCACCAGGTGGATGATGTTCTCGGACAGCTCGTGCTCGCCGCCCGAGATCCACATCTTGCTGCCGTACACCCGGTAACTGCCGTCCGGCTGCGGTTCCGCGCGGGCGCGGATGTCGGACAGCGACGAGCCGGCCTGCGGCTCGGACAGGCACATGGTGCCGAAGAAGCGTCCCGAGAGCAGGTGCGGGAGATACCTGCGCTTCTGCTCGGCGGTGCCGAATGCCTCGATCAGGTTGGCGTTGGCGATGGTCAGGAACGGATAGGCCGCGGTCGATACGTTGGCGGCGTTGAACAGCGCCAGACCGGCCTGCGCCACCGTCACCGGCAACTGCATACCGCCCATCGCGTAGTCCTTGCCGGCCGCCATCAGACCCGCCTCGCAGAACACCTCGAGGGCGCGCTTGACCTCGGGGATGATGTGCACGCGCTGGCCGTCGAAGGTGGGCTCGTTCAGGTCGGCCTTGCGGTTGTGGGGCGCGAAGTGCTCGGCGGCGATGCGGTGCGCCGTGTCGAGCGCGGCGTCGAAGGTCTCGCGCGTGTGCTCGGCGAAGCGCGGACGCGCGCTGAGGGCCTCGACGTCGAGCAGCTCGTAGAGCACGAAATCGAGGTCCCGGCGGTTGATCAGGCGGTCTTGCATGGCGCCTCGTTGGCATGGATCTGGCAGACATTTCGATGCTACCACGCGCTCTGCGCCATGCTGCCGCTGCCCGATCATCGACCCTTCGCCGCCTTCACCCGCCCCGCGCTGATGGCCTTCCTGGCCGCGGTCGCGGCGATGGTGGCTGGCATCGCCCTGCTCGACCGCGAACCCGTCATCGCTGCAACTGCGGGGGCGGTCTTCCTGCTCGCCACGCTGTCGGGATGGGCCGGCAGCCTGGCGCGCCGCGATGCCATCCGCAACACCGCCACCTCCACCACCAATGGCGCGGCGCTCGGCTATGTGGAGCTGGTCGGCACCGCCGAGACCGGCGCCCAGCCGGGGCTGCGCAGCCAGATCGCCAAGCGGCTCTGCGTGTGGTATCGCTACCGCATCGAGCGCCGCGTGGGCGCGGGCTGGGTGGTCGAGTCGAGCGAGTCGAGCGAAGACTGCTTCCTGCTGCGCGATGCCACCGGCGACTGCGTCGTCGACCCCGAAGGCGCCGAGATCGTCTCCCGCCGGCAGCGCCGCTGGCGCGAGTTCGGGCATCGGTTTCACGAGCAATGGATCGCACCCGGCGATCGGCTGTACGTGCTGGGCGAGCTCGACTCGGTCGCCGCCGCGCTCGACTCACCGGCCGATCTCAGGCAGGACGTGTCCATGGTGCTGGCCGAGTGGAAGCGCGACCGGCCCGGTCTGCTGCGCCGCTTCGATCGAGATGGCAACGGCTCGCTGGACGACGCCGAGTGGGACAGCGCGCGGCGCCAGGCGAAGACGCAGGTGGAGCGGGAATGGACCGTGCGCCGCTCGCTCGGCCCGGTGAACGTGGTGCGCAAGCCCAGGGACGGGCGGCGCTACCTGATTTCCGTGTACGAACCCATGCAGCTCGCCCGCCGATTCTCGCTGTGGGCGTGGGCGCACCTGGGCTTGTTCATGGCCGGGCTGAGTGTGATCCTGGCGGCGCTTGCCCGCATGTAGCGGCGCAGCCCGGATGCGGGTCGGCGGGCGACGCGCTTTCGCCCGGGGGCCGCGCTTGCGTACAATAGCGGGTCCGGCCGCGACGGTTGACCGTCCAGTGCGCCGGGCAACCCCCCGCAGGCAGAAGAGTCATGGACGAGAAGCTGGTCTACAACGTCAACGTCAGTGCGCAGGACGTCCTCCTCAATCCCACTGAGATCAAGAACCGCGTTCCGCTCACCGAGCAGGCCGAGGAAACGGTGCTGCGCGGGCGCAACACCGTGGAGCGCATCCTCGACCGCAAGGATCATCGCCTGATGGTGGTCGTGGGCCCCTGCTCCATTCACGATCCGCCGGCCGCGATGGATTACGCACGGCGCCTCAAGCGCCTGGCGGACGAGGTGTCCGATACGCTGCATGTGGTGATGCGGGTGTACTTCGAGAAGCCGCGCACCACCACCGGCTGGAAGGGCCTGATCAACGACCCGCACATGAACGACAGCTTCGACATCGCGGAGGGGCTGCAGCTCGCGCGCAAGGTGCTGCGCGACATCAACGAGCTGGGGCTGCCCGCCGGCACCGAGGCGCTCGACCCGATCAGCCCGCAGTACCTGGGGGACCTGGTGGCCTGGAGCGCCATCGGCGCCCGCACTGCCGAATCCCAGACCCACCGCGAGATGGCGAGCGGCCTGTCCACCCCGGTGGGATTCAAGAACGGCACCGACGGTGGCCTGCAGGTGGCGATCAACGCGCTGCTGTCGGTGTCGAACCCGCACAGTTTCCTCGGCATCAACCAGTCCGGGCAGGTGGCGGTGATCCGCACCAAGGGCAACCGCTACGGCCACATCGTCCTGCGCGGCGGCAGCAAGGGCCCGAACTACGACTCGGTGACCATCGCGCTGGTGGAGCAGGAGCTGGCCAAGCACAAGCTGCCGGCCAACATCATGGTGGACTGCAGCCACGCGAACTCCAACAAGGACCCTTCGCTGCAGCCGCTGGTGATGAATGACGTGGTGCACCAGGTGATGGAGGGCAACCGCTCGATCGTGGGCGTGATGCTCGAGAGCAATCTGCACGCGGGCAACCAGTCGATTCCCGCCGACCTGTCCCAGCTCAAGTACGGGGTGTCGGTCACCGACGCCTGCATCGACTGGGGCACCACGGAGAAGCTGTTGCGCGAGACGCGCCTGAAGCTCAAGGACGCGCTGCCCGCCCGCCAGCCGCGCATGGCGGAGGTGCGAAGCCTGCGCGGGTAGATCGCGAGGGCGGGGGTTGTCTTTTTAAGACGCCTTAAGGGCGCATCAGGCACTCACGTTTCCGGCACGCTGCGCTTGCGCTTTGCCCCGCTCTGCTCACCCTGCGGCTTGTCCTTCGCCTGCTGCGCCTTCTTCTCCTGGGTCTGGCGCGCGGGCTTGTCCGCCGCCGATGCAACCGGCCCGGCCGCGGCGAACAGTGCGGCCATCAGGATGGCCGTCAGAGTCTTCATTCGCACCTCGTCACAGGTTTCCCAGGTTGATCTCGGCCAGCTCCAGCAACGCGATCATGCGCTTCTGGCCCGAACCCTCCAGTGCTTCCAGCGCGGTTTGGATGCGCTGCGCCATCTCCTCGCGGCTCTTGCCGGCGACGCCGGTGAGCGCCTGGGCCACGTCGGCCAGCAGCAGGCCGTCCGCGGCCTGACGGACCTCCTCCAGCCTGGCCTCGATGGCGCTGCGGTCGAGGTTCGTGGCGAACTCGAAGGTCTTGTCCAGATCCATGTTATTCCCCTTCGCGGGTCCAAGTCCCAAGGGTTTATGACGGCACAAATGCCATAAAATGCAGGGTCGCGCGTGAATTAACGTCAAATCGACCAGGAGGCCGACCCCATGAACGCCTTCCGCCTGGACGGCAAGGTGGCCGTTGTCACCGGATCGAGCCGTGGCATCGGCCGATCCATCGCCGAGCATCTGGCCGCTTACGGCGCGAAGGTGGTGATCTCCAGCCGCAAGCAACCCGCATGCGAAGAAGTGGCCGCCGCGATCCGCGCCGCGGGCGGGGATGCCATCGCGGTGCCGGCCAACATCGGCGAGAAATCCCAGCTCGAGGCCCTGGTCGCGGCCACACGCCGGCAGTGGGGACGCATCGACGTGCTGGTGTGCAACGCCGCTTCCAACCCCTATTACGGCCCGATGGCCGGCCTGCCGGACGAGGCCTTCCACAAGATCCTGCAGAACAACATCGTCAGCAACCTGTGGCTGGCGAACATGGTGCTGCCGGAGATGGCCCAGCGTGGCGATGGCGTTGTCATCATCGTGTCCTCGATCGGCGGGCTCAAGGGCACCGCCGCGCTGGGCGCCTATGCCGTGTCCAAGGCCGCCGACATGCAGCTGGCACGCAACCTGGCCGTGGAGTGGGGCAAGCACAACATCCGCGTCAACTGCATCGCGCCGGGCCTGGTGAAGACCGATTTCGCCCGAGCCCTGTGGGACAACCCCGAGCTGCTGGCGCGCACCGAAGCGGCCACGCCGCTGCGGCGCATCGGCGAGCCCGACGACATCGGCGGCATCGCCGTGTTCCTCGCTTCGCGCGCCGCGGCCTTCGTGACCGGCCAGACCATCGTCGCCGACGGCGGCGTCACCATTGCCGGCTGACCTGCGGCGCTGGCTGGCGGCCGCCCTCGCCTGCCTCGCGCTGCTGCCCGCGCCGCACGCGGCCGCGCAGCAGCGCAGCCTGCGGCTGGCGACCTGGAACCTCGAGTGGCTGATCGCGCCCGAGGCGTTCGAGCGCCTGGCTGCGTCCTGCCGCGACGAGCCCGCGCCCGGCGAAGGACGCTGGATTCCGTGCGACATCGTTGCGCCGGGCGAACGCTTTACGCGGCGAACGGCCGAGGACTTCGCCAAGCTGCGCGAGTACGCACGCAGGCTCGACGCCGACGTCATCGCCCTGCAGGAGGTGGACGGGCCGCGAGCCGCGCGGCTGGTGTTCCCCGACCATGACTTCTGCTTCACGCGCAGGGTGCACGTGCAGAACGTTGGCTTCGCGATCCGCCCCGGCGTGGCGTTCCGGTGCGAGGATTATCCCCATCTCGGGCTGGAAGGCAGCCGGCTGCGCTGGGGCGCGGACCTGACGCTGTTCCCCGGGTCGCAGAGCGAGGTGCGGGTGCTGGCCGTGCATCTGAAGTCGGGCTGCCATGGGGAGCGGCTCAGCAGCGAGCGCTACGACTGCCGGATGCTCGCCGAGCAGGTGCCGATCCTCGAGCGCTGGATCGACGCCCGCGCGCGCGAGGGCGTCGCATTCGCGATAGCGGGCGACTTCAACCGCCGCTTCGCCTCCGAGCGGCGCTACGCGCGCGATCGCTTCGGCAGGCTGACCGCCATCTGGCCCGAGCTCGACGACGGCAGTCCGCCGGAGGCCGATCTCACCGACGCCACGCGCGTGCGCCGTGATGCGCGCTGCTTCCCGCAGGACTCGCACACCGTGGCGATCGACCACATCGTGCTCAGCCGTTCGCTGGCGGCTCGCCTGGTGCCCGGGTCGATGCGCCGCGTGACCTACAGCACGGCCGACGCCAGAAGGTTCCGGCTGTCGGATCACTGCCCGGTGGCGGTGACGCTGGAACTGCCTTAGCGCGGCTGACTACCTCACCGCCACCGGCGCCACCGTCGAGCCGGTGCCGCCCTTGACCTTGAGCGGCTGCACGATGAAGGCGAACTCGTAGGCCTTGGCGGCCGCCAGCTCGTCCAGCTTCAGGTTCTCGAGCAGGAAGATGCCGTTGACCACGAGCGCGATCTGGTGCACCGGCAGGCTGATGTTCTTGTCGGCATTGGGGAAGGCCTCCACGGCGAAGGTGTCGGCGCCGATCAGCATGACGTCCTGCTTCGCCAGCCACTCGGCCGCCGGCGCGCCGATGCCCGGCGTGTCCTTGTTGTAGGTGACGTTGTCCACGTTCCACAGCTTGCCGTAACCGGTGTGGATCAATACCGCATCGCCGGCCCGCAGCGAGACGCCCTGGCGCTGCAGCCCGCTCTGCAAGTCGGCCGCCGTGATCTCGTAGCCGGCCGGCAGGGCCTGTACCCCCTTGAGCGCGGCAACGTCGATCAGCACGCCGCGGGTGAACAGCGTGCCGATCTTCTCCACGCCCAGCTTGGTGAAGCCGTTGCGCGTGGCGATCTCGTCGTTGTCGAAGCAGTTGTAGAACTGGTCGCCGATGGTCTGGTGGGGAAACATGTCGAACTGCGTGCCCACCTGGCCGATCTCGGTGATGACCAGCTCCTCGTTGCTGCGGCGCTGGTTGCTGCCCAGCGGCGGGCCGGTGCGCTTGGTGTGGATCTCGAAGCGGCGCGTGCCGAACAGCGGCATGTTGGATTCGAGCACGCGTCCCAGCTCGACGACTTGACCGGTCTTGATCAGCTGCGCGGCGCGCATGACCGTGGCCGGCCGCATGTGGTTGGCGGCGCCGCGCTCGTCGCCCGTCCCCCACTTCGACGGGCAGCGCTGCGCCTGGGCTGGCGGCTGCCAGGACTGCGCGAGCAGGGGGCCCGCCCCTGCGGCAAGAGCGAGTGCGGCGACGGCGGTTGCGATTCTCATGATGTCTCCTCCAGTGTTGTTGGATGTTCGCGGGCGTTAGTGTAACGCCCCGGCGTCAACCGAACATGAGCCACTCCGGACGGCTCGCGCGTCGAGACCTCGCCGAGCAGGGGCAACCACAGGATCTCGGGGGCGGGGGCGCGCGCTAGGCTCGATCCCGGCGTCCCGCCGCCTGACTGCGCCATCAGCTCGCCCACCGGGTTCGGGCAGCGGTGCTCGAGGCATTG
>Ga0299906_10005461_pt1 | contig 10350 bp, 10 predicted proteins | sample RVTome_14_FD_200259 | JGI IMG/M metagenome (GOLD analysis project Ga0299906, IMG submission 200259) | Soil microbial communities from uranium-contaminated site in the Upper Colorado River Basin, Wyoming, United States - RVT145D125 (version 2) ...
CCGCCTGAAACCAGCGATTGCCGGCCCGCTCGAAGGCGTGCGCCGACTGCAGCACGATGCGCCGGCGCGAGGGCGGCACGAACAGCGCATGCTGCTGCGCCGTCGGCGCGAACAGGCAGTCGCGCAGCAGCCGCTTGATCTGGCCCTGGCTGTAGGGATGACCATGGCCGAAGGGCGAGCGCTGCTCGAACCGGGCCCAGATGCCGCGCCGGTTCGGCACGACGACGACCAGCCGGCCGCTGTCGGACAGCACCCGCCAGGCCTCGCGCATCATCGGGCGCAGATGCTCGCAGTTCTCAACCGCGTGCACCAGCAGCATGCGGTCGATCGACAGGTCCGCGAACGGCAGTTCGGTCTCCTCCGACAGGCAGGCAAGGCAGGGGTCGTTCTCGGGCCAGTGCACCACGCCCTGCGGCGCCGGCATCACCGCCATGACGCAGTCCGCCTCGTCGCGGAAAGCGCGGAGATAGGGCGTCGCATAACCGAGGCCAAGCACCGACATGCCGCGCATGTCGGGCCACAGCTCGCGGATCCGGGTGGTGATGAGCCGCCGCGTCACCTGCCCCAGCCGGGAGCGGTAAAACTCGTTCAAATCGATGACGTCGGACCACATGGCCGCGCGATTCTATCAGATCGATGCCGGGGGCGTAACCGGCGGCCGGCGGCCCCCTTCGCCCTTGCATCGAGCCCGACAATACGAAACTCTCGGTGAAACCGAGGTTAACGAACGGGAGACAGCGCCGTGAAGCTGCATTTCAGTCCGACTTCGCCCTATGTGCGCAAGGTGCGCGTGGTCGCCGCCGAAAAGGGGCTCGCCGACAGGATCGAGCTGCTGCCGAACAGCCCCTGGGTGGAAAACGACCTGCCCCTGGCCAACCCGTCCGGCCGGGTGCCGACGCTGGTCACGGACGACGGCATGACGCTGTTCGACTCCCGCGTCATCTGCGAATACCTGGACGATACCGGCGCCGGCGCCAAGCTGTTCCCGTCCGGCCCCGCCCGCTGGGCCGTGCTGCGGACCGCGGCGCTGGCAGAAGGAATCCTCGACGCCGGCGTGTCGATCGCCAACGAGCGCCGCAAGGACAAGGCCCACTGGTCGGACTGGTATATCGGTCGGCAGAAGGACAAGATCAACCGCACCCTCGATGCGCTGGAGCGCGAGGCCGCCAGCCTGTCCGGCCCGGTCGACATCGCGCAGGTCGGCGTCGGTGTGGCGCTCGGCTACACCGCCTTCCGCAAGCATGTCGACGACTGGCGCCAGGGGCATCCGAAGCTTGCCGCCTGGTATGAAAGCTTCAGCCAGCAGCCGTCGATGAAGGCGACCGAGCCGAAGGAATGACGGCCGAGGAGGTGATCGCCGCGCTCGGCCTGGAGCCGCATCCGGAAGGCGGCTGGTTCCGCGAGACGTACCGGCATGCGCCGCTGGCCGGCGGCCGCGGCGCGGGCACGGCGATCTATTACCTGCTGCGCGCAGGCGAGCGGTCGGCATGGCACCGGGTCGCCGACGCGGACGAGATCTGGCACTGGTACGCGGGCGCGCCTTTGGCGCTCGAGATCGCCGAGGACAGCGCGCCCGTCCGATCCGTCGCCCTCGGCCCGTCCCTGACCGAGGGCGAGCGGCCGCAGCGGCTGGTCCCGGCCAACGTCTGGCAGGCGGCGCGGAGCCTCGGCGACTGGACGCTGGTGGGCTGTACCGTGACGCCGGCCTTCGATTTCGCAGCGTTCGAGATGGCGCCCGCCGGCTGGAAGCCCGAGCGACCCGCGTAGCCCGGATGGAGCGCCAGCGCAATCCGGGAACATTCTCGCCGTGACATCCCGGATTTCGCTGACGCTGCATCCGGGCTACGAAATCCGGCGCAGCAAATCCGGCAGCCGCATTAAGTCATCGAACACGGCCTCGACCCCCGCCTCGCGCAGGATCGCAGCATGGCCTTCCGCGATATGGCTCGCCCCGGTGAAGCCGAGCACGCGCATGCCTGCGGTCAGCGCGGCGCGCACACCGTGAATGCTGTCTTCGATCACCACGCAAACCGTTGGGTCCACCTGCATCGATGCAGCGGCGTGGATAAAGACGTCCGGAGCGGGCTTGCCTTGGGCGACATGCGCGGCGCTGAAACGGACCTCCGGCCGGAAGAAAGGCTCCAGCCCGGTCGCGCGCAAGCCGAGCTCGATCCAGCGCGGACTGCTGTTCGATGCAATGCAGCGCGGGCCCTGCAGTCCGCCCAGCAGCGCATCGGCGCCGCGGACCATCTGCAGCTCGCTGCCCAGCCGGCGATAGGATTCATCGCGCACCAAAGCCTCGAGCCGGGGCGATAGCGGGCGGCCCAGCTCCGCTTCGATCTGCGCGCGGATCGTCTCGAGCTTGAGGCCGGTAAAGCGGCGATGACAGTCGGCGACGCTCACCGGATAGTCGAGCTCGGTCAGCGCGGCGGCCACCACCTCGTTCGAGATGACCTCGCTGTCGACCAGCACGCCGTCGAAGTCGAACACGATCAGCTCCGGCGTCATGGCTCTTGCGCCTCCCTGGAACCGGCCCATATGTCGCGCGCGGCGAGCAGGGCGCCGCCCATGACCGCCGCGCAGGCGACGGCGACGACCCAGCTCGCCTCCGCCCGGCCGAAGGCGATCAGCAGCAGCGTGGAGATCAGCGGCGCCGCGTAGGCGAAGCCGCCGAGCGCCCGGATGTCGCCATGCTTGACGCCGTAATCCCAGGCGAAGAAGGCGGCGCCGACGGGCCCGAGCCCGAGCGCCGCCACGGCGAGCCATTCGCCGGCGCCCGCCGGCCATACGGTGTCCTCGAACGCGAGATGGGCGAGCAGGCCGAGACCCGCCGTGGCGGCGCAGAACCAGGCCACCGTGTCCGTCGGCACCGCCTTGAAGCGCCGGCTCAGCACGGAATACCCGGACCAGGTGAAGGCGCAGGCAAGCGCGGCGGCGTAGCCCAGCGCGAACTCGGCGCGGAAGGCAACGGCGCCGCCGCCGGTCACCAGCAGCGCGCAGCCGGCAAGTCCGAGCCCCGCTCCCGCGAGATGCCACCAGCGCAGCCGTCCGCCCGGCGGCAATGCCGAGAACAGCACGATCAACAGCGGCCAGAGATAGGCGATCAGGCTGGCGTCGACCGCCGGCGCGTTGCGCAGCGCCATGAAATAGAAGAAGTGGTATCCGAACAGGCCGCCGACGCCGAGCGCCCACACCGCCGCCGGATGCCGCAAGTAGGCCCGCGGATCCTCGCCGCCGACCGCCCACTTGGCGGCGCCCAGCAGGGCGCCGATCGCGAAGCTCATCGCCACCAGCTGGAACGGCGGCACGCGGCCCGTCCAGCTGGTCAGGAGCGCCAGGCTGCCCCACAGCAGCACCGCCGCGCCGCCGATCAGCGTGGCGCGCAGCCGGCTGTTCACCGCCGCGCCGCCGACAGCTTGATGATGCGCCGGGTTTCTTCCCACAGCTCGACGGCAGCGAGGTCCTCGAGCCGCACCCAGCGCACGGCGGCGGCATCGGTCCCGGCGACCGCCTCGCCGGAGCGCCACTCGGCGGCAAAATCCACCAGCGTGTAGTGGAACCGGACACGACCCTCGCCGTCCTTCCGCACCAGGTCGACGACGTCGAGCAGATCGGTGACCTCGATCTCCAGCGCGGTCTCCTCGCGGATCTCGCGGCACGCGGTCTCACGCACGGTCTCGCCCAGTTCCTGCGCGCCGCCGGGCAGGCTCCAGCCGCCCGGCCGCGGCCCCTTGCCGCGCTCGATCAGCAGCACCTCGTCGCCGCGCCACACCACGACGCCGACGCCGACGAAGGGCCGATCGGGATATTCTCGTGACATCGCCGTATCCTCTCCTGCTGCGCCCTTCCTTTACACGCCGGCCCGGCCGGCGACAACGGCCGGTACTTGACGCAGCCCGGCAATGGGCTACGGTTCGGCCCGGCGGATCTTCCCTGCAGGAGGCATCGATGGGGAACGGCATGGACTATCGACTGCTTGGCCAGTCGGGCCTGAAGGTCTCGAAGCTCTGCCTCGGGACGATGAATTTCGGCGACCAGACCGACCTCGCAACCGCGATCAAGATCGTCGAGTCCGCGCGCAAGGCCGGCGTCAACTTCATCGACACGGCGGACGGCTATGCCGACGGCAAGTCTGAGAGCATGGTCGGCGAACTGCTCAAGGGCGACCGCGACGACTGGATCCTGGCGACCAAGGTCGGCTCCAGCCAGGGCAGTCCGAAGCGCCACAAGGCGCTCTCGCGCAAATGGATGATGGAGGCGGTCGACGACAGCCTGCGCCGGCTCAGGACCGACCGCATCGACATCTATTACATGCATCATGTCGACTGGGAGACGCCGCTGGAGGAGAGCATCCGCGCGATGGGCGACATCATCGCCGACGGCAAGGCGCTCTACTGGGGCTTCTCCAACCACCGCGCCTGGCAGGTCGCGGAGATCGTCCGGCTGTGCGACGGGCTGGGCACGCCGCGGCCGGTGATCTGCCAGCCCTACTACAACGCAATGAACCGGATGCCCGAGAGCGACCTGCTGCCGGCCTGCGAATATTTCGGCATCGGCGTCGTTCCCTTCTCGCCGCTGGCGCGCGGCGTGCTGACCGGAAAATACGAGCCCGGCAAGGCACCGCCGAAGGACACGCGCGCCGGGCGCGGCGACACGCGCATGATGCAGACGGAGTTCCGTAAGGAATCGCTGCTCGCAGCGAAGAAGATCGCCGCCCATGCGGCGAAGCGCAACACGACGCCGATCGCCTTCGCGCTCAACTGGGTGCTCAACAATGCGCTGGTCACCAGCGTCATCGCCGGACCGCGGACGCTGGCGCAGTGGCAGAGCTACCTCGATGCGCTGGACTATGAATTCACCGCGCGCGACGAGGCCTTCCTCGACAAGCTTGTCGCCGCGGGCCATCCGTCGAGCCCCGGCTTTTTCGATCCGCGCTATCCGCCGGCAGGCCGGCCGGTCCGGTGATGTAATCAGGTAATGTACTGGCCGCCGTTCGCGGTCAGCGTCGAGCCGGTGATGAAGCCGGCATCGTCAGAAGCGAGGAAGACGACGCAGCGCGCGACCTCCTCCGGCTCGCCGAGCCGCCCGACCGGGATCTGCGGGATGATCTTGGTGTTGAGCACCTCTTCCGGCACGGCGCGCACCATCTCCGTGCCGATATAGCCCGGCGCGACGCAGTTCACCGTGACGCCCTTGGACGCGCATTCCTGCGCCAGCGCCTTGGTGAAGCCGATCATGCCGGCCTTCGCCGCGGAATAGTTGCACTGGCCGAACTGGCCCTTCTGGCCGTTGATCGACGAGATATTGATGATCCGGCCGAAGCCGCGGTTCCGCATCCCCTCGTAGAGATTGCGCGTGACGTTGAAGACGCTGTCAAGATTGGTGCGGACAACGTCGTGCCACTGCTCCGGCGTCATGCGGTGAAAGGCCGAATCGCGGGTGATGCCGGCATTGTTCACGAGCACGTCCACCGGTCCGCAGTCGGCCTCGACCCGCGCCACCGCGGATTTGCAGGCGTCGAAGTCGCCGACGTCGAACTTGTACACCGCGATCCCGGTCTTGCCCTTGAAGGCTTCGGCCGCCGCGTCGTTACCGGCATAGCTGGCGGCGACCTTGTAGCCGGCGGCCTTGAGCGCGACGGAAATAGCCTCGCCGATGCCGCGGGTCCCGCCCGTTACCAACGCCACACGTGTCATAACCGTACTCCCTAGAAATGCCTTTTCTGTATATCTCTATCTTTTTTGCGGCTTTATTCCCGATATCGATACAGTCGCATTGCCAACTCCAAACGCCGAAGCGTCCGTTGCTCAGTCGCGCGCGACGCACAATGCAATGCCCATGCCGCCGCCGATGCAGAGCGTCGCCAGGCCCTTCTTCGCGTCGCGGCGCTGCATCTCGTGCAGCAGCGTGACGAGGACGCGGGTCCCCGACGCTCCGATCGGATGACCGAGCGCGATCGCCCCGCCGTTGACGTTGACCTTGCTGGTATCCCAGCGCAAATCCTTGTTCACGGCGCAGGCCTGCGCGGCAAAGGCCTCGTTCGCTTCGATCAGGTCGAGGTCGTCGACCGACCAGCCCGCCTTCTCCAGCGCGCGCCGGCTGGCCGGGATCGGCCCCGTGCCCATGATCGCCGGATCGACGCCGGCCGTGGCCCAGGAGACGATGCGGGCGAGCGGCGTGATGCCGCGCCGGTCCGCTTCCTTGGCGGTCATCAGAACGGTCGCCGCCGCGCCGTCGTTGATGCCGGATGCATTGCCGGCCGTGACCGTGCCGTCCTTGGCGAAGGCCGGCCGCAGCCCGGCCAGCTTTTCGGCGGTGGTGTCGGGCTTCGGGTATTCGTCCGTGTCGACGACGGTATCGCCGCGCCGGCTCTTGATCGTCACCGGCACGATCTCGTCCTTGAACCGGCCCGCGGCCATCGCCTTGCCGGCCTTCTGCTGGCTTGCCGCGGCGAACGCGTCCTGCTGCTCGCGAGTGATCTGCCATTTCCGGGCGACGTTCTCCGCCGTGTTGCCCATGTGGTAGCCGTTGAAGGCGTCCCACAGCCCGTCGCGGATCATCGTGTCGATGAACTGCAGGTCGCCCATCTTCTGGCCGTTGCGGAGGTTGGCGCAGTGCGGCGCCTGGCTCATGCTCTCCTGCCCGCCGGCAACCACGATCGCGGCGTCGCCGACCTGGATCGCCTGGAAGCCGAGCGCGACGGAGCGCAGGCCCGAGCCGCAGAGCTGATTGATCTGGATCGCGGTCTTCTCGACCGGGATGCCCGCTTCGACCGCCGCCTGGCGCGCCGGGTTCTGCCCCGCGCCGGCGGTGAGGATCTGTCCCAGGATCGCTTCGTCGACATCGCCGCCTTCGACCTTCGCCCGCTTCATCGCCTCGCGAATGGCGATCGATCCGAGATAGGACGCGGCGACCGAGCTGAGCGTTCCGTTGAACGAGCCGACGGGCGTCCGTACGGCACTGGCGATTACGATATCCGACATCGATTGGCTCTCCCTATGACTGACTATGACTGACGCAACGCTTGGCGCGCACGGTTATGCTGCACTGCACAATACGCAATTCTTAGCGCCGGCCCATTCCGAAAACAACCGGCTTCCACCGAGACAATGATAGAACGCCGCGGACAATTTGTCGCGGTGGGCCTGCGCACATATGAGTGAGCCGCATGTCCCTTAGGCGCAGCCGCAAATCCAGTCGGCGATGCGGGGCCACAGTGCGGTCTCGACGCCGCGACTCACCATCATCCCGATATGCCCGACGTTGGGGCGGATAACCGTTGCATCGGTCAGGCTCCGCCCCAGCGCCTCGGCCGACTCCGGCGGCACGATGCGGTCGTGCGACGGGATCACCACGAGCGACGCCATCCCGATCCGCGCCGGATCGACGACATCGCCGCCGACGCGCCACGTGCCGAGCGCGGGCGCGTTGCCGCCATACCATCCCGACAGGCATTCCCGCGCCACCGGCGCCGACAGCGGCACGCCGTCGTTGAGCCAGTCCTCGAGCGCGACGAAGTCTTGCGCGGCATCGGTCTCCGGGTCGAGCGCGGCGAAGGCGCAGAACTTGCGCTCGGCCAGCACCGGATCGAGGCTGGCGAACAGCGCCTGGAGGATGTCGACCGGCAATTCGCCGAGCGCCGCCAGCAGCCATTCCGTCGCCGCCGCAACCGCCGCCAGGCTGGCCGCCTGGCCGGGACGCTCGGCGTGAAAGTCCCAGGGCGTGGCCAGCAGCGCCAGGCCGCGCAACGCAGCGGCGCGCCGCTGGGCCAGCGCTACCGCCAGGAGCCCGCCCATGCAGTAGCCGAGCAGGAGCGGCCGCTCGCCGGTCAGTCCCAGCACCGTCTCCAGCGCCGGCTCGAGCCGGCCGGCGACGTAGTCGGTCAGCGTGAAGGTCCGCTCGACACCCCCCGGAGCGCCCCAGTCGACGAGAAACGGCCAGAACCCGTTCGCCGCCAGCCAGCGCGCGAAGCTGCGGCGTGAGGAGAGATCAAGGATATAGGCGCGGTTGATCAGCGAGGGCACCAGCAGCACCGGCACCGCACCGGCGGCGCCGCGGCCGAAGTCATAGAGCGCCGTGGTCCCGGAGGTCCAGACGGCCGGCGGGCTCTCGATATCGCGCCGATAGGGATGGCGGCGGTAGCGCTCGACCCCGGTCAGGAAGGCGTCGAGGCGCCGGCGGCCCTCGCGCTCGACCGCGGCGGCGACCGCCTCAGCGTCCGCCGTTGCGAGGCTTTGCCTTAGCGCGTCCGCGTCCGGGCCGAGGGCCGGACTCCAGAGCAGCAAGCCTTGCCTCAAGAGCGGCAAGGCGGCGTTCGAGGTCATGTAGCTCATCGCCGCCGCCGTCAGATGCAGCGGCAGCGGCCGGGGACCCAGCCTCGGCGACGGTACGGACGGCGGCGAAGACGGAGTCAAAGGGCGTCGCTCCTCCCATGGAAGTCAGGGTCGGCAGCGCGGCGGCCGTCTGCCACCACGCGAAGGGGTCCACCGGCATTCCCGGCCGCCCCTCGCCGTCCGCCGGCCGATCCGATCCGGCGCCGGCCTGATGCCCGGACGGCCCGCCGGTCCGGCCGGTCGCAGCCGCCAGCATGCGCCCGAAGGCGGCCATCATATCCGGGTCCGCGGCCATGGCCCGCAGCTGGTCCTGCCACAGGTCCAGATAACGCTTGGCCAAATCGTGCATTTCGGGCGGTTCCGCCATGCCAGCACTATAGGCCGTGCCTCCCGGATTTGCCAGTTCGCGCCAATTCGGTGCACTGCGGTAAGAAATCGTCGAAAAGCCCTACGATCTTAACTTTTTGTATCCTGCGTTGCGATATGGAATCCTACATACGCGAAGCCGCCCGCGGGGCGGCTCAACACGGGATGGGGTCGCCATGGCTGCGAAGAACGAACCGGGGAATACGCCCGTCACGATCAAGAAGTACGCGAACCGGCGGCTTTATAACACCGCGACGAGCAGCTACGTGACGCTCGAGCACCTGTGCCAGATGGTAAAGGACGGGGTCGAGTTCCTGGTGTACGACGCCAAGACCGGCGAGGACATCACCCGCGCGGTCCTGACGCAGATCATCGTCGAAGAGGAAGGCAAGGGCGATAACCTCCTGCCGATCAGCTTCCTCCGCCAGGTCATCAGCTTCTATGGCGACAGCATGCAGCGCATGCTGCTGCCGCGCTATCTCGAGCACTCGATGGATCTGTTCGCCGAGAACCGGGAACGCATGCAGAGCTATATGAAGGAAGCGATGGGCGGCATGTTCCCGTTCGGCTCGCTGGAAGACCTGGGCAAGCAGAACATGGCGATCTTCGAGCAGGCGATGAAGATGTTCGCGCCGATGGCCAAGGGCCAGGGCGCCGCCGGCGGCAAGGACGAGCCGGAGGGGAAGGACCGCGTGAAGGACCTGCAGGGCAAGCTGGACGAGCTGCAGCGTCAGCTAAACGAAATGGCGAAGAAATAAATTAATCGCCGACCGCGGCCGGGTTCACCGCCGCCGCATCGCGCGGCTTAGCCGCGGCTGCGGGTGCTGCGATCTTGCGCTTCGGCGCCTTGGCGCCCGGCCGGCCGACCTGCGGCCGCCCGTAAAAGAAGCCCTGCATAAAGTCGACGCCTTCCGCCTTGAGCAGCTGGGCGTCCTGATCTGACTGCACGCATTCGGCCACCGTCTTGATCCCGAACCCTTCGGCAAGGTTGAGCAGGGTGCGGATGAACAGGAGGTTGTCCGGGTTCTCGCCGAGATTGATGACGAAAGAGCCGTCGATCTTGACCACGTCGACGGTCAGCGACTTCAGGTGGCGGAACGAGGTGTAGCCCGAGCCGAAGTCGTCCAGCGCCACTTTGCAGCCGAGATCGCGGACCGCTGCGACGAAGCGCGCGGAATCCTCGAAGTCGTCGAGCGCCGCCGTCTCGGTAATCTCGATCATCAGCCGGCTCGCGATCTCCGGCTTGCCCTTGACGTGGCTGACCAGCGCCCGCAGCCAGGAGCGGTCGCTCGCCGTAAGGCTCGAAATGTTCAAGGCAAGGATGATATCGGGATCGTTGACCAGGTCGGCGATCGCCATCTCCAGCGTGTAGCGGTCGATCTCGCGCATCAGGCCGAGGCGCTCCGCCACCGGCACGAAGGCGCCGGCCGACACGATCTCGCCCTTCTCGTCGATCATGCGAAGCAGAGTCTCGTAATAGGCCGTCTCGCCGGTGTCGCTCACCACCACGGGCTGGTAGGCGAACACGACGCGCTCTTCCTGCAGCGCCTTGGTGACCTGCTCGCCGATCAGCATGTATTCGCGCTGGCGGATGCGCTGGTCTTCCGACATCTCGAAATAGGCGAAGCAGTTGCGGCCGAGCCGCTTGGCG
>Ga0299906_10005462_pt1 | contig 10350 bp, 7 predicted proteins | sample RVTome_14_FD_200259 | JGI IMG/M metagenome (GOLD analysis project Ga0299906, IMG submission 200259) | Soil microbial communities from uranium-contaminated site in the Upper Colorado River Basin, Wyoming, United States - RVT145D125 (version 2) ...
AACGTAATGCCTCGCACGCGAACGCAATGGCGGCCCGCCTCGCCGCGGCCGTGGAGGGCATCGAGGCCGTGCAGCTCGTCATGCCTGTGGAGACCAACGCGGTGTTCGCGAGAATGGCGCCGGCGCTCGTCACCGAACTGCAGTCTTCGGTCGTGTTCGCGGTGTGGGACTCCGCGCAATCGATTGTCCGCTGGATGACCTCGTTCGATACGACAGCGAACGAGGTCGACTATTTTGCGGAAAGGATACGCGATGTCTGCCGCAACGCATGATGCCGACCTGGGCAGCGTGCCATCCGCGGCATCTGATCGCGTTCGCTGAAGGTGGGATCGCCCGCGGGGCGGGCTCCTACAGCGCTTTGCTCCGTCGCCTCGTGCGCTGTAGGAGCCCGCCCCGCGGGCGATCCCAACCCCGGATCACTCCGGCATACGGCCAAGCACCGATACCAATATCGAAATTCCCTCGATAAAATTACCGAGGCGCAGATTCTCGTTCGGGCTGTGCTGGTTGTTGTCGATGTTGACGGTCGGCACGATCGCCGCAGGAATGCCGAGCGTGTCGACAAACGGTGCGATGGGTATGGAACCGCCCATCGTGCGAATGAGTATGGGTTCCTCGCCATAAAGATTTCTCATTCCGGCGCGCGCCATCTGCCCCGGGGGGTCATCGAAGGAAGAACGAAATGCGGCGTAACTGAACTCGCTCTCGAACCGGACGAGGCCTCCGTATTTCTGCCGCTCGGCCTCCGTCGGCTCGCGCTCGACGACCCTGTACCCCATCTCCTCGACGTGTGACCTTACGAGCCCGATCAACCGCTCCGGGTCCGATTCCTTCACCAGTCTGATATCGAGTTCGGCCGTCGCGGTCGCGGGGATGATGGTGCGGGCCTCACGGCCGACCCAGCCGGAGGACAGTCCCCGGATGTTCAGCGAGGGATATTGCAATGCCTGCTGGAGGCTTCCCGCCACCTTGTCCGCTTCAGCAATACCGATTTCGGACCGGATGTCTGCCTCGTCGTCGGGAACAGCCGCCAGCTGTTCGAGGAGCGTCTCGTCGATCTCTATTCCATCGTAGAACCCCGGCAGCAGCACCCTGCCGTCCGCGTCTTTCATCGCGGCGAGAATCCGGGCGAGATGAAAAGCCGGGTTCGGCACGTAATTGCCGTAATGCCCGCTATGTTGAGCGGCGCGCGGGCCGTACGCCGTCAGCGTGACCGTGGCAATGCCGCGCGCGCCAAAGGCTACCGTCGGCCGGTTCGATGCGTGCGGAGGGCCATCGAAGATCAGCAGCATGTCGGCGGCCAGAAGCGCGCGATTCTCGATGAGCGCTTCGGCCAGGTGCGGCGAGCCCAGCTCCTCCTCGGTGTCGATGATGACCTTGAGTTCGTACGGCAGCGTGACTCCGGCCTGCTCGAGGATATCCATGGCAGCAAGGAACTGGGTCATCGGTCCCTTGGAATCGGATGCCGAACGGGCAAAGACCCTCCAGTCCGGATCGACCTCACGCGCCACCGACTCCCACGAAATGATCTGCCAGTCGCCGTTCGATTGCCGTTCCTTGAGTACGGCCTGGTACGGGTCATCCTGGAACCACGCGGAAGGATCGACGGGCTGACCGTCGGCCTGCAGGTACACGAGGACCGTCGGCGCGGCGGCTGCCCCCGCCCTGCGGGCGAACAGCAGCGGACTGCCTGCCGTGGGCAGCCGGCGGGTCTCGAAACCGCGCTCGCCGAACTGCGGCTGCATCCAGTCGACCAGCGCCAGGATCTCATCGGGGTTGTTTGCATCGTTCGGCAGGCTCAGGAATTCGCGATAAAGCTCGATGGCTGCTGCGGTGTTCTGCCGGGTGAGGTCGCGAATGCGCTCGGCGGACAATGTCTCGGCGCCGACAATCGGTGCGGTCATCGCGAAGCAAAGGCCGAGGATGATGTGGCAAGCGGCTAGGTTCGGCACGTGTTCCCCCTCTTCTGTGAAGTGACAGGGTAACGCAAACATCGTCGACGGAGGTCGCCCGCAATGGCGGGCTCCTGCAGCGCTGTTTATTCCGGCTGCCAATCCGATGCCGGGATCGCCCGCAAACTTGCTGCCGACGGACGGAGTATCCACCAACCCTGCTATCCTCGTGCCGCAAAGTCACGAACGATAGCCGAGGGGCACACTTTGAATCCGGACAGACCGCTGAAAGCCTTTTCCGCATTACTCCTCGCCATCGCGTTCGCCTTTGCCACCGGCGCGACTGCTGCCGCGGAACGCGTCCGTCACACCGTCGACGTCGACGGTCACCCGATTGCTTTGTGGGAAAAGAGTGCAACCGATGCCGGCGAAGCGGTTCTGCTGGTGCACGGCCGAACCTGGAGCGCGGTGCCGGATTTCGACCTCCAGGTCGAGGGCGAGAACCTGTCGCTGATGGACGGCCTGGTCGACCACGGCTACGCCGTCTTCGCCGTGGACCTGCGCGGTTACGGGGCCACGCCTCGCGACGAGACCGGCTGGCTGACGCCGCAGCGCGCGGCAAAAGATCTTGCCGCGGTACTCGAATGGATTGCGGAGCGCAAAGACTGGCGCAAGAAACCGCACCTGTTCGGCTGGTCCATGGGCTCGACCAACTCGCTGTTGATGGCGCAGAGCCGCCCCGAACTCGTCTCTTCGCTGACCCTGTTCGGCTACTGGCACGATCTCGACGGTGATTTGCCGGCGGATGAGCCCGGCGTCACGCCGCAAAGGATCGCAAATACGGCGGAAGCGGCCGCCAGCGACTTCATCACGCCCGGCTCGATCAGCCGCAAGGCGATCGCCGCGTACGTGGCCATGGCGTTGAAAGCGGATCCGGTCAAGACGGACCTTCGCAATTTCGACCACTACAACGCGCTCGATCCGTCCAGCGTTATGACGCCGACACTGGTGATGCAGGGAGAGCACGACCCGATCGCACCGACCGACCGGCAGGCGAAGCTCTACACCCGGATCGGCAGCGGGCACAAACAGTGGGTGACCGTACCGGGCGGCGATCATGCCGCGTTTCTCGAAGCGCCGCGAAATTACTTCCTGCACGCGCTCGTCAGTTTTCTCGAAGGCGTACCGGACTGACCGCGCCGGCGTTCTGATGCCCGTAACCTGCCGGCTGGCATTCGTACCTCGGCCGAAGTGAACTTCCGGGCGTGATATTAATCGATTTTTCTCGCAGACCAGAGTCTTTTTAGCGGTACCGTTCGTATTGCAGGACGAAACACGGACGAAAGGACATTGATGATGAATACCTGCTCTATATCAAGCCGCCTTCCTTCGAATATCGCCCTGCTCGTTCTTCTCGTCTGTATGAGTTTTCCGCAGGCTTCCACTGCCGGGGACGGCAAGCAGGTCGTGCATCAGCTGCGCGTATACGAACTGTTCGAGAACACCCGCGAGGCCTTCCACGAGCGATTTCGCGATCACGCGCAGCGGATCATGGAACGCTACGACTTCCGGATCGTTGCAATGTGGGAGTCGCGGACCGGTGAGCGGATCGAGTTCCTGTATCTGCTCGAGTGGCCCGACGAACAAACCATGAAGGAGCGCTGGGCGGCGTTCATGGCGGACCAGGAATGGTCCGACATCAAGGCCGAAACAAGCCGGATCCACGGCCGGTTCGTGGGCGACATAGAAGACCGCACCCTGCGCCTCACCGACTACTCGCCCGACACAGTCCCCCTGGTACGGAAGTAGCGGCGGAGCACGCACGAAGCCGGGCCCCGCCCGGCATCCGCAACCCGCCAACTGGCGGCACACCGGCCCGCGACCGATTGTTGTATATTTGCCACGCCTGCGACATGCAGCGCGGCCCGGAAAGTCACCAGAGGGCATTGCTGCGGTTTCTGGCCTATACTTGGGCGAACGCTCGTACACTGTATTTTTTGTACCACGCAAAGGGAATTGAACCGGAACCATTCGTCTCATTATCAACGCATCCTCAAGGGGGCTCGCCATGAAATTTCTCGTTTCCAGAGCGGCAGGCGTAACAGGCGCCATGCTTGTGACATTCTCGGCCGCACCATTTCAGGTTGCCGTCGCTCAACAACAGGCGATCGACGACGGCACAATCGAGGAAGTCGTTGTTACCGGATCGCGCATTCGCAGGAACCCGCTCAACGATGCCGCCGCAGTCATGGACATCTCGTCGTCCGATCTTGACCGGAGCGGCCTTACGAATCTGGGCGACGCACTGCAACAACTGCCCATTACCGGCTCGGCAATCAACTCGCAGTTCAACGTCCCCGGCAACTCCGGTTTTCCGCAGGACGGCTCCGGAATCGGCGCCGGCGCAGTGGAGGTATCGCTGCGTAACGTCGGCTCGAAGCGCACGCTCGTTCTGGTCGACGGCAAGCGCTGGGTTTCCGGTGCATCGGCATCGGGCGTGCCGTCCGCAGTCGATTTGAACTCAGTGCCCTCGAACGTGATCGAGCGCATTGAAGTTCTGCAGGATGGCGCATCGGCGATCTACGGTTCGGATGCCATCGGCGGTGTCGTCAATGTCATTACGGATTCCGACTTCGACGGTTTCAGGATCGATTCCCACATCGGCAGCTATCTGAGTGAGGACGACGGTGAGTCCTACGAAATTTCCGCTCTCTGGGGCGGCGGTTCCGACACGACTCACGTGGTTCTCAGTGCCGCTTATGTCGATGAACGGGGCGTCGAAACAGGAAGCCGATCGCGATCCGCCTTCCCGAATCCGGACGCTACGAGTTGCAACGTGCCCAACACGCTTTGCTCGTCGTTCACACCGCAGGGGCGCTTCGTCCTCGGGCCGAACTTCGGCTTTGCGGACGTTACGCTGAATGATGGAGTGCTCAACGACGGCATGGGCAACATTCCGGCATTCGACGCCAACAATCTGGATTCCGGCGACTTCCACATCTTCGGAGGCGATGACCGGTTCAATTACAACGCGCCGGGCTTCAACTACCTGCGCACGCCAAACGAGCGCATCAATCTGTATGCGTCGGCAACCCATGAACTGGCCGAGAACCTGAACCTGTCCGTCAAGACTGCGTATACGAACCGCTCATCGGGAACGAAGGCAGCGCCGGAGCCGTTATGTCTCGGGAATGGTTGCGGTAACCGGATCAACGACACCTTCTTCATCTCGGCGCTCAATCCCTACAACCCGTTCGGAGTGGATCTCTCCGTGGCAAACGGCAACCTGGAATTTTTTGGGCGGCGGCCGCTCGAGTCCGGCCCGCGGCTGTTCTTCCAGGACGTTGATACGTGGTTTCTCAGTGCGACGCTCGAAGGCGAACTCGAACTCGCCGGCCGATCGATGTTCTGGGACCTGACCGGCAGTTACGGTGACAACCGGGGCGTGCAGGAGAAGTTCAATTCGCACAACGCGGCAAAGCTGCAGGTCGCCATGGGCGATCCCGCGGTCTGCGCGGGAACACCGAACTGCGTTCCATTCAACTTCTTCGGCGGAATGGGTCCGGACGGTACCGGCTCGATCACACAGGAGATGCTCGATTTCGTGACCTACACGCAGCGTGACCTGAGCGAGCAGACGCTGCGCGACTTTGCATTCAACGTCACGGGCGACCTGATCGAGCTTCCGGGCGGCCAAATGGCTTTCGCGGCAGGTATCGAGTTCCGCGATCACGAAGGCTCATTCAGCCCGGACCCGATCGCCGAACGCGGTGAAACGGCAGGCATTCCGTCCGGCGCGACTGCCGGCGCGTTCGACGTCACCGAATACTACGGCGAAGTAACGATGCCGCTGCTGGCGGGGGCGCCTGGCGTCGAGTACCTCGAACTGAACCTTGCGGCTCGCCTGTCCGATTACAGCACTTTCGGATCGGAAAGCACCTACAAGGTCAGCTCCTTGTGGCGCCCGGTGGAAGAGGTGTCGCTGCGCGCATCGTTCTCGACCGGCCTTCGGGCTCCGGGCATCGGCGAACTGTTCGGCGGCGCCGCGCGCGAGGATTTCACTTTTCTCGACCCTTGCGCCGACGTGAACGCGCAGGCCGGGTCCGCGAACGGAGGGCGCGACACTCCGCAGCCGCAAAACATCGTCGACAATTGCGCGACGCTGGGTGTCCCGGTCAATCTGACCCAGTCGAACCCGCAGCTGTCCGCAGTCTCGGCCGGTAACGAAACCCTGCAGCCTGAAACCTCGGACAACTGGACGGCGGGCATCGTGTGGAGCCCGGGATTCGTGGACGACGTCAACTGGGCTGAGGGCCTGACCGCGTCGGTGGATTATTACAGCCTCGAAATCGACGATGCGATCCAGGGTCGCGACCCGGGCGACGTGATCCTGGCCTGCGTTCTGACGCTGGATCCGTTGTTCTGCGATCTGACGCCGCGCACCAGCAGCGGTCAGCTCGGCGTGGTCGACAACCAGCTGCAGAACATCGGCGGCATCGAGACCTCCGGTCTCGACTTCGCGATCGATTACATCGGTCCGGAAACCCGCTACGGGACCTTCAGCGCACGGCTCAACGCAACTTACCTGAATGACTACACGGAGATCACCGCCAATATCGACGATACGGTGACCGTGACTGACCGCACCGGCACGCATACCGACGAGACGTTTCAGCGTGCCTTTCCCGAGTGGCGCTGGACGAGCAACTTCGACTGGATGCAGAACGACTGGGGCGCCGGACTGACGTTTCGCTGGGTCGATGAAATGACACTCGACGGCGGCGGCACCGTCGATTCGGCGCTGTTCACCGACGTGCAGGCTCGCTGGACGCCGGATTTTGCCAACGACGCGCTGACCGTCACGCTTGGTATCAACAACGTCCTGGACGAAGACCCGCCGGTCTGTTTCCCGTGCGGCGTCATCGGCATGAGCATCGTGTCACACGATCTGCCGGGGCGGGTCGGCTACCTGAGAGTGTCCTACCAGCAGTAGCTGCCGCAAGGGGGACGGTGGCCCTGGCAAGGTCACTGTCCTCCTTTGCGCCTGTCCCGTCCCTCTTCGCGCCTGTCGTTCTTCGCGCGATCGATCGCTTCCCGGATCAGGCGCCTTGCGTCCTCGGCGCCGTGCCAGTCGCCGATCTTCACCCACTTGCCGGGCTCCAGGTCCTTGTAGTGCTCGAAGAAATGCTCGATCTGCTGCAGCGTGATCTCCGGAAGATCGGAATGGTTCATGACGTTTTTCGTAGCGCCGGGTCAGGTGAGGTGACGGCACGGCGAGGATCTTTTCATCCTGGCCGGCATTGTCCTGCATGATCAATACGCCGATCGGTCGTACGTTGATCACGCAGCCCGGAATCAGCTGCCGCGTATTGCAGACCAGCACGTCGATCGGATCGCCGTCTTCCGACAAGGTATGCGGCACGAAGCCGTAGTTGCCGGGATACGCCATGGGCGTATAGAGAAAGCGGTCGACGACCAGGGTGCCGGCCTCCTTGTCCATCTCGTACTTGATCGGCTGCCCGCCCAGCGGCACCTCGATCAGGACGTTGACGTCGTCCGGGGGATTGTTGCCGATGGCAATCGCATCGATACGCATGGTTGATTTTCCTGAGCTGCGTACCGCGCGCCTCGCGCAGCATGCAGGATGGCCGAAAGCGCGGAATTGTGCGGGCGGCGCGCCCGCATCGCAAGTTCCACGCCGGGCGGACGTTTATGCGCGGCCTCCGGTCGCGTCGCGTTCGCCGCGCGGCGTAGCACCTTCTTACTCACTTCGCCTGCGCGATGCCTTGAACCGAGCGCTGTGGAGCCCGCACTGCGGGCGATTGCGACGGCGTATTTATTGGCAGTGTTCGCCCGCGGGCAGATGACTGCTCCTGCGTAATCTGCACGCCCGCCGTCCATGGCGGCCGGGCGGGTTCCTACAGCGTGCCAGCCAAAGCTTCACTCGCCGCCTATTTGTAATACCTTCGCGCCGCGGGCGTCACCATACTTGAGATCGGTCAGCGCCTCGTTCGCCCGTTCCAGCGGATATAACTGCACTTCCGGTTTCAGGGGCACCCGGGCGGCGAGCGGCAGAAACTCGGAAAGGTCGCGACCGGTAACGTTCGCGACGGTTTTGATTTCCTTTTCCATCCAGAGGTGGTCGTGATAGCGGATGGTCGCCATCAGGTGCCTGTCCGCGTCTTCCTTGCGGATGGCATTGACGACGAGCCGGCCGCCGGGCTTCAGGTTCGAGAGCGCGGCCAGGAGCGGGCGCCACGCCGGCGTGGTGTCGATGATGGCGTCGAGCAGTTGCGGCGCAGGCTCCTCGGTATCGCCCGCCCAGTCGGCGCCCAGTTCGCGCGCAAATTCACGCTCGCGAACACTGCGCGCGAAGACGCACACACGCGACGTCGGATAAAGAAACTTCGTCAGCTGCAGCACCAAATGCGCCGAAGCGCCGAAGCCGGTAAGGCCGAGTGAACGGCCGTCGGTGATGCCGGTCAGCCTGAGCGCGCGGTAGCCTACGCCGCCGGCGCAGAGCAACGGAGCTGCCTCGGCATCGCTGAAGATTTCGGGTATCGGGTAAGCGTAGTTCTCGCGGACGGTCATATATTCCGCGTAGCCGCCCGGCACGTCGCGCCCCGTGGCCGCGAAGCACGGGCTCAGGTTTTCGTCCTCTTCTCCGGAGGAATGGTGTATCCACCCCGTGCCGACGCGTGCTCCCGGAGAGTGTCTTGTGGCGCGCGTCCCCGCTTTGTCCACGTAACCGACCACTTCATGCCCGGGCACCATAGGAAACACCGCCGGCGCCGTCCGGCCTTCGATCTCGTCGAGCTCGGTGCGACACACACCGCAGACGGAAACCCTGATGCGTATTTCTCCGGCAGCCGGTTCCGGGACCGGGAGGTCGGCAAGCCGCAGCGGCCTGGCGTCCCGTGATAGCTGCATGGTGCGGTCGAGGACCATTGCCCGCATGTTTTCGTGCCTCGAGTACCGTACTGCGGCGGCACCTAAAGCCAGCCGCGGCGCTTGAAGTAAAGGTAAGGCAGAACCGCCGACAGGACCATGATGCCGATCGCGAGCGGATATCCGAGGCGCCACCCGAACTCCGGCATGAACTGAAAATTCATGCCGTAGATAGACGCGATCAGCGTCGGCGGCAGAAAGACAACGGCGGAAACCGAAAAGATCTTGATGATGCCGTTCTGCTGGATGTTGATCATGCCGAGCGTCGCGTCCAGCAGAAACGTGATCTTCTGTGACAGCGACGTCGAATGCTCCGTAAGCGAACTCGCATCGCGCGACAGCGTCTTGACCCTTGCGCGAACATCCTTGTCGCTCTTTTGCTGTGTGGTCAGGTGCGCAAGGAAGCCGGCGACGCGCTGGATGGTAAAGAGACTGTCCCGGATGTTCGACGTCAGATCGCCCTTGCGGCCGATGTCCTGCAGAAGTTTCTGCAGGTCCTGACCTTTGGCAGGCGTTGCTCCGGGCCTCTCGAAAATGCTGCGCGAGATGCTGTCGATCTCACGCTGCGCCCGTTCCAGCACGTCGGCAAGCCGGTCGACAATGGCTTCCAGCAGAGCCACCAGCACAGCTTCTCCGTTCCGGCAGCCGAGGCTTACCTTTTGCGCGCGCTGCGTGAACGTCTGGAATGCCCGCGGATCGTGGTAACGGATCGTTATCAGCCGCTCTCCGGTGAGTACGAAAGTGACCGGCGCCATCTGCAGATCGTCCGTGTCCGACTTTGCCGGCACCGTCGCGGTCATGAACGCATCGCCTTCTTCGTAATAGAGCCGCGATGAAATCTCGATCTCCTCCATGTCGGCCCGCGTCGGTATATCGATTGCAATTCGCGATTCGATCAGTGCTTCTTCTTCGGCGGTCGGGTTGAACAGATCGATCCAGACGACGCCGTCGAAACGCTGCGATATGTCGTCAACCGCGTCCAGGCGGCCGTCTTTTGCGGCAAATCCTCTTATCATCTATGGGTCCCCTCGGGTGCCTGACAGCGAGCGTACTATATGGCCGCGTTCGCCAGCGAGGCCGTCACGCCCGCGATGAGCAACGCGAACGGCGTATTGCCGCCTCACGCCCGCCCCGCTGCCGTGACTGCTTCATGGACTGCCTGCTGTCGCAGCCACGCTATGACCGTTGCGGCTGCCGGTTTCGGCAACCCGTGTCGAGGACGCACGATCCAGTACGCCGTGCCGAGCAGAAGCTTAAGGTCACCGAACGGGCGGATCAGGTGGCCCGATTCGAGGTCGTCTGCGGCAAGCCGATGACGGGCAAGTGCCACGCCCTGCCCCTGTGCGGCGGCCCGCAGCAGCAGGTCTGCCGAGGCAAAGCGGGGGCCGCTCCGCACGTCGAGCGCCTCGGGCCCGAATGCCCCCCGCCACGCTTCCCAGGCCGTCTGCGGATCGCGGTCGTGCAGCAGGCGCAGGCGGCCCAGGTCGGCGGGCCTGTCCGGCCATCCCGT
>Ga0299906_10005463_pt1 | contig 10348 bp, 6 predicted proteins | sample RVTome_14_FD_200259 | JGI IMG/M metagenome (GOLD analysis project Ga0299906, IMG submission 200259) | Soil microbial communities from uranium-contaminated site in the Upper Colorado River Basin, Wyoming, United States - RVT145D125 (version 2) ...
CTGACGCTTGCCATGTTTTGAGCCCCCTCCGCCCTCCGGCATACGCCATGGTAGCGGCAATGCAACGCACGTTCCAATTATCGAATATCTGTTCCATCCGCTGTGGCCAACGCTGGTGGACTGCCCGTGGCACCTTTCACCGTGGCGGATGAAACAACATTTTCAGATTTGCATATTACAGAATTTCCGTTCTATACTCCATTGTAAATTTGTTGTCACATTCACGTGGAATCATCAGCGCCGGTCGCGGCCCGTGGATGCCGAGTGGTCGCCGCGAACAGGGCGAATCGACATCAGCGTTTCCGCCGACTTTCGACAGGTACCACAAGGGGGAAACACCATGTTTGCCGGAACGACCTTTGCCAGCCGTTGTTGCCTGGCCATCTGTCTCACGATGCTCGCCGTCACTGCGCACGCACAGGTTTCCGTGCGCGGCCAGGTGACGGACACACTGACCAATCGCCCCCTGCCCGCCGCAGAAATCACGATCGTCGAGCTGGGGCGCAGAGTCGTCGCCGAAACCAGCGGCGCCTATTCGTTCAGCAACGTGCCCCCGGGTTCATACACGCTTACCGCGAGTTACGGCGGTTACGAATCTGCCCAGCGCAGCATCCAGGTGTCGGCAGGCGAAGCCGCGGTCGCGGATATCGGGCTCGCCGCTATCGGCGCCACCGAGGAAGTCGTTGTTACAGGCTATCGCGCGGCGCAGGCCAACGCGCTTCAGGACAAGCGCATGGCCGATATGATCAAGGAAACGCTGACCGCGGACGACGCCGGCAAGTTGCCGGACCAGAACGTGGCGGAAGCGCTGCGGCGCGTGACCGGAGTAACTTCGACTGTCGATCAGGGCGAGGGTCGTTACGTCACGGTGCGCGGCATCGACCCGAGCTACACGAACATTACGCTCGACAACGCGGTAATCGGTTCGCCTGAGGACACGCGTCGCGTGGCTCTCGATACCATCCCGTCAGAGGTCCTGTCCAGGGTCGAGGTCATCAAGGCCGTGACACCGGATATGGACGGCCATGCGGTAGGCGGCTCGATCAATATCGTCACGCCGAGCGCCTTCGACGATCCGGACGGCCGTTTCTTCTCGGCAACTGCAGACTATGGCAATTACGATTTGGGCGGCGAAAACCCGTCCAGCATCGCTGCCGGTTACGGCCAGGTGTTCGGTGCCTCACAGCAATGGGGCATTGTCCTGTCCGGCAGTTATTCCGACCGCGATTTCACCACGGACAATCTGCAGGGCGGCGACCCGTGGGAGGAGGAAGGCAACTTCCTGATACCGGACGAGCTGGTCCTTCGCGATTACCGCATCGAGCGCATACGCAGTGGCCTCGTCGCCAATCTCGAATTCCGGCCGAACGACGAAACCAAGCTGTACCTGCACAATCTGTACAACGAGTTCGAGGACACCGAAGTACAGGCCGAGACGATCTGGGCGTACCGCAACGGAGACCTCGAGAACCAGACCGCGACCTCCGGAGACTTCACTGAGGGTGAGGGCGAGCGCCTGGTGTCCGATCGCAATGAAACACAAACGATCCAGAGCTCGACTCTGGGCGGCGAATTCGTGCTCGGGAGCTGGGTGCTGGAAGCATCCGCAACGATCGGTGAAGCAGAGCAGGACACCCCGCGCGACCGCGAGTGGTCATTCGAGATGTCCGATGTCCTGCCAATGAACTACGACACCTCTGATTTGTTTTTTACCGTCGACGCCGGACCCGCTTTTCATGACCCTGCCATTTACGAGTTCAATGAATACCTGCGCGGCGGCCAGATCATCGTCGAGGACGTGACTGCGTTCCAGCTCGATCTCGAGAAGGACCTGGCTTTCGCCGACAACGCCATGACGCTCAAATTCGGAGCAAAACAGGTCGAACGGGAAAAGACTTCGGACCAGAACATGGACGTGTTCGACGGTTATGTCGATGACCTGACGCTGACCGGGTTCACGGAGCCCGGCCGATCCGATTTCTACTGCAGCGAACGCTGCTACGAATTCGGCCCGCGCATGCTGTTCCCTGCGATCGATCAGTTTTACACGGACAACAGCGCAGGATTCGAACTGAGCGATGCGGATACCATAGCCGAATCTTTCGGCGTCGATTTCCAGGTTACCGAGGACGTGACCGCCGCGTACGTCATGGGCACGATGGACATCGGCAGATCGACAGTGATCGCCGGTGTGCGCTTCGAGGATACCCAGACAGACTACTCGGCCTTCGACCTGATCTTCGTCGATGGAGACGCAGAACCACCAGTGCCCGTGTCCGGTTCCCAAAGTTATTCGCACTGGTTGCCGAGCCTGCAACTGCGTATGGAATTGAACGACAGCCTGCTGCTGCGCGGTGCCTGGACGAACACGCTGGGTCGGCCTTCCTATGAACTGCTTGCGCCGTTTCGTATTTTCGAAATCGACGAGGACCCGGGCGCTCCAGGCGAATTCGAGGGCGAAGCGGAGGCCGGCAACCCGAACCTGCAGCCGCTGGAGTCCAGCAATTTGGACGTGGCCCTGGAATGGTACATGGAATCGGGCGGCATACTCGCCGTCGGTGTCTTCTACAAGGACATCGACAAGCCGATCTTTACGCGCATCACGGAATTCGAGGATGCGGACTTCGAGGGCCGCTTCTTCACCGAGCTGGTCCTCGTGACCACCGATAATGCCCAGTCCGGCGAAATCTTCGGTGTGGAGTTCAATTATCAGCAACAGTTCCTGAGCCTTCCCGGCTTCTGGAACGGCTTCGGCGTTGCATTCAACTACACGTACTCCGACAGCGAGGCGCAGATATTCGACCGGCCAGACAAGTTGCCGTTCTTCCTGCAATCCGAACACATTGGCAACGCCGCCGTATTTTATGAACGCAGCGGCTTCGAGGCCCGTATTGCGTACACCTATTACAGTACCTACCTCGATGCCGTGGGCGACGACACGACCAATGACCTGTACTGGGATGATCGCGGCCAGCTCGATTTCAAGACGAGTTACGATTTCACCGAGCACTGGAGCGCTTATGTCGAGCTGCTCAATCTGACGGACGAACCGCTGCGCTTCTTCAGCGGCAAAGACAGCGGCCGACTCGCCGAAAACGAGATCTATGGCTGGAACGCCATCGCCGGCGTGCGGGTCCGCTTCTAGAGCATCGCCAGCCACTGGTCGAAACGCGCCCGCCGTTCGCCACTGGCATCGGTCAAACGATGCAGGCGGCGAGATCCTGTTAATTCGGCGGATTCGGCTCGGATTCTGACAGTGGCGAGGACCTGGCTCTCGGCTTCGGCGGCTTCGGTTTCCGCGCCGAATACGAGTGGTTCGACGTCGAGGACGTCAACTCGGCCTGGATGTTCTCGGTGGGCTTCGAATACGTGTTCAGGTAAAACCTGCACGGAGCACTGGCAAATGAGGTCGTACCGGCAACGGTACGGCCTTTTTCATTGGCATCCGGAACACGATCGAACCGAAGCCTGCGACGCTTTCGGCTATCGTTGCATCCCTGACTGAGAACTCAACTCAATGGGGAATGACCATGAACCGGATATTGTTTTTGATTGTGGCCGCAGGCCTTCTGTCTGCGGGCCCTGCCGTTGCAGGCGATGCGAATGCAATGTGGGAAACGCGCGTTGTATTAGTCGAGGATGATGGCACCGGCGGCGAGCCCATCCGCATCGAGCTGTCAGGAGAGCAACTCGGATTTGACCTGCAGGATCTGCAGTTTGGTGAAAGCCGCTCAGTCGTTGACAGTGCGGGCCGCAGCATTCTGATAACACGAACAGAGAAAGGCTTCGACTTCGAAGTCGACGGTAGAACCATTTCCATGCCGGCATTCGGGCACCGTGCCGAGCTGGTCGAGATCGTCGATCCCGCAGAAGGTGAGTTTGACGTCGAAGTAATGAACAGCGGGACGGCGTTCACTACAGCCATGCCTGCGAACATAACCGTGATCACCCCGGAACTCCTGGATGCGAACACACAAGCAACCATCCGCTCGGTACTGCAGTCCGCCGGCCACACCCAGGAGGTGACGTTCATAGACCACAGCACAACGGCTTCGATGTACGGCTCCGGGCCCCATGCCATCAAGGTAATTAAAAAGGAAGCGCAGGTCAGCGAGTGACGAGCGCCTGGATCAGAACTCGAAAATGAATCCAAGTGCCGGCAATACCGGCAGCCAGAAGTCTTCCTCGCGCACGACGAATGGAATGTCGTTTTCGTCATAATCCAGGTCGAACTCGACACAACAAGGGTTCTCGCGGTTGAGCGCATTGGAAATCTCGAGGAAGACGTTCAGTACGCGCTGGTCACCAAAACGGAATTTTCGATTCACCCGGGCGTCCAGTGTTGCGTACATCGAATAGTGCCCGGCGTTTCTCGGTCCTGGTTCAGCGACGTAAGCCGGCAGGCCGTTCTCGTCGACGGTTTCGACGAGAGAAAGTGACGTGGTCGGCCAGCCATCGTGGATATTGGTCGAGATGCCGACATCCCACCGGTCGGTGGACCAGTTCAGCCCGGCACGAAGCGTCTGCCGCTGATCCCAGCCGCGAGGTATGTCAACGTCGTCCACGTTATCCTCGACCTCGGAATAGCTGTACGCGATCCGCCACGACCACGGACCGTCAGATTCGCTGTCCAGCATGACCTCGGCGCCTCGGGCGCGAGCCGATGTCGGCGCTATCCGCAAGCGATCGGGTTCGACTTCGGGTATCAGCGCGAGCTGGTTATACAGGTTTTCGTATCGCGGCCTCAGGCGGTCATATTCTTTCTGATAAAGCTCGAGTCGCAGCGAGTAGTTCGCGCCAAAAGGCTGCCGCACACCGACCACAACCTGGTCCGCTCGTTGCGCGCGATAGAAATCGATAACACCGTCTTCGATTTGCAACTCACGGAGGTCCTGGGGCTGCAGAAAGCGACCCCAGCTTGCCCTGAACTCTGTCCCGCCCTGCGTTGCGTGAAAGAAATGCACGCGCGGGCTGGCGTCTGTGGCGAATGTCTGCTCATCGTAGTTCTGCTGGTCAAAGCGCAGCCCGTAGTCGACAAATGTCCTTTGCGCAATTTGCCATTTATCAGCAAGGTAAATTGCGTATGCCCCGCCTTCGGGTTTCATTTCGAGGTCGCGAATCTCGTTCGCAGGCGTTCCCGGATACAGCGTGGACAACCCGAAATAGCTGGTATCGCTGAAGTATGCGTATTCGGTGCCGCCATAAGCGAGGTCGAAACCCCATTGCAGAATGTGTTTGTCGGCATAGCCCCATTCCCAATCCTGCTGCAGCTTCAATTCCTGAAACTCTCTCGTGTCAGTAACCGTCGAGACGTACCTTTCGACATCGTCAACTTCGCCATAGCGTTTGCTTTCGTAGGCATTCAAGGAAACGAGACTGGTACTTCGCAGGTCATCGCTCCATTGATTATGCAGCTGCACCCAGAACTGCAGGCTTTCGGCATTGCTGCTCGCGGTCTCATGGCCTTCCAGGTCATCTGCCAGAATCAAACTGATTTTATCCTTGGCATACAGCGCGTTGGCTGTCAGCGTTGCATCCGGGGACAGTTCATAGCGGAACGAGGCAAAGATGTCGTGATATTTCGGTGATCCGAATTCAGGCTTGATGACCAGGTCGAGATTGCCCCGCCGGGCTGAAACGAGCCAGCCACCGCGACCGCTTTCAAGCATGCCCGACATCAACAGACTGGTGTTGTAAACGCTGACCCCGATCTCATTCCTTTGCACAATCGCCGGATCGATAGTCGTCATCAGTAGCGCGCCACTCATCTGGTCACCGAACCTGAGCGGCACACCACCGGTATAGACTTCGATACCGTCGATAATGCGCGAATCCACAGTGCTGAAAATGCTCTGGAAGTCGCGCGAGTGATACGGATCCAGCAATTCGTTGCCGTTCAGAAACACTGCCGTCTCCCGGTATTCACCGCCGCGAATGTAAGTCTGGGCGGATACGCCCGTGGACGCAGTGCCAGGCAGGACCTGCGCCGCTCGTAACGGATCATCTCCAATGTCCGGCAGATTCTCTATCGACAGACCGGATATGAAGAACGGAGAGCTGCCAATATCGCTCCAGATGTCGTAACGGCTCGACAAAACCGTGATCATTTCGATCTCGTCGCGCTTCGCTACCAGTTCTACTTCGATCAGTGTGGGTTTCCCCGCCCTCACTTTGACCGTGCGCATCCCGGGCTCGAAACCGTCCGCCTCGACCTGGACGCGGTACTCCCGGGGCTCGAGGGTCTCGTATTGATATACGCCGGAACCGAGCACGGCCGCATCCGGCAATTGCGGCGCTGACGACACGCGTACGCCATCGACCAGTTGCCAGTTGCTCTCGTCGCGGACTATGAGCACCAGGCTGCCGCCCGTTGTCACAGCGGTTGCCGCTCGCACGACAAGGAGGAATCCCTGTTCCTCGCGGACTTCAAGATGCCAGGGCGCAAGTATCTCGCGAACGATTTCCAGCGGCTTCGTGGTCGACGGCTCGACTGTGACCGTGAAATTCGACCGCACGAGACCGGTACTGTAGGCGAACGGGTACCCTGCCGCCCGGAACTCGTCAATGACAGCCGCAATCGGCCGCCCCAGGTAGCTTGCCTGGCCGGGCTCCGCGGCGCTCAAGGACAGCGAAAAACACCCGGCCAGGAGAAAAATTGCCGAGCAAAACCATCGGCTTGCAAGCGCCGTGGTGAACGTCACTCGCATACACCCACCGTTTGCCCCCCCAGGTTACACTGCTGCTGCAAGACTTAAGACGATATCTTTGCAATTAGCAGATGACTACGGCAGCTTTTCTGTCACCACTACAGCGCCATCCTTTATAGTCCAATCCAGATTCGTCGTCATCAGTACAATCCGCAGCGCAACGGACGGCTCGAGATCAACCAGGCCATAGCCAATCAGCGATTCCGTCCTGGCCAGCTGTTCCGCTACCGGTGACTCAAAACGGATCGGCCGGCCCGACTCCCGGCTGACCCAGTTCAGGAATTCGAATAGGGTCCTGCCCTCGGTATTCCATGCCGGTGTCGTCCTTTCGATCCAGCTCCACTCTTCGCCATACGAGTCCACAGGAACAATGACCGGCGCATCGTTACCGGACACGAGCAACCGCTCTCCCTCAAGGGCATACGCAGAAAAATCTGCTCCGTCGACCGATACCTTGCCGTGTCGAACCATGACCACCAGGCTGTCGTTCAATTTCTGCGTGACGTAGCGAGTCCCATGCGGAATTACCACTCCGTGGTCGGTCCTGATGGCAAGTACATCTGGTTGGCCGCCGTCGGGGCGGCCGCTTCGCTCCGCGGCAACTTTGGTTGTGACCGGATCGGAATCGAAGTACAGCCTGCCATGCTGCAGGTAAATTTCATTTGCAGCCGTCAAGGAAATCGAGGTGTGCTCATCGACGCGCAGCGACCCGCCGTTTTTCCACGTCATCGCCATCCCGGCTGCGCCCCCGGTTTTTATCGACTGCCCCGGCAGGAGCTCGAACGGGCCCGACGACGGGTAATAAGGTATGCCGGACTCATCGGCAATTTGCACCTCACCGAATCTTTTCTCGACTGTCGCAACTGCGATGCTGCCGGTCGGTAACGGCAACGATTGATACCACAGCATCCCGATGATTGCGGCAACAACGAACGAGGCCGCCATGGCCATCCTTGTATATCGCCGCTGTTGCCGGCGGTGGATACCCTGCTTCCAGGCAATTTTCACCTGCTCGCGGATCTCAATCTCACGATCCGCGCGCGGCAACGGTCGCGCGGCTGCACGGGCAAACAGGGCTTCAAGCGCCTCGTCGCTTTGAATATCGGATTCGGGTTCAGGTAGCGTATTCATGTCAACCCCCGGTTGGAGTGATCCGCCTGCACAGACTCGGCCATCGCAGCGTATACATCGCAAAACGCACGTTTCGCACGAGCCAGCAATGACTGGGTGGCCTCCATGCCGAGTTCCATCCTTGCAGCAATCTCCTTTATCGAATAACCGTCAATGTATTTCCACTCCAGTATGTTTCCGTAGTTCGGCGGCAATCGGTCCAGTGCAACGTGGATCAATCGCACGAGCTCCAGGCGCTCCTGGCGTTTGTCAGGACGCAGACTTTCGTCTTCCTCCAGCGACTCGACCACTGCCTGCACCTGAGGAAAATCTTCCGTGAGCACAATCTGCTCACGGTACCGTCCCTGCTGGCGCAACCAGTCCGTACAGGTATTGCGGCAGATCGTGCAAAGCCAGGTAAAAAGCGCAGCCTCGCCCCGATAAGAGTCGAGATTTTGCGTCGCCTTGCACATCGCCATCTGCGCCACCTCCTCGGCCGCATCCGTATCATTGCCGAGTCTCGCCAGGGCAAACCTGTACAGGCGCCGGAAATGGTCGTCAAAAAAGCGCCGGAACGCCTGCTCGTCTCCAGCAAGCATTTGTTTTACAAGCTTTTTATCTTGAGCGTGAATTATCAAGACAGATCGGACTCCGCGTATCCGGAAACTTAGACGAAGCGATGTGACTATTCCGGTCGGTGACCGGTTCCTGCGGCACATCACTGCAGGAACGCGGACCGATTATTTTCCCGGCAGCGTCTATCTCCTGCCGGCGCAAGTCTGCGCTTCTTTACCCGCTTTGGTCAGGGGTCAGACATGGGAATTCGGTCAACACTGACAGCCCAACCCTGGGCACTTCGCGCCTGCGGCGCGCTGGTCCTGCTCCCGCTGCTAGGCGCTGCCGGCGCCGCCGCCGAGTCGGATTTTAGCTCCGGCAGCCTTGTCGCAACGAAACTGTCTGCGGGCGCGCTGGAAATGCAGGATGCGCGGATCGGCAAGATCACCATCGATAATCGCAACATCTTCGATCTGACGGACCCTGCCGAGGATCGCTGGCTTTATCGTATGGCCAACGCGCTGCACGTCCAAACCCGCCCGCAGGTTATCGCGTCACAACTGCTGTTTGCCGAAGGGGACGAGTATTCCGAACAATCGGCGGAAGAGTCCGAGCGCTTGCTGCGCAGCAATCGGTATCTTGGTGACGCAAGCATAGAGCCGATTCGCTACGAAAATGGCCTTGTCGACCTCAACGTGAAGACGACCGATGTATGGACGTTGAGCGGCGACCTCGCATTTGGTCGGCAGGGTGGTGTCAACAACGGCGGCTTCGGTCTGAAAGAATACAACCTGTTTGGCACGGGGACTTATATTGCTGCCAAATACAGATCGAATGTAGACCGTACCAACAGCATTTTCGAAGTTGCCAAACAACAGCTCCTGGGCAGCCGTTACAACGTAGCCGCTGCCATTTCTGCCAACAGCGACGGTTTCGAACGGCAATTGCAATTTGGCAAGCCTTTCTACTCCCTCGACAGCCGAAACGCTCTGGGTACCTCATTTGTCGCCGCCCGGCGAACCGATACACTTTATGACCTCGGTGAAAAGGTCGCACAGTTCGAACACGATCTCAATTACCACGAATTGAGCGCCGGATGGTCCGCAGGACTCGATCGCGGCTGGGCGCGGCGCGTGCTCAGCGGCATCGTCTATGACGATCACCGCTACTCAGCAGTCCCTGACGACCTTCTGCAATTATCCGTCGTGCCCGGTGACCGCCGTTACATCTTCCCGTACCTGGGATTCGAGATCATGGAGGATCATTTCGAAACGGTACGAAACTTCGATCAGATCCAGCGGACAGAGGATCTCTATTACGGAACACGATTTACCGCCAAAGTCGGCTATTCATCGGAATCGGCCGGGTCGACCGCGACCGGCTTCCATGTCAGCTCCGCATTCAGCAACGGATTTCGATCGGGCGAGAACGGTACATTCCTGTTCGGCGTACAACTTGGCAGCCGGATCGTCTCCGGGAATGCCGAAAACGTACTGCTTTCAGGTTACGCCAACTATCACTGGCTGCAATCGCAGTACCGACTCCTCTATGTCAACCTCGATGTTGCCCTCGGATCCAGCCTGGATCAGGACAACCAGATCCTGCTCGGCGGCGACAGTGGCCTTCGCGGTTACCCGATCCGTTACCAGACAGGCGATTCAAGAGCGCTACTCACGGTCGAGCAGCGAATATTCACCGACTGGTATCCGTTTCGCCTGTTTCACGTTGGTGCCGCCGCATTCTTCGATGCCGGCCGAACCTGGGGTTACAGTCCTGTCTCCGGGCAGAATCTCGGCTTGCTGCGCGACGTCGGCGTCGGATTGCGGATTGGCAACTCCCGCTCCGGTCACGGCCGGATGCTGCACATCGATCTGGCATTTCCGCTCGATGGCGAATCCGATATTCGTGGCACGCAATTACTGATAGAAGCCAAGCGAACCTTTTGATCGTCAGTCCGGCAGTGGGCTGTCAACCTG
>Ga0299906_10005464_pt1 | contig 10348 bp, 7 predicted proteins | sample RVTome_14_FD_200259 | JGI IMG/M metagenome (GOLD analysis project Ga0299906, IMG submission 200259) | Soil microbial communities from uranium-contaminated site in the Upper Colorado River Basin, Wyoming, United States - RVT145D125 (version 2) ...
CGATCTTCAAGGGCCCGCTCAAGGACAACACCGGCAAGACGGTGGTGGCGGGCGGCACTGCGTACAAGCAGACCGACATCACGCTGGAATCGATGAACTGGCTGGTTGCCGGTGTCGTCGGCAAGGTCTGAGTTTTTCGACGCGGCCGGGCCCACGGGCACCGGCTTCGTCAGCGATCGGGTACGCACCGCCGCCGAGGCGGTGGCGATCCCGGTCGCGGCGCTGTTCGCGGCCGCGGTGCTGTTCGGCGGCTTCATCGCCGCGATCGGGAAGGACCCGTTCCAGGTCTACGCGCTGATCTACAAAGGTGGCTTCAGCTCCGCCTTCGCCTGGCAGAACACGCTGGCGCGCGCCGCGCCACTGATCCTCACGGCGCTGTGCGTGGCACTGCCCGCGCAGGCCGGGCTGATCGTGATCGGGGGCGAGGGCGCGCTGGTGCTGGGCGGGCTGGCCGCCGCGGTGACGGGTCACTGGCTGTCGGACGGCGCGCCGCTCGCGGTGAAGCTGGGCATGGCGCTGGCGGGCATGCTGGCCGGCGGGGCGTGGATCGCGCTCGCCGGCGCCTTGCGTCATTACCGGGGCGTGAACGAAACGATCAGCAGCCTGTTGCTCGCCTACATCGCGATCGCGCTGTTCAATCACTTCGTCGAAGGGCTGCTGCGCGACCCCGCCAGTCTGAACAAGCCGTCCACCATGCCCATCGGCGAGGCCAACATGGTCGGCATGCTGCCGGGCATGGAGGTGCATTGGGGGCTGGTCTACGGCGTGGTGTTCTGCGTGCTGTGCTTCGTGGTGGTGCGTTACACCGTGTACGGGTTCTCGCTGCGCGTGGTGGGCGGCAACGTACGCGCGGCGCGCATGACGGGTCTGCCGGTGGGTCGGCTGCTGCTCGCCAGCTGTTTCCTGGGCGGAGCGGCGGCCGGCCTCGCCGGCATGGTCGAGGTCGCCGCGGTGCACGGCAGCGCGAACGCCTCGCTCATCGCCGGCTATGGCTACGCGGGCATACTGGTCGCGTTCATCGCACGCCATAACCCGCTGGCGGTGATCCCGGTTGCGATCCTGCTCGGCGGCATCGCGGCCAGCGGCGGCATGCTGCAGCGCCGGCTCGATCTGCCGGATGCGACGGTGCTGGTGCTGCAGGGCATCGCCTTCATGACCATCCTGGCTGCCGAGACGCTGTATGGCAGGTTCAAGCTGTTCCAGCCGCGGGGCGCGGCATGAGCGATCTCGGCTGGTGGGGCGTGCTGATCGCGGTGATCGGCGGGGCGATCCGCGTCAGCACGCCGTTCCTGTTCGTCAGCCTGGGCGAATGCCTCACCGAGAAGAGCGGCCGCATCAACCTCGGGCTGGAAGGCATCCTGGTGATGGGCGCGATGAGCGGCTACGGCGTGTCCTACCTGACCGGCAGTCCATGGCTCGGCGTCCTGGTCGCGGGCTGCGCGGGCCTGCTGCTCGGCCTGCTGCACGGCGGCGTGTGCAGCCTGCCGCGGGTGAACGATATCGCCGTAGGCATCGGGCTCATGCTGCTCGGCACCGGGCTCGCCTTCTTCCTCGGCAAGCCCTTCGTGCAGCCCAAGGCGCCGACCTTGCCCGCGATCCATCTCGGCAACTGGGCCAGCTCGCCGCAGGTGCAGGCCGCGCTGCAGGTGAACGCGCTGTTCGTGATCGGCGTGGTGCTGGCGCTCGCCCTGCATTGGGCGTTTCGCAACACGCGCTGGGGCCTGGTGGTGCGGATGGTGGGGGACAGTGCGGATGCGGCGCGCGCGATGGGCTACAACGTCCACCAGGTGCGCGTGCTCGCGACCGCGGCGGGCGGCTTTCTCGCAGGCGTCGGCGGCTCGTTCCTGTCGCTTTACTACCCCGGCAGCTGGAGCGAGGGGCTGTCGAGCGGGCAAGGCCTGATGGCCGTGGCGCTGGTGATCTTCGCACGCTGGCGGCCGGTGCAGTGCTTTCTCGCCGCCTTGCTGTTCGGCGGAGCGAGCGCGCTGGGGCCGGCGCTGCAATCGGTGGGCGTGACCAGCGGTTACTACTTGTTCAACGCCGCGCCGTACGTGCTGACCTTGGCGATCATGGTCGCCACCTGCTCGCCGCGGCGCACGCTGGCGGGGGCGCCGGGTGAACTGAGCGTTACGCGTTGAGGCACTGGGCTGTGGAACGGTGAGGAGAAGACGATGAGCGGACTGGGTGGCTTGAACAAATCGCCGCACGGCGTGGTGCTGGGCCTGGCGCAGCTGCAACTGCCGGTAGTGGTCACGCCGGACGATCTCGCGCGCCAGACGCGCAGGATCTGCGACATGGTGGCCAAGGCTCGGCACAGCATGCCCGGCATGGACCTGGTGGTGTTTCCCGAGTACGCGCTGCATGGCCTGTCGATGGACACCAACCCGCAGATCATGTGCCGGCTGGACGGTCCCGAGGTGGCGGCATTCCGGCAGGCGTGCATCGACAACCGCATCTGGGGCTGCTTCTCGATCATGGAGCTCAACCCGCGCGGCAACCCCTACAACGCCGGCATCGTCATCGACGGCCGTGGCGAGCTGCAGCTGTACTACCGCAAGCTGCATCCCTGGGTGCCGGTGGAGCCGTGGGAGCCGGGCGACCTGGGCATCCCGGTGTGCACTGGCCCGAAGGGCGCGAAGCTGGCGCTGATCATCTGCCACGACGGCATGTTCCCCGAGATGGCGCGCGAAGCGGCCTACAAGGGAGCCGAGATCATGCTGCGCACCGCCGGCTACACCGCACCGATCCGCCACGGCTGGGACATTACCAACCAGGCCAACGCATTCTGCAACCTGATGGTCACCGCCAGCGTGTGCATGTGCGGCAGCGACGGCACCTTCGATTCCATGGGCGAAGGCATGTTCGTCGACTTCGACGGGACCGTGCTGGTTCGCGGCAGCGGTCGGCCCGATGAGATCGTCACCTGCGAGCTGCGGCCCGACCTGGTGCGCGAGGCGCGCAAGCATTGGGCCGTGGAGAACAACATCTACCAGCTCGGCCATCGCGGCTACGTCGCCGTGAAGGGCGGCGCGCGCGACTGCCCGTATACCTTCATGCACGACCTGGTGGCGGGCAAGTACCGGCCGCCCTGGGAGAGCGACGTGGTGGTGACCGACGGCACGTCCTGCGGCTTTGCGGCGCCAGCGCGCGACTATGCGCCCGAGATCGATGTCCAGCGCAAGTATGCCTGAGGTGAACACCGTCGGCCGCGCCGTGGCGGCCGACCCTTATCCCTGGCCCTACGACGGCGATCTGCGGCCCGGCAACACCGCGCTGATCGTGATCGACATGCAGACCGACTTCTGCGGCAAGGGCGGCTACGTGGACAAGATGGGCTACGACCTGTCGCTCACGCGTGCGCCGATCGAGCCGATCCGTGCCACCTTGGCGGCCATGCGCAAGCGCGGCTTTCACGTCATCCACACGCGCGAGGGGCATCGTGTCGATCTATCCGATCTGCCGGACAACAAGCGCTGGCGCTCGCGCCGCATCGGCGCGGGCATCGGCGACCCCGGCCCCTGCGGGCGCATCCTGGTGCGCGGCGAACCGGGCTGGGAGATCATCCCGGAGCTCGCGCCTCTGCCCGGGGAGGCGGTGATCGACAAGCCCGGCAAGGGATCGTTCTGCGCCACCGACCTGGAGCTGATCCTGCGCATGCGCGGCATCCGCAACCTGGTGCTCGCCGGTATCACCACCGACGTCTGCGTGCACACCACCATGCGCGAGGCCAACGACCGCGGCTTCGAATGCCTGCTGCTCGAGGATGGCACCGGCGCCACCGACCACGGCAACCACCTGGCCGCGCTCAAGATGGTGAAAATGCAGGGCGGCGTGTTCGGGGCGGTGGCCGGCTCGAAGGCGTTGATCGAAGCGCTGCATGCTTAAGCCCCCTCACCCTGGCCCTCTCCCTCGTCAAGCGGGGAGAGGCGATAAACGATGTCGCTCAGAATCTTACCTGCCGAGACGGCGCCGAAGTCCGCCCTGACGATCGAGGCGCTGCACATGACCAAGCGCTTCGGGCCGCTGCTCGCGCTGGACGACGTGTCGATGCGCGTGGAGGCCGGATCGTTCCACGCACTGCTGGGCGAGAACGGCGCGGGCAAGAGCACGCTGGTCAAATGCCTGGTCGGCTACTACCGCCAGGACGAGGGCCAGATCGTGGTGGATGCCCGCGAGCGCGATGTCCGCTCGCCGCAGGATGCCCACGCGCTGGGCATCGGCATGGTGTATCAGCATTTCACGCTGGTGCCGAGCATGAGCGTGGCGGAGAACCTGGTGATGTCGCGCCACGACGTGCCGATGCTGGTGGACTGGCGGCGCGAGCGCGGGCGCATCGTGCAGTTCATGAGCCGGGTGCCGTTCGAGCTCGACCTCGATGCGCCGGTGTCCAGCCTGGCCGCCGGCGAAAAGCAGAAATGCGAGATCCTCAAGCAGCTCTACCTCGAGCGCCGCTTGATGATCCTGGACGAGCCTACATCGGTGCTCACGCCGCAGGAAGCGGACGAGGTGCTGGGCCTGCTGCGCGACATGGCGCAGCGCAGGGAAGTGACCGTGCTGATCATCACGCACAAATTCCGCGAGGTGCTGGCCTTCGCGGACCGGGTGACCGTCCTGCGGCGGGGCAAGCTTGCCGGTGAAGGGGCGGTATCGCAACTCACCGCCGCGGAGATGGCGCAGATGATGGTCGGTTCGCGCGACATTCCCAGCGTGCACGCCGCGCGCGGCGCCGGCACGCAGGCGCAGCGCGCGGTCCGCCTGGCGGTGCACCGGCTCGAAGTCGAGGACGACAGTGGTCTGCCGGCGGTCGAGGGGATCAGCCTCGAAGTGCGAGCGGGCGAGATCGTGGGTGTGGCGGGGGTGTCGGGCAACGGCCAGCGCGAGCTGACCGAAGCCCTGATCGGCCAGCGCACGCCGTCAGCGGGCGATATCGTGCTGGACGGACAGCCCTTCCGCGCCACCCGCAGCCAGCTCGCACGCGTGCACTACTTCAGCTTGCCGGAGGAACCGCTGCGCAATGCCTGCGTACCCGGCATGAGCGTGGCGGAGAACATGGCCCTGCGCGCCTTCGACCGCGCACCGCTCGCAGCCGGGCCATGGTTGAAGCCCGGCGCGCTGCGCGACCAGGCCCAGAGGCTGATCGGCGAGTACAAGGTCAAGACCGCCGGCCCGGACGCGCCGATCCGCACCCTGTCGGGCGGCAACGTCCAGCGCGCCGTGCTGGCCCGCGAGCTGTCCGAGCGCGTATCGGTGCTGGTGGCCGCCAATCCGGTGTTCGGGTTGGACTTCGCCGCGGTGGCGGAGATTCACGGCCGTATCCTGGCGGCGCGCGACGCCGGCGCGGCAGTGCTGCTGGTGAGCGAGGATCTCGACGAGCTGCTCGACCTGTCGGACCGCATCCTGGTGATGTTCGACGGGCGCATCGTGTACGAGACGCCGGCCGCGGGCGCCGACATCAACCTCATCGGACGACACATGGCGGGCCATGCAGCCGCCCTGGCGCCGCCCGCCTGAAGGCCTACTTCCGCTTCTGACCCTGGCAGGCAGGGCCGCCTGCAACGAATCCGGCCCGCGGCCGCTCAACGCCGCAGCGACCGGAGCAGGGCTTGCGCTTGTGGGTCGTCGGGTGCGAGGCCGACCAGCTTCTGCGCATGGTCGAGGGCGCGCGCGCGGTTGCCCCGGTCGCGCTCCATGCTGGCGAGCGCCTGCAGGATCGTCCGGTCACCGGTGAAGCGCCGGTGCGCCTGCTCGAGCGTAGCGATGGCGCGCGCGGGCTCGCCGTACGAGTGCAATGCGACGCCGTACACATACGCGTAGCTCGGACTGTCGGGCGCGAGACGGGCGGCGGCGGCCAGACTCCTCAGGCTGTCGGCGCGCTTCTGCTGGCGCGCGTACGCCAGTCCGAGCGCATGATGCAACGGCGCCGACCGCGGGTTCGCCTGCAGCCCGGTGCGCAACAGGTCCTCCACCGCGTTCTCGACGCCGCGCGCCCGGTACAGATCGGCGAGGTTGATGACCGGGTGGACGGCCCCCGGATAGAGCTTCAGCGCCTGGCGATACGCCGCTTCCGCCTGGTCCAGGTGCCCGCGCTCCTGATAGAGCGCACCGAGGTTGAGATGCGACTCCGGCCGGTCGCCGTTGTACGTCTGGACGGCGACGTACTCGTCGAGCGCGCGCGAGAATGCTGCGCGTTGCTCGGGAGGAAGGTCGTGCTCGGGCACCGCAGCCAGCGCGCGCGCGGCCTCGATGCGCACCGCCCGCACCGGATCTTCGACCATGCGCGGCAGGTAGCGAACACGCGTGGACGCATCGGCCGTTGCCAGCACTTGGATCGCCGCGCGGCGTACCAGCTCGTCGTCGTCGTTCAACGCTTGCGCTGCGACTTCGATGACGCCAGCCCCCGAATCGTCGGCCAGCCGCGAAAGTGCGCTCGCCCGTGCAAGGGCCGGCTGTCCGCGGTCTCCGGCGATGGCCAGCAGCTTCGAGCGCGCGCCTGCCGCGTGGCGGGAGGCGTCAGCGAAGGCCTCGCCAAACGTCTGGTACCCGCCCGGCGCGTGTCCGTACCACTGCTCGATTGCCTGCGCCGCCCACTGCGAGTCGCGGTCGGCGTGGCACTTGTTGCAGGCGTTCGGTGTGCCGAGCCGAACGGAGAGATCCGGGCGCGGGATGCGCAGGCTGTGGTCGTGCCGTGGATCTACCACCATGTAGGTCGTAGTCGGCATGTGACACGCCGCGCACTGCGCGCCCGCGGAACCCGGCGGGTGGCGATGGTGGGTCTGGGCGTCGTACTTCGGCGCGCTGTGGCACTGCGCGCACACCGCGTTGCCGTCGGCGCGCAGCTTCCCCGAGTGCGGGTCGTGACAGTCGCTGCAGGTGACGCCCTTTTCGAACATGCGGCTCTGGAGAAAGGAGCCGTGGTTGTACACCTCGTCGCGCATCTGGCCGTCGTGCCAGTACAGCCCCTCCTCGAGCAGCGCGACGAGATAGCCGTCGCCGATGGGGCGTCCCGGCGCATAGTCCTCTGAAATCTGGCTGCGGCGCGAGTGGCACTGTGCGCAGGCTGTGACCTCGCGGGCCGAGCCGCGCGCACGGCTGCGCTCGGCAATACCGGTGCCGGGATTCATGGTCCAGGCCACGTCTCTGCGCTCGTCGTACACGACCGGCAGACCCTTGCCTGGGTCATCGAAGCGCTCCCCGTCGCCTTCCTTGCGCGCCCAGGCCACGTGGTTCGATGCCGGCCCGTGGCAGGCCTCGCAACCGACGTTGATCTCCGACCAGCCGGTGTGGAACCGGCCGGCGGCCGCGTCGTAGTTCTTGCGCAGTCTGGTCGAATGACAGTCTGCGCACATGAAATTCCAGTTCTGCTGCAGCTGCGTCCAGTGCAGCGGATCGCCGTGGCGGATGCTCTGCCCCGGGTAGAGGTGGAACCAGCGCTGACCGCCGCGCTGTTTGGCCCGAGCGTCCCAGGCGATACTCAGGGCCTGCAGGCGCCCGTCCGCAAACTCGATCAGATACTGCTGCAGGGGCGCGAAGCCGAAGGTGTACTTGACCGGAAACTCGGCGAGCTTCCCATCGGGTCCGTCCGTGCGCACGAAGAACTTGCCGTCACGTCGGAGGAACGAGGAGGTCACGCCCGCGTAGGTGAATCGGGCGTCGTTGAAGTCGCCCAGCACGGTGCGCTCGCTGGCCTCGGCCATCGCGGCCGCATGCTGCGAGCCCTGCCAGGCGTCGAACTGCCCCGCATGACACTGCCCGCACGCAGCGCTGCCGACGTAGTCAGCGCTGCCGGCTTCGGGGAGTCGCTGCACGCCGTGCGGAGGGCGCCAGGTGTAGTGCCAGACCAGGTATCCGGCGAGCGCAGCGAGCGCGAGCACGGCGCCGACGAGGACGGCCCAGCGGCGCGATGATGCCGGCTGCCGCAATACCGGCGTGTCGGCGATCGGTTCCGTCAGGGCCGCTCGGGAGGGCTGCGCTCGCGCTGCGCTGGACGGGGTTTTTTTCTTGCGGCTCAACGGCAGCGGCGTGCGGGTGAGAGGTCAGTCGGTCCGTTGCCGGGTGCGCACGAGGGAAGCCAGCAGGAATCGGTTCCGGTCACTCATTCCACCAGGACCCCATGCTCACCAATGGCGGCGCTACCGGTCACCGCGCCGCTCGTCCAGGAGGTGCACCACCATCGAACGGCCCTCGGGCGGCAGGGTGAACTTCGTGTCCTCCCATCGCGGGTCCTCGTCCACATTGCCTGCATCATTCGATACTCCCCAGGGTTCCAAGGACAGACCGCCGAGCGTGATGTCCAGCTTCTCGTCGCCGTTCAGGTCCTGGAACACGCCCAACGCATACTCACCGGGCTCGAGGTCGGTAAAGCGCAGGATCACGGTCTTGCCTTGCGCCGGCACCTGGGCCGTATCGACCGGGTCCTTCAGAAAATCGCCCTCGCGGGTGAACACCCCGGTGACGATCTCGCCCTCGCTGACCACCGCGCGGATCTTGACGGCGGAGGCGAACGCCTCCGCATTGTCGAACAGCGCCGCCCGCACTTCTCCCTTGCGCGGCTTGACGTTGCGCACTTCGATTTGAAGATCGGCGGCCGCCACATTACCGCCCATCAGGACGCATAGCCCGGCTACGCAAGCGAGCCGCGGCCACGATCGTGACTTGAGCTTCAACACGTGGTTCCAAAGTGTCGATGAGAAGCGATAGTAGCGTGTTATGGGCTGTAGTAAAGTGCTAACCGCAGATGCCGCTGCAGCACAGCCGAAACACTTCGAAGGGGAGGCCAGCATGTCCGCCGTACCGAGCTCGATCGCCGCCACCCGCAGGACCGTCCTCGCCGCCTGTCCGCACGATTGCCCCGACACCTGTTCCATGCTGGTCACCGTGGAAGGCGAGCGCGTCGTCAGCGTCCGCGGCAATCCCGACCATCCTTTCACCGACGGGCGCCTGTGCGTCAAGGTCAACCACTACGAGGAGCGGGTGCACCACGCCGAGCGCGTACTCTATCCGCTCAAGCGCAACGGGCCGAAGGGCTCCGGACAGTTCACCCGCGTGACGTGGGCGGCGGCGCTGGACGAGATCGCGTCGCGCTGGGCGCAGATCACGCAGCAGCGCGGCCCCACCGCGATCCTGCCCTACAGCTATCTGGGCACCGAGGGCATCTTGAACGGTATGAACGTGGGCGACCCGTTCTTCAACAAGCTGGGTGCCACCATCACCGAACGCACGTTCTGCGATTCGGGCGCCTGCACCGGCTACATGATGACGGTCGGCCCCACGCCGGGCACCGATCCCGAGAGCTTCGTGCACTCGCGCTACATCATCCTGTGGGCCTGCAACACCATCAGCACCAATACCCACCACTGGCCCATCATTGCGGAGGCGCAAAAGCGCGGCGCCAAGATCGTGGTGGTCGACCCGGTGCGCACCCGCACCGCGCGCCAGGCCGACTGGCACATTCCGATCAAGCCGGGCACCGACGGGGCGCTCGCCATGGCGATGATGCACGTGATCATCAGCGAAGGGCTGGTGGACCAGGATTACGTCGCCCACTACACCGTCGGCTATGAAGAGCTGGCGCAGCGCGCCAAGGAGTATCCGCCCGAGAAGGTCGCGGCGATCACCGGCGTTGCCGCCGAGGACATCCGCAAGCTCGCGCGCGAGTACGCGAGCACGCGCCCTTCTGTGATACGCATCGGCGTGGCCGTCGAGCGGCACGCGGGAGGTGGGCAGACGGTGCGCGCGCTGACCTGTCTGCCCGCATTGGTGGGCGCCTGGCGTGACGTCGGCGGCGGCATCCTGCAGCTTCCCATCTGGGCCTTCCCGGTGAAGTGGGAGAACCTGATGCGCCCGGACTGGGTCAAGCCCGGTACGCGCGTGCTGAACCAGTGGAAGCTGGGCGCTGCGCTCACCGGCGAGCTGAAGCTCGATCCGCCGATCCAATCGCTGTTTGTGTACAACGCCAATCCGGTTGTGGTCGCACCGGAGCAGGAGAAGGTTCTGCAGGGCCTGGCGCGCGAGGACCTGTTCACCGTGGTGAGCGAGCATTTCATCACCGACACCGCGCGCTACGCCGACGTCGTCTTGCCGGCCACCACCCAGATGGAGCACACCGAGATCATGTTCTCCTGGGGGCACTTCTATCTGACCTACAACCACCAGGCTATTCCGCCGCGCGGGGAGGCGGTGCCCAACACCGAGTTGTTCCGGCGGCTGGCCAAGGCCATGGGCTTCGACGATGCCTTCTTCCAGCGCAGCGACGAGCAGATGGCGCTCGAGGCGATGGACTGGAGCAGCCCGGCGATGGAAGGCATCAGCATGGCGCAACTGCAGCGCGACGGCTATGCCCGCCTCAAGG
>Ga0299906_10005465_pt1 | contig 10347 bp, 9 predicted proteins | sample RVTome_14_FD_200259 | JGI IMG/M metagenome (GOLD analysis project Ga0299906, IMG submission 200259) | Soil microbial communities from uranium-contaminated site in the Upper Colorado River Basin, Wyoming, United States - RVT145D125 (version 2) ...
GTCGTCGTCGCCCCCGACCTGCCACAGCACACCCAGGCTGTTGAACGTGGCGTCGACGCGCAGCTCTCCGGGGCTCGCGTCGTCGCCGCCACGCCCCGGGGCCGCCAGGCAGACCAGCGCCAACGCCAGCGCCCCCCGCCCGACCCTCCGATCCCTCACTCTCCCAGGGTGCCGGAGGCAGGCCGGGGTGTCAATGCGCCGCGTCACTGCCCGGATCCCGCCGTATCGCGAAACCACGGTTTTCGTTGTAGCCTCGAGTCGGGACGTGAGCGGCCCGGCCCGGCTACCGGGGGCGATCTGGCCAGAACGATGAGAGAGCCGATGTTCCGAGTGCCGATGGCGTTCCTGGCCGGGCTGCTGTCCCTCGCTCCGGCAGCGCACGGCGCCCACCGCATCCTCGCCGCCGACTCCAGCAAGAACCGGATCGCCATCGTCGGCCGCGACGGGAGCATCGAGTGGGAGCATCGGATCGGCCCACTACACGATCTCCATCTGCTGCCGGGCGGCAACGTCCTCTTCCAGAGGACTGGACCCGCATCGTCGAGGTCGACCCGGCGACGGACGAGGTCGTCTGGGAGTACGACGCGGCCAGGATGAACGGGAACGTCGGCCGGCGCGTCGAGGTGCACGCGTTCCAACGGCTGGCCAACGGCCTCACGATGATCGTCGAGTCGGGCCGGGGGCGGATCATCGAGGTCGACCGCGACGGCGCCATCGTTCACGAGGTGCCGCTGAGGATCGAGGAGCCGGATCCCCACCGCGACACGCGACTGGTTCGCAAGCTCGAGACCGGCAACTACCTCGTCAGCCATGAGGGGCTGGGCAAGGTGCGCGAGTACGACCCGAAGGGAGACGTCGTCTGGGAGTACGACGTCCCGCTGTTCGGCAACGAGCGCCGGGACGGCCACGGTCTCGACGCTTTCGGCAATGCCGTGTTCTCGGCGATTCGGCTCGAGGACGGGAACACACTCGTCGCCACCGGAAACGGCCACAGCGTCCTGGAAGTGACCCCGGCCGGGGAGATCGTCTGGTCGCTGCACCAGAACGACCTGGCGGGCATCCAGCTCGCCTGGGTGACGACCCTCGAGGTGCTGCCGAACGGCAACATCGTCGTCGGCAACTGCCATGCCGGGCCGGAGAATCCCCAGCTGATCGAGATCACTCGCGAGAGGAGCGTCGTCTGGACGTACAAAGACTTCGAGCTCTTCGGCAACGGGCTGTCGAACTCGCAGGTGCTACGCGAGCCCTGAGTCCCCTCGGGGGTCAGATCTTGACTCTTGCCGGTTCTGGGGCCGCCGAAAGGGCAAGAAGCAAGACCTGACCCCCCGGGCCTGGTCAGCCGCGGCCGACGAGAGGCATCTTCGTGGCCATGACGGTCAGGGAGGGGATGTTCGCGTCCAGGGGCAGGCTCGCCATGAACACCACGGCGCGGGCGACGTCCTCCACGGCCATCACGGGCTCCGGGGCCAGCGTGCCGTTGGCCTGGGGGACGCCCTTCGTCATGTGCGCCGCCATCGAGGTGTTCGCGTTGCCGATGTCGATCTGGCCGCAGGCGATGTCGTAGCGGCGGCCGTCGAGGGACGTGCTCCTGGTCAGGCCCGTCACCGCGTGCTTCGTGGCGGTGTAGGGGGCCGAGTGGGGGCGGGGGGCCTGGGCCGAGATGGAGCCGTTGTTGACGATGCGCCCGCCTCGCGGGTCCTGCTCCTTCATCAGCCGGAACGCGGCCTGGGTGCACAGGAACATGCCGGTCAGGTTCGTGTCCACGACCGAGCGCCAGTCGTCCAGGGACAGCTCCTCGAGGGGGACCCCGGGGGCGCTGCGCCCGGCGTTGTTGAAGAGCAGGTCGAGCCGCCCGAAGTCGCGCTCGACGGTCGCGAACAGGTTCGCCACCGAGTCGGGCCGGGTCACGTCGGTGGGGACGACGAGGGTTCGCCCGCCGGCCAGGTCCGCGGTCTCCCGCAGCGCGCTCTCGCGACGGCCGGCCAGTGCCACGACCCAGCCGTCGGCGACCAGCGCGCGGGCTGCGGCCCGGCCGATCCCGCTTCCGGCCCCCGTGACGACCGCGAAGCGCGTCCCGGGGTGGGGCATCGGGCTACCTCCCCGCCGCCTTCTGGAAGAACGGTCTCCACTTCGACTCGTCGGAGGGCGGCGTCAGCAGGCTGACCCCCACCAGCAGGCCCACCGACACCAGCGTCGCCGGGATCACGATGTAGTCGCTGCTGGCGAAGTCCAGCTCGCCCACGGTGAAGGGGACGCCGAGCCGGCTCAGGATCGCGAGGCTCAGGATCGTGATCATCCCCCCGGCCAGGCACGCCACGCCGCCCTGGGGGGTCACGCGCTTCCACAGGAACGCCGCCAGCAGCGCCGGCGTCAGGCTGGCACCCACCAGGGAGTAGGCGTAGAGCGCCATGGCCAGCACCGTGTCGAACTGGGTGAGCAGCACGAGCCCGATCAGCCCGAAGACCACGATCAGCCCGCGCTGGATAGAGACCAGCTGCCCGGGCGTGGCCTGGGGGTTCACGAAGCGCTGGTAGACGTCGCGGCTCACGCTCGTGGAGGGGACGAGCAGGAACGTGTTCCCCGTGGAGAGCACGATGGCGATCCCCGCCGCCAGCAGCACCGCGCCGCCCAGCTCCGGCAGCCCGTAGCGGGCGATGTGCAGGATGACGGTCTCCGACGCTGCGCGCCCCAGGATCGTCTGCTGCTCGCCGAGGTCGGGGTAGGCCGCCCGCCCCGCCATGGCGAGCAGCGCCAGGGCGGTCTCGATCACGACCACCCCCACGATCATGCCCACGGCGGCCCGGCGCGCCGCGTTCTCGTCCCTGGCCGAGAAGAACTTCTGGTACATCCCGCTCTCCCCGAGCAGCAGCAGGAACGAGGGGAGGCCGATGCCCAGGGTCCAGAGCGGATGGTGCCCGCCGAGGACTGTGAAGTGGTGGTCCGGGAGCGCGCCGATGACGGCCGAGACGCCCCCCTGGGTGTGCACCATGTAGGGCAGGGCGAAGAACACCCCGAGCAGGATCGCGACGCCGTTGAAGATGTCGACCGAGACGATGGAGACCATCCCGGCCAGGGCGGTGAACACCACGATCACCGCCGCGGTGATGTACATGCCGGTCTCGGGATCCACCGCGCCGTCGGTGACCAGGGTCAGGATCCAGCCGCCCCCCCGGAACTGGTAGGCCGCGATGGTGATGTAGGCGAGCACGATCGCGACGGTTCCGAGCAGGCGGGCCGCGGGGCTGTAGCGCCGCTCCAGCAGGTCCGGGACCGTGTAGTCCGCGATGCGCCGCACCCGGGCCGCGAGGAAGAACGCCACCAGCAGCCCGCACCACGCCCCCGCGGAGAACCACAGCTCCGAGAGGCCCGTGCGGTAGGCGAGACCGGCCGAGCCGAACAGCGATCCCGACCCGATCCAGGTGCAGACCAGGGTCCCGACCAGCAGGTAGACCGGCACCGAGCGCCCCGCCACCATGAAGTCGTCGTGGCTCTTGATGGATCGGGAGCGCCACAGGCTGATCCCGAGCAGCAGCGTCGGATAGGCGATGACGACGAGCAGGGCCAGGCTCACGGGCGCCCCCGGTCCGCCGTCGGCGGGATCAGGAGAAGCTCCCGAAGCTGCGCTCGATGATCGCGACGCCGTCCCGGATCTGCTCCTCGGTGATCACCAGCGGCGGGGCGAAGCGGATGATGTGGTCGTGGGTCGGCTTCGCGAGCAGCCCGTTGTCCTTCAGCGCGACGCACACGTCCCAGGCCGTGCGCCCCGCGTGGGGCCTCACCACGACCGCGTTGAGCAGGCCCATGCCCCGCACCTGCTCCACCATGGGGTGGCGCAGCCGCTGCAGCTCGCCCCGGAAGATCTCTCCCATCCGCGCCGCGTTCTCGGCCAGCTTCTCCTGCTGCAGAACCTCCAGGGCCGCCATGGCGACGCGACACGCCAGCGGGTTGCCGCCGAAGGTGGAGCCGTGCTCCCCGGGGCCGATGCAGAGCATCACGTCCCTGTCGGCCAGCACCGCGCTCACGGGGTAGACGCCTCCCGAGAGGGCCTTGCCCAGGATCAGGACGTCGGGGCGCACTCCCTCGTGCTCGCAGGCCAGCATCTTCCCGGTGCGCCCGAGGCCGGTCTGCACCTCGTCGGCGACGAAGAGCACGTCGCGCTCGCTGCACGCCTCCCGGACCGCCCGCAGGTAGCCGGGGGAGGGGACCACGACTCCGGCCTCCCCCTGGATCGGCTCCACCAGGAAGGCGCAGACGTCGTCGTCCTCCAGGGCGCGCTCCAGGGCCGGCACGTCGTCGTAGGGGATCTGCACCAGCCCCGGGGTGTACGGGCCGAAGCCGGCCCGGCAGTCGGGGTCGGTGCTCGCCGAGACGATCGTGATGGTGCGCCCGTGGAAGTTCCCCTCGCAGACGACGATCTTCGCCCGGCCGTCGGGCACGCCCTTTTTCTCGTAGGCCCACTTGCGCGCCAGCTTGAGCGCGGTCTCCACGGCCTCGGCGCCGCTGTTCATGGGCAGCACCATGTCGAAGCCGAACAAACGGGTGACGTAGCGCTCGTACTGGCCGAGAGCGTCGCTGTAGAACGCGCGGCTGGTCAGCGCCAGGCGTCCGGCCTGCTCGGTCAGGGCCGCGACGATCGCCGGGTGGCAGTGTCCCTGGTTGACCGCCGAGTAGGCGGACAGGAAGTCGTAGTAGCGCCGGCCCTCGGGATCCCAGACGAATACGCCCTGGCCCCGGGAGAGCACGACCGGCAGCGGGTGGTAGTTGTGGGCGCCGTGCTCCGCTTCCAGGGCCATCGCCTGCTCGGAAGACAGGCCGGCCGCGGGCTCTGAGCTCACCTGCGACATGAAGCCTCCAGGAGACGGGAACCTCGTCTCCGAGGGAACCCAGGAGCAGCGTAGCACGCTCCCTCCCCGGGCCCCGGGGCGAACGGGAGCTACCGACCGATGGCCAGGCGGTCGGCCAGGGGGCGGGGCAGGCCGGCCTTGATGATCTTTTCCTGGGCGCAGGAGAGCTTGTACGGCACGCGGTAGATGGTCACCACACTCCGCCTGCTGTCGTAGATCGCGTAGGAGGCCTGGGCGTTGCCGTCCCGGGGCTGACCGACGGAGCCCGGGTTGATCAGGTAGCGCATCCCCTTCTTGAGCCGGTAGCGGAACGCCGGGGCGATCGTGAGCACCGTCGTGACCGCCTCCGCGGAGAGCGAGAAGATGACGGGAAAGTGGGAATGCCCGAAGAAGCAGAGCGGGAACTCCGTCTGCCGGAACACGTTCAGGGCCTCGATCTCCCCGAAGATGTAGGCGTCCTCGTCCACCGGGGTGCCGTGGGAGATCGCGAACCTGCCGTCCACGACCAGAGGCCCCTCGGGGAGGGTCTTGAGCCAGCTCAGGTTCCCGTGGGTCAGCTTCTGCCGCGTCCACATCGCGGCCTCGAAGGCGATCCGGTTGAACATCTCGCCCTGCTCCACGCCGGAGCAGACCTTGTCGTGGTTACCCCGGATCGCCGCCAGCGGCTTCAGGGCCCGCAGCCCGTCCACGGTCTGGTTCGGGTTGGCCGCGTAGCCGACCACGTCCCCCAGGCAGACCGCCTTGTCCCAGCGCTTGCGGCGCACGTGGGCCATGACGGCCTCGAACGCCTCGAGGTTGGAGTGGATGTCGGAGAGGACGAGGTACCTCATGCCCCGCGGACGCGACGCTCCACCGTTGGGCCGAGGATGTTTCGGGTCAAATGCTCTGTCAGCTCCTCGGGGCTCGCGCTGTCGGTGTCGACGGCGATCTCGGCCAGGCGGTAGGAGGGCTCCCGCTCGGCAAACAGCTTCTCGATTGTCGCACGATTGCATGCCAAGGGGCGACCGCGACCGTCACCCACGCGCTCCAGAACGGTCTCGAGACGGCAGCGGAGCCAGACGGAGATCGCGCCCGAGCGCAGCAGCGCGCGGGTCGCGGGTTGAGCGAAGGCGCCTCCTCCGGCCGCGATCACGTGCTCGCGCAGCTCCCCGGCGGCGGCCGCGGCTTCGCGCTCCAGCTCCCGGAACGCCGGCTCCCCCAGGGAGGCGAAAATCTCGGGGACGCTGGCCCCGTTCCGCTCCTCGATCCACGCGTCCAGGTCGCGGAAGCCCCACCCGAGCCGCCGGGCCAGCTCCCGGCCCAGCGTGGACTTGCCCGAGGCCATGAAGCCGACCAGGACGATGCGGCTCGGCGTCACGGCGCTTCCTCTAGACACGTTGCGCCCGTGAACCCGCGAGTCACGCGGCATCGTAGCACGCGCCGATTCACCCTTTGAATCCCGCAAGTTGCCCGGAATCTACGGCTTGACGCCCCCAGAAGGCGCGTGCTACGTTCCTGCGTCGAAGCCGGGCCCGCGCCCGGCTTTCTGCAAACGCCGAGCGCGCAACGACCTACGGAAGCTGCCGCGCGGCTTTCGTCGGGCGTCAGAGCTGACGAAGTCTCCTGCGAACATGAAGATGCCGGACAGCCCGACAGTCAAGCTCGACATCGCCAGCCGCTTCGAGATGGTGGAAGTGGTGCAGGCCCTGCTCGGCCAGCTGTGCGGGTTGGTGGGCTTCGACGACGACGCCGCCCACTACGTGAGCGTCGCGGTCCGCGAGTCGGCGGTGAACGCGATCAAGCACGGCAACAAGCTCGACGAGGCGAAGCGGGTCCTGATCGCCTTCAACGTCAACGACTCCGAGAGCCTCGAGGTGATGGTGCAGGACCAGGGGCCGGGCTTCGACCCGAACACGCTCCCCGACCCCCTCGCCGAGGAGAACCTGCTCAAGGCCTACGGTCGGGGCATCTTCTTCATGCGCTCGTTCATGGACGAGGTGGAGTACGCCTTTCCCGAGGAGGGCGGGACCCTGGTCAGGATGATGAAGCGGCTTCCGGCGGGGGAGGAAGGGGCGGCCTGAGCTTCACCCGCAGCAGGGCGTTCCGCTTCGCCCCCTCTGCGAGCCGCGCGGTCTCGAGCCCGGGATGGGCTTCGAGCTGCGCGCACTCCTTCGGCCCGCACAGCACCAGCTCCACCCCCTGCGCGAGCCGCTGCTCCAGCTCCCAGAAGTAGTCGACCCTGCTCACCCGGGCTTCGTTGTAGAAGTAGCCCGCCATCCACGCCGTCCGCCAGCCGCCCCAGGAGACGACGGGGCGCCCGTCGGCGGACAGGAAGAAGCGGCGGCCCGACTGGAAATGGCCCAGGATCGGTGGCAGGGCCAGGGTCAGCAGCAGCAGGAACCCCGCGGCACCGGTTCGGAGCACGGTGAGGGCGGCCAGGGGCCGGCGGCCGAGCCGGAGCGCGACGAGCAGCGCCACCAGCCCCGACCAGACCGCCGCCGGCAGCACGGAGCGGACGTGGTCGGTGCCGTACACGTTGGCGGGGAACAGGTGGGGTCCGCTCGGGTCGGGCACGAAGGCCAGCTCCAGGGCGAGGCCGAGCAGCGCTCCTGACAGCACCAGCCCCGTGACCGCCGTGGCCCGGGCGCCCAGCCCGCGGGGGAGCCTCTCTCCGCGGGCCAGGGCGAGCGCGCCGCGGCCCATGATCAGGCCGAGCGGGGGCAGGCAGGGGATGATGTAGCCCGGGAGCTTCGACCCGGCCACGGAGAAGAAGGCGAAGGGCGCCAGGAACCAGATCAACACGAACCGGTCCGCCGGCTCGCGCCTCGGGTGCAGGGAGCCGAAGCCCGGGAGCAGCAGCGCCGTCCACGGGAGCAGCCCCAGGAGCAGCACCCCGACGTAGTAGTACGGCGGGCCGGGATGGGAGTGCACGGTGGACGCGAAGCGCAGCAGGTTGTGATCCAGCAGGAACACGTCCACGAAGTGCCAGCCCTGATCAAGGAGGATCGCCGCGTACCAGGGAGCCGCGACCAGCAGCAGCGCTCCCACGGCCGAGGGGCTGACGAGCCGCCCGAGGGCTCCCGGGGTCCGGTCCGTGGCCAGCCAGGCTCCCATCACCAGCACGGGGACGACCACCCCCAGCGGCCCCTTGGCCAGGATCGCGAAGCCGATCGCCGCGTAGGCCGCGACGACGGCCCCGGGACCGGCCCGGTCCAGGACCCGCAGCCCGAGCAGGCCGACCGCCACGGTCACCGCGGCCGCCAGCAGCTCGTCCATCGCGGCGGCGCGCCCGTAGACGAACGTCAGGACGCAGGTGCCGCTCGCGAAGCCCGCCGTGAGCCCGGCGAAGCGGCCGTAGAGGCGCGCCCCGGCCAGGGCCGTCATCCACACCAGCAGCACCGCCGCCGCCAGGGAAGGGAGCCGCGCCGCCTGCTCCGTCTCCCCGAAGGCCGCGAAGGCCGCGCTGGCCGTCCAGTAGTAGAGGATCGGCTTCTCCAGCCAGGGCTCCCCCCCCAGGGTCGGGGTGACCCAGTCCCCGGAGCGGTGCATCTCCACGGCCACGCGGGCGTAGCGGGGCTCGTCGGGGCCGATCAGCGGCACGTCGCCCAGACGCAGCAGCAGCGTGGCGGCCGTGAGGCCGAGGAGCAGGGCAGTCCCCTTCCGGGGCAGGGTGCGGTCGTCCATGGGCGGTCGGCCATCCTACCTTCGCGCCTTTTATGTCGGCAAGCACGGCGTGGTACCCTCGGCCCGTTCGTGCTGGATACATTGACCCTTCGCCGTGCCCTGCGGGCGCCCGCCCGTCCGATCCGGTTCGGGGAGAGCACCCTCGCCCGGCTCGAGGCCTGGCAGCCGGCGCTGCTGATCGCGGTCGCCGCCACCTGTGCCGTGTCGGTCTTCGTGGCGGAGCTGCTGCTCGCCCTGGGAGTGCTCGCCTTCGTCGCGCGGCTCGCATCGGGGCGGACCCGGATCCACTCCTTCCCGCTGGCGGCACCGATCGCGGCCTTCGTGGTCTGGACCGTGCTCTCGGCGTCCTTTGCCGACGACCCGGTGGCCGCCCACGAGGACGCCAAGAAGCTGGTGCTGTTCGTCGTGGTCTGGCTGGCCCTGGACTGCTTCCGCTCCCGCGAGTCGCGAGAGAGGGCCGTGGACGCCGTGCTGCTGGGCGGGATCGTGCTGAGCGCGGGCTGCCTGGTGCAGTTCTACCTGATGGGCTTCGACACCCTGAACAACCGTCCCACGGGCTTCCTCGGCCACTACATGACCTCCTCCGGCGTGTCCATGGCAGTGATCGTGCTCGCCACCGCGCGGATCCTGTTCGGCGCGTCGCCGGACAGCCGCCCGGACCGCCACGACTGGCTCCGCCTCGCCGCCATCGGCACCTGCGTTGCCGCCGTGGTGGTGCTCGACCACTACGGGCTGCTCCCGAACAAGGCCCAGCGCGGCGTGCTCGCGATCGTCCTGGTGGTGACCGCCTTCGGGCTGTCGAGGGGAACCTGGAGCGGCCCGGGGACGAGCGCGCTGCTGGCGCGGGTCGCGGCGCCGTTGGGCGCCTGGGCGCTGCTGGTGCTGCAGACCCGGAGTGCCTGGCTCGGGACCGTGGCTGGCCTGGCCGTGGTGCTCTTCCTGTGGGCACCGCGTGCGCTGGCCATCCTGCCCGTGGGGATCGCCCTCGCGGTGGCCGTGGGTCCACAGGCCGTCCTCGACCGCCTCACCGTCACCGACGACAGCAGCCGGGACCGCTACTACATGTGGCAGGCCGGGATCGACATGGTCGCGGAGCGCCCGATCTTCGGCATGGGGCCCGGGCAGGTCGAGGTGCTCTACCCGCGCTACCGATGGCGCGGAGCGCCAAACGCGGCCGCGCCGCACCTCCACGACAACATGATCCAGATCGCCGCCGAGCGGGGCCTCCCCTGCCTGGCCTTCTTCTTCTGGATGGTGTTCGCGGCGATGCGGGACGCGCTCCGGGAAGCCCGGCGCGGCGCCCGGGGCGAGGGCTGGATCGCGATCGGCGCGCTGGCGGTGTGGACCGCCGTGATGGCCGGGGGGCTCTTCGAGTACAACTTCGGCGACTCGGAGATCCTGATGCTGCTGCTCCTGGTGGCGGCGGCCCCCTACGCCCTGAAGCAGGAGCGCGACGAGGCCCGGGCGGAGCCGGCCGCCGCGACGTAGGTCGGGGTCGCGACGGCCGGTACGCGGCGCCGGCCCCTACGATGCGACGGCCGGGACCGCAGCAGCGGCGGCCCTGACCGTCGAGAGGCTCTTCTCGAAGTAGAGCGCTCTCGATCGCATGGCGCTGATCACGGCGCCACTCAGCGGCACCACCCTGATGAGTGGGTGGAATCGGCCCACCCCGGAATGCTTGAGGGCGGTCAGCTCCTCGAAGGAACAGTTGCCGAAGACGGACGCGACGTGCTTCCGGATCTGGCCCTTCGTCAGGTAGTTCGTGCCGGTCGTCAGCGACCGCTGGTTCCACAGCGCGGTCTGGGTGGCGTCCAGTCCCTTCTGGTTCGCGTTCCTGATT
>Ga0299906_10005466_pt1 | contig 10346 bp, 5 predicted proteins | sample RVTome_14_FD_200259 | JGI IMG/M metagenome (GOLD analysis project Ga0299906, IMG submission 200259) | Soil microbial communities from uranium-contaminated site in the Upper Colorado River Basin, Wyoming, United States - RVT145D125 (version 2) ...
GCGGGCAGCAGCACGAGCCAAACGATCAGCATGACCCCAACCGCGCCCACGAACGGCCCCCAACCGAGCCGCGAGCGCCAGCAAGCGGGTTCCACGATCCGCACCGGTCGCGTGTCCATGATTAACGTCCCAGCTCCTCCATCGCCCCGGGAAACAGTTTGACGAACATCAACCACGCCATGAACAGCGTGAGCACGAGATTCAGCGACTGCCCACAGAGGTACAGGATCAGCGGTTTGCCGCCGGCGAAGTACCGGCCGAGCTCGCGGAAGTTGGTGGCCAGACCGATGCTCACGAACGCCAGGCAGAAGAACCAGCCGCGCAGTTGGCTGGTTGTGTCTTTCTTGATCGCCCCGGTAATCACGGTGCGAGCGACGTTTTCGTCCGCGTAGCCGGCGTAGAGCCAGGAGAACACCAGCGACGCGACCACGAACCCGATCACGAACTTGGGAAAGCGGTGCCAGATCTCCCACGCACTGGGCCGGCTGCCCGCCGCATCGCGCTCGACCCGGGTCACCCAGTAAATGGCCACGCAAAACGCGATCACGCCGATCAGAATATTCTGAATCATCTTGACCGCGACGGCGACCTTCAGCGCGTCCTCGCCGACGAACTCACCGGCCGCCGACACCGCGCCGGTCGCGTCGATGGTGCCGCCCATCCAAGCGCCGCCGAGCACCTGACCCATGCCCACCAGCTTGATGAACCAGGGCATGACGAACATCATCACCACGGTGAACGCCAGCGACATGCCGACCGCGAGCGTGAGCTCTTCCTTCTTGGCCCGGCACGCCGCCGCGGTGGCGATCGCCGCCGAGACCCCGCACACCGACATGTCGGCCGCGATGGTGATGTTCAGCGTCTTCGACTCGATCTTGAGAACCCGTTGGCCGAACCAGAACGTCGTGATCAGCACCACGGGCGTGACCACCCAGGCCACGAAAATCCCGGGCACGCCCAGTTTCAACAGCAGGCCGAACAGGATCTCGGCCCCCAGCAGCACCAGGCCGGTCTTGATGTAGAACTCGGTCCGCACCGCCGGGCGCAGGAAGGCGGGTGTGCCGATCGTGTTGCTGATGATCAGGCCGATGAGCAGCGCCCACAGCGCGTAGGACAGGTGATGCGTTTTGACCCACACCTGCCCGGCCAATACGAACGCGAGCACGGTCAGGATGAACACGGCCAGGAACGCCGGCGCAAATCGACGAAATGGCGTGCCCATGACCGACAACCCGATGCCGAACGCGATCAGCCCGAGGCAGAACACGCCGATCGCGCCGCGATAGGCCAGCGGCTTGGCGTCGTTGCTGAACGCCTCGACGGGGCTGTGGCGCCACGTCGTCGGCTGACCGACCCATGCTTTGAACGGGTTGGTGATTTTAACTGTCGCGCCGGCATCACCGGAGTCGACCGTCACGCTCGGCAGGACGACACCACAGACCACGGCGAGGATCACGAAGCCGATCCAGACCGCCCACCAGTCCTCGGATTTCCACAGTTGCGACCAGCCGCGTGGGGGTTGGTCGGCGACGTCGATGGCGGGCGGGTCGGGCATCCGTGATGATCTCTTTGGGACTCTCAACTTTCGGTGCTGGGACACAACTCCGCGGTGGGTTGTTCATCCGCGCTCTTTCGGGCGGGGATCGTGATCCAGAAGACCACGACCGCCGCGGAGCATATCGCGGCGATGCAGGTGAACATCGCGCTGTAGCCGGCGTAATAAGCGACCTGCCCGAGCAACGGTCCGCCGCAGACCATACCACCGTCGAGCGCCATCAAGGCTAGCGCCGCCCCCACGCCGCGAAGCTCGCTCGGGAACGACTGCATGACCAGTCCGGTCATGGTGTGGAACGTCAGCGAATGGGCCGTGCCGCACAGCAAGGCCGGCAACACCAGCAGCCGGGTATGGTCGACCAACGGATAGCAGAGCATGCCCGCGGCCATGAACACCATGCCGAGCGCGACTTGCCGCCGTCGCCCGATGCGCTCGGGAAGACGGCGGAGGATGATGCGCAGGAACAGGCCCCACGAGGCATAAATCAGAAAGAACGTGCCCATGGGGTTGATGCGCAGCGGTCCGAGCGCGATCGGCTCGAGCCCGGCGGCGTCGATGAACTCGACGAGGAACCCGAACGGCACGGCCATGCACACCCCGAAGGTCATCGAGATGATCAGGATCGAGCCCGGCCAATGGCGGCGCACGGTTTGCAGGTAGTGGAAAAAGGCGGTTTGTTGGGCGTCGGGATGCGGCGGTACGGGGCGCACCAGCACGAGCGAGATCAGCCCGAGGAAAGCAAGTCCCGCCACGGTGCCGAACAGACGGACGAAGTCGTCGTAGCTGCGGGTCGCACCGTCGAGCAGGATGCCGCCGGTCAGCGGACCGATCATCATGCCCATGAACCCGGCCGCTCCCATCGAACCGATCGCCTCGACCAGCCGGGTCGGGTGTACCGTGTGCGACATGTAGACCAGAATGCTCGTGAACACGATGGCCGTGGCGAGCACGTTGACCACCCGCAGCAGATAGATCGCCGGTCCGAGGTCGTCGAGGGCCAGGTAGCCCAACGTGGTGACGATGAACAGGCAGTTGCCCACCGCCCAGGTGCGTCGTGGACCGATACGGTCGATCCAGCCGCCGATCCAGGCCCGCAGCAGCACCGCCGAGACCGCCCCGACGCCCATGATCCAGCCGATGTCGCGTTTGTCGCCGTCGAGAAACGTAACCCAGCGTGCGAAATGCGCCAGCAGCGTGTTGGCGGTCACGAAGAGCAAGTTGCTGACGAACGTCAGCGCGAAGTTACGGTCATAAAGTCTGATGATCCACCTCACCGAAGCGGCAGGAGGGTACCTGCGGGCCCGGGAGCCATTATCCGGTCGGATGGAGAGGCGGTCAAACGGTTGGAAAGCAGGCGCGCGACGATGCGGTGCCGCGAAACCTTTCGAGAACAGAATCATTTAGCCGCCGAGCTTGCTCGGCGCTTCATGCACAAGACGCAAACGCAACCCTACGAGCAAGCTCAACCCCCGCGCAGCAAATCCACAATTGCCTGAGCGGCGGCGATCAGACCGTCAGCATCATCTCGGGCGATCTTCTTACCCGCCTGGGCCTCGACCTGATGAATAAACGCCGCGAGCGAACCGGCCGTCGTAGCATCGAGCTTGGCAAGAAGACTGTTGGCCAGGCCGGCAGGCAGGTCCAAACCCTGGACGCTTTCCGCGAGTGACGTCAGCAAGGTGTCCGGGTCGCAGGGATCTCCAATGCCGTTTCCATTACTGTCTTCTTGTCCGGAATTCGGGACTTCACGGCAGTTGTCGCATGCATCGGGCACACCGTCGTCGTCCGTATCTGGCTCATCTGTAACACGATCAATGATATAGGCCGCCCCGGCATCACGACCGGCTTCAGCGTCTCGGGTTGCCCCGACCAAAGCGGTTTCTCCGTCGAGCGCCACGGCAACACCGAATAAGGCATTCGCGGCGGCGTCTGAGGCAGTCAGCTTCGCCGCTTCGACCCATTCGCCTTGGTCGTGCTTGAATAGGTAGGCCGTTCCGGAATCCCTTCCCGCGTCATCTTTGCCGGCCGCCCCAATCAATGCGGTTTCACCACTGATGGAAAAAGAGAATCCGAATCCATCCTCGAAAGTAGCATCGGATGCCATGAGTGCGCCTTCCTGCACCCAAAGACCGTTGTTGTGCCGAAAGACGTACACCGTGACGGGGTGTCCCGATACCGGTCCTGCCCAATTCGGGCCGATCATGATCGTTTCACCATTGTAGTGGACCGCGTTTCCGAATCGTTCGTACGCGGTAGGCTCGAAGGGAAACAATTTCGCGTCTTGCACCCATGTGCTGCCGTTGTAACGGAATACGTAGACCGCCCCTGAATCACAGAAAAAGTCATGCGGGCACAAGTCGTCGCGGAAAGGTGCGCCCACCACCACCGTTTCCCCACTGATCGAGACGGACTCTCCGAACCCAGCGCCCAGCACGGCGTCGTCCGCAGTGAGTTGGACTTCCTCGACCCAGACATCATCCATGGGGTCGGAAGGCGTCCCGTTTCGGTCGCGACGAAAAATATAGGCTGAACCGGCCCAGATGTGCTGTTCGTCGTCCAGATTGGCGCCGACCGCCAACCGGTCGCCGTCGAGGGAGACGGACCACCCAAAATTGTCGCCCGATTCGGCATCGGAAGCGGTGAGTTTGGCCTCTTCGTACCATCCGCCGGTATGGTGTCGGAAAACGTATACGGCGCCTGTGTTGGTGCCCGCGGAATTGTCCATGTACACACCAACCGCGATCGTGTCCGCGCTGACGGAGATAACGCGCCCGAACCGCGTTCCCCGCAAGCCGTCCGAAGCCGTCAGCTTGGCCTCCTCAATCCATCCATGTTCGCCGTTCCGAAATACATAGGCCGCACCAAACCCGTCGTGCGAGGCTCCCCCTGAATCTCCTTCGTTCGTCGCTCCGATCACGGCAAGATCGCCGTTGATCGCGACGCCACGGCCGAACGAATCTTCTGATTCGGCGTCCGATGCGATCAGCTTGGCGACTTGGCAGCCACCACCGGCGGCCGGTACTCTCGGGTTTTCCGTCTGAGCTTTCACGACCACGCCGACAAGCGTGATCGCGATAACAACCGTATGTTGGAGTTGTGAGGGGAACATAATCTATCCTCCGTACATGAAATTGCGCAACTAACGCCGTTCGTTCACATTGGGCGTGATAGCCGGATCGCCAAGAACCAAAGGTGGGGGCGGGTGCTACCCATACAGTCACGACGGTCATTATACCGCAGTTCGATGATGATCTGACATGTAATTAAAAAATTTTGGCATAATTCGCAGAACGCCGGACCAAACTTGCACTTGCCGGACTCGGCTCAGTCGCCGTCAATCCTCCGGCCGTTCGCCGGCGGGGGCCATTTTGACCAGGCGGGGCATGAAACGAGCGAGGGGTTTGACAAGCGTCCGCTGGGCGGCCATGACCGCGTCGATGTTCTTGTAAGCTTGGGGCACTTCGTCGAGCCCGGCGGAGATGAGGGTGACGCCGCGGTCGTGCAGCAACTGTTGAATCTCCGGCCAACGAAACTTGCGCTTGGCCTGGGTGCGCGACATGCGCCGTCCCGCGCCGTGGGCGGCCGAGTTGAGCGACGCCGGTTCGCCGAGCCCTTCGACCACGTACGCGGGCGAGGCCATCGACCCAGGGATGATCCCGAGCACGCCCCGGCCGGCGGGCGTCGCGCCTTTACGATGCACGACGACTTCCCGGCCATCATGCTCTTCCTTCCACGCGAAATTGTGGTGGTTCTCGATCTGCGTCAACGGCTGCTCACCGAGCGACCGAGCGACGCTTTCGTGAATGACGTGATGATTCGCCGACGCGAACTTGCCCATCATCTCCATCGCCGCCCAGTACTCCGCGCCCTCCGCGTCGAGGTCGAGCCAGGCCAGGTGACGCAGCTCGCGCGGCAGGTTGGGGTGCAGCTTCATGGCGAGCCGGCTGTAATGGTCGGCGGTCTTGGCCCCCGGGCCGCGACTGCCGCTGTGCGAGAGCAACGCGAGATACGTTCCCGGCGCGAGTCCGAGCGACGACGGCGCGTCGACCGTGAACTCGCCGAACTCGACGAAATGATTGCCCGAGCCCGACGAGCCGAGCTGTTTGCGAGCCAGGTCCTTGACCGTGCGCGTGAACGGGGTGACCGTCCAGTCGTCGTCCATGACCGCATGATCGCGGGGACGAGAGAAACTCGCCCCGATGCCGAACGCAGTGTTCCGCTCGATGACGCCGCGAAATCGATCCTGCTTCGACGCGAGGTCGCCGACGGGCACGTCGAAGACGCTGAGCATCATCCGGCAGGCGATGTCGACGCCCACCGCATAGGGAATCACCGCGTTCTCCGTGGCCAACACCCCGCCGATGGGCAGTCCGTAGCCCAGGTGCGCGTCGGGCATCAGGGCGCCGGCCACCGAGATCGGCAACCGACACGCGTTGGTCATTTGCTCGCGGGCCGCGTCGTCGACGTCGTCTTCGCCCCACGCGGCATAGGTCAGCGAGTCGTTCCAGGCATATTCAGTGGGCGCGTCGGGCATGGTGGTCGTCAGCGCCGCCGCCACCGGGCCGTAGAGGTCGTCGTCGGCATAATCCTGGGGAGCGTTCAACACATTCGCAAGCGCTCGGCGCACGACCACGGCCGAATGACCGGCATCACGCGCTGCTTTGGCTGCCGTCAGCGCGGCTTCCATCCCCGGGCCGTCCGGGTATCCCATGTTGCGAAGTGCACGTCGCTTCATCGGTCACGCAGCCTACGGTCTACAGCCTACGGTCTACAGCCTACGGTCTACAGCCTACGGTCTACAGCCTCTTACGCGTATGAATCTCGCCCTCGAGGGTTTCGAGCCGACCTCGTAGATAGGCAAGATCGGGTTCTCGGGTTGCTAGTGCGAGAATCCTTTCTCGCACCTCGTTTCGCAGGAATCCTTTCCTGCGTGTACCTCGCGGGAAAGGATTCCCGCATCGGAGGGTGCGAGATAGGAATCTCGCACCAGCACGTAATCTCGCACCAGCACGTTAGTTCCTGGTTGCGGACCAACGTGTCCCGTGCCATTGTACAGCCTGAGCGGAGTGAACAACCATGGCGGTACGGTTCGTGGTGTCGCGGGCGGGCGGGGGCAAGACTTATCACTGCCTCGAAGCGGTGCGGCAAAAGCTGCGCGTCTCGGCGACCGACGGGCCGCGGCTGGTGCTGCTCGTGCCGGAGCAGGCGGCGCTGCAGACCGAGCGGGCGTTGATCGAGTCGCCGGACGTCGCCGGTTTCAGCCGGTGCGAGGTCCTCAGTTTTCGACGACTGGCGTTTCGCGTGCTGTCCGAAGTCGGCGTCGGCGGGGCGCGCGAGGTGTCGGCGACCTCGCGGTCGATGGTGCTGCGTTACCTGATCGAGCAACGTCGCACCGGTGCCGACCGGCTCGGCGTGTTCGGGCGCGTCGCCGATCGCGGCGGGTTCGTGCGCAAGCTGGCCGATCAATTCGTCGAACTGTTCTACCAGGACCTCGACCCCGACGATCTCGAAACGCACGGCGCCGTCGTCGCCGAGACCGACCCCTCGCTGGCGGCCAAGCTGCGCGACGTCAACCTGCTGTACGGCGACTACTTGGCCTACCTGGCCGACGGACGGGTCGACGCGGACCAATACCTCGATCTGGCCCGTCAACAGATCGACCGGGTCACGTGGCTGCACGGCGCGCAGGTGTGGGTCGACGGCTTCGCGATCTTTTCCCGCCAGGAAGAGCACCTGCTGATTGCACTGTCGCGAATGGCGGCCGATCTCGACATCACCATGCTCGTCGATCCGGATGCGCCGGCGCTCGTCGGCGAGAAACCGACCGAAGACGATAACGATCGACTCTTCGCCGAGATCGAGGAAACCATCACGCGCCTGTCGCATGCGTTCACCGAAGCGTCCGTGAACGTCGACCCGCCGTTGAGGGTCAGCGCCGGTCACACGCGTCCCGCGGAATTGGAGCGTCTCGAGCAACGGCTGTTCGAAGCACCGCCGGCTGAGGCGCGCTACGGACGGGCGGCTGCCGACGCGCCGGTTCGCGTCATCGAGGCGGCGACGCGCCGGGTCGAGGTCGATGCCGCGGTGGCGGAGATTCAGCGGCTGGTGCGGCGGGAAGGCGATCCGCTGCGGTATCGCGACATCGCGGTCATCGTCCGGCAAATGGACGCTTACCACGATCTGCTCTCGGCCGCTTTCGACGCCCACGAGATTCCCTACTTTCTCGATCGTCGCCGACCGGTCTCTCACCACCCGTTGATCGAACTGGTGCGCGGCTTGCCGCTGGTGTGCGCCGACGACTTGGCCATCGGGCCGGTGCGGATGCTGCTCAAGACCGGGCTCGTCGGGTTATCGACCGACGAAGCCGACCGGCTGGAGAACTACGTGCTCGCCCACGGCATTCGTTCCCGCCGCATCTGGCTCGGCGATCCGTGGCGGTTCCGGCGGGGCGCGTCGATGCTCCGCCGGGACGACGAACTCCCGACGACCGAGCAAGTCGCGCTGGACCTGATAAACGATGCTCGCACCCGACTCGTCACGCCGTTGCGTACGCTGTTGACCATGTCGGCACGCGGTACGCACCATACCGGCCGGGCGTGGGCCGATGCGTTATTCCGTTGCCTCGAAGCGTACGCGGTTCCCGACCGACTCGCGGACTGGGCGCGGCGGGCCGAAGAACAGGGTAAGCTCGACGAAGCGGAGGAGCATCGCCACGTGTGGCGGGACGTGGTCGCGTTGCTCGATGCGTTGGTCGACGCGCTCGGTGACGAGACGATGACGGTCAAACGGTTCGGCGAGGTGCTCGACACCGGGCTCGAGCCGTTGGCGCTCGGGCTCGCTCCGCCGTCGCTCGATCAGGTGCTCGTCGGCTCGATCGAACGGTCGCGGCACCCCGCGGTCCGGGCCGCGATCGTGCTCGGATTCAACGAGGGGCTGTTCCCGTCGGTCTCGGGCGAGCGCGGCGTGTTCAACGAGCGCGAGACGGTTACGCTGCGAACGAGCGGTTTGGAGCTGGGACGACCGCGCGAGATGATGCTCGATTCCGAACGGTTGCTCGCCTACATCGCGGTGACCCGTCCCCGTGATCTGCTGCGGATCAGCTATGCCGTCGGCGACGAGTCGAGCAAAGCCCTGGCGCCGTCACCTTATCTTGCCCACGTCCTCGGGGCGGTCGATGAGATCGTCGTCGAGCGGGCGGCCGATCCGGTCGAGACGCGCGGGTTGTGGAACATCGGAACCGCCGGCGCATTGTCGGCACGGCTGGGGCTCGAGCTGGTGCGGCGCGGTGCGCCGGCCGACGACCCTGACGACCAGCGCGGTCGATGGAATGCGCTGTACAACTGGGCGCGGCGGGAAGCGGGATGTCGCGGTTCGTTGGGGCGGGCGTTGGCCGCGCTGAAGACGCCGGAGGAAACGGGTCTTGACGCCGCGGCGATCGGCGCGTTGTACGGCGAGTCGCGACCCTGGAGCGTGTCGCAGCTCGAGTCGGCCGCGGTCTGTCCGTTCAGGCATTTCGCCGGATACGGTCTCGGCCTGCGCGAGCGCGACGAGTTCAAACTCGACGCACTCGATCTGGGACAACTGCACCATCGGATACTCGAGCAACTGCTCGGACAACTGATCGCCGACGGCGTGAACCTGCGCGATATCCGTGACGACGAACTCCAGACGCGCTTGCTCGGCGCGCTCGATGCCGAGACCGACAAGCTGGACGAGGAGCTGCTGCTCGAACACGCCCGGCGGCGCTATTTGCACGACCGCTCCGCCCAGGACCTGCGTCGCGCGACCCAGGCGCAGCGGCAACTCGGCGCCGCCGGTAATTTCCAACCCCGGGCCATTGAAGTTCCCTTCGGTTTCGACGATCGCGACGACAGCCTGCCCGCGTTGGAGATCGACACGCCGGGCGGTCGCACGGTGCGGATTCGCGGCTTCATCGACCGGGTCGACCTGGCCCAAGACGACGCCGGACTGTTGGCGATGATCGTCGACTACAAGCGCGCCGCCGAGCGAAAGCTGAACCTCGCCGCCGTCCTGGCCGGACTGGAACTGCAATTACTCACCTACTTACTTGTCGTCCGCGAACACGGCGCGCACTTGTTCGCCGACCCAGCCACGCCGGCCGGCGCGTTCTACTTCAACATCAAGCCACGCTACGAAACCGTAGACCATCCGTCGCAAGCCAAGGCGGCGCAAGGCGGCGTTTCGAAGATCTACCAGCCCCGCGGCGTGTTGAACGTCAACCACGCCCGGGCGCTCGACAAGAACCTCCACGCCGGCGTCGCCTCGAACGTCTTCAACGTGCAGTTCAAGAAAGACGGCACGCTCGGTTACGCCGAACGCAGCGACGCGCTGAACCCGGATCAACTCGAATCGTTACTCAACGTAGCCCGACAACGACTCGGCACCCTGGCCGACCAGGTGCTCGATGGCAACGTGCAAGTACGCCCGGCTCACCTGAGCACCCGCAGCCTGCCGTGCAACTGGTGTGCGTTCGGCACGGTGTGCCGCTTCGAACCGGCGACCGGACGGGCACACGCGATCGAAGAAATCACGCGCTCGGCGGCACTGGCCGGGCTTGGCTGAAACGTGGTGTGAACCGGCGACAGTCCGTAGTCCGTAGTCCGTAGTCCGTAGTCCGTAGGCTGTAAGGCTGTAGGAAAGAGTCCGCGGTAAGGGTCGCGTTGCCTGCGCCTACGGTCTACAGCCTACGGTCTACAGCCTACGGTCTACAGCCTACGGTCTACAGCCTACGGTCTACAGCCTACGGTCTACAGCCTACGGTCTACAGCCT
>Ga0299906_10005467_pt1 | contig 10345 bp, 13 predicted proteins | sample RVTome_14_FD_200259 | JGI IMG/M metagenome (GOLD analysis project Ga0299906, IMG submission 200259) | Soil microbial communities from uranium-contaminated site in the Upper Colorado River Basin, Wyoming, United States - RVT145D125 (version 2) ...
CCGGCGCTTCGTCGAGACGCTCAATGGTGTGGGCCACGAGATTCTCCTCGAGGAGGATGCGCCGGCGTCGATGCATCCGATGCGCTCGTTCCAATTCTCCGGAAATTGCAACTACAATATGAGCGGCCTCGCGTGCACCGTTCCGCCGGGCCATTATTTCGTGATGGGCGACAACCGCGACAACTCGAGCGACAGCCGCGTCTGGGGCTTCGTCCCCGACCGGAATATCGTCGGCAAGGCGTTCTTCATCTGGCTCAACCTCAATGAGATCGGCCGCTTCGGCTCGTTTCGCTGAGCGTCCCAAGGGAGGGATGACACAATGAGAACCACGCAACGCGGCGTCACCTTGATGGGCCTGATTGTCGGCCTTTTCGCCTTGATCGTTCTCGCGCTTTTCGCGATGAAGCTGATTCCAGCGTACATAGAGTATTTCACCGCCAAGGGCGCGATCGAGGCCATCGCGCGGGATAGGCAGGCCACCACGCCGGCGGAAGTGCGCAGGGCGTTCGAGAACCGCTCGGCGATCGATGACATCACCGCGGTCAAGCCCCCCGATCTCGAGATCAGCAGGGAGGGCAACGAGATCGTCATCGCGTTCGCCTACCGCAGGGAAGTCCCGTTGTTCGCCAACGTCGGCGTATACATCGACTTCGCGGCGAGCTCGAGAGGCCAGTAGACCGCCTTGCCACGGCCAGCGGCGCTCGAGAAGCGGCTCGGCTACCGGTTTTCCAACCCGGCTTTGCTCGAGCAGGCGCTGACCCATCGCAGCTACGGCGCGCAGCACAACGAGCGGCTCGAGTTTCTCGGCGATGGCGTGCTGGGTTGCGCGGTGGCCGAGGAGCTGTATGTGCGCTTCCCGCGGCTTCCCGAAGGCAAGCTCACGCGCCTGCGCGCGAACCTGGTGCGCGAGGAGGCGCTCGCCGAGGTGGCCCGGGCTCTCGATCTTGCCGCCGTCATCCGGCTCGGCGAGGGCGAGCTCGCGAACAGCGCCGAGCCGCGCGCCTCGATCCTCGCCGATGCCCTCGAGGCGGTGTTCGGGGCGGTGTTCCTGGACGGCGGCTATGCCGCCGCCCGGCGCGCGCTGCTGCGGACCTTCGGCGCGGCGCTCGACGGACTGGACCCGGAGCGCCCGGCCAAGGACGCCAAGACCCAGCTGCAGGAGCTCCTGCAGGCGAGGCGCCGGCAGCTGCCCGAGTATCGCGTCGTGCATGTCCAGGGCGCTGCCCACCGCCAGTCATTCGAGGTGCAATGCGCGGTGCCGGATCTCGGGGTGGTCGCGACCGGCAGCGGCACCTCGCGCCAGCGCGCGGAGCAGCAGGCGGCCAGGGCGATGCTCGAGAAGCTGGAGCGATGACCGGGAGCCCGTACCGTTGCGGCACCCTCGGCATGATCGGCCGACCGAACACGGGTAAGTCGAGCCTCCTCAACCGGCTGGTCGGAGAGAAGCTGTCGATCGTCTCGTCGCGGCCGCAGACGACGCGGCATCTCGTTACCGGAATCCTCACGCGCCCGGACTGCCAGTACGTCTTCGTGGACGCCCCGGGCGTTCCGCCGCGGTTGAAGAACGTGCTGCAACGCTCGCTCGGCCGGCGTGTGACCGCGGCGGCACGCGACGTCGATGTGGTGCTGTTCGTGGTCGAAGCCCTGCGCTTCGGTCCGCAGGACCGCTCGGCGCTCGAGCGCATCCCGGCGGGGCAGGTGGTGGTCGCGGTCGTGAACAAGATCGATGTCATGAAGAAACCCTCCGATCTGATCCCGTTCCTCGACCGGTTATCGCGCGTGCGCGACTTCCGGGCCATCGTCCCGGTCAGCGCGCGGACCGGCAGGAACCTGCCCGCGCTGCTCGACGCGCTGCGCGATGCGCTCCCCGAGGGGCCCGCAGCGTACCCGGCCGGACAGCTCACCGATCGCGACGAGCGCTTTTTTGCCGCCGAGCTGCTGCGGGAGAAGCTGTTCGAGGCGATGGGCGAGGAGCTTCCCTACCGCAGCGAAGTGCTGATCGAGAGCTTCCGGGAGGAAGGCCGGCTGCGGCGCATCGAGGCGGTTATCTTGGTCGAGCGCGACAGCCAGAAGGCCATCGTCCTGGGCAAGGGAGGCGAGCGCCTGAAGGCGATGGCGACGGCCGCGCGCAAGGACATGGAACGCCTGTTTGGAGGAAAGGTGTATCTCGGCACCTGGGTAAAGGTCAGGCGCGCCTGGACCGACGACGCGCGCATGCTCCGGCAGCTCGGGTACGAGTAGAGTAGCGTGACATGAAGCGCAGGGGCGACCACGAACCGGGATATGTTCTCCACACGTATCCCTACAAGGAAACCAGCCTGATCGTCGAGGCGTTCACGCGCGGCTTCGGCCGCGTCGCGGTGCTGGCGCGCGGTGCACGGCGGCCGCGATCGGCGATGCGCGGCGTGCTGCTCGCGTTCCATCCGCTGCGGCTTTCCTGGAGCGGGTCTGCCGAGCTCGCCACGCTGCGCTCGGCCGAATGGTCCGGCCCGCTGCTGCCGCTCGCGGGGCGAGCGCTGATGTGCGGGTTCTACCTGAACGAGCTCCTGTTGCGGCTGCTGCCGCGCGAAGATGCCCACGAGCCCCTGTTCGATATCTACGCGGGAGCGCTTTCCCGCCTGGGACTGCAGGAGCCTCCCGCGCCGGTGCTGCGCAGCTTCGAGAGGCGGCTGCTCGCCGAGCTCGGGTATGCTCTGGTGCTCGAGCACGACGCTGCAAGCGGGGCGCCGATCGATCCTTTGTGCCGCTACCTCTACCAGCCGGATCGCGGTCCGATCCCGGCGAACGGGGCGGTGTCGGGCGCACGTTCCGGCGACGTCGTGGTCAGCGGACGCACGCTGCTCGATGTCGCTGCCGACGACTACGTAAGGTCGGAAACGCGCGACGAGGCGCGGGCGCTGATGCGCGCGCTCATCGGCCAGCGCCTGCATGGGCAGGTGCTGCATACGCGCACGGTGCTGAGAGAGCTTAGCGACCTGTGATCGAGCTCGGCGTCAATGTGGATCACGTCGCCACGGTGCGGCAGGCGCGCCGTACCTACGAGCCCGACCCGGTATGGGCGGCAGTGGAAGCGCACCTCGGCGGCGCCGACGGCATCACGGTGCATCTGCGCGAGGACCGGCGCCATATCCAGGACGAGGACGTGCGACGGCTGCGCGAGCTGACGCAAATCAAGCTCAACCTGGAGATGGCGGCGACCGCAGAGATGGTCGGCATCGCGCGTCGCGTCCGCCCGGAGATGGCGATGCTGGTTCCCGAAGGCCGGCACGAGATCACCACCGAGGGCGGCCTCGACGTCGCCGGCCAGGAGAAGTCCCTGCGGGATGCGGTGGCGCGCCTTGCCGACCAGGGCATCGTGGTCTCGGTGTTCATCGACGCGGACGCCTGGCAGGTCGAGGCGGCGCACCGCATCGGGGCGGCGGTGTGCGAAGTCCACACCGGGCCCTATGCCCATGCGTTTCACGCCAAGGGGCGCGATGCCGAAAGCCCGGGCGTAGTGACGGAGCTGGACAAGGTCCAGACTTGCGGAGAGGCGATCCGCTCGCTCGGCATGCGATTCAACGCCGGCCACGCGCTCAACTATTTCAACGTCGCGCCGGTGGCGCGCCTGCCCGGCGTGCGCGAGCTCCACATCGGGCACGCGATCGTCAGCCGCGCGCTGTTCGTCGGCATGCGCGAGGCGGTGCGGGAGATGAAGCAGCTGATGCTGCAGGCCTCACGGTGATCTACGGCGTGGGCACCGACGTGGTGGAGATCGAGCGGGTCCAAAAGGCCCTGGCGCGGTTCGGCGAGCGCTTCGCCCGCCGAGTCCTGTGCGAGCCGGAGCTGAAGAGGTTCCGCGCGCATCGGCAGCCTGCGGCCTACCTCGCAAAGCGCTTCGCGGCCAAGGAGGCCTTCACCAAGGCGCTCGGCACCGGGATCCGTGCGCCGGCGAACTGGCACGGCGTATGGGTGGCGAATCTCGCTTCGGGAAAGCCGGTGCTGGAGTTTTCGGCGGCCTTGAAGCAGCTGCTCGATGACAGGAGAATCCGCCGGGTTCACGTCTCCTTGTCGGACGAGCGCGGCGTGGCCTTTGCGACAGTGATACTCGAATGCGAAAGCTGAGGCAGGCTCCCGGCCCGGCCGTGGTGGACGTGCTGGGCAAGGCGCTTACCGACGAGGACCGCGTGCGCCTGAGGCATCCGGCGGCGGGCGCCGTGATTCTGTTCGCCCGAAACTACGAGAGCCCGTCGCAGCTCCAGGCGCTGACCCAGGAGATCCGGCGCCTCCGCGAGCCGGCGCTGCCGATCTGCGTCGACCACGAAGGCGGCCGTGTGCAGCGCTTCCGCGAGGGCTTCACCGCGATTCCGCCGATGCGCGAGCTGGGCAGGCTCTGGGACCGGGATCGGGATGCGGGGCGGATGGCCGCGCACGCCACCGCCTACATCATCGGCGCCGAGCTGGCGGCGCACGGCGTCGACTTCAGCTTCGCGCCGGTGCTGGATCTCGACTATGGCTCGAGCTCGGTGATCGGCGATCGCGCGCTGCACTTCGATCCGAAGGCCGTGGGTACGCTGGCGGCCTGCCTGGTGAGGGGATTCGCCGACGCCGGCGTGGCGGCGATCGGCAAGCATTTCCCCGGCCACGGCTTCGCGTCGGCCGACTCCCACGTCGCGGTGCCGCACGACGACCGGCCGGTGCGCGAGATCCTGAGAAAGGATCTCATGCCCTACCGGGACGTGATCCAGGCCGGCATCGCGGGCGTGATGCCCGCACATGTCATCTATACCCAAGCCGATCCACGGCCTGCAGGCTACTCGCGCTTCTGGCTCCAGGACGTGCTGCGAGGGCAGCTCGGCTTCGGCGGCCTGGTGTTCAGCGACGACCTGTCGATGGAAGGCGCGGGCGTTGCGGGAGGCGCCCCGGAGCGAGCGCGCGCCGCGCTCGAGGCGGGCTGCGACATGGTCATGCTGTGCAACGACCCTGCGCGGCTGGACCGGCTGCTGGAAGCGCTGGAAGAACGCCCGCTCGCGCAACCCGAGCGGCTCGAGCCGATGCGGCACAAGGGCGGCAGGGATCTGAGACGGAGCGTCGCCTACCGGGAGGCTCAGGCCGCCATGCTGAGCCTGACGGCCTGACAGCGCACTGCCTGCCTACCCGCGCTCCATGTAAGTGCCTTGCGTGGTGTCGATCTTGATTTTCTCGCCCTTGTTGATGAAAGGCGGCACCTGGACGGTAATGCCGGTCTCCATCGTTGCCGGCTTGAAAGTGTTGGTGGCGGTGGCGTTCCTGATTCCCGGCTCGGTGTCGACCACGGTGAGGACCACCGAAGGCGGGATCTCGATGCCGATGGCGCGACCGTTGTAGAAGTTGATCTGCACCTCCGCGTTGGGCAGCAGGTAGCCGGCCTGGCCTTCGAGGAAATCGGCGGGCAGGGAGAGCTGCTCGTAGTTCTCCTTGTCCATGAAGACGTAGCTGTCCCCGTCCTGGTAGAGGAACTGCATCTCGCGCGAATCGACGAAGGCGCGCTCGACCTTGTCCTCGGTGCGAAAGCGCTGGTTGGTCTTGGTGCCGGCCTCGATGTCCTTCATCTCCACCTGCATGAAGGCCCCGCCGCGGCCCCCGACGTGAACGTGGTAGGACTTGAGCACGCGCCACACGCGCTTGTCCCACTCGAGCAGATTACCGGGCCGGATCTCGACCGCCTCGACCTTTGCCATGACGAACGTCCTGCTGGGAAAAAGGCGCGAATTTTACACGATTTATAATGGCTCCATCGTGTTCGATCCCAAGTCGTACGTCGCCGGCCTGCCGGGCCTGCCGGGCGTCTACCGCATGCTGGGAAAGGCCGGCGAAGCGCTGTACGTGGGAAAGGCCCGCGACCTCAAGAAGCGTGTGAGCTCGTATTTCCACAAGGCGGCGGGGAGCCCGCGGATCCAGGTGATGCTGGGGCAGGTGGCCTCGATCGAGGTCACGGTCACCCGCTCGGAAGCCGAAGCGCTGCTGCTCGAGAACAACCTCATCAAGAGCCTCTCGCCGCGCTACAACATCCTGTTCCGCGACGACAAGTCGTATCCCTATCTGACGATCACCGGCCATGCATTCCCGCGCCTGGGGTTTCACCGCGGCGCCAAGGACCGGCGCAGTCGCTTCTTCGGCCCGTTCCCGCACGCCTACGCGGTGCGCGAGAGCATCCAGCTGCTGCAGCGCGTGTTCCGCCTGCGCACCTGCGAAGACACCGTGTTCGAGAACCGCTCCCGGCCCTGCCTTCTGCACCAGATTCGCCGCTGTACGGCGCCGTGCACCGGCAAGATAGGTGCCGAGCAATATGCCGGGGACGTGGCGAACGCTATCCTGTTCCTGGAGGGGAGGGAAGACGACGTGATTCGCGGGCTCGGCGATCGCATGCAGGCGGCTTCCGAGGCGCAGCGCTACGAGGAGGCTGCCGCCTATCGCGACCAGGTGCGCGCCCTGTCCCGCGTCCAGGCGCGCCAGTACGTCGAATCGAACCGCGGCGTCGACGCCGATGTGGTGGCTTATGCCAGCGAGGGCGGTATCGCCTGCGTGAATCTGGTCATGATCCGTGGCGGCCGGCACGTCGGCGATCGCAGCTTCTTTCCGTCGAACGCCGAGGGGGCGAATGCGGCCGAGGTGATCGAGGCGTTCCTGGAGCAGCACTACCTGGAGCAGCCGGCACCGCAGCTGGTCGTCGCGAGCGAGCCGGTGGAGCTGGACGGCGCGGTCAACGTGACCCACCCTTCCCACGGTGAGCGGCGCGTATGGCTGGACATGGCGCACAAGAACGCAGTGCTGGCGATCGCCCAGCGCGTGCGCGACCGGGCAACTCAGGAGACCCGGTTGCAGGCATTGTGCGAAGCGCTCGGCTTGCCCGAGGGGGTGCAGCGCATCGAGTGCTTCGATATCAGCCACACCATGGGCGAAGCCACGGTAGCATCCTGCGTGGTCTACGACCGGCAGCAGATGCAGAAAGCCGAATACCGGCGCTTCAATATCCGCGACATCGCACCCGGCGACGACTACGCCGCGATGCGCCAGGTGCTCGCGCGGCGCTATGAGCGCGTGACTGCCGAGGCCGCTCCGATCCCCGATCTCGTCCTGATCGACGGCGGCAAGGGCCAGGCTGCCGCCGCGAAGGCCGTGCTGGTCGAGCTGGGGCTGAACGACGTGGCCTTGGTGGGCGTGGCCAAGGGCGCAGAGCGCAGGCCCGGTCTGGAGGAGCTGATCGTCGAATCGGACGCGCGCTCATTGCAGCTTGCCCCGTCCCATCCCGGACTGCATCTCATCCAGGCGATTCGCGACGAGGCGCACCGCTTCGCGCTGCTCGGCCACCGCGGGCGTCGCAGCAGAGCGCGTACCCGCTCCATGCTCAACGAAATTCCCGGCGTGGGCGCCAAGCGCCGTCAGGCGCTGCTCGAGCATTTCGGCGGCCTGCAGGGTGTTCAGGCGGCGGCGGTGGACCAGATCGCGAAGGTCGAGGGCATCAGCCGTGCGCTCGCGGAGCGCATTTATCGCCACCTGCACGAGTCGCAAACCGCATGATGCCGCTCAACGTTCCCAACCTCGTCACCTTGTCGCGGATCATCCTGATTCCGCTGCTGATCGGGCTGTATTACCTGCCGGACAGCGTTCTTTCCCTCGAGGCCAAGAACATCGCTTCGACCGCGGTCTTCATTCTCGCCGCGATCACCGATTGGCTCGACGGCTACCTGGCGCGTCGCCTGAACCAGATATCGGCCTTCGGCGCATTTCTGGACCCGGTCGCCGACAAGCTCATCGTGGTTGGAGCGCTCGTGGTGCTGCTGCACCTCGGCCGCGTCGACGCGCTGGTCGCCCTGATCATCATCGGCCGCGAGATCGCGATCTCGGCGCTGCGCGAGTGGATGGCCAAGGTCGGACAGGCGGCAAGCGTCGCCGTGGCCTTCGTCGGCAAGCTGAAGACGCTCGGCCAGATGGTCGCCATCCCGCTGCTGCTGTACAACGACTGGCTTTTCGGCGTCGTGAACTGCCATCTCCTCGGGACGATACTCATCAACGTGGCGGCCGTGCTGACGGTGATGTCGATGCTGTACTACCTGCGCAAGGCGCTCCCCTACGCCTCCGTGCGGGGTTGAGGCAGCGGGCGGGCAGCGCTTATAATGCGTTCCGGCAACATGCGGGAATAGCTCAGTTGGTAGAGCGCAACCTTGCCAAGGTTGAGGTCGCGAGTTCGAGACTCGTTTCCCGCTCCAGATTCCCTTCTCCCAGCAGGCTCGGCTGGGTCAATCGACATATAATCCCTGGCTTTCGAAGCCCCCTCAAGGCCGGGGCGCACCTCCGGGCGGGGTGGCAGAGTGGTTATGCAGCGGCCTGCAAAGCCGTGGACGCCGGTTCGATTCCGACCCCCGCCTCCAGACTTCCCGGCGTTGCGACTAGGCGGCCCGGGTGGTGAAACGGGTAGACACAGGGGACTTAAAATCCCCCGGCCGCAAGGCCATGCCGGTTCGACTCCGGCCCCGGGCACCAGATTTCAGCGCAGCATCAGCGACAGGCGAATGCGATTGCGGCCGAAGATGTAGCTGTAGTCGCGGGAGGCTGCGAGCTCACGGGTCAGCAGGACGCCCAGACCGCCGAGCTTGCGCAACTCGAGCGTGCTGGCCGGGGCGACATCCGGCAGCCGGGCGTAGGGATTGAAGGGCGGGGCAGTATCCTCGTAGACCACGCCGACAGCATCGCTACCCCTGGCCAAAGTCACCCAGACAGGGGCATCACAGTCCTTGCCGTGACCGTGGCGCACGGTGTTGGTGAAAAGCTCCTCCAGCACGAGATTCAGCCGCAGGCAGGGCTCACGGCTGATCCCGGCCGCCTCGCAGAAGCGCTCGACGAAGGTTCGGATCGCCCGCAAGCCCTGGAGCCTCGCTGGAAACATCGTAGTCTGTGGGTTTCCGGGCATTTTCCACACTCTCCGCAGGTCGCACATTATAAGATTGCCGGGTCGTCCACTCACTGGGAGGGAAGGGCGTCATGCGTTGGATTATTGCTGTAGGGGCAATCACGCTTGCGGCAGGGGCGTACGCGAACGACATCGGCCACATCAAGACCGCCACCGGCGCGGCGCACATCGAGCGCGAAGGGCAGCGCCTGCCGGTGAGCGCGGGGATGCCGGTGAAGCAGTCCGATACGCTCGTGACAGGCGCCGACGGCGCGGTGGGCATCACGTTCCTCGACAACAGCCTGCTTTCGACCGGCCCGGAGAGCGTGCTGGTCATCGACCGCTACCGCTTCGATAGCACCACCCATGCGGGCGAGTTCGATGCCTCCCTGCGGCGCGGTTCGCTCGCCGTGGTGTCGGGAAAGATGGTCAAGCAATCGCCGGAGGCGATGCGCATCCGGACGCCGGCCAGTATTCTGGGCGTGCGAGGAACGGAGTTCGCGGTCAGGGTGTCGCAGCCCAACTGACCCATGGAAGTCCTGGTCGTCGGCGCCGTCATGGCGCTGTTGATTTATTTCGGCCAGGAGCCGCCGGACCCGCGGGCGGCACAGGAAACGGTCGTTCTGCTCCCCGGGCCAGACGGACACGTCGGCACGGTCATCGTCACCCGGGGAGAGCAACGCAGGATTCTGAACCAGGCATACGCCACTACCCGCGCCATGGGCCCGCGCGAAGTGGCGTTCGAGGTCCGCAGTCCGGAGGCGGTGCGCAGCGAGTTCAATGAAGTCCTGGCCGCGCTGCCCGTGCGCCCGGCGTCATTCACGGTGTATTTTGGAAGCGGCGTCGACGAGCTCGTCTTCGAGTCGAAAGGCGCGCTCGAGCAGGCGCTCGACGAGCTCGCCCGTCGTCCGCAGTCGGACATCGTCCTGATCGGCCATACCGACCGGGTCGGGACCGACGAATCCAACGACCGGCTCTCGCTGCAGCGGGCCCAGCGCATCAAGGCGGAGATGATGACCCTGGGAATCGCGCCCGGCCGCGTCCAGGTGGCGGGCCGGGGTGAGCGCGAACTGGTTGTACCGACCGCGGACGGGGTGGAGGAGCCGCGCAACCGGCGCGTCGAGATCATCATTCGCTAATGCGCCGACCAGCGCAGGGCGAGCAGCGTCAGGTCATCCGAAGCAAGCGCCGCGCCGACAAAGCGCCGCACGTCCTCGTGCACCGCTGAAACCACTCGGGATACCGGTGCGCCCGGCAGCGTTGCGCCGAGAACGGCGTCGAGCCGCTGCGCTCCGTAAAGGTCGAGTCTCTCGTTCATCGCTTCCGTTACGCCGTCGCTCACCATGCACAGGCAGTCCCCGGAGCCGAGCTGGCGGTGCTCGGTGCGGTAGGCGAACCCTTCCAGCGTGCACAAGGGTGGCCCACCTGCGTGCGGGA